>Ga0058701_10000006_pt1 | contig 163158 bp, 115 predicted proteins | sample AgamicOrMae_FD_97039 | JGI IMG/M metagenome (GOLD analysis project Ga0058701, IMG submission 97039) | Agave microbial communities from Guanajuato, Mexico - Or.Ma.e | ecosystem: Host-associated > Plants > Phyllosphere > Phylloplane/Leaf | place: Guanajuato, Mexico | collected 2012-06-04
TAACGCTCGGGACATTGAGAGCTTGTGATCACTTGTAGCCATCGGCTGGAGTTTTAGCTTTGACTGACAGCAAGCATAAAACTAGACCATCTTTTCTTCCTTAATGCAGAGTGTCATTCCTGAGCTTCCCTTATCTAGTCGATGACAAGTCTCCAGTCATCTGTTTCTGTTGATATCCATTGTGCTGGTATGTGATCTTATCTCAGATTTCAGCGAATGTGAGCCAGTAAGAGAAATGTGTGTGAGCGTAAAGTATTGATCCTCGAGGAGGCTGTACACCGTTATGATTTCCGATTGAATGGAGTAGTATTCTTATTTTTAGCTAATGCGATCTGTATTGAAATTTAGGTTAACGAAATGTGTTAGGGTTGCCTATTTATCGAGAAGGGAATCCAAGTGATAGATAGATATGAATTCAAGAGATACGCGCCCGCTTGATTTGGGGTCGCCAACTAATCTGGTGAGTGTAGCTGCGGAGGGTGGAAAGTTCGCCAGCGAACCAAATTCATCCACTTCGCTCCTCAGCTCAATGTCTATACTGATTCTATGTAACGATGTGATAAACAAGATTTTAATTGGTAGAGGGCAGTCAAGAACAAGGAGGCTCAGTTCACTCCTCGAAAAGCATTTGATGTTATTGATCTATATCATTCTTCTGACGGTTGTCAGTTTTGGGCTAAGCAGCGCAGACGTAGTTCGTAGTCAAAATAGCCAACCCATAATCTACGGTAATGAGAGTTTTACATTCTCAAGAAACGGATCATTCCTTCAAATTGATGCAGGTCGAGAGTGGCCCTTTAATTCAAAACGAGAAATCTCATTCCGCTTCAAGACTAAATCTCCGCATGGACTTTTGATTTACCAAACCTTCGATCACAATAAATTGTCCAAAGATGAAGAGCAGGAAACAAATGACTCTGCTGCAACAAAAAACGAAAACAAGGGCACTATATCGGAGCCAACTATAAGAACAGGATTATTGAGGCAACAATCTTTTGAACATGTAATTGATGGAATCTCCGAGAGACGAAGATCAGTCCGCTCTAGTGCGCAAAACAGCATCAATCTGCAGCAATTAAGCTCAATGCCAGATTCTACGTTGATTCATGAATCAAATGATAGGCCCCTCAAGGAGCTGTCAAAAAGTACAATCACTGCGACTGCGTCAGAGAGATTGGTGGATTCATTGTTCTCAGCGACAAATATTGCAGCGACTAATAGAAATAACCTAGCGACTCTCAAATATCCGTCAACACCTTTGATGAGGGAGAATATGATCATAACAACGTCCATGGGCACTTCTGGAATATCATCCCGTGATATAAACCGGAATGGCCGAAACCGGGTTCTAGCGAATGCAGCCGTTGATAGTATCTCAGGTTCTGACAGCAATCGAGAGAGTTACCGCTTAAGAGACTCGGATAATCAGCCTGGTGCCTCGACGGTTCTAAGGTCATCAACTATAAGTTCATTGAGCGCTTCCCTCTATGAATTGTACTTAAAATTAGAGAACGGTCGACTTAAAATCGTCTACGAATTTGGCACGAGGTTGAATCAGACCTATTGTGGTAAAGGTCTGAATGACGATCGATGGCATCGGATCGATCTTAAAGTTGACCCCGAGCTCAACCAGATGATACTAGTGCTCGACCAATTTGTCACAGTGGAAATCGTTCTTAGTCAACCCGTGCACGAAGAGGACGCAACCAGAAGGAACGACTTAGTCATCACAAATTCGGTGCTCTATATGGGAGGCCTGAATAATAATGCTACCATATTGAAAAGTGTCCGACAGAGACTCTACTTGGCACAATTTATCGGTTGCATGGGGAGTGTACTCCTCAAGAACGATCAAAACACGGAGTCTACCATGGAACCAGCACCAATCGAGAGAGCGGTCATGGTCACTAGAGGTTGCGTTAATCTATGTGATACTAATGATTACTGTCTTCACAAGTCCGCATGCGTCAATTACTATACACACACTAAATGTGATTGTTTCGGAGCCCATTCAGAAGACATATACTGTTGGCAAAAGAATCTGACAACACTATCCATGTTCGGTTATTCTACAATAGTATATAGAATCTACGATTGGCGCGATAGACATCACTCTAGTGTGAACAGATTTAGCATCCAGTTCAGAACTCTAGCACAAGAGGCGGTATTGTTTTTTGCCTACGGAGATCTAAGCCCACAACAGCATGTCAAGAACCCAATCAGCTATTCGCAACTAACTTCATATGGCTCGTCACCTTACAGCCCATTGAATGCAACAGGTCTCCCAATAGTTCATAGGCCGTCTGGTCTTCCGGCCCTGGGCAACAACAACTATCTTGCTGTATCTCTGTCGAACGGCTCAATTGTTGTCGAAGTTAATTTTGGTGATCAGCCTATATTGGTTTCAAATTTATTTTACGACAGACTAGAGAAGTTGGGCCTGGATGATAGTCTGGCAAAACTCCAAGATCTATCTGACGGACAGTGGCACAACATCACATTTACCCACAATATGAAACAGATCTCCCTTTTTGTCGACAATCATTCTCTCAGCATGCCCATTATTGGAAGGAACAACCATTTGTACTTCGATCCCAGCATCTATATTGGTGGAATACCGAACTTCCTCTTCAATGAAACGAGAGCACTCGTGAAACCTTTCAATATGAGACATAAATTTGTGGGGTGCCTTAGATCAGTATATTTCAACAAAAACGACATATTGTTAGCTCTCAAACAAAATTCAAGTATGATTGAATATCGTGACGTAACTGGAGCACCAGCACTAGACTCATGTACTTTGACGAAGCCTAGCTCTTTGCCAATAACATTGAGGTCTGGGAAATCATACTTGACTTTCCAACTGAACTCGAATCCTCAGACTCCGATGAGTAGAAATCCTAACGATATTACAAATCATAGCAACAGTAATTTCGGAGAAGATCATTATAAAGGTCAAATTCTTGACGGATGGAGTGCTAGCACTCAGTTGCAACGAAAAGTTACACAGATAGAGTTTGAATACAAAACTTTTCTCCTGGAGCACTTTCTGGCTGGTGGCCACTTGAGAGATTTGAATTATCACGATCTTGGAGGATTTTGGACATTGCACGCTCGCGTAGATTGTCAACTGCACTTCACAATAAGCTCAGGTTTAACATTTGACCCCGAAAGAGTCTTTATCTTAGATTCGAAAAGCAGAAGCTGCGTCCCAGGTACATGGTTTCGAGTTGCTATATCGATGGTTTCGGGCGAAAGATCACTAAATATTACTCGACGAACCATATCGGAGAATCAAAACAATTCGTCAGCAGGAGACAACATCGATCGTGGCGTTTATAGGCTTGATTCGTCAATTGAGTTTTTACATCAAGTTCAACTGGGAGGTGATCTTGCCAGATTTGGAGAGACATCCTCAATCCCTTTTTCTGGATGCATACGACACATCAAGATAAATGGTAACTCTTTTGACTCTAGAGATCTAGTCTCCTCTTCCTCAATACCGGCCCAAACTGCATCGATGACGGGACAGAATTACACCGCTTTCCCGGGCACTTCCGGTAACACTCACCTTGATATCATTTCAAACCGTATGGCTCAGGGTTATGTCACAATTGATTCTTGCCGACTCGTCAATCCCTGCATCACATTGAATCCTTGTAAGAATGGAGGTATCTGCAAGGTGAATGAGCTAGGTGACCCTGACTGCGATTGTTCAAAAACAGGATATACCGGAAAAAGGTGCCATTTTTCCATCTATAAAAGGTCATGTCAAGATTTATTCCTTAGCGGTCAGCGGAAAACTTCTTATTATCTGATAGACTTGGATCGTAATGGACCTCTTAAACCCATAAGAGTCCGTTGCAATATGGAATCGGATCAAAATCAAATCGAGACATCCTTGCCACATAATTTGCCAGCAGAATATTTGATTCGTCGTTCTTCTACGACAGATATCGCACTAGACGTTACTTATTTGGCTTTTCAACACATGTATACCCACGATGGATTTTATGTTCATGATGACAATGATGAAACTCTAAGAGAGTACCAGAATATGATGTTAGCAAGTTTCATCGGACAATCCTTGTTTTGCAGGCAGTACTTTCGTCACGAGTGTCGCTCGGCGCCATTATATCTCGGTAACAAAACATGGATGGAGGCTCCATATCCGAAATCACATCGTCTAATGACTCTAGATGGGCTGAATAATGGTAGATGTACCTGTGCATCATCAGACAAAAAATGCCTGGATCCTAATAAGAACTGCAACTGTGATAGTGGGGAATCAATATGGTCAGATGATTCATTTGTATTTGTTAATCAAGAGCACGTTGGAATAACTAGGATTGTAATGCTTAGACAGGATGATGGGGAATTACAAGAAAAGGGAAATTCAGGAGGTGTTATAGGTAATTCAGAATCTCAATCTCGCTTTACTCTGAGTGATCTCAAATGTTATGGGACAAAAGAATTCGGCAACCAGCATGTTATAACATTCAAGACAAGTGATGCCTACATCGAAGTTCCAGGATGGCGACGAGGCGATATTTCATTTAGTTTCAGAACAGCATCGAACCCACCCGCTATTGTACTCTATCAGCTGGCTACAAGTAGAAATCACGGCTATTTCAGGCTGACATTGATGACCGACTCTAGACTGTTATTCGAATATATTGTGAACAGACGCCCTAGGAAGATGTTCCTAACTGCAACACACAAGCTCAATAATGGGGAATGGCAACAGGTATTTATTGAATATGATTCGTCAAATCTTCGTTTGACAGTCAACGATGACTCGATTTTCGTTGATCTTGATTATAATGACCATCTAGGTACGTTCGAAGGACCTCTCTTTATTGGAGGTGCTCCAAGTAAATATCTAGTGGGCGATCTATCCAAGCGAAATGGTTTCACAGGCTGCTTCAAAGGGTTGAACATAAACGGTCGCTCAATAGATCTCAACGACTACTTAAGCCCATCCATGCCGACAGTTATAAGCGGCTGTCAACCGTCATGCACTAAAAATCTTTGCCAAAATGGTGGAAAGTGTATCGAATATTGGGGCAGTTATGAGTGCGAATGCTCGAACCCAATAGCTCACAGCGGAAGCAACTGCGAGATTAATTTGAACACGAACAGCATTACATTCGTTACCCCTGAATCGCACTATGTTGAACAATCAAATGAGACCTCCACCTATCCACCTTATTTGGTGAAGAATATTCTATTAAATATTAGAACATATCAAGAGTCCTCTCTTGTCTTATATGCTTGCGATGGATTGAACAACTTCATACAGCTACATAAAAACGGGTCAACTTTGGTTTTATCGTACAATTCAAATAGCACCATAATAGCTGTACAGGTTCCCATCGACGAAGAATACAACTCGGATATCTCTCTTTCGACCGCTTCTCCCACACAACCTGGACCAAGCGTAGCACCGGCAATCTTGGAAAGCCCATCGCCTAGCGCCGCTCACAAAGGATCGAGCAACTCCACAGCTAATAGAGATCCTAAGGCTAGCAGAATAGCAGGCCAGAATAACAAAGCTGAGTACAAATTCGATCGCTCTTTGAAGGTCAGCAACACCAGCGGAAGTGGGCAGCCAATCCAAATCAAAATCGAGAGACATCGTCTTAGAACAACGTTCTATGTGAACAATAACTTTGTAGTCGTGGAAAAGCCCATGATATTCATCACAAATACTTCACAACATCGTTGGTTGAATCCTGATCTAGAACTGGTTCAGCCATCAAAGTCAAGAAACGTTCATAATTTCGTACCCAGGCTTTATTTGGCGAACATAGACGATCAATTCACGACAAGATTACCTGGATTCACAGGATGCATTCAGGGGCTCAGTATTGACAACCAGCTGTTTGACTTTAATCGTGCTCACCTAACTGGGGAGTTGAGAGGTGATTATAAGATTGGTTGCAAGATGCACTGCGATTCATTCCCTTGTAAGAACCAAGGAACATGTATCGAGAATTGGAGAGAAGACAAAATCCAGTGTAAATGTGATACAACATCTTATGTCGGACGACTATGTGATGAGGAAATTGCCGCAGTGTTCAATGGTAGAACGTCCCATTTTGTCTATAATCTGAGTAACAAGCTACAGTCGTCAACGGTAGCTCAGATAGAAACTAGAGAAAAGAATGTGACGGACTCAACAGGCGCATCAGCGACGAGAACTGGTAATGCGACTCTTTCAAAAGACTTCTCCCATACCGGAACAGCAACTGTCAATGAAAGATTAGATTTCCTCGAAGTGAGTTTTGCTTTTTCTACAGATGCCAATCAATCATTTACGGAGAAGAGTGGTCTTCAGGTCCTAATTTTGATAACAAAATCGAACTCCTCGAAGCACTTCTTCATCGGACTTACACCGGATGGGGGTTTGATGATCCAAGAAGATTATGGAAATTCAATGTGTGAGTACATCTTTCTGCCCAAGTTCCAATATCGGAAAATTTTGTCCGCTCATCTTTCTAATTACTTAAACATACTTCTACAGCACTGTCGAGGCTGGTTAAAAGACCAGACCAGCCTTTCAATGATGGGTACCGTCACATGGTCAAATATTCCAGGTTTGATCAAAATATACAGATAAACATCGACCACCAAACTTATCTTCCCACCATGAGCGTCATCTCACCGAATGAAATCAACAAACCCTCTAGAGCATCGCTTTTGATCGTCGGAACATCTATTAACGATCACCGAGGGATGGGTGTTATTTCCAAAAAACGACGTAGCTCCATAGAGGAACAGTATATGGATCTAAGAGGCTGCATTTCCAGTGAGTAGGATTGAGAACAAGGTTCGATATATGTAGCTTCAAACACGGGACTACTGACTAATCCTTTTCTTTCTAGATCTGATCGTCAAAATCGATGGTTTGACAATTGAACCTCTGAGTGAGGCCTTCGGGCAAAATCTGGTAACCATAAATGTTACATCAAATGGACGAGAGAAAACTCTTGGAGGAGATGGTATCGTCGAGCAGATCTCAGATAGTAATTCCGATTTGAGCAGGAGGCCTAACTCTCTAAATACCGAGATCGAGACTTCTGATGATGTTGCGACAATCGTTGCTAAACCAGATCCGGTACTGGCTAGGCATAGATTGCTGAATATGGTTAATAAAGATGATGGTCGAGAAGCGGGCGAATACATGGAAACAATCGTGGCCCGGGATGTTGAGCAAGGCAAATGCGCAACATTTAAGAAACTCGAAAATTATAACGAAAAGAGATCTATCAATGAGCCCAAACACACACCCGTAAGTATAAGTTGAATCATCTATCGGAAAATGTTATATGCCCGGGAAATATTAACCATAAGATCTCAGTTACTCGATCCTCGACCGGCGTACATGGACCCTCCTCGTATCAAAACTTACAAGCGGACAGACTTTGTCATAGTAAGGAATTATCTCACTAAAAGTAGCGAGAAGATATTGTTCTATATTTCTTTGAGTTTCCTCACGATTATTATTGTTTCAACCTCGGTGTATGCTTACATTCTACAGGTTCAATATAAATCTGAGAAGTTCAGGTGTGAGACTCCGTTCTTTCATAATAAGCGTGACAACGCCAACGAAATTCAATCTATTTGAATATATAGTTAGACATCATTGTACCAAGCGACTGTACTATATTGCTAGTCATTAAAGAGTCGACGTTCTCCTCAAGGTGCCTCTTGGGATCTTGCTTACCAACATTCTTAATCGCCAGTTGCTGTGGGGTCATTTTCTCTTCTTCTTCAATAGCTTTGTTGTAGGCTTTTGCCAGGGCAACCATTTCTGCAACGGTTTTTTCATTGATTGAGCTGTGATCCTCAAAGTCTTCTAGTATTAGGCCATCTTGCCAACTTTTCTTGTGCAAGTTCAACAGCATTTTCTGTTCTAGCTCGTTCTTCCTATAGTTGATAGATATTGAGTAATAATGGCGGTTAAGACCATGTATAAGAGCTTGGATGGAGGGCTTTTGTAAATGTCCTAAGTTGGAAGTTGTCTGCCTTGGCTCTTGGCCGAGAACCATGACGTTTGGATTTATTAGCCTGAATGCATCTATGACCACTTTGCCTTTAACACTCTGGATGGGGTCGACAACCACAGCCACAGCTCGCTCTGAGAGGGCTTCAAAACTTTGTTGTGTATTAATGTCTACACCTGAAAGCCAGCAACTGAAACCTGGATGAGAGTGGTACCAACCCACAACCATCTCCGGACGACCTGTTTGCTTCAACATCTCCAACATCTTAGCCTGGAACACCGGATCTACAGCTTCGACACTCACGCCCTGGGTTGTATGAGTTTTAATTAGCGTTAATTTAGTTATCGAATGTAGTCTGATCTGAGAGGTATTTGTTATGAGTACTTACGGTCCCTGATTGTGGCATCGCAAAGACATCTATCACCCGGACGGTGTAATCGTCAACGAATTCTCCTAACATCAGCCCCATCACCTCCATCGGTACACCGGCTCGGCCGTGTTTCAACATTTTCAATAATGCTAGTGAGGATATATAGACTTGTTCGGCGGTATCAACGACAGGGCCATCTGATGATGGTGCACCCTGGCCGAGGCCCGTGAGCCCGGCGCCGCCAAGCCTGAGCAGACGATCCATTTATCAAAGTGAATAAGAAAAAGTGTTACACGAATTGCTTCGAAGCGGAATTGTAATATATCGAGGCAGGAAACACTTTCATGAGGTCTCTGACAAATGACACTAGGGATGAAGGTAATTAGTTTTGAACGGTTGTTGGAAAATATCGTCGATGCTTTTGCAGATCGGTGCAGAAGGCTCATGCGAATCACATGTTTTGTTGCAATGACTACCTCAGCGCGCCATGCGGGAAGATGAGAAACCAATCTCATAGCGATGCCCGAGAGTTGATGATTCCAAGTTTGGAGTTGGATCGCAGAGATTTGTTTTGAACACCCGAATGTGTCATCCTGAGGCTAGTTTTATGTTCGCCAAGATGTATTCACTGAGAGCCCTCCAAACAGTAAGATATTAATTCATAGCTGATGATTCTAGATAGAGAGTTTCCAGGTCAAAGGTTCAGCTGACAGCCATAATGCCGGCCTATCACTCTAAATTGGGCAATGTAGGAGGAACCCTCGGTAATATGGCTTATCTGACGTTCAAGACGAAATTCAGAGGTCCTATACAAATTTGTGATGAGAAACATCTAATTGATGGTGAAATGGACATTATAGACGAAGCGCTTCTTTATTTTAAGCCAAATGTATTCTTCAAAACATATGAGATTCAAAGCGATGCAGATCGAGTAATAATTTACCTAACTTTATTTATCACCGAATGCCTTAAGAGATTAAAAAAGTGCACTTCCCGAGATCAGGCTATACAAGAGATGTACAGCTTATCCATATCTAGGTTCGATATTCCTGGTGATCCAAATTTCCCCCTCAATAGCATGTTTCATCGCCCAACCAAACAAGAGCATGTCGAGTTGATGAAGGGCTACATGACTCAGCTTAGGCAAGAGTGTAGCTTGAGACTTGTAGACCGAGTTTTCAATGAGCAAAGCCAGTCCAAGCCATCCAAATGGTGGACGTGTTTCACGAAAAGAAGATTCATGGATATCTCATTAACTAATTGAAAGCAGTAAGCAAGAATGAAACGAAGTTAAACAATTTGAAATGCACCGTCAATCGATAAAAATTTTACAGATATTGATTGAGTTTGTATCTAAACTATTGAAAACTTGTATTAGTCTTTTGCCAATGGATGCCAATCAGGATCGTTTAGATCACTGGTTTGCATAAATCTTTATCATGGCTGGAACAATGGACCTATGTCTAGGTCTCCGTTCTGTGTATCTGTCGTCGAAATTAACACGACAAAATTGATCGTCTACATTGTTGCATATAAAGTTGGGCCCATTGAGGGACATTTCGTCGAGGGTCACCTTGAGATCATCTATGGTCTCTTGCATAGATCGATACAGTTGCTTCCTGGCAACTCTTTGAGATGAGTTTGAGTTTGTTCTTTTTAGTTTTTTTAGGCTATCATTCGCTTTACACAAATGCTTGGCTTTCTTCATGATACATTGTTTGAAACGGAGATTAGCACAGCACGATAATTGAATTTGAATATCACCGCGGTCTTCCTCTTGGAGTCTCTCGGATTCCAGAGGGCCGTCTATGGTATTGAATCGGGTCAGACTTTGATGGTAATAGTCCGCGATCGCATCCAGACTTCCTATATAATTGCGCATGCACTTATCCATAGGATCCTTCATCGATGCAAAGCAAGAGTTCGTCAATCTTAGAAAACGAACTTTTTCATTCTCATTCTTGCATCTCCTGTAATTCATCTTCCTTGTGGACGTAAGAATCCACACGATGACTTGCCTTTCAAACGGTTTGAAGCAATGGATTTGATTCTTGATACAATTAACGCTGTTCCTGAACCTTGGACAATATACAGAGTTTAGATCCTGCATAGAGTCAGGATAGGGGAGACTGTTTGTTTCATCAGAACTTTGATGCCGTTGACCTAATCCAATCAACTGTGAGCTACAACGATCGAGCTCTTTCATTGCGAAGGAGCAGGAATTATTGAAGTGCATAGGTGCTGGCGAGTGAGATGTGCTGATCTCATTGGTTCTGGCTTGATCCTGATGAAGCTTTCGCAGCTCAGCCTCAGGGATACGCTGGTATTCCACCTCTTCAAGGTGATGTTGATTATGCGTTGATATGTTCATGGCCTTCCCCTTCAATCGATGACTCTTTTGGTTTAGCTTCGGGTGTGCAGCAGTGTGGTCGGAAGAGTTGAGGCACACTCGGTCAGCGTAGACAAACAGATTTTGACTGATTACCAAAATGGTGCTCATAACTAAGAGACAAGGCTTCCACCGACAGCTTGCTATCATTGACGGATGAATTTTTCTTTTCTCGTATTTGCTCATGTTGATTGGAGTTGTCTTTCGGATGATTTTGTCCTCTCTAGAGCTGTAGTCTTGGACTTGATGGGCTGAAAGTGCGCTGAATTGTTCGAAACATTAGAAACTAATTCGGTGGAGCCCAACTTAAATAGGAAGATGATTGATTTTCAACCAACAGACTTTCACAGGCGAAGTCTCGTGTCCAGCAATAAGAAATTTGAGCTCAATCATCGTTTGTCCATCTGCTTGGGAAGTTTTGAAAGATTTTTGGCTTACTTCAGGCTACGTGACTATTGTTGGTTACTGGACTCAGCGGCATTCCCAATTGGAAATGCGGCCTCAATCTAGCTGCTTCATTCTCCCCTTGTGGCTACTGACCGACTGATGAACTTTCACCTGACTCTGTGAATCTAGGACAATGTAGCTCCAAACTAGTAAAGATGTACATTCAAACGGATTTAGCAAAGCAATCTACGTATGTGTTCTTCTGTCGTCAGCACAAGAATCAAACGCGAACGTTTGAGGAATCTGTGCTTCTTGTATCTCTTCATTGACTTGAGAAGTCTACCACCTAACCTCAAACTAGTCTGACGCAAAGCAAACTAACAAAAACAATCGTAACCATTAGAGAAGTTCCGCCTATTTGTCGTCCAATGATTGAGATTGCAAATTGTTTCCCACTGCCAATCATAAACACTTACTAACGAAAACAATCCATGTCTCTTGGCATGTCACACTACATATAGTCTTCGTGAATCAACTTACGGAGCTACATTGTTGTACCTCAGTGGTTTATTGATGATAGAGAACTCATTTGTCACTGCAGGTATCTCACTTTTGCAAGATTTATTGTTTGCCGGTCTCTCTCTCTCTCCCTTGCAATTTCTCTCCTTGGCACCCTGTGGAACCGGAAAGACAAAGAAAAAAAAAATACTCCCGCATGCGGGAGTTTTGTGGTGTCAATTGGTCGCGTAAATAACTTGAAAGGAGCACATCATCATCTTAGATACAACTGTTGTACATCAGTCTTAGCTCTTCTTACAATACTAAAGCAATATTCAAAAGGAAAGCCAACAGTTCCGAGGTGGAGTGGAAATGGAAGTATAAAACAAACAAAAGCATTGAGCTTCGCAACAGGTTGCAGGACTGCTGCGTTTTTCTAGGCGTCCCCAAGTGTGCGGAAGCACAATCGATGGCAATCAAGTCACCAACTTGAAAATACCAACACTGGAAACGACTGAGAATACTTCCTATTGACATGGGCGCGCAGTTTCCAATCACGTTGTTTCAAATGATCGCCGCAACTGTAGAAAGTTTCAGAGAAAATGCATATTTGTGTTCTGAATCAAGAAGGAAATAAGTTTCAGCCTAACAATCGACTGCAGCCAATTTCAATGATAGGAACCCAATGAGCCAAAAGTCAAAACTTACTCCTAATCTCTTGTTGTAAGCTCGCACGAGATTATAGACTGCAATATGCTCTTGAATATTTGATCTTGGAGGTAATTATTTTACGGCTTTGCTCTTTAGATTCTGATTATTGTCCAATAAGTCAGCCCTGAGTGTAGTGGGCCGACACGAGCTGCAATAATGATTGGACTTAAGCCAAAGCTCAGGTAACGGTCGACTAGTTACTGGACATCGAGCCGAATCGCGACATGCTCTGCCCTTGTTGTGGTATGTGGTTATACAATGTGTACTCACGACTGGGCGTAAGTCTTAATCTTGCTCGATTCATATTGCCTTGTGAGCCTCCTGGGTGCATAGGCTCACGTAGCTCAAGTGCAAGCAACTAGAATGCAACTGCCCTGTGATGAGCATCACTCTTTCCATCAAGAGCCACAGGAAAGACAGGTGGGTATAACTCCACAGTAGTTGGTCCCCGGCGAGTTGGCCTCTCCGTTCCCTTCGCGGGATGGCATGGTCTCTGATGCGAACACATCAAGAATTCTTGGGAATTGAATTGCGAACTAGAGGAGAATGGAATAGAAATAGAAGAATCTATCTCAGTTAAAGATCAATTTATTTATTAGAGAACATCCTAATTAGCCTAAACGACACCACGATTGTTTTATGGATGAAAGGTATCGTAGGGAACATTTAGCCTGACGTGCTAGTGAACATGAGTGCTGGGTGAGCATTCGATCACACTTTGACTCCAAACATGAGCTCACGGAGTTCATCATACAAGACCAGTACAAATGCTCCGCCAGTTCCACGCAAGACGTTACTGAAAGCTCCCTTGAAGAAAGCGTTTCCTCCCTCGGTCTTGGCTATCTTCCTCCAACAGTCGATCGTGTTCTTGTACATGCGCTCATTAGCGGCACGTCCCGATTGCATCATCATACGACGACGAACAGTATCGAATGGATAGGAAATGATTCCCGATACTGTGGTCACCGTTTGAGCTATGAGCCATGATATAACAATGGGAGTGTTCTTCGGGTCAGGCAACATACCCTTCGCTGTGTCGAAGAAACCGAAGTAGGCTGCACGGTAAATGATGATTCCTTGAACTGATACATTGAATCCACGGTACAGGCCCATAAGCCCATCTGACTTGAAAATTTTGACCAAACAGTTTCCTAAACCACTAAACTCACGCTCGGCGCCCTTCTTACCGATGTCGGCTGCTAGACGAGTACGAGCGAAATCCAGAGGATATACAAAACACAAGGAGGTAGCACCGGCAGCACCACCACTAGCTAAATTACCGGCAAAATAACGCCAGAACTGGGTCTTCTTGTCGACGCCTCCAAGGAAGACTTGTTTATATTTGTCCTTGAAGGCAAAGTTCAGCGCTTGGGTTGGGAAGTACCGAATGACATTAGCTAGATTACCACGCCAGAAACTCAGAAATCCTTGTTCCTTTGGGATGCGTACGAAGCAATCAATCATTCCCTTGTACCTTTGATCGGCGGCAATTTGTTTACTAGCATGCTGGACCTGGAGCAATAATTTGACACGTTCTATGGGAGCAACAGCAGTTTTAGAGATGGCTGCAGCCACACCACCGGCAGCAAAATCCTTAGCAAAATTGACAACTTCGGTTGACATATTGATGATCTGAATGTGTATGTGAGCTTTGTGGGCTTCCTTCTATCGAGATAAAATCTAGATTGTCCTTGAAAAAAGAAAAGTTTGTATCAAACTATAGTGGAAACTATTTAAAGATCTATTTGACTAACTGATTTTCGACAAATCCGAGGTTTGAAGCCAGTTGTCAGATATTTATAACAGATCGTCGGTGGCGTATGAGTGAGATAACTTGGTCGAAGTTAGAGAGGGAGAAGATTAAATTCGAATGAGTTCTGAGACCATGCGTCCTCTGTCGTGCTAGCTGCATTTCAAGTTCGTGCTGATGGAGACACAAAGTGATCCATTGTCAACTTCGCCTGTGAAGATCTATTGAGGCCCCATTAGCGCAGTGGTAGCGCGTCTGACTTCTAATCAGAAGGTCGCGGGTTCGAATCCCGTATGGGGTGTGGGTTTTTTCGCCATCTTTTCACCAACGGCGACAGCCGCCTGTCCCACCATCTACCATCCCCCAGTGTCCATGATTTTCTGAGGGCGCCATCTCTAACGCCCCAACTTGAGCGGTAAACACAAGTTGCACAAGCACAGATCTTTCCCCTTCTGGCCATTACCTACCCATAGCGCCTGGTGTCGCGTGTCCGTTGTTTTGCCACTCAGAAGCCCAGCAATATGGGCCATGCCGTAATCATACATCCTGGTATTTGGATCCTCTGTAACTAGAAGGGCCAGATTAATTTACAGTTACAGCTTCATCTTTTTTCCAAGCAACCATCAACATTCCTTCCAGTCTCTTCCGTCACCGCCATAATGTGTGGCCTCCATACTCCGTTGAAAAAGTCTGATAGTACAGAGACCTATACAATCGGAACCAATGTAACGGTTGTTGTTCGCGTGAGACCTTTGAATCACCGAGAATTAGATCAACGGGATGTCAGAAACTGTCTTCATGTGACGAAGAACGTTGTCACTGTTAACGGATGTATAGAATTTATTTTTGATCATTGTATCAAGCCAAACCAGGACAATACCTATCTGTATGATCAAATCGGGGAACCACTGTTGGACCATGCGCTCGATGGCTACAATGTCTGCATGTTCGCTTATGGACAAACAGGCTCAGGTAAGACCCACTCTATAATGGGACGAGATGAAGACCCAGGACTGATGCGCCAATTTGTTGTTAATTTATTTGATAGAGTTAGATATATGTCGAAAACAGAATCTGTCCGTGTGAAGGTCGAATGTAGTTATTATGAGATTTACAATGAGAAAATTCATGATCTATTGGGAAATGACTCGAAAACACCTCTCAGAGTTCGGGAACATCCCACAAACGGTCCATATATAGTGGATCTATCTACAATAGAATGCTCAAACTATCAAGATGTTTGCTATTGGATCAACATAGCTCAAAAGAGACGCCTAACAGCATGCACAAACATGAATCAAAAATCATCTAGATCACATACAATATTCACCCTAACTATAACTCAAGACAAGAATTTAGATGATGAATTCAAACAATGTATTACTTCTAAGGTTAATATTGTCGATTTAGCCGGAAGTGAGAGAACTCATGTTGTTAACGCCACCGGTGAGAGGCTCAAAGAGAGTGTACTTATAAACAAATCTCTACTAACTCTCGGTAAAGTTATAACACAGCTCGCTGAATACGATTTCTTGAGAGGCAGCTCCAACACCTACATTCCATATCGCGAATCCGTGCTAACGTGGCTCCTGAAAGAGAGCTTAGGGGGTAATAGCAAAACAACAATGATTGCTACAGTCAGTCCCGCAAGCATCCATCAAGAAGAGACACTAACAACTCTCCGTTATGCGGCGACGGCTAGACGCGTTGTGAATATCGTCAAGATAAATGAGGATCCTAAAGTGAGAAGGATCAGGGAGTTAGAGCATGAAGTAGGGTTGTTACGACAGAAGATCGCTGCCCTAGAAAATACAACGATTCGTAAATATCAAGGAGCAGACATGGTAAAGATCATTAGAGACATTTTTGCTGATATATTGAACGAATGAGGTTTGGCTACTTCAATCGTAACCAGGATGATCTCGCATGCATTGCACTCTTTATAGCCGCTAATTGTTCTGGACTAAAATCCATCAGAACTGATATAGCCTTCACCAAATGCTGAGTTGTTTCATTGTCAGTCGATGTCATATAACGAAATAACACGTTCTTCAAATACTCCTGATTAACTTCCCTATTGATGTTGATTTGGTCAATATCATTGGAGTCAAATTCATTGACACTGGCACTACTACGCGATAGGTATGATAGTCTATCCAGTTGCACGCAATTACCCATTGCGGATAAGCTTACCGAATCTTCTGCCGTCCCTTTCAGACTAGCACCACTGCCACCGGGGCCCCCTTGTGGGCTAGAAAATCTATTGTTTTGAACGCTAGAATTAAAAATTTGATTGTTATCTTGCTTGGAATCCTTGTTATGATACACCTCGTCTGGAATTGTGCCGTTCTGCGGTGCAGATTGAGCCTCATGATGGTTATCTTGCTCCTCGACTTGCTTACGAAGTTCCTTTAAAGCCTCCTGTGTTTTACCATGATCTAAAAGCTCCTTGTGAAGTGTCCTCTTAAGGTCATTGAAATTCTGTTGTTTGATCTTTAGCATTCTGTTGGATTTCGCCAGCTGCGCTTGCAAATCGACTAGTTCCTGCCTCAAAATTTCAACTTCATTAGCCTTTCCTTCGGTAAATTTGGAGAGCTCATTGAGCTTGAATGATTTGATTGATATACTATTGTTTCTATCAGCCACTCGAGATCGATCACTATCATCTTCTGATTTTTCCTCAATTTTCTTCAGCTTCGATCTAAGACTAGAATTTTCTTCCCTTTCTTTCTCGAGACTTCTTCTTAATTTCTCAATGAGCTGGTATAACTGGGCATTCTGATCGTTACACTCATCTCTCTCACGCATCACAGTCCTCAACTGATCGCCGAGCCTGGAAATTCGCTGTTCTAGTGTCTCAGTTACATGCTCAACGGAGTTTTCATTCAAGGGGTAGGCGATGGTATCTGGTTTTCCAAATTCATGGCTAGTTTGATTAGTTAACTGGGTTCCAGGATCAGCTAGTGGAGTTGGAGACCGCTGATTGGAGAAGGCATTGCCTTTGCGGGCATTGGAGGAAGGTTCTCCGGGTGCTACAGGATGCTGCTGTGGCTTGTTAGGGATAAGTGAGCCTGATTCTGCATTTTTTGTGCTTGCTTGAGAAATATTAGAGGCCAAGTTCGAACCTTCATTTTGGACTTTTTGTTCAGTCTCAATTTTGGTCCTCAAACCTTTGAACATCGTTCCTTTGTGTCATACCTAACAAATGCAGGATATAAGGGACAGCGATGTGGAAAAGTCTGCAGTTATTAGCATTGCATTTTTAATACCAAACGAATCCTAGGAAGTTGATGATGAATCTGTCAAATATGACAGCTGTTCTCGTAAATCCGTATGCTTTCTGAGGCAGAAAAATCGTGTGATAGGGACACATGCAGGTTCACGCCGAGCGGGTGAATGGGAAAGCACACACTGAGTCTGAATAATATCAGCACATTTTCAACGATTTTGCTCATTCCTTGCCAAACTCCTTCCAGACGCTATAATTCCAAGATAACAAGATGACGAAGAATACGAGGATGCAACAGTACCTGAACCACAGGATGCGGGTTCAGTTGCAGGATAACAGAGTGATGATCGGCACAATGAAAAGTTTCGACAAACATATGAACCTGGTTCTTGCGGACTGCGAGGAAATGCGGCGTATCAGGAACAGAGATGAAAAGCGACTATTAGGATTCATACTTTTGCGAGGGGAACATGTTGTGTCGATGAATGTCGAAGGACCGCCGCCGAGAGAGACTCCATAATCCATCAACTAGGCCAATAAAAAGTTAACGAAGCCGTAATATCTGTGATCAATGTTGAGCTTCGTCCGATTCTTTCTTCGTTCTCACTCTACTCGTCAATGTTCTTCAATACGGTCCATGAAACCTCAGAGCAATATCAGCGATTATCCTATCTCACATACATCAAATATCACTCACCGAGTGGGTTGTCAAGTTTGAATGTTGCAGCATGCATGATAGATGTGTGGACGCTAAGAGTGACTCGGAATTGCTAGACGGACCTTTAAGGATAGTGTTCGATCGAGATCATTAACATCTTGGCGTTGCCCCTAGATTAAGTCGTGACTAGGTCATTACTTATGGCGAGCCTAGAGCCAAGTCTCAAGTCGTTAAACGCGATGATCTATGAGCGAAAAAAGATGCTCCGATACCGGGAATCGAACCCGGGCCTTTCCGGTGAGAGCGGAAAATCCTAACCACTAGACCATATCGGAATTCACATGATCTCTCTGCTAGCTATTTTGATCAGTATCGTTGCTATTACTAGGGGCCTCAGCGTATAGTCTATGTGCAATAGTAGCAAGCTCGAAAGACAGGGGGACCTTCTACGCAGTGTATCACGCCTCACGATAGGCTCTGAGTCAGGGACATAAGATCGGCGGGTCGTTTGGACTTGCTCTCCACCGCAAAGGAACGGCCTCCATCCAAAAATATAACTGGCTTGAGAGTCCATAGCGTGAGTAACTTGTTGTTCTGGCCAGACTGCTGAACTAGAAAGATTTTTGCCCACAAACTGGGCGCCTCATCAGAACGAATGGAGCTCCTTGTGGCTGCTGTTGGCTCACTGTCACAAGATCCTTGTAGTCGATGGAGGAATGTAGACGCATCCGAGACTCTCCTTATGTGATTAGGCTAATTGTGCGTGGCTAGTTTTCTGCCGCTTAACTAACAAGTCGGCGTTACTGGTGCAATGAGGCAAGAATCTGTGAAGAGAGAAGTCGTGTAGTCGCAGTTCTCAGGGGTTTTCAAGCTATTATGACAATTTGCAAATGAAGCGCCGGGCTAACGTGAGAGAAACCAAATGTGGGGTGGACCATTTCTAGTGTTTGCCCGTAGAATAATTCCATTCGGTTTGACATGTGCCGGCAAATGAGCGTTAATTTTGAACTTCTCCTAGCCTGCCTTTTGGCCGGCCAGATTAGGGCTGGCACTAGAATGTTGTGGCTTGTTAATTTTTTTCTGCCTCTCAATTGTGAAGACTCACACTCATGGAGCTGCTTTAATCGCCAAAACAAATTGGCCGCCCAAATGCAGGCGTTCAAGCTGCGAGGAGCGGACCAGAAAGATACGGCCGAAATTTGGCCGGACAATGGAAAAGAAGAAGCGGCGATTGAAGAGAATGGAACGAGCGAGCGACCACCGCCCAGAGAGAAGGCGGCGCATTGCATTACAGGTCGACCGGCTAAGCAGAGAGAGAGGCTTTCTTCCTGTTTTTTGCTCTTTCGAAACGCGTCGGATGCACTTTGGGAGTGGCGAATGTTTGTTGTATCCCGTAGAGGAGGGGGATTGCGAGCGAGCAGGCACAAGGCTCTGTTGTCTCTCTCTACGGGCTCAAAGTGTAGCGGGGGCAGTGGCGCTGGAGGCTTGCTGGTTGGCGGACTTGCTGGCCAGCCGGCCGACTGACACTAGCTGGACCAGCTCCACTAGATCGATTGTGGTTGGTGGCGGCTAGTTGAGATTTTGCGCAGAAACAAGGCGGATTGAATTGGACCTGCGCTGAGAGAGGGAAAGAGCTGGCCTGCTGTAGCCACTCAGCTAGACCGGCAACTCCCCACTTGTTGCTCCACAGGAGCAAATAAAGGAAGGAAAAGCGGCGAATGGTTTTCTGAGAGCCGCTCTCACAACTACCTCTGTAGCATTCGTAAAGCGACAGCCGAAAGAGCAACAACTACAGCAGCAGCAACAACAACAACAACAACGCCAGCGGTCCCGCGAAGACACCAACGATAACAACATCGATCACGAATCTCTGGCCGAGTGGTGATATTGAAGCATTTGTGGTTTAGGAACACACGCAGTTTCTGTTTGTCTGTATGTGTGTGTGTGTGTGGGAGAGAGAGAGAGAGAAAGATAGAGACTGAGAGAAGGAGTTTAGTAGCCAGTAGCTAGTTCGGGTGTCCAGAAACAACATCAAATTGTCAAATCGATTTTCTCGGTCGCTTTTCGGGGCTCGCAAGAGCTACGAAGGAGGACAATACGCTCCAGATTCAAGTTCGTCGTTGGTGGCAGCACTTTTTTCCAGGTGTTCGTGTCGCTGTCGTGATCCACCTCGCGCCTGAACCCATCAGCAGTGATGTACTTGAGCAAAAGGCGAGCACGCAATTTGCTATTAGTCAGCATCTGTGGCGGCTATTCAGATTGAGAAGGGAAAAGAGGAGTCCAGGTGAGGCGCGCTCGAGCAGGCAACTCACTCAGAGACACTGGTGGAGAGAGATTTTAGGCTGAGAAGGCTAGCCGTTTCAAATGTCGTACCTAATCTGAGGAGCGAGAACCAGAGGCAAAACAGAATGCGCTGATCAGATTACCGTCACCAACCCATAGAGAATCACTTGCAAAGGAGCCGGAAGATCTTCAGATATTGAGTCAAGTTGCAAGACCCCACACACTGAAACAGAGTGCGTCACAAGATTGAGATTGATTTGGTCGAAAATGGACCCAAGAGACTTGCGGAAAAGTCGTCAGTAAGTGCAAGTGGTTGTTCCAATTCAAGCATGACAACAGGTAAGTAAGTCTCCGCCTCGTCAAATTCCGCTATCTTTTTGAGTTAGAGTTCCAACGTGATAACGTTTTACAAAGTCGGCAGAGTGCAACGGAAGTTTGTGCAACAGAAGTTAGTGCAACGGAGCAGCAAAATGAGATTGGGTGCCTTTTTCTCACTAGCGTTATTTCCGCTTGTCAGATTGATTTGTTGTGAGGTCATATGTCCGCAAGATTTGAGTCAAATGCACCCATGCCAGTGCCAAAATGGGACCGAAGGATTGTTGATCAGGTGTTCGAGGGCGAATTTAGCCATATTGTCGAAATCATTGCTAAGCATTCCGGGCCGGATCGAACAGATCGAGCTCGAGGATTGCTCCATCCCAAAAGTCTTTGGGGCAGTTTTCAACGATTCATCGCGGTACAGATTCCACCAATCAATCAGAGAGCTTGGAATACGAGCATCAGGAGTCAAAACTATTGATTTCAAGTCCTTTTCCGAGCCACTGTCTTCAAATTTACAGTATCTTGTTCTTGACCGAAATCAACTGGCTCTAGTACCTCAAGAGTTGCTGAATCATACACACAATTTGAGGTTGCTGAATCTTTCATCAAACTCGCTCACTAGTATTGAGGGCAACTCTTTCTTAAGGCTATCTAATCTCACCGAACTCGATCTTTCGAGGAACAAGTTGTCTCAGTTACACAAGAACTTATTCAATGGATTGGGTTCGCTGGAGAGCTTGTTGCTACAAGGCAATATGGTGACAAAATTGGAAAGGAACCTCTTTTCGTCCGTCAAAAAGTTACGACACTTGGACTTGTCAAATAACAAGCTTCAATCTTTGGACAGACAAGATTTGCAAGAGTTGACAAGCTTAGAGGTGCTGAAGATATCAAACAATCAGTTGACAACATTACCGAAGTCTATATTCTCCCGCAATGCCAAGTTGTATCACTTGGATCTATCATCAAATAAGCTGGAAGACATTGATACTTATCTGTTCAAGAGCACGAGATTTCTAAAAGATTTGAATGTGTCTGGAAATCTAATCAAGGAACTGAACAAGAACACCTTTTCTCCGACAACAAGGTTGAAGAGTCTCGATTTATCGCGAAATCAACTGCAAAGTCTGGGCCCGGAAACATTCAAGAGCTTAGAGTTCTTGGAATATATCAATCTGGCGCACAACAAGATAGTGAACATTTCGACAGATGCATTCAATCATATTTTTCAAGTTGAAATAGACTTGAGCTTCAATAGATTGACCAGAATGTACTATTGGTCGTTCCACGAGGTTGGCAATATAACAAAGTTGAATTTGTCTCATAACCTGCTGAACGATCTAATATCACCAATCGCTTTCGACCAAACCGATTGCGCTCATCTGGATCTATCATATAATCTCTTGCAGGATATAAGTAAATTTCCGATCAGCAATCTAACCGGACTAAGATACCTTGACATAAGTCACAACGAGATCACTGAATTGAACAAGAAATCGTTCAGTGAGAAGAAACCCATGTACGAATTGCATACAATCGACGCTAGTTTCAACAATATATCCCAAATCAGTGGTAATATCATGGAGCGTTTAAGGAGCATTCGTTACCTGAATATGGAGCACAATCCACTGAAAAAGCTCACATCAAGCGCATTCGGAAACTCGCCCACTTTGTTGGAGCTCAACCTAAGCCACAACAATCTGACGGACATTGCCTCTGGCTCAATCGTAGGCTTAATATCGATTCGAACATTGGACCTTAGGTTCAACAAGTTGAAAAAAATGGTACCAGTTCCCGTGGCATTGAATACAATACACCTGGAGCACAATGAAATCAATCAGCTAAGCAAGACTGCATTCCCGAGCTTAAATTCTCTATTGGAATTATATCTGGACCACAACCGGATAAGTCGTTTGGACGAGGGGACATTCTCTAGTCTGTTAGCTTTGCATACATTATCCTTGAGTCACAACCTATTGGATGACATTCCAATGAGAGCTCTCAAAGACTTGACTTCATTGCAGACGCTGAATTTGAATGGAAACAAAATCCAGCGGTTGCAGAGGAGGGCATTCGGAACTCTGCCGATTGTGTTCAATTTGCGCTTGGACGGGAACAATATCAGCTCATTAGCAGACCATTCCTTTGAGGGAATGCTTCAACTGCTAAATCTGAACCTAAGCTCAAACAATCTTGTCGAAGTCCCTCCAGAGGCATTCGGTGGTTTGGTTTCACTCAGGCAATTGGATTTGTCCCACAATCAGCTCAACAGATTTGAAAACAAGACACGCTCGGCAATGGAGGACTTGCTCTCACTGGAAGTGGGCAATTTCAGTCACAACAAACTCTCCATGATAACTCAGAAAACTTTTCTCAACTCTCCTTATATTCCATATCGTTTGAGAATCGTCGATCTTAGCCACAATCTTATCGGAATTCTCGTGAATCACTTTGCGGTTGGTTTGAAAAAGGTCGAATGGTTAAGCCTGCGCAACAACATAATCAACGAAATCATGCCCAATGTGCTGACCAACATAACCCAGCTCAAGTATTTGGATTTATCTCACAACAAATTGCGTCAGCTAAAGAGGAACACATTTCTAGCACCCAGCGGAGAAAGTGCGGCGCTAAAAAGTTTAGAAACCATACATTTGGACAACAACAAACTTACAAGCTTGAATTGGGACGAATTCGACCAACTGAGAAGCCTATCAACACTAAATGTATCCTCGAACAAACTAGAGCATATATATCCAGATCTAGGCCGATGGATGAAGCGCGGCATATTGGTTGATCTGAGCAACAACAATCTGCATTGCAATTGCAAACAGTTGCCCCTCTTGGCTTGGTTGGACAACTTGAGAGGTACCTACTTGGAGGATCTCGCCATGACGCAGAAGGCGCAACAACATTTAACAAACAGCTCACATGGTCCAAAGCAACAGGCAATCACACAAGCGGTCCCTCTGCCAATCGGTGGTGGCCAGCTAGCTCGATATTATGATGCTGCACAGCTTGTCTCGAAGTTTGTTTGCTCGGCTCCAGAAAGTATGCGCGGAAAATCGATCACACACATGCTCCAATTGGCGGGCATAGAGTCGAGATCAAATGCACTAGGATGTGATGCGAGCTTGCTCGACGAGGCGGATCAGATGAGGCGACTCAAAGCTCCGATCCACTTCACCGGCGCGGAGCCCTACTCTGCGGAAGACAGTTGGCAGAAGAGTCATCTACTGGTCCAATGGGCACTCCAAGATCAGAGATTAGATATAATCAACTTTCTAATTCTTAGGGCAAGATTCGCGCACCCCCTTAATTTGGGAAAGTTACGAGCAGCCGCCACTACAGAGAATGGAACTAATTTGGATAGCCTGAGCTCCAATGGCGGCGGATATCCTGCACGAGAGCAGGCCGGGCTTGTAAAAGTAGAAACTCCCGATCAAGAGGCTTCCGGCTCGGTACAATTAGTCGATTATAATCTAGAGCGTGTCCCGTACAACGAGCGGAAGTTGGTTCTTGGAGAACTGGATCCAAGTCAGTTTCACATCGTCTGCATCACTTATGAGGCTGGGGCTAATCAGGCAAATTCTGCCGCCGATATGTTGAGGAAATTGAACAGCACAGCAGTCGATGGCGGTGAAGCTAACCAACTGATTGTGAATATTATCTCCAACTATGCAAGAATCAATTGCGCCAGCATTGAGTCATTATTGCCGAAATGATCCAGTTCGCCTTATAAATGGTCTCTAGGAAATCGGAGGCAAAAACTGACTCGGATAAATGGGCAGAGTGTGCTCCAGTGTTTCATCTTTTGGAAAGATTTTCGTTTAGAATCTGTGTTAGTGTGCTCCGTCACCTCGACAACATCCTCTAGCCTGGCACAATGCAATGGGGTTTGCTCCGGAAAGGAGTCGGTGGATGCACGACAAAAGTGACCAACTCTCGAAGGTCCATGCAACTTCGTGCCTCTCTCGACGGATTGTACTTCCTGCGCCGCTGGAAAGTGATCAATTTTTCGATGCAGCAAGAATCGTGCTCTTCACTCCTTCCTCGTCATGGAAAGAGAGACACAAAAATCTCGCTATAAAGCACACGGGCGCTACATGCACTCACACATGGACACTTGTTTCAATCTGTGGGCTTCAGATTATACCATCTCGAAGAAACTAGAGCTTATCATTGCACAGCTACAGTTAGCGTAACTGCCCACCATATTTCCACTTATTTTCCCAACAAGTCGTCCGTTCAATCGCTCCCTGTCCATCAAAACCGAGCCGTCTCTTCTGTCGTTGCGCCAAAACTTCAACTAAGGCAACATCTAAACTGGTCGATACCGAAACGTAATCTTAGACGGGCACTCAAATCCTGCTCTAGTTATTGATCATCGCACCATGCAACAGGACCAGAATCTAGTTCTCCATCATCGACTTCGGCTAAGCAATGTTCTCCGTGCTCTTCTCTCTGCAATGGACTCGATGGGATTTCGTTCGTATTCCATGCAAGCGCACCTTTACCAGTCACGAGCGTATTCTGTCATTGTTTTTTCCCTTATGGAGAAAGTGCTTTAGCCTCTTTCTGTCTTTCCATGCCTCCCATTTCAAAGACGACTCCTATTTTCTTTCGTCTTCAGCTGGGCAATTTTGCCAATACACTTGGCAAGGCGCCGAGTATATGCAAGTTTCGCCAAAGCTGCGCTGGGTTGTGTCGAGGAATCGTTTACAACAAGTTTTCATCGGAGCAATGATTCATCGATGGCCCTGATACAAGTGTCGTTAAGAGGCTTTATTCAGCCCCCCATGGCCGAATGTGTGAGTCGGATTACTCTTAGAGGAAGCCGAGTCTTGATGGAACGGGCGTGAGCCGAACGATAGGACACACGCAAAATATTACCGCCAGCACAATCAGCGTACCGCCTACGGCGCTTCCACGCGAGGTGGTTATAAGTGTTGAGGGGCAGACGGGAGAATGCCAGCGGGAAAGTGCACTATCAGCCTCTTGTCCAGACCAAGTCTCACACCGTCATTTGCAACACTTATCACGGGAATAAACTTTCTCAGCTCTGTCCTCGTTATCCCATGGTGCCAATAGCAGTTAGACGGTTTGAGGTGAATGGAAGCGAACTCACGGTTCAAGTGTGCCCTTTCAACTGGGCTACGAAATAAGCGGGAAGAAATGATGATCTTATTATGGTGATGATTGTTGTTCCAACAACAGGTGGCTTCGCCCTCTCCGGGCTATTCGCCTTTTCTACTTGCTTCCCTCGAGTTCCTCTCTCTCTCTCTCTCTCCCTCTCTGCCTAATGTTTGCTCGAGTCTGTGTCTGCTCAACAATAACAACAAATTCTTCAGTTTGCCTTCACTCATTGTGCAACCAAGAGAGAAAAGAAGGAGGAAACTACGAATTCATTCCAAGTGCCCATTCGTTCTTGCCCATTCTGGAAAAAAAACCTCTCCGGAGAGTTCCGCCAGCAAGTGGCCAGTCGAAAAGTTGCGCCGCCATGAGTATAGGGTTGTCTTCTCGTTCCTGCAGTGGAATGTGACTGGTCCGTGTATGTGAAAGAGAGCGAGAAACAAGATGGGGGCGAGTGTGTCGAGAACAGAAGCTAACAATTCCCGTCGTCCGAAAAGATACCAAAGTTGGCGCCTGCCTTCCACACGCCCGAGCGGCTCTCACAAACCCGAGGTCTTGGTGCGAAAACTGTATCCATGGCCATCTTTCCTCTCTTGAACTCATCGACGAGCAAGACTTAGCTCGAGGCGCGTTCGAACTTCGAAGCCCGCTACAAACGAGACTCAGTGGCACCGTATATTTGGCCCGATATACGCTCCTCTACTTCCTTCAACTAACAATATCTCAACTCGCAGTTTTATTTGTGTGCCACTTGGACCAGTGTACTACGTGAGATCTCTCCAGCACAAGCACAACAATGGACGGTGGGCTAACCTCTCTCGTCTATCTCAAACCTCTCCTCGCAACCTCCACCTTATTTCCCTCATTCTCTTAGGTCTTGTTTGCTGATGCGAATTAGATTTCCCTCCCTCCTTCCATCTCCGTCTGCCTCTCAGTCTGTCTATCTTTTTCGCTCCGCCGGATTGTTGTTTTCATTTTATTGCCATGGCGTAAGCCTTATTGTTAGCGAAGAGGAAGACAGCAATATAATAGTTCCGAAAAATGATTAAGCTCTTCTATCCTAAGGCTCTATCCAGCATGTAGGCGCCAAACCTCAAAACTCTTTTGCCTCCTTCCTATGAGGAGAGACTATCCCATTCACCCTTTGATTGTCCAGTTCTTCCGATTGTGTTTATTTCAAGCTCCACGCCTCAAATGTTTGACTGATGATCGAGAGCCAGGTGAGCCATAATGACGCGATTGTTTGTATCTGTTTCCTACGCTTCTTAGTGCCAACAGAACTGATGATTGAGACCAATTGAGGGTGAGAACTCCTCATGGCAATCATTATGAGCGTTGGGTGAGTTGTAACAGGTCACTAATGATGATCATTTCCATTCCTTTCGATCATCGAAGAGACAGGATGCTCTGGTCATCAATTCCGGCATATTGAATAACATTTGACAGCCATCGTCATAAAATTGCATCATGATCGATGAAAATGACCTAGCTTGGCGGGATTGATATTGATTCTAGAAAAGAGCGCTTCACAGGCACTCCAAGTCCGTCCCCTGTCTTCAGGGTATTCCAAAGTCATCGTTTTGATTCTTGACCAGTCTCTAACCACTGCTACTTTCTAGCCTATGAAGAGCAAGGCATTCGTATTGTTATATTTTGAGAAATACTGTGGCCATGAATCAGAATAGTGTGAGAGTACAAAATTCACCGTCGAGTAGGCAGCGAACTTCTAGTGCTTGCAATCTTATGTTCACTTTGAATCCCACGACGTTCGCTAAGCATTCGATCATGATTAGAGAAACTAATGTCCGAAAAATAAAACCAGCAAAAACAAGGTTAAACTCAGACTAACATCTCCAACACTCATTAATATAAATTACACCCCGAAATGAAAATCATAAATTTCACCGACAATTGCAACACTCACAATCAAACCATCAAACATTCCAGAGCCCCAGTTGTCCATGAAAAAGCAAAAGCAATCCAGATCGCAAGAACAATATCAAAACCCGCATAGTACCGACAAGTGTAAACGAAATAGCTCTAGCAATCTTCCACGGAACATCCATTTAGTCCAGGCTACGCATTGTGATATTAACGGAGCTGGTTTGCTTCAAGAAGGCCCTATAGATAATTCAAGTTCGAAGAAGCCAAATGAAAGTCGAAAGAATCAAGATCGAAAGCAACAATTCATCGATTCTAGATCAATATTAACTAACAAGGTTCAATTGAAAAGGTTCTGGGAGCGCAGGATGGAGATGGAATTGAATCTGAAGAAGAAAGGCAAGCAGCCTACTGGTTACTGTCCTTCAAAAGAGATGCTAGAGTTAACCGATGGCAAAAAGGAGCGTGAAATAGATCGTGGAGTCCAAACATTGGATCCTACCCTAGAATCTCTTGAAGTCTATGACGCCAACAACAACCTTGAAACCGATCATAACAGAAAACAGAGCGTCTCGATCGTCGATAAAGAAGAAGAAATCGGTGACAAATGTCGTCTCGGTGATGGTGCCGATCACGGCACAGGCGTTCCCAAGGAGATCTTAGATAGCGGTCCGGATGCAAATCCATCAGAATCAGTCGAGCTGGAACAGGATTCCGAGAGCCGATCACCTCCTGGAGTGTGCGGCGAATTGCTTCAGGACTCCAAAGATGAAATCAGTCGCATGTCTGGGTCGGGGCAGAGGCCTAATAATTCAGGCGAGAAATCGAAGGATCTGAAGTGCCAAGATCTGACACCCGGGAAAGTGGCTGATGGGAACGAAAGCGGTCGCGATGAAGCAGTCGATATATATCTCGAAGGAGATCCGGTGCCAAGTGTGAGAAGTATCAAGAGATTGAGGAGGGATCAGGCAAATCAAGAATTTAGGAAACATAGAGCATCATCGACAGGTCATGGAACACTGGACCAGTCACAGCCATTATCTATTGACCCCACTTTGTGTCATCCTGAAGCTCATAATAATGAAGAGAAGACAGTTTCGTTCGAAAACTTGGCCCTGAGCAATGAATCGATACAGCAGGAGACTCGTGAGGAAGAGCAGTTCGCCAATGAGGATTTCTCTTCGTCGAACTCCTCTTTCGGCCCCATGTCTATATCAATCCCTAACAGTCAGAGCATTTCAGACAGCCAAGGGTCGTCGAGTAGCACTCTTGTAGGAATAAGTGCTACCAATGGTCAGGACTTGTCGAATAATTCAGCCAATCGCCAAAATTCAAATGGGAAAATTTCACCGCAAATCAACAATTCACTTCAACAATCTGCCTTTGTGTCGGATGACGATGAACAAAATTCTGCTCAAAGTGGCTCTGTATCAACTGTGATCAACGCCCAGGCATCAGAGCGGGAAGGTAAGATGGTAGAAGTAGTGAGTGATGGCCAACAGGTCAATGGTGAAAGCGCAGATAAATCGCTCGGGGCTAGTGCAGATCAAGCAATAATTGAGGGAATTACCGATCAATTTGAACAGGGTGAGGCCGATGGTGGTAATATTGGAGTCGCTTTCGAGAGTCTACAGTTTGATGACCAAGTCAAATCGAGTAAAAATGAATTGGTTGACGAGGAGCGCCTTCTTGGTGTACCTAGATTGAAAACTGGCGTAAGAAGTTGCGCTCATCCCGAAAATCAAGCCAAATCAGGAACGCAGTTCAAAAATTTAAGAAACGACCCAAGTGCTAAATTTGATTCGAAGGAAGTTAAATCAGTATGTAGTCTGATTGCTGGCGCGATATCCGATGCAACAAAACAGATGGAGAACTTCATGAAATCACCCTCAGCACCGTTCAGTAAGAATCAATCGGAGCCTGAGGTTCCAACTGGAGAGGATGCAAGAGAAACTTACAATAATATACAACAATCAGCCACATGTCTAAGTCAGATGATCGATTGTCAGAGAACCCAAGGATCAAGTCTGAAGTCGTCCGAGTCCCCTCAGATAGGAATTCAGCGTGCCAAATTCGTTCGCGAAGACCAAAACTTGGTAGTCCATGATGAGGTATACGAGAGAGAGGGTGAGAAAAACAATAGCAAAAGCTTACATAATTATTCCAGCTCCGAGCACTCTGATGGAATCGAAAAGGATCTTCCATTGAATGGTGCTGCTATTGTGAGCAATGAGGTGGGCGAGACTGAATTGAACGATGACGATGGAATTGATTTTGATCATGGCGAGGCCGTTCCAAAAGCAGATCTGTCTAGCATATTTGAGGCTAACGTTAAGAGGGAAATCGAGAGATTTGAGGCAAATTCAATGGTCAGAAGACAAAGATTGGCGGCCCAAGAATCAAATTGCCTGACAGAATGGCGAATCGCTGAGGAGATAAGGCAATTCAATGAAAGAGAGAAAGAGTTGAAACTACGGACCGGGGGAGCCAAGGTTGATAAAACCAAGCGCGAGAAAAGCGATAATGGCGATCAACAGCTAGAGTTGATTGTGAGATGTGGGAAGACATTTCAGATACCAAAATCAACCGGTAGCCATGTTGTAACTCCATCAAATCAATCTTACGCTGCGCTAACACCACCCGTCTATCAGCAGAACAATAGACCAGAGAGTTCGTCTCCTTTGCAGGTTAAATCGATAAAATTGACTGCAACTTGTAAGGAGACTAACGGAGTTAACAAATCTTCATCCGCCCAAGGGGCCACTATGATTAGCATGCACAAATTTATTGCCAGCGGAGGTAAGAAGTTCATTTATACATCGGCGACTGGGGGCGGATCGAGTGCTTGCCTGTCACAGAACAATGCTTCTTCTGGAATCCAAGCAGCTAATCAACATCAATTTGGTTCGCAGCACTCAAGTATGACTAAATCTATGTCTAATCTGAGTGGTATTCATCGACAATCGGTCGACTATCGCGCAATTGATAGTCTAACATGCAAGGAGGTACCAAATGTGGAACCAGGAATTGCACGGAAGACGATAGAGACTTTTAGTCGAATGAGCAGTGGATCATCGAGCAAAAACGACTTGTTCCACAACAATCATAATTGTGCTCCGAATGCAGCAAATGTAAAATCTATCGGTCAGCAATCTGGAATCTTTCAGAGGGATTATCAAACTAACCTTGCTGCCAACTCAGCCGAATGGAAAATTCAAGAGGAGCTTAGAGATATGAGAGCTCGAGAAGCTGAACTACGTGACTTGAGAAACCAAAGACAATCGTTGACTAAAGAGACCGTAGCAAACGGGATTAATGGAGCAGATGAAGTCACGGAGGCAGTTGTTTGTGAAACGGAAAAAGGCAATGAGAAATCTAAGGCTCATTTCGGTGATGATAAGAATCAGGGAGAATTTGTGAAAACTTTGACGGCAACTGGGTCAAACCCGAGCGTTGATCAATCGGGGATGGGACTCAATGACTCATTGTACCCCATCAAGCAGACAATAGACTCTTTCAGGCGTCTGGACCTCTCTAATCAAAAATCAGAGAATAATGATGTTGTTTCTAATCAGTGCATGAGGCCAAAATCTGTTGAATTTAAAAAATATTCCATTGGTAACGAGAGAAGTTGAACACTTTATCGAGATCAAAGAAAAATCTCATTGTTATGTCCATTACATTTGAATAAAGCTTATAACATGACGATTCTGTCTAGACTAGAATCGCTGAGAGAATTTGTAGGTTCCTAAGATCTCATAGATTTACCTTATTTCGATCAATCTTGTCAGGTTACTCTGCTGGTGTTCCAATAAACCCCAATGAGTGACGATTCGGGTGCATTTCGGAGAAGCACTTGACTCAAAAATCGAAGGGGTTCTGGTTGATCGGTTTCTGATAATTATTTGACGAAAATGCTTGGGAGATGGCCAAATTTTTGGCCTCACTTGGCAGTCTTGGCGGGGGGCCCTAATACTTCGTGGGACCACCCCGATATCTTATCACAGCCTCGGAGCATTGACTCAATGAGCTTCTGGCAGATGCAGCACTCAACACCTTAGCTTAGCAAGCTATGAGAGGCAAGTAGCAACACATCTTGGGAGGTCAGTGAGGGAAAAGGATGGAAATTGTGGGAGACCGCTGATCCACCAGATCCTCGTGGCATATCCGTCGCAGTGCTGGTGATCTGCATGTTTAAATTAATTGCAATCAATCGCAGCAAGTGCCTTTTTTCGGCCCCTCATTTCTTTCTCGAAATAAGATGTGAGTTCCTCACTGAGATATGATTCGACTGCTTCACTCTCTATCATTTCAGCAGATTTTTCCAAGAAGTTTTCGAGGTCTAAGAAGAGATGATCGTCAAACGACTCATGTACCTCTAAGTCGCTCTAAAGAATGAACGATTGAAGAAATCAGTGTAGCTTCTCATCGTCCGTTTGGTAAAACATTTTCTCCACAGCCGCCAGCAGTAAATAGAGTCGTGCTACAGAAACATCATTTTACAATCGTCTATCTGCCATCAATTTGGCTCGAGAAGTCGTCTCATGACAACAGTAGACTCAGGAGTCGTCATCTCTTAAGCTCGTCAATGCGATCGTTTGAACCAATGCGACACACTCTAGACCCTCTTGGCACAATATCTCGTTGTGATCTTCTCTTCTTGTTCGACCACTTGTCGAACGAGCTACATCTTGAGTCATGCGACTCGTAACTCACTTCTCAACCCTTCTGGAGGGCACCACCTTCCATCGGAGATAGCTATCAAGATTCTATGAAGAGACATTGGGACACAGTCGTCGATGAGCAGAGTGTGTGCTGCAAGTAAGATCAATAAGCAAATCTCACCTCCCTTCCGGTGGGTGCACTATAATAGCTATAGAGTAACCTGTGTGGTAAGAGCTAAGCTCGTTAATTTTGAAGTCGAGCAAGAGATGCAAATCGTAACAAAGGGTCGAGATACATGGTTATTATTAGATTGGTTCATGTGAAAAATTATAAAGCCAAGTTCCATTTGACCTGGAAATAATAAACACCGATCTTCGTCGCAATGACCCATGAGGTTTGTAATTGTATGGATTGCATGATTCTGTTGTTAAGAGTGCTCAAGATTCAGTTCAAATAGTAAAATTGAATCTGATCATCGTCAAGCAACTGATACTGCTGACATTTAACGTCCATGAGGAAGATTGCTCCCCGTCCCCATGTGACACTAATTAGCTGAAACAGCTTTGCTTGATGACGAGTTGCTTTCTTTAACCTCAATACTATTCTTGTTATCCGAAACAGCATTTATAAATGTAGGCTGTGTCCAACCGCCGAACGCCGATTCAATCTCTTCGGCTATTGCAATCGACAGTGGATCGTTGTAGGGCTTAGCCGCGATTGATAAACCAAACGGTAGCCGGTGTTTTTTATCCAACCTGACCGTTGCATGGGTTACGGGTAATTGTAGAAGATTAAAGAGGCTTGGAAATCTTATGGCAGGAGTTTTCATCAACGCAACATGATGTTTATAGGCAACAGTTGGAAGTGTAGGCATCAATAGGACACCATTTGATCCGAGAGTTTCCGTAATCTCTGATTTCAATTCGCTTGCTAACTTCTCAAACTTTTCACATAACGCAAAGGCCTCCTCGCGACTTCGAGGCACTGATGAGTTCATGAATATTGTCAACAAAGACTCCTTGGTATGTTTTGACAATCCCAATGGTATCTTGATCAATTCTGCCAGGGCGCTTTTTATTCCGAACATCTTGTTCAGCTCGTCTTCCTCGTAGCTTTCGTCTCGATCAATAACACCACCGCATCTTAACATGCATTGCCAAGTTATCAATGCTCTCTTGAAGTATTTGTCCAGATTTATGTGCTCGATAGCGCAGCTGTATTTAGAAACAAAATGATCTAAAACTTCCTGCTGAGCTTCCATTATTTCTTCCTGGACATGAACTGATTGCTTGCCCTTCAATTGACTCTCCGAGTTGAAATTGAAATAGAACAGCTTTATTTGCGACAAATCAACTGGCTCATCGAGCTTGTCGATAATCTCCTTTCTCAACTGGCCTATGTTCTCGGGTTGATATTTGAAATAAGTGTCTTGCTTAGCATTGTCCTTGTCACTCAAGAGACATTTCAAAAGATGGCGCAAGTCTGATGCATAGCGACACATGGGGCCTATGGTGAACATACGAAGACGGGCTTCTTTCACGGGAGGGAAGTTTCCCTCTGCGCTGACCAGGAATGGCGAAGGTTTGTGGGAATAAACGCCACAATAATGAGCTGGTATCCTCAAGGAGCCCCCGATGTCGGAACCAACTCCTATAAGTGAACCTCCTGAGCCCAAGAGGGAGCCCTCACCTCCAGACGAGGCACCACTTATACGGCTCAAGTCATAGGGATTCAATGTTCGCCCATAGACTGCATTTTGACAATCGGCCCAGAACAAGGTGCATTCAGGTATATTTGTGGTACATATTGGTATCATGCCGAGGCGTTTGACGTTTCGAACAGTTACTGCGTCTTCTTGCGCCAAGGTATCTTTTCTAGCCCATACGCCACAGCTATGTCTCATTCCCTTGACCGCGATGCTCTCCTTAATGCTCACTGGAACTCCCAAGAGCGGCGAGTTGAGCTTTTCGAGTTGGTCGCTGCTGAATGAAGACTCTGAGTTGAGATCACCGCCCTCGTTGACACTTTTGCCCGGTGTCTCTCTGAAGCGAGCCAAAAGCTCGTCGACCTTTGCTGCCTCCTCCAGAGCCGAATCAAAGCAGTCCTGAGCCATGGCATTAATATGCGGCTGGACCTGCTTTATGCGCTCCACATAGAGGTTACATAATTTCACTGACGACAGCTACATTTGGTGGAAATTTCATTTTTCATCAATTAGTCTCCATGAAACATCTTCAATTTGACCTCAATGTTCCAATCGAAGGATAGGCTTAGAAAAGCATATCAGATATAATAAATGAGGAATTTCATACTTACGCTTCCATCTTTGATCATTTTGCTCAGCTTATGCGCTGGCATAAGGAGCAGCTGCTCACTGATTGGCTGCAATCTGCCTTGTTTCTTTGAATTGAACATATTGGAAACTTTCAATGGTGTTATCTTGAACAGTCTGTGCATATCAATGAGCGGGCATACAATTGAGTTATTGCTTTTATTTATACAACAACTGCCAATTGCTCTTTCACGCCTCTTGTGGAATTTTTGGGTTGCTGTCGTGAAAGCCCGGTTGAACTGTCTCTACTTGATGCTTTTTGTCAGCTCTCTCTTTTTCTTTACGCGTGAGGCTTATCACTCGCTCGGCAGATTTTTCTTTCTGGAAGGATCTGTCAATCAGCCAGCTAAAAGTTCAACCGAAGAATAGGACCATTTCATATGGGCGAAAACTCTTGCATTGAATGAATATGATTCCTTATGATAGGCAACAAGGCGGTATTATGAAACGAAACTTGTTTAGTCTTATCCCCCTATCGGTATCCTCTTGTGTCATCGATGAAGATCTTCAGGTTACGCTTTGATGTCTGGCAGTTTGTTGTATTGTCTTTTTTTGCTGTTCTTTTCCACTTATTTGCAGACAATCAGTAAATGCAAGATATCTTGATTAATGGACCATGGCTTGCGGACATAATCGTGTGGAGAGAACTGGAATCCATCCTATACCCGAGGCTATATGGATTAACCGTAAAACAATTTGAGAAATTAACGACGAACTATACGCGACTTGGAGATTCAGAAGAGCTACTTGAAGTTAAAAAGACGATAGAAGGAGCGATGTGTGGGGATTGGCGCCTTTTATGTGACTTGGGTCCGATGAGAGGGGCCTTCATTTGGAGGTAGAACAGTTGTCTGGAATAGAAGGAGGGGGTTATTTTAGTCGGATTGGAAATTTCTTTCGTTTGGCGAACAAATGAATTTTCAGTCAGAAGACTGCTCTGATGAGGTAGTCCCCGTCTTCTAAAGCAGTTCGTGTAGGACTAAACCACGAGCAATTGCCGCTTCCAATTGTAGTGCGCGCATTCTCATCCACTGTTCCTCTCCACCTCCCCAGTTCTCTCCGCAAGCGCGGCATCCTTGTCGCTAGCCTCTCTCTCTCTCTCTGTCTGCCGGTCTTCCCTTGCACACACAAGTCGCAACCAGCCGGCTTCCAATGCAAGAAGGGTGCCCTCGAGCGCGCGCTATCCGCCTAACACGAATGGAACGAGTGCAATCAAGTCGCGCGTCACTGGGAGAGAACCTAAAACCATTGCGAGTCGAAATAAGCGCGCGGTCCCCATCGCATAAGTTTTGCAGTTACAGAGGAGCTGCACCAGCAAACTCTTCTGGATTGCAAAGTGGCAGAGCCCCCCACTTACTGGGGAGCCACTCGTTCGTTCTACTTGTCCCATTGAATTGCTCTGCCATGCCACTTTGCGAAACGTACTGATGACGAAATATTCACTCTCCAAACGAAAGGACCTCCTAAAGGCCCGAGGGAGAGAGAGAGAGAGAGAGGGAGAGCGACGTGCACTTTAGCACTACTGCTTGAGCCAGTCACAGCCTCTACCCTACACCATGTGCCCCATAACGACCAATCATTTTGATTAGTTCGCTGGGCGAACGTCCAAATTCATCAACGATCCTTTTGCTTCTTGTTGCTGGAAACTGCCTCGTCCATGCTTGTCGTGAGGAACCCTATCGAGCAGTAAAAAACTCGCCATTCGACTGGACACCGAGTGTGCTTCAATGCATAATCTATTCCCTTCTACTGGTCACCAAGACAAGATATTCTGACAACCAACCAATTAACCCTCTCGAATAAAGGTAGAATAAAGGCACGCATATGTCATAGATGGAGTGAGTTATCGTCCTATAAACCAGGATCTCGATGTGTGATCGTCTCGAAAATGACGCCTTCAAGGAATCCATATTGCAGAGACACCTGCCAGACTACAGTCCCATCAAATCGACAAGGATGGGGGAGAGATTCGCGCGGGCGAAGGATGGATGATTTTTAAAAGAAATGACAACGGGAAGCAGATTTGAAGCTCTTTTCAAAGATTGCGGCCTTAAGGTTGACTGAGGAGGACTGAAGCAGGTAGTTGGGAAGAAGAGGGACAGACAAATGCTGTCTCAAGGGCGCCAATCGGCTATGGAGAATAGGCAGTGGTGCGACAAGTTTTGAATGCAGGCATTGAGCTGAGACAAAGCCTTCTAAAGCGAAAACAAGTCCCTTCTACCAAATATCGATCAAGAGTGGGTCTTCATTCAGAGCTTGTTTATCAGTCGAGCTGGCTCGCCAGTTTTGTAGCCCCCGCAGAAAGTTCGAAAAAAGGCTGAAGAAAGAAACTCGTTCTTGAGATAGCACTCAGCGTGAACCATTCTGCAAATTCTTTTTCCAAGTAACAAGCTGATTTTCACTCACTTTGGCTTGCGTGGCCGATGAATAATGTACCTTTGCTCTCGTAGTAATTAGGCGGGGCACAAGAAAGAGAAAGGTGAACACACAAGAGGAGCCAATCATAGTGTGCAATGACTCGAACTATTTGCCATGCGCGAATTCTCTCGTTATCTTTGAAAAATCTTGAGACTTTGTTATCCTAGAGGAGTGATAAAAGCTAACAAAAAGGAGAAAACTGGCAGAAAATTGTTGGTGATTGTTTTGAAGACCAGCAGCAAGTCAAAGACACAAGTTCCCAGTGTCACACAAACAGAGAACTTCCTGAACCACAAATGAGTCGAAAGAACGCGGCTCCCTCCTCGAGCTTAGCCAGAGCGGCTTCAATGTTGGCTGCAGCCAACATCTTGCCCATCGCTCTCCCTGCTTCTTGTTCTCTCCTTTCACCCTCTTAGTCTTTAATTCTTCCTCACTCCTCACCACACACTCACAGACAACTCGCTCACATACTCACTTCTCCACTAGTATGTCACCCTTGTGATAAGGAGGGCTAAAACGGCCAAACTGGGACACAGAGAGAAAAAAGTGAAACATGAGATGAAGGCGGCGCAGTCGTACGCTTCTAGATGGCACTTCTTGACTTTCACAAGTGTAGTTGCGCAATAATTAGAATTACAGCGATCTAGAAAGGGACAACATCGTGTTGATCATGGCGGTTCATCGAACCTAGTCTCAACCACTAGTCTAGAAGACGTACTAGGTCCAGTGTATATGGCAAGAATGGCAGTATGCAGGCTGCTGGCCTGCCCGTTTATCGCAGCACAACCCTAAAACAGGGTGAAGTGACCCACGGGTATTGAAGATCCGACAAAGCACTCTCGTCGAAACTCTCGCCTATGGACTTGGGATGCTCCTCTGATGCTCGATCGGCGGGCCATTGAGTTGCGGCAAATGTGGCACCATCAAGCTAGCACTGAGAGCCATAGAGGGAATGGCTAGGCCGGCGGTCGCGCGACACTTTCAGCCTCAATCCCTCTATTAAGAAAAAAAGACACAGCTTACACAGGCGTTTGCCAGTGCGCATACACTGCCGAGTGAAAGCGACCGCCTCCATGCGCCAGAGGTGGGCAACTCACTAGCACGAGATGCAGGCAAAATATAATTCATGTCGACATCGCTCCTATCCACCCTCTTAAATCTCCGACTATCTGGGTAGATCTCCTCCGTTATGGCCGCATCATACAGATGCCTAGAAGATGTCCATGGGGAGCGAGGATGACTCCTAGACTACTTCGTTTGCTTCCAAGAGCAAGCACCAATGTTGCAATATTTAGTCATCATAAGATAAGCCACATAAGCCACCCAGCAGAGAGTGCACGTAGTCATATCGCCATCTAGTCAGGTTGTATGAATGATTATTGAAAGAAACAATATTTTTGTAACAGAGTTGAGTGGATAGAGAAAGTATAGCGGACTTGATTTATCAATTTAGTTTTTATTTGGGACAGTTTTGTCTTCACCCAAGTCTCTATTAGCGCCCATATGCAATATGATAAAAATCTTCCCCTAGCCACAGATATTTCGAGCTCATGATAGAAACCAATAATGTCAGCCAATTACATTGAATCTAGATCGGAGATCGACGACCTAGATCGATCCACGCTCTTACATCTGGTCATTGATAAAAATCATCGCATTGAGGAGCTAGAACGCCTGCTAGAGGAGCAAAAGCGTCTCCGTTTGCAAGATTCTACCCAAGTTGAAGAGAAAGCTGCAAAAATCAAAGAATGGGTAACCAAAAAACTCAAGGAATTGGAAAATCAGAACAAACTATTACGAGATCAAAACAAAAAGCAAAAAGAAGTCGTCGAATCGTTGAGAGCCAAGTTAGCGACCCTAAGTCCCGTAACTAGTCCAAGGAGGCATATGATAAATAGCACAATTTCAAATATAGAGCAGGTTCAATACATTGATCATAATCTTACGTCCTCCCCGGTCGAAACCATTGATGTCGATCGATCCCTTAAAACTCGCCGTCCCCAACTTAAGCAACGGATACATCTACTGACTCAGTCTAACAATGATACTAACGGAAATGGGAGGAATATCTTCAGTACTTCTCTTGTAAATGATCAGATGTCTACCAGAATCACCCTTAACGAAAGAGGTTCAGCATCACCTGGACTGAATAGTTCCATATCAAGGAGCACAGGAGTCTCTCTAGTCTCAATCGGACAAAATCAGAACAATTTTTCCAGTCTTAGATCTCCTGCCAGGCGTCCAGATTATGATCCTGGCAAAGAGAGTCCATTATATGATACAGTGAACATTGACTTGGCAGGTCACTCTATCAAGAGCCCGGGTAAGGATGGTTGCAAGAACGATACTAGTCATTACGATGTGTCCAAAACACACGTCGAATCCACGCCACCCCCACTCCCTATGCATCAATCTGATAAGTGGGAGAAGCAGTTGTATATCTTGGCAGAGGAGACATTTTGTTCCCTAACGAAGGAGCTAGAAGCTAGCTGTAAGGCGGTATCAGATTTGCAGAGGCAAGGGGCTAAAAACGATCATATAAGCCTGGAGCGTACTGATACGAGAGCAACAATGAATTTTCAAAATAATCTTAAATCATTTGTCAAACCATCATTCACCACAATCGACGGGGATGAGGTTCTAGGAGAAGATTGTGAACAAGTTTCCGCTGCCGACGATGAAGATTGCTCTAAGCAACAAGATAGACCGCTACCTAGAGAAAATGAAGGTGGCAACCCATGTCGGGGTATTGATAGTAACTCGTGTCATTATTCCACCTTGGGGCGACGACGCAGATCAGGTGAACAAAGTTTAGACCAAGAGAGTCTCCATCAGAATTTATTTAGCCCAATTAAATCAAGATCAGGGAAAGATGTTATACTACGGACACAATCGGTAAGGAAGAATCCAGAACCTGAGAAGCTCTATGATTATATTTCGGCTGACCTCACAAAGCGAGGCTATCTGCTCAAACATGGGGCACTCCGGAGTCATCAACGTTGGTTCGTGCTGAAGAACTTCCATTTATATTCTTATAAGAGAGAATCTGATGAAACTGAGAAGTTGAATCCATCTAGTCAGTTCAAGCTCAACTCACAAGTTCAACTACTTTGTCTGGGTCATAGCAACGAAGGATATTCTTTCAAGATAACTACTTTTGACAAACAGCACAGTATGACGCTGATCGCTCCCACTGCTCAAATCCGTGAGGGATGGATAAAAATATTGAACGTCGCGATAAATATGAGCGACATCGAGCCGGATATCCTCAAGAAGTCTAACTCAGTCCATGAGGGAATACTGACGGTGACAAGGCATGGGCACTCTAAAAAGTGTCATGCTATTCTCGTCAACCATCTCTTGTTCTTCCTGAAGTCCCCAATCGACCCCACTCCAATCAGTTACGTATCGATCAAGAACTCGAGAATCAAAGAGATCGCTGACAATCAAGACTACAGCCCCGTCAATCAGGGAGCTGAGTTTGATCCGAGGTCTGACCAGGTCGAGGACTGCAGTCTAGCCATCTACCCTAGATACTCTCTGGACTTAGATCCCATCTACATAACGCTCAGCAACCAACAAGATGCTGACGAATGGTTTCACCATTTATCAATTGTATCCGGATTAGACCAATCTTGTGGGACCAAGTTTGAGAGAGTTCTGACACAGACAATGTTGAATGCGACGATGGCCAAGAAATGTCAGTCACTAAGTTTCACTAGTGAAACAAGTGATACCTCCTCAGATCTCGGAGTGTCCTGCTATTGGAAAGAAAATTCAGTCCTCCTCTACACCGACAAGCCAATCACTGCACCTCTTACCAGCCTACCCAACGAGACACTGAAGTCAGAGGCCATAGAATTGTTCAAGTCTGTGCTGCTTTTCACTCAAGCTCCAATAGAACCAGTCGCGATTGACTATCACGTTTGTCTACTGCAAAACTGTCTCGGCAAATTTCTCAAAAACCCAGAGTTGAGGAATGAATTTTATGCTCAATTGATAAAACAATCTACTTATGTGAGACACAGGTGCTATAGTACGAAGCTTTCCAGCAGCAGTAGTAGCAGTGGTTGTTCTTCGATCAACCAAAGATCTAGCATCAACTCGCTCACCCCCAGTGCCAACGAATGCCAACTCATTACCGATCTGGACGTTCTTCAATCGATCACGAGCGAAAATGAGCAGAAGTTGGATGCGCGCTCCACTGTATCTTTAAGCCAATCGCATCGGGAAAGATCAGACTCCTCGCCTCAGCCAGAGGAATTGAGCCTGCCTACTAAATGTGAAATTTTGCAGGCCATGCAGATAATCTCTCTAGCAGTCTCTCTCAACTTGCCGAGGGGACGAACCAGATGGTTGCTTCTGCAACATTTACAGAAGTTCTCTAACCCAGAAACTGAGCTGGGTAAATACGCATTGTATGCTCTAAAGGCGATTGAAAGAACCCTCTCCAATGGGTCACGTGACAACGTTCCTTCAAGAACAGAGATTATGAGCATTCTGATGAGAAATCCTTACGACCACTCAACACCGCACTCGTTGCCCATTAATTTCGAGGATAGTTCTTACATTATTGTCGGAGTGGACGGTTCAACTACTGTGGAGGAATGCATGGTGAGCATGAGTAAAACTACCAATATTAGGCAATCATCATCCTCTGACTTTTACCTATTTGCGAACGATCCTAATGAAGGCAATAACGAGTTGCACATACTCGAGGCTCAAAGAAAAATATTGGACGTTGTTGGCTGGTGGGAGCAAACTTTCAAGCTGAAGAACTCTGGTAGGTTTCAGAATACCAAAGTCATCAAGATATACTGCAAGAAGAGGTTGATATTGCGGTGTGAGGTCGATGAATCAGAGCAAGAACGTCTACTCATAGTGCATCAATTGAATAACGAAGTCGCCTCCGGAAAGATACCCATATCAGACGCATTGCTCATCGAACTGAGTGCCATAATGACGCAGATGACTTTTGGAGAATTTTCCAAATCAAAGGATGATTCTAAAGTTGTCAAGCGTATACTCGATAAGATCTCATCTAATTTTATGCCACACTTGATAGACGCTCAATCAAGGAATCGACTCGCAATTCAGGTCTTCGAAAGGTGGGGATCACTTTCTGGAAGGACGGCTCAGGATTGTGTGCGTGTCTACCTAAATTGTATCAGAAAACTAAAGTTGTCTGTCTAGATCTCCACCCAGGGTGGAAAAATGAGAACAATATATCAGTCTTGTTCAACCAACCATACTAGCCTCAAAGAAATTCAGATCTATGTGTCACCCGCTTTTGATTCGCAAGATTGAACAGCAACATCTAGGAATTGGAGAGCTTGAGCTCTCCAATTTTCGCATGGCTTAATCCTGATCCTAAAGCTCTCTAGTTTTCCCTCAAACTGATATGCTGATCAATCAAACGCTCCAATCGTGCGCTTGTAGATGTACCATTGGAAGCGAGGACCAACTCGCCCGTTATCTCTCGAAACGCCAAATTTCCCGCAACAGCGGTTTTGTTACGAATTTTATCGTCTTCCGCCCATCCGGTCCGAATGAGCTTAGCATCTGAAGTAGTTCACAGACCGTTGAGTCACTCTTTCACAATTCAGTCGATTGGTCTCGTTCCGGCTTCACTGATATACGTGAATAGGCTTGTGATTTCCGGTACGATGACACAGCTCAATCCCCAAATGACTTGGCGGAAATGTTTGGGAGAAACTGTTGCTCCTAAAACCAGTGAGTTGCAACCGGCTTTTCACGGCGCATCCAGACTCTAATCGAAACTTGTAAAGATGTTGCGAAATTTGAGCCCAAACTTCGGCATAGTCTTTCTCTCATTGATTCCGATCCTCTTTGATCAGCACGATGCATCGGAGACGTCAGTCGGTAGTAAGTCGGGAGATAGGGCCGCTGAGGAATGCAATCAAGATGTATTGGATCGTAGTTTCGTCACTCGGTGTAGTCCAAGTCTATGTGAGCCGATTTTTGATTCAGATTTCAATGAAACTGGCCAAGCTCCAGGTCCTGAATGGCCGACAAACAAGGACGAAGTTGTGCAGATAACTTCCTCCAGAGAAAACAATCGACTCAAGATGGTCAAGCATAAGTCGTTGAATACGGATGAGCATTATTACGAGGAAAGCCATGTGAATGGGACCATATTTGTCGATACCGAGACGAAGTACCAGCGCATCTTAGGGTTTGGCACAACATTAACGGACGCCTCATGCAAGAATATAGACGATTTACCGGGCGAAATCAGACAGAAACTGATTGAAGATTATTTCAATCCACGAACTGGTATAGGCCTAAATTTGATAAAAATCCCTATCGGCTCGACAAAATACTCTTACTCCAATTATGCTCTTGACCAGCCCGACTCAAATCAAGTCGAGTTGAGTCCCTACGACATTGATCATAGAATACCGCTCATAAGGGATGCATTGAAATCTGCAGGCAAGCTTAGCAACAGGGTCAAGATACTGGCGAGCTCAGCCACGGCGCCAGCCGAGTTCAAAGACAACAACAAACTGATACATGGAGGTCTACTGAAACCTAACAAATTTGACGATTATGCGTCCTATTTGGTGGGCTATGTTTCCGCTTACAAGGCACAAGGCTTAAGTATTTGGTCACTCATAATGAGCGAGAGTCCGGCCTCAATCAACTCCCTGGGCAATTCAACAAGCGATCAGTTGGATTACGCCTCCATGGCGATGAGGCCCTCAGATGCGATCAAGCTAAGCAGAAGTATCGAGAATGCATCCAAGAGAAGTAGATCAGAGATCGACAGATTTCGCCTGTTGCTTCTAGGAGATAGCCGAATTTACTCTCCAGTTTGGGCTGATGCACTCTTTGAGCGCCACGATGTGGCCAAGAATGTGGCTGGAGTTGCCTATAACGTGGATGCGGCGGATAATTACCAGCCTTACGATAGCCTAGTCTATATCACCCGGAGATTTCCGAACAAGTATCTTCTAGCCACCCAAGGCGCTAACAACGGTCCCATGAAGTTGGGCAATTGGCAATATGCTGAAAACTATGCAAATGAAATCGTCAAAAACTTGGAGTACGGTTCCGTTGGTTGGATTGACTTTAATATGGCGCTGAGCCTAGAGGGGGGTCCATCCCTGAGCGATAGGTTCAAGTCGGATGCGGCAGTCATAGTGGACGCAAAACGTAATGCATACTACAGAAATCCCATGTTCTATGCGATCGCTCATCTAAGTCGTTTCGTCAAGCCGGGTTCTATTAGGGTGAAATCTACTTTCTCATCATCAGCTCACATGTACGCCAGCCAGCAGATAGCCTTCATTACTCCGGATAACTTCTTGGTTGTTTTCGTCGCAAACAATAACATCGGCCCGATGCCAGTGAGTATAGGCATAAATCGATGGACAAGAGTTGAAGAGCTTCTGGACACCAAGAGTTTCAACACTTTCATCTTCAGACTTTAGATGGCCACTTGGCCTCAAAGGTGTAAAAAGTATCGGACCGATCTTTGTTCAAATGGAAACCTTCCACTAAAGCAAATGAAACGAGAATGGAGTCTGAAAAATTATGAATAAATTACAGACTCCGTGAATTTTAACCTTATCAGAGAGTCCAGATTGAAGGACGATGTCAAAGTGGCCACTGCATACTCGATAATGTGTCATCTGATTGTTCGCCGCACTCGATCCAGGGATCAACAGATCGTCCAAGTCTTCCGGCGCTTGTGATCAGTGCCTATCAGGATGTCCCAAGAAAGTGCATTCACACATGATCGTTGTCGGACTTGGGGGTTCAAAGAACTTCAAATGGACAAACGTTTTAGGAGGCTTGATTATGAGTTGCCCTTCGTTTATTCATACTGCCGACTCTCAGATTCAAGTGTGACTTCGATAAACCTCCCTCAGACTTGACCTCACTATGCGTTTCCTTGACAGTGGACCCCCAAGAGAGGTGTGCTGATTGAGTTTCAGGCCGTGGAGGCTCCGAGTAGGAATCCACCAATAAATGTTGATGCCATAACGGCGTTGTCTTTGATACAGCTTTGGATGCGCTCGCTCAAGTCTGGCATTTGATTGCTCGCTTGCTTTTCGACCTCTTCCTTGGCCTTCTTGAGATCTCTGTTCAAACTTTTCCAATCTACGTGGATGTAACCGCAGTAGTTACCCAACTGAATCAATAGTATTGATGCGCCCATACTGAAGCCTGCATAACGACCAAACTTGACCAAAGTATATCCAGTAAGCCAACCGCCTGATGAGCCAATCAGGGCGTGCTGGACGGATTTTGGAAGACTGTTGAACTTGTCGATGGCATCTTTGAGTTTAAGTTCTACCATGATTGAGAATGTGAAAACTGATGACTTATGACCGATTATTTAAGAAATTTATGAGGGGTTGTCAAAATGAATTGATCAACGGCAGATACAAATCGAAGAGTAAACAGAACTTCACAAATAAAAATACTGTACAATAAGCACATGAACTGAGGAATTGGGCTGCCTACAGATGTTGAGCGATCTGAAGTGTTTGGACGAGGTCCAGAGAAAACACGTTTTACGCGCGTTATTATTCATTGTCTGAAACCAGTGTCGACCCAGCGTCTTAGCTCGGATCACTTCGAGACGATTTGTTTGTCCTCATTCATATCAATCCAATATACAACCCATAATATTTGCTGAACACAATGGATGAAAATTTGGAGTTCAACAATGTTCTGAGAGAGGAAAAAGGAGCTCTCAGTGCCTGTCGCCTATCGTTACGTCAACAACAGATTATCTACAAGAACATAAAAACCGGTAAAACGATAGCATTACAAGCAGATCAGATCAAATCCATTTCATGGCAACGTTTCGCCTCAAGCGAGGGTATCAGATTGTTGACCAAGAGTGGTCAGCTACACCGGTTTGACGGGTTCAGAAAAGATGATTACCCGAAACTCAAACGTTTCATCGAACTTAACTACCAATTGAAGCTGGAGGATAAGGAATTCAGTCTTAATGGTTTCAATTGGGGTATTCCAAAATTCGATGGTGAGGCCCTTAGTTTTGATGACGAGGCAAGCAAGACAGCATTAGAGATACCGCTTAGCGCTGTTAGCGACTGCACATCAAACAAGAATGAGATCATACTGAGTTTCCACCACAATGATGATGCCACTGTAGGCATCACGGATATGCGTCTATACCTACCACCGGGTAAGACTGAGGAAGATATCAAAGAATTCGTCAAGTCGATCCTCAATCAGGCTTCTGTTATCAAGGTTACTGGTCAGTCTATAGCTACTTTCACGGAGCTACAATGTCTAACTCCGCGTGGTCGATACGATATGAAATTGTTCCCCTCTTTGATACAGTTGCACGGTAAGACATTCGACTACAAGATTCCTGTGAACACTGTTCTTAGACTATTCAAGCTCCCCCACAAGGATGGACGACAAACGTTTTTCGTTCTATCTCTCGATCCACCACTGGTTCAGGGTCAAACTCGTTACCAGTTTCTCCAGTTTCTATTCAACTTGGAGGAGGAAGAGACTGTAGAGTTGGACATGTCAGAGGACGAGCTAGAGAAAAAGTTCGAGGGAAAACTGAAGAAAAAGATGACTGGAGCTTTCGTTGATGTATTTGCCAATGTGGTGAGAGCCATAACGAACAAGAAACTCAATGTTCCAGACTACAAGAATCTCACAAATTCAGCTATATCTTGCTCTTATAAGAACAACAATGGGCTCCTGTATCCTTTAGAAAGAGGTTTCATGTATGTGCACAAACCTGCTATACACATAAGATTTGAAGAGATCAATTCGGTCAACTTTGCTCGTTCTGACGGGTCAACTAGGAGTTTCGATCTCGAGATAGAGACCAAATCGAACACGACTCACATCTTCAATTCAATTGAAAAGGAGGAATATCCTCGGTTATACGACTTCGTGACAAACAAGAAGTTGAGAATCAAGAATAGGCCAAGCAAGGCGGTGCCAACAGACATAGTTGACGATCTAGTTGATTCAGATGATGAGGACGCTTATCTGGCAAGAGTCAAGAATGAAGGCGCTGCACGTGAGGCAGGTGAAGAAGACTCCGAGGAGGAAGATGACGAGGACTTTGATCCCAACGCTGCAGGATCTGGAGAGGACGATGATTCAGACGATTCTGGGGACGATGACGAGGATGAAGATTCAAGCAGTACGCCTCCTCCCAAGAAATGAATGCCTGAAATAAGCCTTCAATTTGAGTTGCGTAGGTCCTTGACCCAATTTGGAATGATACTTGCTGAGATACATGTACATTAGGTCGGCTATAAATTGCGGAAGCCAATCAATATCTTTCACTCCGATTAAGCTTGCGTGGAATAGATAAATCTGCGCCTCAAAACCAGATAACTCGCATCCCCCATTGATTTCGCTTTAATTATCTTCGACCTCCTGGGGCCCATCCTTCACTCTCTCCCAATAATTTCGGAATACTTATTCTATGAGTAATATGTCCATAAAGAGTAGTCCCTAGTGATCACATACGATCGTTGTGATTCTTGTTCGAGATCCAAATCTATCGTACCAATTGGTTTATCTTTCACCTTCATTTCGCAGGGCTGTTGATCCCGGAGGATATTCTGTAGCACTTTTGAAAGACTCCGCAATACCTAGTGAGCACTATGTCACGATCGACGCTTCGATTCGAGATATCCTATTCGCAGTTCACATATGCGACCAACAATCAGGCGTTCTCGATTTGTTGACCAGAATAGCTGCTCGGTCTTAAAGCCTTCTGTGTTCGAGCTAATTGCAAAAATCCAAAAAACGATCTGACACTATCCAAAGTCTGCGAATTCGATAAGATATATCGATGAGTGAAATCTAGGGGCTAGATCTTCCGGCATCGGACAAAACATGCTTGCGTTTGAACGTTGCCCGAGGACTATCATCATAATTGCACTCAATCATCAAAAACTCTTCTCCGGAGTTCTTTTCACACTCAAGACCGTTTAATTTGAGCATGGACGTTCCCGAGATATATTTTAATGGAGAGCAAAAAACTGTTCTGAGCTCTCAATCGGATCTACTTACATGTTTTTGAAAGCTTGAAACAAGTACTGAATGGATTGATGCTTCCCAGAGGAAAAAATGGCAGTTGAATTGTCAGCGCCCCCTTGTCATGCTATTCGAAAGTAGGTAGTTTGACCATTTGTATCTGAGGTAACAATGGGACGAAGTCAACTAACTACTGAGTGCAGAATCTGAGGTGTTGAGTAGTATAGCTGCACGAGTGTCACCAAGAGACAAGGCTAGGAGGCTACTTTCCTTATATTTCTATCAGCAAGACAACAGGTCTAGCTGCAAAACAGAATGCCTATTTTTGACAGGAGCCGGTGGCCCAAATTTGCGCTTCAACACCAAGTTCACCACTATAGGTCCTCTTGTAATTTTCTCATGTAGCTCATCTCTTGGCAACAAATGATATCACTTTGCAGATTGTTATTAACGTCAAACCTAAGAGCGGCTAAGAGGAAGAGATGTGAGAACAATTAGAGACTAGCTCACAATTCTGCACCATAAACTCGTTAGCTATCTGCGCGCCAATTGTCTAAAGGGAGCATAGTGCAAGCAGAGTGAGGAATGTCGTTTTTAGAGTGTCACCGAGCTGAATGATGTAACAAACTTTTGAGCAGAAAGTGAAGTGAAAACCCATTGTGTCTCAGTTTCTGTGTGAGGCAAGGGCAGCAGTAGTTTGTAGTCATTGTTTTCACTTTCCACAAGAGATAGGCCAAGAGAGTCGGCCATCCCAAGCCAAAGAGCTTGAAGCCGCCGTGGAGGCGCAAGGAATGCTCACAAGTGCCCCTAGGGGCGTTGGTGTTTGATTTCCAGTAGGCCCACGCGTCTGTGTTCATGCTTGCAGTCTAACAGTTAGTGTTGGAGAAAACAACCTCAGGTGATCAGTGCGCATGTGCAGTCAGACTTGGTGACAACTCTGGTGGTGTCTCTAGGGTTGCAAGTCGTCTGTATTTTGCCTTTATCTACTGTAAAATGGTTTGTCCAGCACTTTGCCTGGTGCCAAAATATTGCCATGTTTACATTTTGCAATAAGTGAGCTCGATGAATGGAAAAACCTCTGCCAATCAATGCAAATCTAACAATTTACCCCCAAAAAATAAGCATGAATTGTTCAACAACCATCGATACTTTGAGCTTTCACCATAGTTGCTACCACCAAACCCCTTTGATCGGTTCGCCGAGCCTGCAGAGCGTCAGTTTGGGCAACTCTTCAGCAACTGGTCACCTCCAACCAGTGGCACCAGCAGATAGCATCATAGGAAGCAGTGGAAGCACGAGCAGCGGAAGCAGCAGTATCAGCAGCAGTATCAGCAGCAGTAGGAGTAGCAGTAGTGGTGGAGGGAGCAGCGGTAGTGGTAGTTGCAATAACAGTAATAGTAGTGATGAGTTTGCTTGCGTCAATTTTCGTCTGGGCAGCTGTGGACTGAAACAGATTGGCAACCAGACGAGGCCAAGTCCTGTGAGGAGGCAGAGGAAGGGGAAATTAATCAAGTTGACTGGCCAAGAGTGCAAATTTTCTCCAAATAAGAGACCAACTTCAAGTGTAAAAGGATGCCATGAGACATTAGGGAGAAAGAGTGGCGAGAAAACTGAGCTCGAGAATGGCCTCTATCAAATTGGCCTCAGCCAAAGTGATTTCAGTCCTTCATTGGAGATGAAGAAATTCAAAAACATACAGCTGGATTCAATGCGCGACAGACTCTTCAGACTGCTGAGCAAAGTTCCCATCCAAGTGGAGACCCTAAAGCAGACAGAGAAACCCCCTGAACTGACCCACCTGGGCCAGAACGAGGAAGCCAAATCAAACCCTAGTGCCAATGCATATCGCCGCCAGCCCAGCGGGTCACTCGCAAGAGCCAGTCCGCAACCGTCAACTTCAGGAGGCTCGGAGCCCAAATTCGACTACTTGAGGGAACCACTTATTATCAAATATTACCAAGACCGTTCACTGTGCGAGATCCTCGAATTACACTTCGCCTGTTCTCTGCTACTGAAAAGTGGAACAGACCTCTACGAGGACGAGCTACAGACTCTGGGCCGTTCGGGTATCTTTGCTCCAACGAGCTGCAATGAGAAACAAGCGGCTGCAGAGGTTCAAAGCTCGACAGAGAACCAGTGCAATAACGACCAAGCTGGCAGCAATCATCATGGAAGCCAACTGATGCCCATCCACAATGGACTCTGCTTTCGAGACCTCACTGGACCCGGTCCAGCTCCAGACGTGCACACCTTTGCTGTGGCCCCATTCAGCGAGCAACAGCAACACCAATTCCCAAGCAACGACGAAACTCACCTCAATCATCACCACCAGAGCCAATACCGGCCGGCCGGCTGGCATGGTGGCCACCAGTCTAGAGAATTCTGGCTCGATTGCGGCAACGAAGTGTACGCCAACCAATCGGAACAACCTCAGAACCAATACTCTTTCTCAGGTAGGTCTTGGCGTGAAGCCACCCCTTCGAGAGCGTCCTTGTTTGCGCGTCTCGTTATCTTGACGAGACCCTTTCTCGAGCCCTAAACTCTGGACCACTAGCCACCTTGAAGATGGCAACTGATCCTGATCGTTATCAATCTTCAACTGCCTAATAGTCTTCTATTTAGGCGTGAGACCTTTTTCGAGGCGTAGAACTCGTCTGAAAATCTTCCAGACGTTGAGAGAAGTTTCTTCCAATGCAAAGACGAGCAACAAATTTGTTATGCTCCTCCTAGAGCGCAACAGATCATGTAATGCGGACGCGTGCCGTCTGCATTTGGGGGCGCCTCTTTGGCTCGCTTTTGTTTGCTACCTCTTCTTGTCGAGTCGAATTCCACTAGTACAATCTTGTGCGCCTCTGCAGCATAGCAAATGGGAAAATTTTAATGGCCCCATTGTGTGCCCTTGTTTTATTGCACCTCATTGTGCCCTCCAGATGCTAGAGGGAAAAAGTCGCTAACAAATTGGCAAAATTAAACTCTTTCTCTACTCGATTTCAAACCGCTCATTGAAACATACTCACGCAGCCAACGAGTTCAACGGCCATCCAAATCGCGCCAAGCAACAACATCTGGAGTGTCTGGGTGGGACCAAGGTGAGCTCTGACGATAAGCTTGAGATAAAGCGCCACGAGTCGGCCAAGCGCCACCCGTTGAATGATCCGCTCGATGGGCACCAACAGCAGGCCCAAAGCAAGGGCCACCACATGGGCCTGATAGCAGTTGATCGGAGGTTGTTCCTGGAAGAGGGCGCCGTGGGGGGGCCGCAGCATGACTTTCAGCATCAACAAGCGTCTCAAGTGGCGCCCAACAGACAGCCAGCCTATCCCATCGGGCCGCTCCACTACAACGAGACGGGCCACCAGCAACATGCTCCGATGGGTTACCTCGACTCGAGTATGGCCCATTTCCAGAATGGCACCAACCAGAGCAATTACCTCGACAACTGTCCACAGGCAACCGCACCAAACTACTGGAACCCAAACGGACACTGTGGCACCTTTCGGCCTGCGATCCATGCGGCCCAGCCGCCCATCAACGAGCACGACAACTATCACACCGACAATTCCCAATTCGGCTCGGACTATAATCCAGCCCCGGCCACCACCACAACCTGTAGCAACCAAATGATTGATCTGAATCAGTTGATTAATGGCGCCGAATTGGCGCCACCAAGCGGCTATGCGGCGCCTCCAAGTGGCGAGCCACAGCTCAGAGGCTGCGACGATATGTCACGTTATCTATTGTTTGCAAACAACTTCATGCCCCCGCCAAACTCGGCCAATCAGCCGGCCGTTAGTCTACAAACGCCGGGCACACAAACAACCACAGGTGCTCATTATGCCAGTCAGCCTGGAGATGGAACTTGCTCGAACGGCTACTTCGGACCAGCCGTGCAAAACCACCCGGAGCTGGCCTCTGGGGGGCAGCCAGATGAGTTCGTGGACAATCACCGGCGAGGCAGACAGCATCATGAGCAGTTTTCTTCGAGCACCAATCACACTCTGGCGCGGACAATTTAGAATCAGTGAAGTGGATGAGAATGGCTCCGTCTTACCATTGCTTCAAATGTAATAAATTGCCATTTTTATCCGTAAATATAATTGTCTTCTCGTTTGCCAGGCCCCGAGCGAGCGACCACTTTGCACCCAGTCCTCTCATTTGACCTCGTTCTCGGCCGAGACTCAGCCGACCCGACTGGAAGTTTGCCTCCGGGTGCCCACTGCCCCCGCTCGCTCCGGGCCCCAATCGGTGGCCCGATGATAGAGCTCTCTGTCGGCAGATCCGAACGATCAATTCAGATAGAGCAATGAAGTAGAGGGGTGGGGGCAGACTCGGCGGGCAGATATATTAAAAACAAGCTCGCGCTCACTCGCCCAGTTGAGCGTGGGGCGCCCCGCGAGAGGCAGAGGCGCCCTTGCAGCGGGCGGCAATAAATGCGAGCGGCCTGCTCGCGCACACAATATTGAATGAGCGCCCTCAGCCCCGGCCGCACGCACATAGGTCCGCCCATTGACTCGGGCGGCCCACCGAGAAGAGGCCGCCGTGTGGAACAAGCGAGAAGGACGCCTCCCGCCGCCCATTGTCGGCGCCCGTCTCCCTTGTCCGGCCGGCCGGGTGCGGTTGGCTGCCGCCGCCAAACAACTGTCGCCGGCGCCACCCCGGACGACAAGTGGCGCCCGAGCTAAGGGCGCAAATTTGCCTCATATCATGGGCGCCCCTCCTCGCCTCTCTCGCTCTGCCTGTCGCCCTTCCTCCTCCTCCCGCTCCTCTTTCTCCGCCTCGGCCACGTCCACTCTCTCCGCCTGCCCACATAGCTGGCCGGAGTCATAATATTAATAACCGAGCCGAGCAGACGGCGAGAACACTGCTCTCGATTGGAGACTGTCCCCCTTTGCCTGGCGCCCCACCGCTTTCCTCTTTCCCCCCATGTCTAACGCCCGCTCGTCCTCCCACTCGCAGTCGAACCAATTTTCAACTCGCCCGCCGCCGGTTTGCCGACAACAAACGGACGTTGCGGCAACAAATTGGTCCCCCTGGTTCTGCTTCCACTTTTGTCGCCTGCCGCCTGCTCGCCGGCAGCCACTGAGCCGCGGCCGAGCGGCCGCAACTGATTATTTAACCAAGCGCGAAGGCAGCCCAACCGGGAGCCGGCCGACAGCATCGCGCCTGTCACCATCATCTAGGTTTCCACCAAATCATCGTCACGTCGAGATACGATCATATTAATTATCCGCCAGCTCGACGGGCCGCCGCACACAGCCACAGGCGGGAAACACTTGAGGCGTATAGCGCGCCTCAGCCATGCACTGGGCGGCCCACGCACTATCCATGCAATCGTGTGTGTGAGTCTCTCTGTCTGTAGCGCGTTCAACTGGCGCCGCTTGCGCCCAGTCGAGGGGAATTTGTTTCACCGCCATTGGTTTGCGCTTGCGAGGCAATAGAAGTGCCAACAACATTCATTCAAAACAATTAAGAGCAATAAGAAAACACGGCCTGTCCACACAGTTGGCCGCAGTAAATGGGCCCCAGCAGCGAGGGAGCGGCCAGTTTGCTGAAAAGGGCCAGCGCACGCACTCAGGCGCACTTGGCCGCCGCCGCCGGCTCCAAAGGCTGTTGGTGGCGAAAGCGTGATTTATTTTTTTCCCCGCCCTTCACTTTTGTCACCGCCTTTGGGCCGGCGAGCCGCAAAAGTGAACGAAAAACGGTCCCAGTGAAGGCGGGCAGCCTTTGTTGCTTCCGCCGGAAGATTACAGGGGAAAAAGATCAACCACCGATGCACAACTGTGGACCCGCCGGAGGCCTCACTAGCCTCGCTGGCCCCGCTGGCCCCTGGACGCCGCCAGGGGACTAGCTCACCAGTGGTGCTGGGGCGCCAGAGAGCGGCCGGAACCACTTGGGGCCCGATTCAATTACGTTCGTTCGCGCGTAAGATCGTTTGGCCGAATAGAGAGAAAGTCATACGGGTTACAAGCTAATGTTGGGCGCACAACTTCTCCTGGTTGCCCGTTTGTCGAGCTGCTATAGTGTGAAGTGCACTCGGCGTGCTGTGATGACAACTGCCTCACTTGAGGCGAAAGAGATAAACAACCACAGCCACTGCGGGCTGCCTGAACGTTTGCGCTCCACTGGGCGCGACAATTATGCTCTCTGCTCGCGCCCAAGCGTTGCTCTTTGTGAGCATTGAGCCGGCAAATCAACACATTGTAGTTGGTCCAAAAATTGCTTTGTTCCAATCAGATGATCTCGCAAGATGTGTACATAAAGATAGATAGATAGATAGCTGGCTTGCCAGCGACAAAACTTCAAGTGGTGTTGGCGAATCAAAACTTAGACTGTTAACCTTTAACGATTTGTCAGTTGCCCCCACTCTCCACTCCATAGCTAGTTCCCCGTCCAAAAACTACAACCACTCATAGTTTATCACAATCCAAGTCACTTATAGCTCTCCTTTAACCTTGGACACCTCCGAAGGAACACACTCTACACGCTGGATGATTCACGAGACAACACCCGGAAAGCTCCGGAAGTTTCCATCAGCGAAGTTGATGGTCGTGTATCACTTTCGAGCATTCTATGGTGCGCTTCGCCTCCAAATCTTGGAAACGCTAGTTTTGCTATGCTGTGAATAAACATAAGTCGTTCTGTTCGATTTTTGGAGTATCGATTCCAAGATCGATCTCTGACTTCGACCCCCAGAGATACCGAACGCGGCTTTCATTTGTTCTGCCCATGAATGGGTCCGTCATCCCTCTCATTCGATTGGAGTAGACGATCTAGATCCCCAAGATGGACAAATTGTGCTCCATCTTGAGATCTTGAGCGCACATCTCGAAGCTAGAGGTATCAATGACAATTTTAGAGACTTAGAGGTTGAAAGATTCACAGCAGAAACCATGTCTTCCGGGGTTTATAACTCTCCGAGCATCATGCTCAATTTTTGGACCGTTATTAAGGCTTGTTGGACGTCAAGGACCCGCAATAGCGACACTATGGACAGAGATGCTCGCCTCTGCTAAACCAATGTTTACCAAGCATTCAGTCATGGTTTCGCGAATCCTTGCCAATGGCTCCGCAACACGCACGGAGAGTGGGGAAAAAAGCGCCATTTCCACGTGAAACCATTCGCTGGCCAGATTTTTATCATACAAATTCTCTACTATCCATTTCTTGTAAATTCTTTAGCCTTCGATTCCTCAGCAATATACAATAATCACCCATAAGATCACTGAGATCATCCTCTTCTTCGAAATGGAACCGTTGGACATGATCAAAGATATCCTGGACAAGAGGATTTACATAAAACTCAGAAATGATAGGGAACTTGTAGGAAAATTAAATGCTTTCGACCATCACCTTAACATGATACTGGAGAATGCCGAGGAGACACACACGTCTGTTGAACTGGACGAGGAGACCTACGAACAGGTCTATAAGCAAAATAAACGATCAATGCCAATGGTGTTTATTAGAGGTGATGGTGTCATACTATTGTCTGAGCATACGGATCGTTGAATTGATATGCCACCACAAAAACCACCAATAAAAATGCACATCCCAAGAGGTCGCCTGTAGCCGTTAGTATAGGCGTCGAGTAATTGTCCGGATCTATCTTGCACCTCCATAATAGGTTGACAAGATTTTGAGCTAGATAAAGGAGCACGGCAACTTGTAACACAGCCAATGTTATATAGAAGCCCAAGAATATCACACTAACTGGTGAAGAGTTCTCACCCTCCAGCGAGCGGATTACAAAAAAGTATAGAAAATGGGCTGGTATTGACATGAGCAATAATAAGCGGGCTGTTGTTAAATTGACGTCACTCCTTTTTGAAAAGAAAATTTCCGTTGGACTAGTGAACAACTTGAAATCCGTTGGTAGCTCACCGGGTTTTCCAATCCTATGCAAGGATGTGGACAATCTACTGGCTTGTACGGCAACCAAGTTACCGCCGACTCCATTTATAACAGGCTGGAACACAGGCAAACGACTGAAACGTGATTTTCCATATTCTAAAATGAATCCACCACATGACGATATGAATACCGCTATCACAATCGGCGTCCATCCCTTCGTGATCACATCAGATGTGTAAGGATTAGTTCTTGCAACTGAAATCCAAACAGGTAGCATTCCAACAAATAATAATGTTATTATTAAAGCTAAATATGGCAGGCGCTGATTTTCACTATAATGGAAGATCGAATGTGCAATCACTGCCAACAGGGCCGCTGTTGTCATGTCACCCAACGAGGCTGCTACCGGCGAGGCTATGTTATCTGGATCAATTCTAACCCTATGCGATCCGACTATGACTAGTATCATCATTGTTCCCAATACGAAACAAGCTATATTGGCTGTTAAAACGCTAGAGGCGCACAGAATGAGTGCATTGTCCCAATCAAATCGGTAGCCCTGATGTTCAAGCACAACTGGGCCAGCGTTAAGACCATTAGTGCCACTAACTAGTCCATTGTTGTTTCCATTCGTTGAGCTCATAGTGGAACTTTCCGGCACTGTGGCGCTCGCGACCGCGTGACCACTTGCGTTCAAATTTCCGTCCAAGAATGACAGGCTACTACCGTTAACACTTTCCTCACCTGTTGCTGCGCCAGCACCAATGGTCGCCAGAGCCAGATTAGTTGCGTCCGAGTCCTTTGACAACGATTGATCATCAAGCTCGCCACCAGCGTTTATCGCGAGTGAGCCAATACTGTTTAAACCAGCGGAAGCACCTACAACACCATGGGCGCCATGCAGGGTGATCGACTTGATTACACTAGCAAAAATGGCAACCGAGAGTGACACCACAGTCGCTTGACATTGTACCAGTGCCAGATTGCCCTTGGCCATCTCGAGCAATTTGTGCCCATTATCCATGTGACCTAAATTCGCTTGAGTCGACAGGCGTGATGCCATGGTCATCTCGAGATTTCCTTTCAGGCCTAACAAGGAGGGAACCAATATGAAGAGCTCATCGACATGCAAAAACACGGGCCACTCCTTTACATAGTCTAATATCAATCCGGCGCCAACGTTACCAAAACCGGCAATCAGGAAGGCAGCTAATACTTGTATTAAAGTCGAAAGTGTTGTGATTGAGGGTCTGTCTGCATTATCCGAATGCGGTGCCAGTAGGCCACTAGTATCGCCTAGATTTTTACAAGGCATCTTAATGTGGCTGCACTGGGGTTTTGTGATGGAAAATGTACCCATCGGTTTCGAATACTTTGGCACTGAGGCTAAACATGATGTGCACCGACCTCCCTCCACTCGACCAGTGAAACCAGCCATACAAGCACTACCGCCAGTCGTGTTACGTCTGGGCTGCTGGGCTGCTTCCATAACGAGAGGATGATTCCTCGAACGATAGGGATGACTATAGTGTGCCTGATACAACAGGCCACCTTGATTGAAAGCCCCTTCTAGTGTTTTCTGCATGTTTCTTTTGCTAGAGTTAGATGAGACTTGATAATGGCCACGGTGATCCTTGAATGAGGGCAGCATTGTAAACAGAACTATACTTGATGGAAGCAAGAATAAGCTCATTTACTACATTTCTGATGGCTACTAATAATAGAATTGGACCGTTTCTCGTTTGCACGTCGTTTACGTTGTCTTCCACAGACAGTAAAACGTTTTTGACGGCCTCCTAGAGAAACGAACTATTACCCCACTTCAGCTCATTCAATACAGCTTGCTTGTACCGGTTTGCCGGTAGGGTGATGCGGAAATTCTTATTAATAATAAATCTAAAATAAAAACAAATTTTCTCCTCATCGATTAACGAATCTATCTTGTGTCCTCTATAATCTAAAAAGGTGTTCTATATATTAAATATTTTCCTATGTAAATATTGTGTTGAGAGTATGATCGTTGGATGATTTCTGTTGAGAATCAGGTGGACAGGATGGAAAGAAAAAACTTGTTGCCCACTGAAGGCTTACATTTTCTCAGTGGTTCTTCTTTAACTTTTCGCTTTGTGGCGTTTCTCGCATGAATCCGCTTCAATAACTAATGCTCACCTCCGAGCATTCGTCTCGCCACAGCTGATGATCAACACCATCGCCGCCACTCTGTCTGACCACAATCTGTCGCTTTCATGACTAGCGCACGTTCCTGCGCACCCCGGACGAGCCTTCATTGATCATAGTCATGCGACCACTGTATGCAAGCGCTAGGCTATGGAAAAAAAAACGGAGCACTAGTCTTTGCCCCCGCAATTCTTGCCTGTGTTCAATACTCAAACACTAGGATATAAGCACTCTAACGCTGCATACTAACAACTCACTCCATTCCCCTTGATTTTTCCCAAAACGCTTCCCCATTTCCCGAGCTCCCAGAAAGTCTGGCCAAAGATATGGAGCAACCAATTTCTGCATCTAGTATCAGTCTTGCCTTGTTCTTGCTGCTTTCTCATCAATGGGAACAAAAGAACAAAGAAGAAAAGTTGTGCTGCAAGCAGTATCCCGCACTCTCTGCCACTCCCAAGTCTCTGGAAAAAGGCACTTGAGCCCGAAAACTTCGTATCTGAAGGTACAGACAAGAAAGTTTCAGCTATGAACTGCAATTTCGACATCTCAACAGCTCATGATATCTGATACATCGCGAATGCAGACATTATTGAAATCTTATCTTCGTCTTGAGTCACTTCATCACCGACTAGCGTCATGGTGCTAGCAGCAGATCTCCAGATAGCCTTCACGCGCCGGCCGCAATCAACTAACTAACGACGATGGCCGTTGAAGTGCTCTCGATAACATCAACCACTCGATGATACAAAACAAATGAGAAACTCTACGCCATCAGAGAACGGAGACAGTTTATTTAATGCCAATGCTTCTGTCGCTGCTGCAAACGACAACAGCTTGATATGCATCAACACAAACTACGATTATCTTTACCACAACTGCACAATGACATCATATGACCTTGCTGGCGAGCGGCTAGAGCCCTTCGTTTTCGTTCCTCAGCGAGCTCGGCTATGATAATCTCAGGTTTGATGGGTCTTTCATAATCAATCATACGCTTGTCATCACGATACATCAATGGCACGTTGTTGGTTGACCGATCGTGCGATGAGGTGTATCTGGCCCGCTGGGTTTTGGGACGCGCGAGTCTCATATCGTGGATCACTGTATAGCGCTCTTTGAGAGACAATTGCAAAGATCGGTCAAGGGTCAACATGCCACCAGTCTTAGAGGGCTTGAATGGAACGGTCAATGTAGGAACCGAATTTTTGGTTGATATAGAGGACTGACTAGATGGACCTTCACTAGGGGTCTGTTGGCCCTTATTTTTCTTGATTTTCTTGGAGGGGGGCTGCGAGCCATCAATTGAAGAAGCTGGGCTAGCTTGCATGCTACGCTCCTCCCAACTCGCATCACGAGTCATCTCTCGCTTCTGCACCTCCCTGGCGAAATGATATTCGCACATTTTGAAAGAACGATGGGTGAAACCGATGTCACTGACAACTTCCGAAACCAACTCCCAATTTGGCGTGTGTCCAGGGGTTAATATGTTTAAGTTGATTGGCAGATCTTGCAAATGCTGTATGACCATCAATATAGCCCATTCCTCCTGTATGGTCCATGGAGGGATTTGCTCCTGATGGTAGAGGAGTATGTTGTTGGGAAACTGTTGAGTCTGCCGTTGGACATGCTGGAGAATTGTATCTTGCGGTAGAACCTGACCTAATGAATTGTAAGAGAAAGAGTGAAAGAATTTCTGCATCGCAAATGGATCAGAATCATTGCCCTTCGTGACGCATCTCAGCTTCTGGAGCTTCAGGTCTCGCCTCGCCTTAATACAATTGCCTTGAGGACGGTCGAATAGAGACCTTGGGAGACAGATAACCTCGTCTCGCCTAACCTTGGGCTTTCTAGCAGGCTGTTGTCCGGTTAAGGAGACAGCGCCACCGGTAGTAGAATTAGGGATATTGGTCAAGTTTTGCAGGTGCTGCTGCAGGTGAGGAGCATTAGATGGGGTTTGAAGGTATCCGCCTGGGACAACTGGTGTGCCAGTGAGCCTGATACGTTTAGAGCCTATGGTGTAACTCGTAACCTCGTTTTCAGAATATGAACGGTGCACAGGTGGGAGCTGAGATTCTGGCATAACATCCAGTTCGTAGAAAAAATGAGATGTGTAATCAACGTAAACATCTTTTTCATGGATGAAATAACGATTGTTGGATTGATTGTCCGAGTCCACGCCGAAAATGTCCCGTAGACCACCCATTGCACTGATCCTTGCAGCCATGGCCGGAGTCATTTGAGGTTGGTAGCGAAATTGATTATCTTCCTCTACAGGACTCGGTGGCGAAGTCGGCGGGGTTGGTGGGGCCCATAACTATTGGGGCGTGTTTGGATCGTCAGCTGTATGTTAATAAATATCTAGGGTTGCTACTTAGAGTCACAACATATGATTTAATCTTAATGGCAGTGCTCACTTACCGGCATTTCATCCACCTTTCTTGTCCCATCCAACATAAACTGAACATGCTCACAATTGGCCCCTTTTGGGTAAGTGAGCATGGTTTTGTTATCCTCAGCCTTTGCCTCGTTCATGATTGCCTGCTCTTTCAACATATCTATTCTACTCTGTTCCCATTGCGACTTCTTGTTCTCCAACTCCTGGATGTACTCCTTTTCTGCAAGCTCAAGCTCTTCACGGAAATTGTCTTGATGCAATATCTCCAAGAATTTGACTGCATATTGCTCCACCGGTGACATTTGAGATACTATCGTATCAATCTGTTGCTCCTTTTCAGACTTTTCTACTGGTGAACTCTCTTCCGTAAGAGGGACGTTCTCATCAAATTCTTTAAGATCAGTATCAACATCAGCTCTCGCAGTCTTAATGGCCACTACGTCCAACTCCTCACCAGCTTTCATTTCACAGTGACTGATAGCCTGTTCCCATTTGTTCAGATCCGCCTTACTAATCTCGACATTCTGGTCAACAACATCGACGACATCTTCGACTTCGTTGTGATTTTGATTCCTTTCAAAGAGTTCCTGGATAGAGTTACGTTTGAAACATGAGGTGCCGAAGTTTCCTTCTTCGATCGCAAGATCTCCGAGCATCCGTTTTTGTTGTGCTTTCCGATATATATTCTGCTCAATGGTATCTTCACTGATGAGACGATAGATCGTCACGTCCCTCGTCTGCCCAATACGATGACATCTGTCTTGAGCCTGGGCATCCATAGTTGGATTCCAGTCGCTATCATAAAATATAACCGTATCAGCGCCAGTTAGATTGACACCTATTCCTCCCGATCGAGTGGACAATATAAAACAGAATATCTTCTTATCGTTGTTGAATCGCTCCATTAAAATTTGCCGCTGATCGATCTTCGTCGCGCCATCGAGCCGGAGATAGGTGTGACCGTGGTAGTTCAAGAATTGTTCGAGAATGTCGAGCATACGAGACATCTGGGTGAATATGAGAACCCTATGATCATTACACTTGAGGTCTATAAGGAGCTGACCAAGGGCCTGTAGTTTACCACAATCATATTCGATTAGACGTAGCTCGGGGAAGGACATCTGCATATTGGTCATAATTTTGTTGAGGAAGTTGAACTTAGGTGCAAGTTGACTGTATAGAGCTCTTTGTAGGCGAACTTCTTCGACCTTTTTCTTGCAACTATGCGATACGTGGAGCGTGATTGGAGTTGAACTCACTCCTATTACACAGAATATGTAACGTTCAATAATGCTTGTCAATTGATTTATGAGCTGCTCAGGTGTTCTTATGGCTTCATCCACCAAGCTTGTCAGAAACTTCAATCGAGCTAGCGGATTTGACCTTATATGCTCGATGGTGGAGCAAATTAACATCCCGTTGCCATTGGAAAATGCATTAATTTCGTCACACTTAACCATTTTGTCTAGACTATTGATGCATAATGTATCTTCAAGCTCACTGAAGTAGGGGGAATATATCCTATCACATCTAATGTTGTTGATTTCAGCATTGAAAACTAAAGAAGCTTTTCTATCGGCAGATTTCTTACCCCTGAACATGTTGTAGGCACCAAGGATCCTGTCAGAACCTGTGGCCTCCGTAGCCTCGTCCACGACAGTCGAGTCACTGCTACTTTCGAGTACTTCAGGTTCCTCGTCGGAATCTTCTCCAATCTCTTCGACTAACCTGGACCTAGAAGCTTTGTATTTTTGTATCAATTTGCGGGCAATGGAAGTGTTGTAAAGTCCATTGTCTGATAACAGTAACTTTAGACTCCCTAGATTGATGTTGATGTAAGGGTCATGATCCATAGGTGACAGGACGATACTCGGGACTTGATATGAGATGCCTTTCATTCTGAACGGTGACACCGTTGGCCTTGGTTCGAACAAGTTGGGATGATTACAGACTTTTCTAAGTTGCATCAACACGTTTATAACACTCAGAAAATTGCCGGAGGCGAGCGTCTCCTTCGTTTTCGAAAGCGACATGAATTCTTCATATAGATATCGTTGGCGCTTGGAAAGTCTACAATACTTGATCACTTCTCTCTTCTTCGGCAATTGCTTTTCGACATCACTCTTGAGACGACGTAAAAGGAACGGCCTGAGAACCTTGTGCAACCTTTGGACAAGCTCTTGATTATATTCGTGGCTTCCCTCTATCATTCCGGTGAGGGGATTGACGAACCAATCTTTGAATTCACGGAGAGAATCGAAGAGATTGGGCATAAGAAAATGCATGAGCGACCAGAGCTCCATCAGATCGTTTTGTAATGGAGTACCTGTGAGAAGCAGCCTCCTTTGGCTGTTAAAATTGAGAAGCATCTGCCACCGCTGACTCTTGAAATTCTTGATGTAGTGTGCTTCATCAAGGATGAAATAGCACCACTGCTTGCGACGGAAGGCAGCATGATCTTGTATCACGATCCTGTAAGAGGTGATGCACACATGAAAACTATTCGGCCTCGACCAACCCTGATTGTATGAAAGTGATGGAATGCATTAGTACATTGCAACTAGTAACTGAAGCTCTGATGAGGATTGTTGCCTCCACTATGATACTCATAGCACTAGACTACAAGAGAGGAGTGGCGCGTCTTTATCTACGAAACTTTCAAAGCACTCACAACTCAAAAGTTGAGAAACAAGCGACTCTAGTTTCGAACATTGAGATTAGATGTCCCAACAAATTGAGCATTTGCTACTTACCACTCGTTTCATCTTTCTCTCTTTGGGTGTACCATAGTAGGTCAATATCTTGAAAGCGGGGCACCATTTCTTGAACTCCATTTCCCAGTTGAGCATGACACTAGTTGGCACGACGATCAGATGCGGACCCCACTCCTGTTCCTCGCAGGCTAGATAGGCAAGAAGCGCTATGGTCTGGATAGTTTTTCCCAATCCCATCTCGTCTGCTAAAATGCCGTTCAGCTGCTTTCGGTACATCGCAACCAGCCAATCGAGACCTATGTGCTGGTATTCTCTGAGGCTGTGCTTGAGTAAAAATGGTACCTTGGTGCTAACGGTGGTGGTTTCGAAGGTGTTACCTTTCGGCTGGATGCTTTGGGCACCAGCAGCCATGTCGTCGACCTTTTGGTTATACTTGGTTTGTTCATCGTTCTTTAAGTGGGACGGAAGGGTGTTAGAAGAAAATTTGTCGAGATATGTAGATGTAGTGTGACTCAGGTATCCCGTAGCTTCTGACAACGGGTTGTTTTTGTCACACATTCAATTTAGGCTCATGCAGGAATTGACAACCCCAATGAGTGATAGGAGGCAACGTAGCGCTCAGTAGAGCCAATATGTGACAGAGGGTTACTCACATTTATCACAGATCCTTTCTTTTCAATATTTTCACTCATCTCCTCATCTTTGATTAAGTAATTATTTTCTGGCTTGCCGGTAGTTGGTTGTTGCTCGATTGCTTGTGTTTGAGGCTCTTCAATACACGGATTTGAGAATTTGCTAGTTTGATCTAAGATATAGTTCAGGTGAAGATCCCAGGCTTTCTTTCTGGTTTCTTCGAGCTTTGTTTGTTGCCTGTAGTCTACAATCTTTTCAATAGATGACCAGAATGATCTGACTTCTTTGGAGAGGGTTGCAGCAACCTTCCTGATATTCTGAAGCTTCTCCTTTTCAAGTCTCTCTTGTTGTGTTCTCTTGTTATTGATAAACCTGAACGCTGCATAAGCTAGTTTTCGAGCGCTTTCGCGCTTCCATTTCCTCTCCGATCTATAATCACTGTAGAGCCATCTTGCCTCTTCTAATAGGAAATCCCAATGACATTTAGGACGTGGTGGTTCTTGGGCCTTAGGTAATCTTTGTGCTGACCAAAGACCTTGGCGTCGAAGTTCACCGACGCGGGCAAGAACTGCGTGCTCGTGCTTAGCTTTTTCAGCACTTTGCCTTTGAATAGACTCAGCAGCAGCGGCACTAGAATTGACTATTGGTTCAACTGCTCTTGATATCCTAGTGGGTGATTCTTCTTTGGGCGGACTGACAGATGAAGAAGACGGCTTTTCCGGTAATACATTGACTGTATCAGTTATTGAGTTTGCCTGAGATGGTTCTGTCAAGCTGATTGGCGGTGTTGGACACTTGGGAGGTTCAGTCGTCGGAGGAGGTGTGGGTAGAATGATTTGGGGTGGTGGTTTTGCCGTGGAAGCTGTGGATGTGATGGTAGGTATCGTTGTTGTAGAGGGCGTTGTTGTTGTTACTGTGATGGTAGGTTGGGTGGCGGTGATAGTACCAGAGGGTGTCGAGTTCACACATGCTGTCGTAGTGCTGGGCGATGATGTGGTCGGAGGCAAAGGCGTTGGTGGTTTGGGCGGCGACGCCACCGGTGCAGTGGGGGTAGCCGACCTAGGCTCCAGGTTAGGTTGCAGTAATTGAGTGAATTTTTGTTCATCCTTGATGTCCTCATCCTGTATATTGAGGAAATCCTTCGCAGACCAAGTCTCAAAATCGCACATTTGGCCATTGTTTTTCAAAAAATATAATTCTTTTAAGCTAGCAAGAATACTGTTCCTAAGTTTATCTTTTTCGGCTGTCAATTGCAGTACCATTTGTTTAGTCCGAGTATGATTTGTATTGTCCATCTTAACTAATATATAAATTGTTACGCCAGATACATGAGATAAATAATAATTTGTGGCAGCCCGTGAGCGCCAAAAATTCACGCTGTGCTTCGAGAACAAAGAAACTGCAGGAAATCTTTCACGCATGCTCATTAGGGCATCTCAAGAGTTGGCGCGCCAGATACGAATGACAATCACTTTAACCAGCGCTCATAGATTCCGAAGCCCCGAAGATGACTCCTATCGGTAAGTTTTTGATTTCAATCGTTCTTACAGCATACATTGTCGAAGAAGCAGAAAGCCATGGTAGATTGATAGAACCACCCGCCAGAAATACACTGTGGCGGTTTGGTTTCAAGGCTCAGCCAAACTACAATGATAACGAGTTGTTTTGCGGTGGAATTGGCGTAAGTATGATCTGGTCAACGATCATTACATAACACCGAATCAAACCATGTCGCACCTAACACAATCAATCGGTCTCTATAGGGTATAAGCAGGAACAGTGGCAAATGTGGCGTGTGCGGGGACCCTTACGATGGCCCTCGACTACATGAGACCGGTCATCCCATGGCTCAAAACGAAACAGTTCGCAACTTTTTCCCTGGGTCTTCGATCGATGTCCTGATTCAAATTGTGGCTAACCATGGAGGATATTTCAATTTCGATATTTGCTGGAGAGACGGTTGGAATTCATCAGAAACTGAGAGCTGTTTCGAAAAGTTGAGACTTAGCGGAAAGAACCATACAATGAAGAATTCAACTGAGAACACGGTTAATCGCGACGGAAGTGATCAAGATGACGGAGAGCGCTCGTCACTTAGTGAGAGGGCATATGCCTTTACCTACAACCTAGATGCCTCGAAAGGCGCCGGGATTTATGCAATGTCGGTGGATTTACCGGAAAACAGAACATGTGAAAATTGTGTCCTCCGCTGGCATTGGAAAACAGCAAACAATTGGGGGGCTTGCGAAGACGGGTCAGAAGCCATCGGCTGTGGCCATCAGGAAGTTTATAGAAACTGCGCCGATATATCAGTGAAGCGTGATGGCGCCGGTATCGGCTCGGGTGCGTCATTGTAAAAGAGGCAACTTGGGCTAATCATTATCTTTCTCATGATTATATACGATAATACCTCGATAGTACGCCATGCTGTTTCGTCGAACCTTTCTTTCTTATCTCCGATCTTATTGACCTGTGATCGGGCCTGGCATTTGATCTGTTAGGAAATATATCTTCATCTTTCGTCTCACAACATTATGAATGTAACAATGAAGCGAGAATCCATGCGGAAACGAAATCGTTGGTAGAAAATTAGTGACTCAGGTTTTATTGTTGAGCCAGTAATGCGTTTGAGAGCCACTCCATCGCCTCGTCGAGCCCGTCTCCTTTGATTGCGGACGTCTTGAATATTTGGAATGTCCTATTTTTGAGCATCTCTAAACCTAACGCTTGATGCACTTCTGCAACGCTCATTGCATTCGGCATATCTTGCTTATTCGCTAGAACTAATAATATGGACTTCTTCAGTTCTTCTTCCTCTAACATCAACACAAGCTCTTGTCTTGAAATTGTTATCCTTTCACGATCCGCAGAATCAACAACATAAATAATTGCATCTGTATTTGTATAATAACATCTCCAATATGGTCGTATGCTCGTCTGTCCACCGAGATCCCATACTTGTAATTTAAGATTTTTATGACTGACCTGTTCCACATTGAAACCGATCGTAGGTATTGTTGTGACTACTTCGCCCCCTTGCAGTCGATAAAGAATTGTTGTTTTACCGGCGCCATCTAATCCAAGAATAAGTATGCGCATCTCACGTGATCCAAATAAGTGTCTGAAATAGCTGACCAAACCGCCCATTTTCGATCGACGCTTTTGATGTGCCTGGCTGTAACTACGAAGATCCTGAAGAATTTAAATTAGATGTTGTAAGTCGTGATCTGATTGAGTTTTTTCGAGTGGACAAATGTCGCCCAAATGTTAGTTTGACACGTTGCTAGTCAAACTTTGTTTACCTCGCGCATCTGAAGAACCACTGATGCATAGTCAACGAAGTGTATTGTGCCGCGAATGAGGGCTCGCTAGGAGCATAACCATGTGGTCGCTCTTGCCGCATATGAATTTTCTCTTATTGTTTGCCCGAAGACCCACGACATCTTTATATACAAATTGAGTGAATTTAGCCCACCCATGTCGTCCCCCCTTATGAGACAGGGTTACTACCCTAGAGATGAGGATTATTACGTCATACTGGACGTCGACTTCAACGCGTCGCCTGAGTCAATCACCACTGCCTATAGGAACCTAGCCCGGAAATTCCATCCCGATAAGCACAATCAGGATGAGAGATCGCGAAGAGAGGCTGAAGTGATATTTCAGAAAATAAAAACAGCTTACGATGTGTTGGGCGATCCACAGAAGCGTAAAATCTACGATGTGCTCGGACCAGAGGGTCTGAAGCTCGAGACATGGAAGGTAGTACGTAAACAGATGACTGCCGAAGATATTCGCGAGGAGTACCTCCGATTACAAAAGCAAGCCATAGACGACAAATTTGCGGTCATTGCAAAGCCAAGAGCCTCTTTCACTTTGGGGCTAGATGCGTCTGAGCTATTCAGGACCAAAAATGAGAACCCCGAAGACTATTATGAGGACGAACTTGGCACCGAAGAAGTTGGATTCGCCTCGGGTCTTTTTGATTTATGTAGCTCTTTAACAGCAGTTGAGATAAGATCTCTTTCCACCTCTATGTCAGTCGATAATAACCTTGCCCCAGATCACACTCTATCGCTAACTGGAAGTCTAAATACTCGCAATGGCGTCGGCGACGGAATGTTCGGGTTGTTATATAGGTACAAGTATTCGGCGAATGCGTCGTATAACCTTCTCTACCAAATAGGAAGAGGTCCCATCGTTTCGGCTGGTTTCGACTACAAATTCAATGACAAAACAGCACTCGCGACGCGCGGGATTATAATCTTTGATTCATATACTGTGGCTCCAGCAGCTAAATTGACGTTGACTCACAAAATCAGAAAATATCTAGCTGGCAAAGTATCACTCAGGGAGGGGCTGAATCCCTACGTCTCAACTTCGCTGATTTATGTCAATGAGAAGTTGATGCTCCAGTTGACCACCACCTATAAAGTAAGTCGTGCTAGTCAATCAGTGTCAGTTGATCTCGGTTATAGATTCAACAATGACGAGTCCAAACTTAGCGTCGGTATAGTGGGTTCGACAAATGAGGGTCTCGCCGTCGAATATGGCGCGGAGACGACAATATTCACAATCAACTCTGTTGGCGCCTCTTTGTCGTTGAGCCTACCTGCCGGCGTGACGCTCAAATTGCGCTTTAGCCGAGCTAATCAAGAATACAATGTGCCAATATTCCTGTCCGATGAGGTAAATTCTGCGCCAGTATTTTATGGCACTATTGTCCCTCTAGTGGCTTACTACATCATGGACCGTTGTTATCTCAGACATCATAAAAAGATGCAGTGAGAGTCTCATACATGCGTGGCCCGTAGAAATTGATAAGGATATTTATTAAGATTCTAGACATTGTATAGTTGAGAGCCTGTAGTTCTGGTTATTGAGGGGGCCGAAGTTGAGAAAAGTTGTGCCGAGTAAAATAATCTTATTTTCTCCCAACCCTTGTAGCGTCTACAGCTTAGGGCTCAGAGCTAGGTGATCCATTGCTATGGCGTGAATCATGCGTTATGCTTGCAGGTTTTAGTGACAAATTATATTTTTCCTTTACTTGATTCCTCAATTGTTCCAATTGGGCTGAAATCATTGCTTTGCACTCCGCCAACTCGTTGAGTTCATCACAGATATTATCACACGATGAATTGAGATTTTCTATGTACGATAATAGGACCGAGTTGTGCTCTTCAATGTCGTTGTTCAATTTGCGCAACTTCCTGAGTTCTCCATCGACAATCCTGTTCTCTTCTAGAAATTCTGGTGTGAAAACTGGTAACTTCTTGTTGTTGATTTCATAGAAAACAGTCTCGTTTAAGTCACGCTTCTTCCTCTTCTTAACATTCTTGAATGCTAGATTGTCGACATCGATATTCAGTCGCTTGAAACCTTCCATTGCGGGATTCGTGTCTTATTCGGAGATCCACCAAGTGCGCCTTAACTGGGGGTTGATCGTTGAATCCCCAAAGTATGTAGTTTGCAGAGATTGTCGCGCTTGAAGTTGAACTTGTTATGTCATGAGTTGATGCATACTTACGACTTGTCGAGAAACTAGGATTGCTTGCCACAAGCAGATTGAATTTCGAACCCTTTTGAGGGCGTGCTGATGGCCAGGATGAGTGTAATGATGATGTCCTAACCAGGACTAGTGAGTGCTCACGGGCCCGAGAAATTGCGAATAGATTCCAAGATCTGAACTGTTGGAATCGTGCGTGATTAAATACGGCTTTAGAAATACCCTAGCGGACTGTTGTGCCGAACGACCATGCACCGCAACTGGGCCTGCTTCGGTCACGCTTGTGCAGATTGATGCGTTGCATGCTGCTGTCTGCTATTTCTCAATCGTGGAGGGGGCCAAATAGCCAAGCGTCATCCTAAGAAAAGAATACATATGATCATTGTCGACCTTATTGACCTAACACGATATATGATTTTTTCCTCTCTCCTGACACCTATTGAAGTTTTCGTGCAACAATCAGCCAGATTAGGACGTCATTCTAGGAAGTTCACCAGAGTTAGTAGCCATGAAAGTCGACAAATCCCCGGACAAGGCCGACGCAAATGTTGATGAGGAGATGCCTCTCAATCTGGCTCCGGATGAGCTATTACCTCACCTCCTTCAAGGTAATCAAAATGAGCTGAATACTTGGGGACATGAATATGTTCGTCATGTTGCAGGTCAGATAGCTCAAAAGTGGCAATCAGAGGACTGCGATCAAGCGATGAAGGATCAGCTTCTAGATCTTGTACATCGAATTGTACCCTACAACATGAAGCACAATTCAGAGCCCGAAGCTGTAGATCTGTTGATGGAAATTGAAAAATTAGATCTACTGAAAGATTATTTGGATAATGAAGACGCTTGCTCCCGTGTTTGCCTATACTTAGTCAGTTGTGTACCATTTGTTGCAGATCCAGATAATATCAAAGCTCTTGACACGGCAATCAGTATATTCTTGAAGTTCAAGAAGTATTCCGAAGCTCTACCAGTTGCTGTCCAGCTGGGTGACATGGACAAAATAGAATCAATACTCAAAGAATGTCCCGACAGATCTGTTCAGAAACAAATGGCATTGCAACTAGGTAGACAACAGATATACATCCAAAATGCGGACCCTGAGTTGAGAGATTTAATGTCGAATACCCATCTAAACGAAAACTTTCTCCGGCTCGCCAGAGAATTGGACATTATGGAGCCTAAAACCCCTGATGATATTTATAAAACACACTTGGAGAACATCAACAGGTCTTACGCAGGTTCTGCGAACGTTGATTCGGCTCGAGGCAATCTCGCCTCTTCTTTCGTCAATGGATTTGTTAATGCTGGTTTCGGCAAAGATAAGCTCCTGACCGGTGAGAATGGAACCAATTGGCTTCATAGACAGAGGGATCACTGCATGTTGAGTGCAACAGCATCTTTAGGTCTTCTGATGCTGTGGGACGTTGACAGTGGTTTAGCAGCGATTGATAAATATCTCTATGCTAGTGAAGACAACATTAAAGCCGGTGCACTACTAGCATGTGGTATTGTCAGCTGTGGTGTTAAAAATGAATGTGATCCGGCTTTCGCACTCCTCCACGAACATGTCGCAAGCAAATCAATCCCTTCAAGAATAGGTGCCATAGTGGGTCTAGGTCTGGCCTATGCTGGTTCTAATCGGGAGGCGGTCATCAATGTTCTCACACCCGTCTTGCATGATCCTTCATCCACCTCTGAGCTTCGTGGCTTGGCAGCGCTCTCATGTGGACTTATAGCTGTTGGATCAGGCAATGGAGATGTCACCTCCAACATAGCCCAGGTTTTGATCGAAAAGACTGATCTGCGAGTAAGCGATCCATTCGCTCGATTTCTGCCTCTCGCCCTAGGATTATGCTACCTTGGTAAACAAGAAGAGGCCGACACTATTCAAGCAACTCTTGAGGTCATAGAAAATAAGGCATTCCGAGCCATGTCCATGACGTTGGTTGACATATGTGCTTACGCTGCTACAGGGAATGTACTTAAAATTCAACAACTTCTTCATATATGCTCTGAGTACATTGATGCCTCGAAGGAAAGCAACGCTCAACCAAACGGGGTAGCCAAGGAATCCTCGTCAGAAGCATCCACCAATGGTACAGCCACCACAAATGGAACGTCATCCTCATCGAGCACCAATGCGAGTTCATCGGGCACATCAAAGATCAACCAGGCAGAGATGGGTGTTCGCCAGGCAATCGCGACAATTGGTATAGGCTTGATCGCCCTTGCAGAGGACATAAGTTGTGACATGGCATTCAGGACTTTCGGCCATTTACTACGCTACGGTGAATCCATGGTCAAGCGTGCTGTACCACTGGCACTTGCTCTTATATCTGTTTCAAATGCAAAAATCAACATCCTCGAGACATTGAGTAAGTTCAGTCACGATTCCGACACTGAAGTCGCTTGTAATGCAATTTTCGCCATGGGTATCATTGGTGCGGGAACAAATAACGCTCGTATTGCGAAACTTCTACGTGACCTGGCTGTGTTCCACCACAAGGATGCTAATTGTTTATTCATGGTTAGGATTGCTCAGGGTTTGACCCATCTTGGCAAAGGTACATTGACTCTATCGCCGTTTAACTCCGATAGACATGTGATGTTCCCGACAGGTATAGCAGGTATATTAGCTGTCTTACTGTCATTCCTGGATGTCAAGCAAACGATACTATCAAAATCACACTATTTATTGTTCTACCTGACCGCGGCTATCCTACCCAGGATGCTGGTGACGTTCGATGAAGAACTGAATCCACTACCGGTCGATGTCCGCGTTGGTCAGGCTGTTGACGTGGTTGGTCAGGCGGGCAAGCCTAAATCGATTACAGGTTTCCAAACACATACGACACCGGTTTTATTGGGGCCCGGAGAAAGAGCAGAGCTGGCCACAGATGAGTACATCCCCTTGACTCCAATCATTGAAGGCTTTGTTATTTTGAGGAAGAACCCCAACGCAACCGATGTCCCTTCCTCATAGTCGGGGCTTCTCACCAGGAAGAAGCCAATCTATCGATGATGACTACGTTTCTTTTCTGGTTGTCCGCTAGGAGATAGTTCTGAATCAAAATCAATTGACATTCGTAAAATAAATGAGAACAGTGTTGTTTCTTTTTCAAAAACAGGTCGCTTTCGAGACGAACTACATCTAGATTGAATATCCCTATGATCGATCTTAGACTTTTATTTTCACACAGGTAGGCCACCTTTGAACATGGACTCCTTAAGATTCCTAACCCTGGTGGCATAGGACGTGTAAGGCAAATCAAGTCGTTTAGATAGGAGCCCCTCAAGTGGCTGGTAGGTTGATTCAAAATCTTCAATCATCTGTTTTATGTTCAAATAGACAAGCTTGTCGCTTTGATCAAGTTCTCGAGTCGTCGTATTATTGGCATCGGACGTAGGCGCTGATAAGCGTAGATTCATACATCCATCTACTTGAGATCTCTCCAAATGGGGATTTGTATCTATGCGATGGCACAGTCTGTTCAATTTGGTCAATTCAACGAGAAGGTCTAATGCGTCACTCGCTTTGTGTAGGATCACATTCGAGGGCGATAGTCTATTTACACTTTCCTCCATAATCTCGTACCTCTGTTCCACATCTGTATGCAGAGCTTGAATTTCTATTAGGAGGGTTCCGACCCTCTTATCCAGCTCGATGAGTGATTCACATTCATCTTTTAGATCCGTTTGGTTATTTACATGCTGCTTCTTTGTCTCGAGCATTTCGAGAGATTTCGCGATGTTTGTGTCCATGTTGGTATAGTTGTGTAGAAAACTAGGAGGAGATTGCCAAACTCAAATTGTTAACCAAAATAAAGTAGTTAAATGGTGTGTCATCATGAAGCTGGATTCGCAAGTGGTGGTCGGAATGCGCGAATCCGTATTGTTGTCGTGCTAGATGCGCTGGACGCTCTGCGGAACTTACCAAAAAGTCGGTCTCACCTGAGAGCGCCTCAATGGATCTATGTAGGTCGAACCAGAAACCCACTTCAGCCGCCGGAAAATGACGAATATTTTGTCGGATATGCAATTCACCATCACATCTCATGGGATTCATTCATTTGGATCGTGCGAGATCAACCAAACTCAAACTTGGTGGATGCAGGGCGTCCTGCTATGCTCGTGATCTGAGGTGAGAATCTCAGCGTAAGAATCCCTATGAACTGGGCTAGGGATCCATAGGAGGCTATCGGACCGCTAAGCTGGAGCATTCTTCTCGATAAGTTTGATGACCCTCTGTGAGCAAAAAGATGCAAGACCGACGCAAGTTGGACGGGGGCCCAACGAGCCCAAGCGACTAAAACGTCATCTCACCAAGCTAACGATAAGACTCAACGTAAGATAGACTAAGTGGAACACGTTTAGATGACCTGGTTTCGCGAAAAAGCTGGATGAACTCTTGGTGTTTGTGAGTTTCAACGTGTAATTCGTTTTTTGTGAATCATCGATCTGAGATTTTGAGTAACCAACGAGCAGTAACGCGGTCCTGCCGAAAGAACAACACTCACGGCGAGCGCTTAGCGCTAAGGTGGAGCAGCAAGTCACCCACGTGGTAGAAATCGCGCCATGTGCATTATCCAGAGTGCACGCTGCAAACCTGCGCCCTGATGTGTGATTGTTTTGCAAGAGACTACCAGCAATGACCACTGCAAATATCTCCTAATCAGCGTATACACCCGAAAAGATGCCCAAGGGAAAGAAGAAGAAGGATGTGGACTTCCAAAAAGTCAAGCTCAAGGTGGGTCGTAGACTGAAGAGAGACAGCAATGAGACGAAAGCCCAATTCAAATCAAGGAAGATCATCCTAAAGGAAGTCCGCAGCCATACCCAGGATCCCATCACAGCACTCGCCCACCACAGCGAGAATATATCTCAACACGGTAAGACTACCCTTCTGAATCACTTCAACTCTGCTCTCACGCCCTCGATTGTTAAGACTCTCACGAAGCCAATTATTGATAGTCTGGCCAAGTTCACTATTGATCACTCGGAACAAGTTCGTTCAGCCACATATCGTAGTTTAAAGACATGTCTCAATCACATGAAACAGATCGGCGAACCCGTGAAAGAATTCGCCTATCTACTGAAGCCTTACCTCGATTGTGCTTTCACTCACATTGACCAGGGTATCTCATCGGACTGCCTCAAGTTCCTCGAATACTTGACCAACACGAATGAACCTCAAGTCTTCGAACCTATGATGCATGTTCTTCTGCGTCGATTCGACGCTGGAAACATTTCCTCACAGGAATTGAAGGTTGCCCAACGTTTGAAGAATCTATATGTCAAGCATATGAAACGAAAATCTTATGAAGTGACTCTGGAGAACGATAGATTAACCCCATTGTTATGGTCTCCAACAAACTACGTGTTGGACTTGGATTTCGTAATACACAAGCTTGGCGATCGATCAAATGAAATCAACTCAGATAGAGAAGTGCAGCTTCTACCAAAAGCTAAGATCGAAAATGTGAGCGAAGAATTCCTAAAGCGAGTACCTGATCCCGCAACAGATGATCTAGTCGAGGATCGACCCATGCCAAAATCGAAGCGCTTTCGCGTGATATGAGGAAAATCATCGACCTGCGAGCTTATCGGATGGTCTCTGAAGCTTACCGTCATGTGGTTAAGGGAAATCAGTGGTGCGTAGGTATTAGATGCAATATAAGCAGGGAGGTTGGAGGAAATTGGTGAGCGCCCAAGACGCCTCCTGTTCACGCAGGCAGCGAGCGATGTCTCTCACCTTCATGGGGCTTCACGTTGCGCAAGTGTGCTAGTGGTGGTTGTGAATATAAATGCTACTTTGCATGACTAACCTTGAGTTTACTTGTTGAAGTGTCATTCTTGTTCAACACAACCTGCCTGACAATTATCAGTTTCTTTTATCTTAGTGTCGGAGAAATTTTTTAATTGTTCTTCACATCAATTTGATAGCGCAACCTCGTCAAGATGTCGGCTGATATAGCACTGATTGGATTGGCGGTTATGGGCCAGAATCTTGTTCTAAATATGGACGACCATGGTTTTGTGGTCTGTGCCTACAATCGAACCACTGAAAAGGTCGACAAATTCCTATCAAATGAGGCAAAGGGCACCAAGATAATAGGTGCTCATTCGGTGCAGGAGATGGTCAGCAAACTGAAGAAGCCACGTCGTGTGATGCTATTAGTGAAGGCGGGTTCAGCTGTTGATGATTTTATCGAACAATTGTTGCCACACCTTGAGGCTGGAGATATTATCATTGATGGTGGTAATTCAGAATACACTGATTCACAAAGAAGAACGAAATATCTCGAATCGAAAAGCATCCTATTCGTGGGATCCGGCGTGAGCGGTGGCGAAGAGGGCGCCCGCTATGGACCCTCACTGATGCCGGGCGGTAACCCGGCGGCCTGGCCAGCAATAAAGAACATTTTCCAGTCAATTGCGGCCAAGGTCGATGGCCAGCCTTGTTGCGACTGGATCGGTAATGATGGATCTGGACACTTTGTAAAGATGGTTCACAACGGAATCGAATATGGAGATATGCAGCTCATTTGCGAGGCCTATCACCTGTTGCACGAGGGACTCGGCATGACGCACCAGGAAATTGGTGATGTGTTTGACCAATGGAACAAAACCGAATTAGATTCATTCCTTATAGAGATCACTCGTGATATCATGCGATTCAACGACAAAGATTCCAAGCCGTTGGTCTCGAAGATCATGGACTCTGCCGGCCAGAAGGGTACAGGGAAATGGACTGCCGTGGCTGCTTTGGAATTTGGCATGCCGCTGACACTGATTGGTGAGTCTGTGTTTTGTAGGTTTCTTTCAGCATTGAAAGACGAACGTCTGAGAGCCTCTCAGGTTTTGGCTGGTCCAAACCGAAAGCTCAATTGTGTCCAAGATAAGAAACAGTTCATCGAACAAATAAGACAAGCTCTTTATGCTTCCAAGATAGTATCCTATGCGCAGGGTTTCATGTTGCTTCGTCAGGCGGCCCGAAAGTACAATTGGTCGCTCAACTATGGCAGCATTGCCTTGATGTGGAGAGGAGGTTGCATCATACGAAGTGTGTTCTTGGGAAAAATCAAGGAAGCCTTCGATAAGAATCCACAGTTGGAGAATCTGTTCCTGGACGATTTTTTCAAGAAGGAGCTAGAAAAAGCTCAAGACAGCTGGCGCCAAGTGGTCACCAAGGCGGTCTCGGCAGGTATCCCAACTCCATGTTTCAGCACGGCACTAGCGTTCTACGATGGCTATCGTACGCCATATTTGCCTGCTAATCTGATTCAAGCCCAACGCGACTATTTTGGCGCGCACACCTATGAGCTACTCGACAATCCAGGAACATTTATCCACACCAACTGGACTGGCCGTGGCGGAAATGTATCCTCTAGTAGCTATAACGCTTAACGTGTTGTTCATTAAATGAGAAACTTATCACTCTATCACTCTATCTCACGCTAATGCCATCCGTCATTGCACCACTGTATTAGCGTTCTCACATGTTTCCCCTATGCGAGCCTCACATTCTTAGCCAGTAATCGCCCACCCAGTAGGGTTGATTTGTCAATTTTTGACTTCTTAGCACCTGAAATGGAACTTACATCAACTTCTTGAGGCAACAAATTCTCGAGAGCACGATAGAGTGTCGATATCACACAGTTTATTCGGTCTTCTAATCGGACAGTTGTGCGTTTGAAAAATCGATCAGAATCACTGATCATGATGATATGTGTCAACTAACTATTGCTTTAACGTCCTGCCGACAGTTTCCAGTGAAGCGGTGCCTGAGAAATGGTTCTCTTGTTGTTTGGGTGATCTTGTTGTTTTTTTCCTAGATTTGTGCCAGACTTGGAAACCGACGACGAAAAACACTAGCATCAAGCTCATGAGCGATTCAAAGGTCAATCGATGACCGTAGATTGTGCATGAGAGTATGATGGAGAAGAACTGCCTTAGTGTCATAATTACTGCGAATATGACGGATCCGAAGCGTTTGATTGTGTGATACACAAACATCTGACCTATCGAAGACATTAATGACATCAAGATGCAGTCGCGGAGTAACAGAGATGATGACGCAAGCAACTTGAAGGCTGGCTCTAGATTACCCAGCTGGTGTAAGGAGGTTAATGTGAGTAAGATACTATAGAAGTTGATGGCCGCCATCATTTGCCAATTGCTGATATTATATTCACTATACAAAGCTTGCTGCCAATTAGATGTAAATGAGTCGAATGTCAAATAGAGCGTCAAAATCACTAAGCCGCTGATCAAGGGGCTTTTATCGTAGTTATGGAGTTCGGGACTCTTGCTTCCTGTGTTATCATGATGACGAACTGATTTCTTCGCTGCTAAAGGTTGGTTGAGCATGAATGTGAACATGCCGATTGCAAGAAGGAGGGCACAAATATAATCTAGCTTTGAGTAACGTTTACGGAGTAAAATTTTGGACATCAGCATAACAGGTATAACCTTGCATGACTTAGACAAGCACTGGGTGGGAAAGTTCACAAATTTCAGAGCCTCATATTGACACCAGCTACTCAAAATATTCGATAAGGAGCAATAAATGTATTTGTATAATGGTGCAGACGGGGATTTTGCAGACTCCCGGGTCTCAAGCATGTGAGAGAGACTTTGGTTTTGCTTCAGATATCGTTCCTTGTATTGCCTATTGTTCCTTTGAGTAGTATAAACGAGGGCTAGAATCGCGGTTACGAATGCAACAATTCTATTTACGAACACCAGAAACTGGGAGTCATGGAATGTGACGAACATGTGTCGTTTCCTCGTCTCTGTAGCATTTGAGAAGATTCTAAGCGGAGATTCTGAGCCTTTCTGATTGAGATCCACATGTTCTAAGCTAAGATTCTGATGCAGTCCAGCGGATGGTGCAAATATTGGATACTTGGAGGTCATTATTTTTTCCTGAAGTAAACCCCAGACAAGATAAGATATTTGAAGACCAATCAGGCACCAAAGGAAGTCTAAAATCTTTCGGCTGGATGCTGCATCACTTTTTTCTAGCCTTGTGTTATGAGGCCTGTCGTCCAATAGAAACTTCTTGTCATCCCCATCCTGAGGTTGATTTGATATGCCAATGGGGCGACCGTTTGAATCGGAGCTATGGGCTGATCCATACACAAACCACTGAACTAATAAACTAGATGACACTTTCTGTGGGAGGATCCTTTGTCTTGTAGCGATAACTATCAAAGCGATTGGGAGTAAGATCACGGAATAAGATAAGAGATTCATGTATAAGCGCTCGAACCAAGTCGTCGTGAGCTCCATGTGACCCGCATCTTGCCTCAGATTCAATAATTCTTCACTAGCAGTCACCGGTGGGACGGCTTCATTTTGGAGATATCCCATCATAAGATATCATACCCAAATAATCCCTGAGGATCGAATCACGAGCTGTTGCTAGTCACCGCAAACTCCGTCAGCTGACACGCAGGCAGCGGTCTAGTTGGAGACGCCGCGCTGTCTAGTGACACTTGTCACATGACTCGATTTGCGAACGACGGGGCCAAGATCTCTGACTCATTGTACTCGTAGATTTTCTGGCTTCAAATTTTGTGAGCTTGAGCTGGCAGTGAGCTCACTCCCATGATGCTAGATAGCTGTAACCATCTTCGCAACCGGTAGAGAATAACATCTTGCGAGTGATCTTGTCCGATCGGTAGCAGTTTTAATGTGAGGGGTCGATTGAGCGCACTCAAATGACGTGTAAACCTTCAATACGATGATCACATCCTGGTGTTTGCCTTTAGACCAGTTGGTCGTCTCCGACGGGGACTCGCGTGGAGCCAAAACCTCAAGTTCTCTCGTCAGAACTAGGGTGAGGGACCTTCCATAAGGTGACTACTCAGGGTCAAGACTATGAGCCAAAGCTAACGGTAAAATCTTGTAGGATTTTGCATGATGGTGTCAAGCGAAGGTTTTATTCTGCGGCTCACAGCAACACAGTTTCGCATCTTGACTTGTTCGCGCGTAAATATCGCCAAAGCTGCAACAAAAATAAGTCTGCGATTCAGCCTGATCTTGGTTGTATTCGAACTATATCATCTAACTTGTTTGTTCAATAGAGAATGCTCATCTTTATCGCTTTCAGGAACCTACTTTCCTCTGCATATGACAAACTTGAGTCAAGCGGACACTGTCAACAAGCACGCTGAAGATCCCTCTAACCAGGAGCCGTCTCTGGTTCCGCCTGAACCGAGGAGTTGGCACATCATTGTTGTGTAAAGCCTCGAGGCAAAAAGGATCATTTAGACCATGGGGAATGCGACTGACTCCAACAATGATGAGGATGAGGGGGAGACCGAGGACGATCTCGTGAAATATTTGAACAGCAATGCAGGAAAGCCTTGGTCGACAGCAATTAATAAGATCAGATATTCGAAATTGGCAAACGAATCAATGCCAACTATGATGGTAGCAAATAATAAGCAAGGATCGGGCCTAATTTCCAAGGGAATCAGCAACTATCATTCATCAGAAGGTTTCTATTCGGAATGGGACGAGTTCTTTTTATCAGTCTGTGATATTTGCGGCTTTATAATAAAACCCCAGGCACTTGAAAAACACTTGATAACAAGGCACCAGATTGAATCTCAATCGAAGAAAATCCCTCAAATGGAACCAAATGAAACAGAGAACAATTCGGAAGTGGTCCTTACAACCGTTTCTGCGTTAACATCTACAAAAGCTCATGTAACACCAGCCATCACCATAAGAACTTCCACCACAATTACAGCCACCAGTCCAACGAATACCATCCCAATGGAGTCGATTATCACTCCCAAAGTGACCAATAGCAACCTCACCCAGTCTAACGGAAAGATTCTCTCTCGCAAGGCGAATTCTCTGCAAGTTTTACCCGACCAGGTATCTAGAAGTGACGATTCGACATGTTATCCCAAAAGTGAACCAGCAGTGAAAAAATCAATGAGTTTTTCCGAGAGAAAAGATTTGAAGAAGAGGAGGCAGCAGCAACTTCAAAACTCCAAAGCCAAAGAGAAATCTCAGAACAATAGGCAAACAAAACCGAGCCCTATTTCCGAGAGTATTCCCCAATTGGACGAACAAATCCAGGACAAATTTTTTATTGATGCGAAATTTTACGGCCTTCAACCTCTGTCTCCGCCGGCTTTCAGCAAGAGGGCGCCGTCGTCCATATCTAAGTCGTCCGCTGTAACCCTACCAGGGAGTAAGTATTCAAGGGGATCCGCCTCACCGTCTCCCTCCTCAGTGAACTCTCTGAATTCGTCCTCGCCCTCGTCAACCTCAGCTTCAATCACAAGTTCGAACAGTCAGTCACAACAACAGTTGGTCATTTTACCGATGATTAGCCTCTTTAGTCAGAATCGCTTGGCGCATACCAATCCCCTGGGGCAGGTGAGATACCAATCTAATAGAAGGTGGCGAAAAACGTACAGTGTGCTCAGAGATGCCTTCTCATAGAAAAGATCAAAGTCAGCCAGCCTATTTCCTTCAGATATGTGTCGGGGGTTTGAATGGGCGGAGAGTCTCGGTTGAGAAAGAGGCAAACGTGGAAACAAACCGGCGAGATGAATGCAGGCGAGAGCAAAAAACGAAGCCAGTTGCATAATTAAACCATACAGTCTGCGAAAAGTTTGCAGCACTTCCTTTAGGGTATTTTCTCGTGTTGCTCATTTCGCTTTGAAAGACCTAACCAGTTGTTGTTGTTCAGCGCTTCTTCGGCAGGTTTAAAGCTCCTAAGTGGCAAAGAACAAGGCCTGATGTGTGTCGGTGTCTGAGGCTGATGGCGAGTTGCGAAGGGTGTCAACTGGGAGCTAGCAACTCCATAGGATTGCAGATTACCACTCGGCCATGGTAGAGAGTGAACACATGGGTTCAATTTCAATAGCAACATGGAGGTTGCAGAGAAATAGGATTTTGTGTTGGCAAACGGTCTTGAAAAGTTGGGAGCATCACGAGAGGAGTTCACTTTAGAGAATCCATCTATTGTGTTTGATAACTTTTTCCTGTCGCGGGCTAAACTGGTCGAGCACGTTTTACATTGGTCTCTCGTTTTTTTAACCGAAATAAGATTTATCCAACAATTGTCATGGAGCACAATCATTGGCGATGATCCTCTATTCAACAGAGTGCACCAGAAAGAGAGAATGAGAACGATAATGATTATGAATGTATGACTTTGGAAAGGGGTTCAATTTGAATATGAACAGCAAGCAACAGCTTATCATTAGCTAAGATAGAGGATCAGGCTTTGAGAGTGATTGTGCTGGATCATGGTTGTTGGAGCATTGAGCACCGAAATCGAGTTGGTTATACAGTGGATTTGATGATCGCTTCAGCAGTTGGGCATAGATTAGCCGCGCCAAGTGCAGACACGAGGTAGTGTTAGCTGATGGCGCGTAAACTACACTGAAGTTGCCCAGTTGAGCTCCATTCACGCCCATTAGTCTTTTGTCAACTTTGCCATATTTTGTAGTATATCTCTGAATGTATCATTTGATCATCTGAGACCTATGGCCACAAAGTTGCCACTCTCTCAGTTCATCCACAATGAAGGCCCGGAGTTGTGGGCTTGATTTCCATTGGAACGGAAATGGAGTGAGCAGAGACGAGCGTGAGCAGACCCCAAAACGGGCGTGGAAATGGAAGTTGGAGCGTGGAGAGAACAAGAGACAACAAAAACCCACTCATGAGCACGGCACGACAACTCGGAAACACAATCATCAGCCACTTGTCGCTGTGTCTTTGGCGCTGAATTCAGAGCCAGATCCCATCAGAGGATAGTGTCGGGACAGCCCAGCGAGCGAGATTCAGAGAAAGGGGGTCGAGTTTGCCACTCACTGCCAATGCAGGCAGCCAAGCTAGTGTATGACGAGACCAAACTGCTCGCTCTGTGCGCTGCATCGTTGGCTTCAGAAGCCCTTCCGCCCCCATTGGCTTCAATCACCAATTACCCGGCTCGTGTGCATGGTCTGGGCGGCCAGACAGGGCGTTCACAAACACTCTCATTCGGGGCAAGTGGCAAAAGTGGTCGGGCACGCTTTTGTGTCGCCCTGAATATATTAGTAGCGGCTGGATGCGTCCGTTTGCTCGCCAGCCAGCTAGCACCTCGCGAAACTTTTTGTCGCCCACTTTCTTAGCCCTTAACGCCGGCACTCTGTTGGCCCCTCGTCGCGCAGAGGTGGCGTTGGGGGAGCAGTGAGACAAAAGGGAGGCGACCCAGACGCGAGGGGGCGCCCATTTCAGTGGGTCAGGCTGTCATTTGTGGAGGAGGGACACTTGTTAGCTCGAGTGGGGGCCCAGAAATGGGGCGCCGCGGGACACCTGAGTGCGCCCCTTCGCGTGCAGCGGGAGCGAACTGAGTCGCAAGCCATAGGAGCGCGCCAGAGTGGTGCGGGCCAGGCCCGACGCTTTTCAAGGCTCGCTGCGGGTTCGCCCGCGGGCATCAGCTGCGTTCGGCTAGTATTCGACTACCCTTAGCCTTCACCCACTGAACTGGGCCCGCTCGTCGCCCATCTGACACTCAATTTTGTGACCGATTTTGCACAAAAAGCCTCCCGGCTCACAGTTGCAGCCTGTCAGGCCGGAGGGGCGACAAATATCTATGGCAACTGGCTTGGGAAAGGCGCGGGCGAGCGGATATTTGGACCGCGAGTCAACTGTATCAACTTGACCAGTGACCTCACACTCAGCGATGAGTGGGCGCTGTCGTCGAGCGGGCGCATTAGGCAAATATGGCCTCAGAATGGCTGCTCTCGACAGATGCCTGTGACGCCTCTTAGCTGCGCTGGGTGGAGATGCTTTGGAGCCATTGGAGCCATTGGGAGATGGGCGGGCGCGAGTACACACAAGCCGGCGGCTAAGGGAGGGGCAGAAATGATGATATCGAGCCAAGTTGGCTGGAATGGAGCTGCTGCTTGCACACAATGGCCGAGTGGCACTTCTACCACGAGGCCATCGGACGATGGTTGGGCCGGACTTGCGCCAGCCGATAGATAGCGAGACGTAAATCAGGATCACGTCCCGGCGCGGCTCGGCTCGGGGCACGCCAGCGTGTCTGGCCAGCGTTCGCGTCAATGGAAGTGGCAATCCGAATGGTAATCAGAATCGTGCCCCTCCAGCGGCTGGTTGTAGCGATTGCGATCGAGATTGCGGACGCGCAAGCGCCACCAGAGGCTCTAAGGGCAATCGTAAACAAACGGAGCGGCCGGCAAGTGGCGCGCCCAAAGCTAATTGAAATGTGTGGGTGTTTCCAGTGCTGTGAGGCGGCGCTGGCGCACTGTGTTGCAGAGGTGCACTGGCGTATGCGTGTGCGCTTGTGCTGCGCGGCCTGCGCTGCGACTCCTCGTGCGAGGGTCGTGCAAACAAGTGCGTGCTCGCGCCAACAAGTGTCTGGCGAGCGCCCCTCCAGCTCGCCAGTGGCGCCGCTCCTCCACTGTCGACGAGCAGGACACGCCAGCCAGCTCGCCGCCCCTTCGCCCAGCTCGGCCATCCAATAAAGTCGACAGCGGGAGACGAAGAGCGGCCGGGCCTGAGTGCTGGCGGCTTGGGCTCGGGGCGCGTCGGGCAAGAGAGAGAGAGCGAGGAGGAAGAAACAATGGCTCCAATTTGACGACAATAAATAAAACAAAACAAGCGCAAGGGCAATAATGGGACGAGCGCCATTCGGGGCGGCAAACAGGACACGAAAGAGAGTGACAGAGAGAGAGAGACGGGCGACGGGCGACGAGAGAGAGGAAGGGAAGAAAGGACGACAACAAGTTGGGCGGCGCCTATGGAGCGGCTAATTGGCGCTGTGGGGAGTTGGCGGGGCGCGTGCGCCCCGTCAATGTGTCGTCTGTTGGTGGTGGTTGCCGCTGGCGCTGTTGGGCGGCGGTCCATTTTATGTGTGTGGCCAAGGAGCGGCGCCAAGCTAGCTGGGCGAGACGCAGAAATTGGCTGCACTAAATTAGTCGACTGTGCGCCGTCTGGCCTGCACACGAGCAGACGAGCGCACACAAGTGCACTGTGCACGCCGCCGGCACCATGGGGCTGAGGCGCAGTGCAACAGTCTATGGCAACGAGGCGCTGCGCTGGTGCACCATAGCATAGGCTCTGCTGTGCGTTCCCATTCGGGCGCACTGCACGAGCCACAACTCGGCCCATCTCGCCCCGCAAGCAGCCCCTCAGCTTGGGCGAGAGCCAGAAAGTAGGCAGCTCACTTGGCAGCCAGAAGCCGTGCCGACGACTAGCACGATAACAGCGACATATAACAAGTCAACCTACTTGCTGCTTCCACACTGATTCCATAGCTCACGAGCGCTAGGCGAGCCGAGCCACTTCCACGGAGATTGATGCAAGATTGAAGGCCTCCATGGAGGCTCGCCGAGACGGCTCGATAAACGTTTTATTCAGAGAGAAGGCTCTTCAAAGGAAAGTTCCGCCCTGCCTAACTGGTGGGACTAGCGCCGTGCTGCACTGGTGAAGCGGCCGGCTGCCAGTGGCCCCCCGTGGTTTTCGTGGCGCCTTGGCGCGGGCTTGCCAGCTTGTCGTCTGCTTATACGCTAGTCTGTGGCTTTGTTTCAGGCCGCCTTGTCGCTCTAATGCCACTCGGCCGCCCCTCCGGTTCGTTAGCTCGGCCACCAAAGTGGCAAGTGCGAAGGGAGCCTGCGCGAGCCCGTCCGACCCAATGGGCTGTTTGTGTGGCTCTTTGGCGCCGATTTTGGTGCCGCCAGTGGCAGCTCGCCTTTGCTAGGGCCCTGTGCGACTTGGTGGCTGTAAGTGGGGGTATTCTTTGACTGAGGCGGCGGCGTTTGTGCTTGAGAGAGGCGCCCCGGGCTGGCGAGGTGTTGAGGGAGCGCGAGTGGGATTTTTGGCAAAGTGTTTGCAGTGTGTCTGTTGGAGTGTTGTTAGCGAGCGGCTAGACTGAAAGTATTATTAGTAGGATGTTGTAGAGGCTGCGGGTGAGAGAAGAAAAAGAGAAAGAAGTTCAAAAACAAGAGGGCCCAGAGACGGCGAGCGGAGAGCCGTTGCGTAGGACAGGGCCAAGTAGCCAAGAGGCGAGGCGGCGGAGAGTGGGTTTGTTGTGTGCTGCTGCAGCAGTGGAGTGGTGCCAAGTGCGCGCGCCTCAAGAGACTAGCACCTCATAGACGCACACACAGTGGCACGGACAGTGGAGCGCGCGCGCGCATTGCCTCTCGCAGGCAAACAATCAGCAGAAATCGGGCGCCACACAGACAGAGACAGAGAGACAGAGACACAGAGACTGAGACTGAGATAGAGGCCGTGGCGCATAATTGTAGCCGAGCTTGGTGCAAATTTGCGCACTTTGATTTGTTCGCTCTCCCATCGTCTTTGTCATTCAACCATTGTTGTTACACTAAACTATCATCGTCTTATTACTGATAATTTTATTGCTCCATTAATCTGAAGCCAGAGACTTGTTGGCATCTTTTGGTGCCTGGTGAGAGTGTGTTCGTGCGCCCACCTAGCACACTAGTGAGCAGTTTGCAGCTATAGGTACCAGTTGGGCGCCAAGATAAGGCCCACAAGAAAGACACAGTCTGAAGAGCAGATAAGTTACGAGAGCCACCAGCGTGGTGCTGCTTTCCAGAGAGGCTTTGCAGCGAGCGAGTCCAGCAGAGAGGCAAGAAGGAGTAGTTGCGACGGTGCCAGCGAGACCGACCACCTGCTGGACAAGGACTTGCAGAAGCGACTTTCGGCAAGCAGTGGTCAGAGAAGCCAGCTGAGAAGCAGCTACAGCAGCATGGATTTGGGCGGCGGCGGCGGAAGTGGCGGCGCCATTGGCGGGCCTGGGGCCGCTGTTGCGCCAGCCTCGCAGCAACTTAGAATAACTACAGCTAAGCAACAAGAGCAGCAGCAGCAGCAGCCAAGCGAAACCATGAGGCTGAGAAAAAAGTCCCAATCATCATCGCAGAGCTCCATAGATAGCGAAAATTTGTATAAAAAAAATCTAACCTTTGGACAGCTATTCAAGCGTTCCATAATCAAGAATGTCCTACTCGTCTCAACCATTGGGGCCGTTTTCCTAGGCACTCTAATTGGGCTAGTAATTAGGAATAGCTCGGACACAAAGCCCTCAGAGGATCTGGTCCAATTGATGGGCTTCCCTGGCGACATGTTCTTGCGCATGCTTAAGATGCTCATTTTGCCCCTAATTATAGCCAGCGTTATCAGTGCCCTCGCCTCGCTGGACACCACAGTCAGTGGCAAGGTGGGAATGCGCGCCTGTCTGCTGTATCTGACCACCACAGTGGTGGCCACCATCACGGGCATCATCCTGGTCACCCTGATCCATCCGGGCGATGTGAAAATGAAGCAAAGTTTCCGCGGCAACAAAGGTTAGTAGTCAGCATGAATTTTGGGGCAAATTTCTTCCATGTCAATCCGATTTTAATTGTTGAAAGATGTTCAACATTTTTCCAATGCTCTTTTGCATGGATACAGTCTCATGTCTTCACCAGCCAGAAGAGAGACCCTTGCAACTTGTCGCCCAATGCACGAGACTGCCTTTTGCACTGGCTGAGCCCAAACGCGCGTTCGACTAAATCCTGACCCAATCCTTACGTTACGAAAAACCGACTTCCACTCGTAAACACACACACGCAGGCCCAATGGCCGTGAGCCGCGGCAAAGGCTCAACCATAGACGCGGTCACCGACTTGGTGCGCCAGATCATCCCGGACAACATTGTGGCCGCCTGCTTCCAGCACCCAGAGACCCAGTACACCACCAACGAGTTTAGCAATGCAACCATGAAAAAGGTGGTCCAAAAGGAGGGCGCCAACGTGCTTGGATTGATGTTTTTCTGCTGCATCTTTGGCGTCATCTGCAGCAAACTGGGCGACAAGGCGGAAATTTTGGTCAAATTCTTCCAGGCCCTCGACCAAACTGTCATGCGAATGGTCCTCTTGGCCATGTACTTCTCGCCCATTGGTATTATGTCGCTAATTATAGAGAAACTATTAGTTATTGAAGATTTGGGCGACACAATGCACCGGTTGGGCATGTACATGGTGACAGTGATTGTGGGTCTCATATTGCATGGTTTCATTTCAATCCCATCAATGTATGGCATTGCCACCAGAAAGAATCCGCTCACATTTATGCGCAAGTGTACCGAGTGCATAGTGTTTGCCATCGGAACTGGCTCCTCAACGGCCACCCTGCCGGTGACGTTCAAGTGTCTGGAGGAGAATGTCAAATGCGACACCAGGATTACAAGATTCGTTCTTCCAATTGGGGCCACAATAAACATGGATGGCACAGCTCTTTACGAGGCGGTGGCGGCCATTTTCATTGGCCAAATGAATGGAATGGAGTTCACGTTGCCCGATTTGATCATCATTTCGCTCACCTCAACGGCGGCCTCCTTTGGCGCTGCCGCAGTTCCATCGGCGGGCCTGGTCACCATGATCATGGTGCTCACTGCGGTTGGCCTGCCCACTGGGGACATCACAATGATCGTGGCAGTCGACTGGTTCCTGTAAGTAGAGAAGAAGAAGCAATTTTTTTCACCTTTTCACCGATGCATTTTGTCGCCCCGTCAGCCAGCTGGCCCCCACCGGTGCCGATGCGTTGGCGTCAGCAAGTCGGGCGTCGGGCTGCGGGCCGCGCGCGTCCACTCGGCGGGCTCGGCACTGAAGGGGGCAGATTTTTCATTAGCGTCACATGAATAATTCACCCGCGTCCCGAGCGCTCGCGCGCCGCAACGCCCGCACTCCAGACGCACCCGCGCTCCTCGGGCCTCCTCCACTGCTTTTGAAGGCCTCAGCACCAGCTCGGCCGGGTCAGAGCTTGGGTCTAGACCCAAGCTCGTATGCATCAGAGGCGCCACATCACTCTGCTACCGAGCTCAACTCTCGACCAGCTACAACAACAACAACAACAGCAACAACTACAAGAACCGTTACAGCAACAATGGCCAAAGCTCTCCTCTCCAGCTGGCACGAGCCAGTGGCTTGCTGATGTGTGTGGGTCCCTGGTGGCAGATTGTAGGCCTCGGCATGTTGTCTGTGGGCGAGAACTTTTCTTCTTCTCCCTCGTTGCAGCCACTTTCCGGCCTGGACCAACATTGGCCGGGCGACAAAAGGGCAAGATGGCGACCAGACGAGTGGTGCCAAATCTGCTCCCGCATTCTGATCCATCCTCCTAGCCAAGCGAAGAAGACCGATTAGGTCATCAAGTTTCAGCTCACCTCCTTCGAGGCAAGTTTTGTGCTTGCGTAGGCTTAAGCCCAGGGCCTAGGGCCGGCTGACAGCCAAGAGGCAAGCGAGTGGCGAGCAGAGTGCGGCCAGAGCTAGTGAGTAGTGGCCAAAGAGGGGCGATGGAAAGTGCGCCGGATTGCCATGAGAGAGTGGCTCTGGTCCGTTGCGGCCGAGGAGCAGTTTCACAAGGTGGTGGAGGCCCTTCGTCTGTTATGCAAACAACAATTTGAATGAAAAAACCGGCCCCTTCCTTAGGGGGCCTGGCGGCGGGCGTCTATTTGCGTAGTCGTGTCAACAAAGTAGCCCCGCCGCACTATATCCAACTCTACCCTCGCCCACAGGGCCTCCACTAGCCTTTTTGGCTGGACTCTGTTTGTCTCTTGTGCAAGTCCTCTTGGAGCAATCATTTCCGTTCCGTCCGGCCGTCTGGACCACAAGCGCTGGCCAATGATTGAGCACGTCTCGTTGCCGCCCACAGCATGGGACACTTCTCACTGTGGCCCCTGTAAAGTCCATTAGGGCTCTCATTGTGCCCCCAGCGCGTGGAGGGCAAAAAGGGGAGCTAGTGTACGCCCCCATGGATGGTCATTGGGACCAAATGGGTCCGAGGAGGATCAAATTTGGCCCTCTGTCCAGTGGCTGCTGGCCAGCACCTGGATAGTGGTGGCTCTTGCCGTGTTTGCCACTGAATTTGCCGCCCCATTCTGGCCCCGAATCTTCCCAATGGTCTGCCGCCGCCGCCGCCGGACAGGTTCGTTAATATTTACAAAAACGGGCCACATCTTTTGGGCCGCTCGAGGGCTCCTCGTCGGATTCAATTTGGCGCCAGCCAGCCGAGTCGGAAAAACGCGGTAGAGGAGAGCTTCCCAGACAATGGAAAAAAGAGCACTGCGGCCGCCCTTTGTAGTGGCCGCAGCCTGTCTGTCGGTGGCCCACAACAAAGCGGCATTGCCTTCGAGCCGGCTCCATTTCCCCGGGGAGATAGTTGGCCCCCGTTTTGATATCAATTATGTTGATTGATGCTCAACAAAAAGGCATCGGTGTCCAATTGGGCGCCGGCAGACTTGCATCCAAGGTGCAGACTATCCAAGTGGCTGCCAGTAGACAAATCGGGCCTCGAAACTTCCAGATGAATCCAGAGACTTGGGGTTCAACTGGAAGACTTCCTCTTTTCCTCTATTGGTCTTTCTATCATTCATTGATACGAACTATTCCCTTGATTAATCGCCGGCCTCTTATGGCTTGAATGCAGGCAAAGGGAGACCAAACTAACCCAATTCGTTTAACCTGAACCGTTTCTAAACATAAATCAATGACGCAAAATCGATGGTGCTAAATTTGACACACGGACACGATGGACAAACTTCGGCAATCCAAATGGCAGTGATCGAATTCGAACTGCGGTCAATGTGCTCAGTGACGGTTATGTGGCCGGAATTGTGGCCCATCTGTCGAAGGACGAGCTGGAGCGGTTCGATCTTGAGCAAGGCGCTCTAACGGGAAACCAGAATGAGTCTGCCCCCAAAGCAGTGGGCTCTCAAGGTGAGTAAATGTTAGCCCGTCTCTCTCTCAGGCAAAGGGTTGTTCGCCGAGGGGCCCAAGGCAAACAAACGGCCCAATGGACACATGAGACTCGCATGGCCGATTAGACGAGTGGATCATTTCACGGCTCATGCGTCACGCCGAGCCAGAGCCAGAGTCCAATAGAAGCCATTTGCAACAAAATAAGAGGCCTTTAGGCTCGTCGTCCAACTCGCCACGTTCCTCGCCCCCAAGAGCTCCGTGTTCCATTTTTCATAGGACACAGCACGATGGTGCGATTCGAGTACACAAGTGACTCTATTTACGCCGTGGACTACATCTACACTCTGAGCTAATATATCGACACTTATCTAATGATTTCTCCCCCACACTCGCTACTCATCAACACACCGATAATACCACCCACGCCTGGACAGCGTTTCCAGTCTGATGAGCTCGGCTTTTGGACGGACAAATGGATTTTGTCGAGCGACAAGATCGTTCTCATGTGTCATTAGTCTGAGCACTGGCCGAGCTCGAGACCACTCGCTTGGCACTCCAGCTGATGGTTGGCTTAGGGGAAACGAAAGGCGAAAGGGATGCGTGATTGCGAGCAGCTTTGGCGCCTGGCCACCAAATAAGAGTGGCGCCCATTTGTCTAGACGAACGTTTTCAGAAAACTCTTGTCACAAATTGTCGTTGTTGCAACGGTTGTTGCAGTTGAGTGTTGTTGCTTGTGCCCACGAAAAAAAAAGAAGAAGAATTACACACTATCTCATCACAAGAGAATAGTTCGACGTATTGAGGTCACCATCGAGGACTGGGGATCCGACGGGCGTCGGATTTCATTTAGGTTCAGAGAAGATTTCAGAGATCGAGCAAGGATATAAGCTATCATGAATTAGAAAGAGAGAGACTGAGAGAGAGAGAGCAAGAGCGAGAGAGACACACACACACACACAAACACAGATACTGAGAGCCGGATTTCAAACACCAACACACAAAGACACATATATACACATAAGAATGCCTGAATACATGAACAAATTTTGAGATTTTTGAAATTTTACACCCAAAGATTCCCGTACATATGAATGCAAATTTTCCCCTCCTACATTATCATTGTTGTTCGCACTTAATATCTGTCGCCTTCCAAGCTTTCAAGCGTCACTTCTCCTGATCGATTTTTCATTTGTCTGATACTCACGAGCCTTGTAAGAACTCTAATCCATACGTAACATTGGTCCGTTTCGCGCCTGATGCAACCACGAGCTTTTCACTCAAACTAGCGGAAGCAATTAGAATTAGTGCTGATTGCAGTACTAATAATCTCGGCAGCTGCAGAGTTATTGGCTCGAGGGTTCTCGATTCTCAGATTGATTTGGGGGATATTGTTCGTCACCGGACCATGAGAGCCTTCATGAGTCGTCGCAATCAGGCTAAGGTCCCAAAGATTGAACGATTCTCATCAAACATGGCACGATACATAAGTGGCCTAGTTAGAGCTCGGCTCTGGCAAGATGTGAGTCGATTAGATTATTGGCTCTAGTCTAGCCCAATTGTCATCTACTGGCCCCTTCAATCTCGTCCGTTTCGCCTCGCTCGGAGACAGCATCGTCCCATGTCAATAAACACCTGCATTCGCCCTCAAGGGTCAAGTCATCTTTCCATAGCCCACGGCAGGAGGGAGCTAGGCTGCATCTAGGGCACCAAGTGGCGCTGGTGCACCGGAAAGTGGGCGTAGGTGGCGCTGCGGTATCGTGACAGCACTTGGAGCCATGATGGCTGCACGAAAAAAGTGGGGGTGATTTCGGCGCAGGCTCAGCTCGGTTTCTCGTCTGTTTTGTGCAGACAGTCGAGCTGGGGGTCGGCATCGTGATGGCCGCACAGGCTGGGCAAATTTTACCCCTCAATCTGCTATGCATTCCATCCTATGGACTCTGCGCGGCCATCCAGTGGGAAATCTGCCGACTGGCAGTCCGACTGGGGGAAAGCAGAGCTGGATCGCGAGTTGGGAGAACCGACGACTGGATAGAGCAGTTGCCGACTGCCGACTGGCTGGTTGATTCCAGCTCCCATCCCTCATCATGGCTCGCCCTCTCGCGAGAAGTTTCAGAAAAAATCAGCACCGATAGAGTGTGTTGGTTTGAGGACACTACGGGAAATTATCCGAACGCACCCTCTAATCGTTATCCAAATTCTTCGAGACCCTCAGACGAGAAACCGCTAACTGGCAGCCCGACTGGAGGAAAGCGGACTGAACTGGAAAGCTGCGTGGACTGGAATTCGCGACCTTGCGAAACAGTTTTCGACTAGCGTCTCGCTCACTCAGTCTATTCCACATGCCTTGTTGTCGACCCGTGCAGAAATTATCAACTATCTGAAGGGAACGGCCAAAATTACAAAACAGATATTCATCTTCGTCATCGGATCATTTTTAATATTTAACAGCCTGATCATGGCAGAACCAATCAGAGTTTCGCCACTGATCAAAACCGCCAGATGGACACTCCTATTCGCTGGCATTTGGTACGGAACAACGCGTTGGAACTATCTCCATAGGAAAGAGGAGAAATATCGGGCCCATCTGAGAGAGATGAAACCAATCAGAGAGGCTGAAGAGGCAGCGAGGAGGAAGGTAATGCAGGATGCTGAAATGGCCGAATTGAAGAAACAAGGTATCGATTTAGGAGCTTAGAGTCTTTCAGGGGGACGACCGTTTAGGGTGTCATGGTCACGAAAACGAGTTGTAATAATGAGATTATGGGAGAGCATACAAAAACACACTCATCCTACAGCTCTAAATAAATTTCTTAAGTCAAATGTAGTCTAATCGTGGGAGCGATTGTTCTTTTATGTAGAGGCCCCCGAGAAGATCCTCTTTTTCTGATGACAGCATCGCGAATTATTTGTGTGGTGCATCGATGCCTATGACCAATTACATAGTTGCATGCTCTTGGGGCGCATCAACTAATAAAACAGCTTGGGCTTGCGTACCATCAGGCAGTGTGATGATGTGGGATATTGATGGATCGAATGAAACTAGCGACACAGTTCCATCTGGATTGGCCAGTGATATAGAGCCATCCGGGTTTGTGATTGTTGTGACAATCTGAGGATGCATGACCCCTTGTATGCTTTGCGGAGAGTAGAGAGATAGTGGTGTTTTGTCCTGGTTCTTGTTATTGTTACTATTATTGTTGTTGTTACTCGTTCCATTTGATTGTTGATTTGTGTTATTATTACTACTGTTGTTTGTATTATGATGATTTTGATTATCATAATGGACGACATTTGTAACATTAAGTGAGTCGCCTCCAAGAATGTTTTCATTACCATTAGTGGATTTTTCTTTATCATCATCGTCTGTAGAAGTCGGTAATAGATCCTGTCTACCATGATATTCATAGCAATTTGACACTATTTGTCTAAGGGCATGGGTCCAAGAAAATTTCAATTTCTCATCGTCACTACGGGCGTCGCTTCTAACATTAGCCCATGGTAGCCCCTCTGGCCACCATGGTGGTTTTGTCGATTCCTTGCCCCAACCTGGTTTGCCTCGGCCTGTCGAATATTTGAGCATTAAAGGAATGAAGGCTCTCAATTGTGCTTGTGTCATCTTCTCCACTGGTGTGGGTATTCCGTCCACCACTAATGGAGGCAATTCATGTTTACCCGAATCACTTTTAACTAAAGGCGGTGCTTGCGCTGCTAATGATTGTTCTAATTCTTGCATAATAACTGGCTTACAACTCCTAACAACATTTTCCAAAGGCTTAGCACCAAATACTTTAAAGTTATTTTGTGACTTTTGAGGTGTCACGACTAAGACAACAGCTTGTTGACCAACGCGGGCCGTATATTCGTCGATGGTTGCTTTCAATCTCCTTAAAAGTCGCGTCTGTTGACGTTTTCTAACTGATGGATTTGTCTCAAATGCAATGTTCCTTTTTCTCTTCTTACTACCACTAGCAATAGCCATACCGGCTGCAATTCCAACAGAGCTAGAATAAAGGCCCGCTGCTGCTAAATTTGCGATGGCACCATCCTGATTTGTATAATTCATTAAATCTTCCACATTACTTGTATCGGAGTCGATGGCATCTGAAAGTTCATCAGACGACATGATTATTATTTAACAATAAAATATTAATATTAAGCTTATAATATTAATATCGTATATATATATTTGATGTTAATAAATATTATCAGTTTTTTTTAACTTCACAATTGTAAGAGTCGCCTGAATTGTGTGCTGTTGCATTTGGTGCCTGGCTCACTCATACGCTCAGTCACACGCACACAAGGTTTGGCCACTACTACCACTGTGAGTGAAGGAATGATCGAAAACAACAAATGCTTTTCAAAGTCCCCCACTCGTATAGATTGCCTATGGAGCACTTGGCTGGCGGCGATACGAAAGAGGCGTGGAGTGTGTGTGTGTGTGGAAATCCAACGCACTGTTCCTATCGAAGAAACAGAGTGTGTGAATACAATGGTGTATGCTGATAGTAAGAGCTCCGTGCCGAGTTGTAGGTAGTTGTATGTAAGACAGACACTCAGGGAGACATCAGTAGGCAGAAAGAAGGCCTGCACGCGCCCCCTCAATCTCGTCTCTACAGAACAATGTAGCTTATTTTACCACCTTTGCCTCGATGTGGATTCCTATTCTCTTGCCTTCCCCCTTTTCTTTTCCCAAATACACACGCAGATGACGACGACGACGAGGTTCGGTTGCGGAGGAGCGCGAGTCTAACGACGGCCCGACCACGCGTAGAAAAGGGGGGGGGGAGAGAGAGAAAGAGAAGAGGGCCACTACACACGCAAGAACAACAGGCAGTTCGGCGCCCAAAATCTTGTGCGGGCTTTTGTAATGTTGGCCGAGCGGCAGCCACAATAAGCTGCTAAACTCCCGCCAGATTCTTCATCTGGCCAATATGTGCAGGGGGCCAAAGAATCTGGTGGCACTTCGAAGTACGAGGATTTCGATAGCACACCATTGCGCCTGCGCGAAACTCAGCTTGGCGCCAATTATAAATTTGAATTTCTGCGCGCGCAGACGAAAACCAGATCCATCGGCACAAATTGGCTAAACGCGCAAGTCACAGCGCAGCGGCGCATCTGGCGCATGTTGCGCGAGCATCCTCAACATCCTCTAGGTACCAGGGTCAGTCTACAAGTGAATGGCAACTCTTGCAGCAAGCCTATCCGATCAACTCCGGTGGAATTCTGACTTTGCTGCACCTGTGTCAGGTAGTGATGTCACAACAAGCAGAGGAACATTCCTGTCCCACCGGTCTCACTGGCCAGATGCAGTCCGGTCATGGAGTGAGCTCGTCGGACACTCTACTCCTGTGGGTATCATCACTCGTTCGAGCTCGTTTTTAGACGTGTGTGAATAGGTTTCAGTCAGACTCTTCTCTTATCTCAATCGAAAGCGATGGGGAGTCTGTCTCAACTGTAGAGGTTGCCAGGTGGGCGAGGAAAGTTTTTGCCTAATGACCAAGAAAGTCGTTTTCGTCAGTGGTTTCGACAATGTATCCCGCCGGAGTCTCTTAGATCGTTCTGGTCGTCTCTTGCGACGATTGTTGAACCATCAACGAGCCTCTTCTGACGGCGCCAGTGTCTAGAGAGTCATTGATTACGAACTCAATTAAGGGCTCCACAAATTGGCGTTTCGGCTCGTGCGAGAAACTTCATTGTCGCTAACCAAGATTATTCAACATCGCACTGCAGTAAACGAATAAATGCACCGGAAACAAGTCTCTGTCTAGCTATTCAAACACAATGAGTGTGGGAGTAGTTCAGATCATTGGAATCGACATCTTGGATGATCAAGGATTTGGCAAATATCAAAGATAGGTCAGAGCTTTTCTTTCGGCAAACGTCGTCCAGAGGAATGATCTCGATTCTCGGAAGTTTAATTTAGTATAAAAACATCGTGTTGGATGAGTCTAATCAGACCATAAGACCATCCAATAGTCAAGTCTCAACTTGCTGACAAACTCACGAATGGGAGAGGAGATCTTGCGACTAGTGATTAGGAGTACGATACACGCTGATATCTCTGCCTTCACTCAGACTTGATGAACAACATTTTGGATCTCACTAGGTCGATCTCAGCGAAAGCACCAACCTTCACGCTAATTGAGCATTTTAGTGGCTCCACTAGTTGCAGCTTGAGCATGAACCGTTAGATTTGTACAAGTCGGTGGCATTGCGCTCGTATTGGTATTCGTAAGAGGGCCCATCTTCATTATAATATCCGGAACCATTCCCGCCTGAGTGCGCTGGTGCATGTAGTTTGATGCAATCGAGCTGCCTGTTCAATCTATTTGTAGTTGAAATGACTAATTTGTGAGCTATCGTGCAAAACATTTCATCAACTGATGGCTGGTTCGTCTTGCAACTCACTTCAAAGTGACCCTCTATGATCGGGAATTGTTCCATAAACGTTCTGATGTCTTCACTGCTGACCTCTTGATCATCAATGTCAACCTTGTTTGAGACAAGGTATAACTTGGCATTTTCACCAAAAGAAAGGACCTCTAATAAGTGCTGTGTTAAACAATTGAATGAATCTATATTATTTCTGGCAAACACTAATAACGCGGCTTCAGCCGATTTATAATAAGAATTACCTATTGAGCCGATTCTCTCGAGTCCTCCTGTGTCGTATAGACGCAAACTGATTGTTTTTGTTTCATTTGTGCTAGTGGTACATTCAAAATTTTTGCAGTAATTGTCCAAACCCAATGTAAATTCACGATACTGACTCCAATCCATCCCCGATGTGTCTATAAAAGTTCCTAGCGAATAGCGTCGGAAGATGGATGTTTTGCCAACACCAAACTCCCCCAGTAATATCACCTTGGCCTCGGGATACAACGCTTGCATCCTAGGCTCATGTTATGCCTGGACACTTGGTAAGTCTTCTTGCGTCGAATGATAACAACCAATTTATGGTAAACGAGTATTTTTGGTAACTTGAGTGATTTCAGCGATCTACTGAATTTCGAACGAAGACTGTTTCCAAACATCGGCTTGTAGAACCCTCATGATTATGGTATATTCAGGTTTAGGTGCGGAAAGTGACTCGATAAAATACGATGAGAATGCGTGGTATCAACTTGCTCAGTAGACTCCCCCACGTGTTTACTTGTGCTTTCCTCGAACCTGCAAATCTGCGCGATTTTGCCGCCTTCGGTCAAGATGCTTCATTCAAGATGTCGTAACTTTCATTCGCCAACTCGTCTGTTGTCAGTAGTTGATGGGTCCATCTTGGCTTCAAGATGATGCATCTTGATGGTGTACCCGAAGAGTATGAAGGGGTCTTAGATTGCGCCAGTTTGGCGATATGTTGTTCTTTCAATAGGCGCGGAACCTTATTAGCCGTTGGATGTAATGATGGACGCATTGTCATTTGGGACTTCTTAACCAGGGGAATTGCCAAACATATCCCTGCCCACATAAATCATCCTATTTGTTCAGTTAGTTGGTCACGGAATGGCCATAAGTTGGTCACAGCATCACTGGACAATACCATCGCCATATGTAACGTCCTAACAGCTCAATGTCTTATAAGATTGAAACTCCCATCACCCATTTCAAAGGCACAATTTAATCCTAGGAATGAAAGGTTCGTTTTGATCAATTTAGTGAAACACCTACCTCTATTAATTGAGGTCGACTACGCTCAAAGTTCTGTCGTAAGCAAAGTTGTACAAGTAGAAAGAGAGGACAGTGATCTAAATATTGTGGCTTCGTTTGATCGTCGTGGGCAGTACATCTATGCTGGCAACTCGAAGGGCCGTTTATCAATTTTGACATGGACGAAAGGGTACGATAAATCTATGAACGATGGTGATGCAAATTTCAAGACGATTGCCTCGTTTCGAATTCAAACGACTGGCTCCACAGCTGCTGCCATAAAAGAGATTGAATTCAGTGCCAGAGATAAGACATATTTTTTGGTAAACTCGTCAGATAAAACCATCAGACTCTATGATTGTCACAGTGCTTTGAGCGCGGGAATAAATGGCAATTGTGAGGAATTGAGGAGATTTCAGGATCTGGTTAACAAAACCATGTGGAGAAGGTGTTGCTTTTCTGGAAATGCCTCCCATGTATGTGGGGGCTCTACGAGGCAGCATGCATTACATATATGGGAGACGAATACTGGGGTTTGTAAAAAGGTGCTCATAGGCACCAAGGGGGAGCTACTTCTTGACATACAATGGCATCCCATAAGACCAGTACTAGCCAGCATATCGAGCGGATTGATATCCATCTGGGCCAGACCACAGTTCGAGAACTGGTCTGCTCTCGCCCCCGATTTCAGGGAATTGGAGGAGAATATGGAGTATGATGAGAGGGAATCTGAGTTCGACGATGAAGACGAAGATAACAAGCCCACCACTGTTCAGGAGGCAGATCCGGACATAGTGGAGGATGTGGACATTTCTCATGTAGATCCCAACAAAGAGTTATTGAGCAGTGATGAGGAGGACTATGACCAAAATGCGCTGGAGGTCATACCAATCTCGTTGTCTGAAATTGAAGAACCTGGGCATGAAATGAACTTCTCCAATCCCCTTAAACCTGAAGATCGAATCGAATCAAAGACCACGGTTGAGATAGCTTTAGAACATCCGCCAGTAGATGAACCTCATCCGCTGACCCTGACGTCGACCAAACGTATTAGGGTTGCTGACAAGCTTGGTGTGGCACGTAAGATGGCACGGAATTCCTGAAAGCTACAAGCTGCCTGAGTGACGTGGAATCTGACATGATGACGAAAACTTGCGAAGATGGATCGATGGAAGACAAAAAAGAGTTTACCATTTTAGGATGCTCTGCTATAAATGTATAATCATTTACATATCAAGTTCCCCACCCTGTAGCCGTTTCATTCATCTCATCAAACAACGCGACGGACCATTGATCCGGTCCGCTGAGTTGTATTGTAGGATCGCTATATTCATGTCAGCATCTGTAGATCTATAACTATGGTCCAGTTTATTCTCCACTCTGGACGACGTCTACAGTGGACACAACGGAACACTTCCGTTTGGGCGGTCTGACCTTCTTGATTTTGAAAGGAACAATGGGAACATATCCCTGAGAGACAACCGTCAAGACAAGCCAGGAAATGGGAGTATCTACGACAACCAGACAAGCCTTATCCTCTACGATTTTAGCGACAGGAAGCGAGGTCTAAATGATGTTGAGACAAAGGGTGATAGATGGTGGTGGTGATGGATGATGAACAGCGGACTCCAAGCGGCGGGTGTGTATTTTCAAACGCCGAACATTCAGTTTGGAGTATCGACGAGGCGACGAGGCGACGAGGCTTACCGAATTGTTATATCCGAAGTGGATGTACGCCAAGAATAAAGACATTTGCTCCGTTTTTGTTCTCCTGATCATCCTTCCGATAATTTAAGCGTATAGGGTTTGATGCGTCCAAATAGGAAGGAGGCTAGTTGAGAATAACTATGATCATGTAACAAACTGGGTTTGAATCAAAAGTTATGCAGGAAGCGAACGCTTCGGGCTTCGATCTGATGAGAGATCATCATCAAATGTGATATATTTCAGGCTAAGAACAAACCGAAACTCCACAATCGGATAAGTATATATTGGAGCATATCATAGACTACGACTCTCATGATCACCAGACCAAGATTTCAAGACTTGTCATATGTCTATAAGCTTTATATTCATCCTCATCATGAGGAGTGTCCATATCGTCCACCGACCAAGGTAAACATTATGTGTATTGAAAAACAGAGTCATGGCTTACCTGAGCAAAAACTTTAATCGCGGTGAAACAGGAGATGTGGTATTTGGTAACCAATGATGAGGCAAATTGCAGTGAAGGGTACCAAACAAGCTACGGGGTCGACTGGTGTGAGGCTCTCCCGGTAGTTTAATCTATTATCATAGCGAATAAAGACATCAGGCATAATCTAATCTCATGATCCTATCTAGTCGTTCCTCAAAGGGTTCATAACCAATGAATGACTTTAGCCGGCCATGGATTTTGGGGTCGGTGTCATAGCTTTGCATCATACCCAGATCATCTACGTGCTGCTCATATAATGACTCACGTAGTTTAAGATCCGCGTCTGATATACTATCACCCATACCAGCTATATCGTAATACGGCATCTCGGCGAGTGGCTTCAAAGTGCCCATAGTTTTGATCGAGGTATAGTATCTCCGCATGTTTCGCGTTTGATTACCGGGCACGTTATGCCAATCTCGAAAGCGAGTATCGCGCGGGTCATTTTCAAAGCTCATCGATTCTATATCGTCGATCAAATCTGAGCAATCGTCATCTGTGAAAGGCTCAACTCCCGAAATGGTATGCACAATCCCATTGTGGTCATACTTGGGTAAGATTACATCTTTATAAGCAGACTCGATCTCATTCAAGAAATCTCGCGTCAGAGCCTTGCTGTTCCTCACCACGGGATCTGGATCGTTTTGTATCCTTTCCAAGCATAAATCTACTGGAGTATCCACGTAGATGACTAGGTGTGGTTTTTGTGTCGAAGATAACATAAGGTTCCTTAGGAATTTGTAGCGCATTTTCCAATCATAGAATCGAACGCCATCCGCCCGGACGTAGCCTCTCGGGAGCCAACCAATATTGTGCATAGCCTCGACAAAAGTTCTATCTGAGTAACAAGAGCGGATTAGAACCACACCTTGGCCAGTATTATAGATGTGCCGAAGCGCTTTCATCAGTTGGAAGATCCGCAGCTTGAAGATGTTGTGTTGCAAGTGTATAACACTGTGCCTAGAGGGATTCTCGTGAAACATTTCAAAATCACAGATACGGAGACGCTCAGGCATCAAGACGTTTAAAGCACGATAATCGAAGCCGTGCCGGTTTATATAGAGCTGATCCAAGTCCAGATTCGGTGGCATATAAAGCATTCCTAGTTGGTCGGCAAGCTTTTTAGCAACGGTTTCCTTTCCAGCGGCAACATTTCCATCGACTACTATGAGCTTGCTATTCTCATTGAATTTACGCTGTGTAAACGGATCAAGCCACATGGTAAGGTAATTCCACGGGAGAGTTTCATAAGGCCATCGGTATACCTTCTTGGCCTTAAGTTTCGATTTATGACATATCGTTCTGGATTGATTGAATTTCTTATTGGCCAAAACTGCAGAAGCTCCTTTGAGGGGCCCGATTTGTATCGGTGCCTGTAACACGGTCTTGATTGAGAACATTATTGCGATGGTGAATTGTGACAGAGGTGATTGAATTATCAAATGAGAGTTATAAAATATCAATATTTTGTCTAAATCCACAACAAGACATCAAACAAGCGAAATACTGAACGCACGGGGTGACTGAGAAGGACACTGCGATCGCGCGGTTATCCTGCAGGATGAGGCCATCGAGGCGGACAGACTCCTCGGCAAGGATTGTGCATGATTATTATGACTTTGGTGGCCAACAATCACCAACAAAATTATATCAAACATATGAGGCCTTGTACAATATGTGTGTGGGGTAACAGCCAGTCCAGCGTCTCAGATATTCCCACCCACACTTCTCTAAGGCAGAGATCGTATGGTTTGAGGCTCGAAGCTCGAAACTGAGTTACTAGCTTCACTTTACGGCAAGCGATGCAATTCGTGTCGTTCAGATGTTTGACTTCAGTCGAGTCATGGATGAGCTAGAGCCTAGTCATTCAGCAGTCTCGTTGCAATTTCCAACTATGATCCCAAGAGAGACCTGGTTCCCGCACGGCATGTCCCTCAAGTGTCCCGTATCTCGAACTTATGATTTGTTTGTGTGAGCCACCCTCGATCGCGGCCTCTTTCTGCCATTTAGAAATGATGGATCTCCAAATTCATTTGGAAGACAACTTTTCGAGACAAAGATTCTTGTGGCTATGGACTGCTTTCAGGTGATTGGTTGATTTATTGCACTCGACCCCTATGATCGCGACTCTCGTCCGAGCAGCAGCGAGTGAAGCTATCAAGAAGATTCTCAGATATTCTGGTCACTTCCTCTTTTCGCGATATTTATTCGGTCGGATTCTAATTACTTATATCGAAGCAACGACAACTTCAAGTGCTAACTCGAGATCGAATGTTAGGTGATCTTCGTGGTCGCAAGTTCAATGGGAAAGCTCGAACACCACTCTTCGAACCTCGACAATTATGACCTATTGATATAGAACAATCGAGGCATCATCGGGAACCCCCAAGACCCTAAACTTGGCTCAAGAAAGAGTTGTTTTCTCTGAGTCAGAGACTGAGCAAGCAAAAGGGGGAGACCGCTCCACACCGTCATGATCGGCCGTTTATGATTACCATTCATGTAATCAATTTGGCCGTGAGTGAGCAATCCTATGAAGTCTTCCAGGTACCTGAGCTGATTTGTCATTCTCGGTGGAAGATCTCACTCCTAGAGAGTTGATGATTTACAAGATTCACCCTTACTGCAGAATACGACAATGGGTGGTCCTCTGCTCAATGTCAGAATCTAGTTTTGCAGATGATAAGCTCCTTTAGGCCACGACCAGCCAGAACTTACTGGTTAAGCAATCAACGCAAGTCCACACGGGCAAATACATCGCCATAGGCGTCAGATCTTATCGATCACACACATTTGCAGAGAAGATCTTTGTTTCCATTAGATGTAGGCTCTCCACCATCCGTCAAGATTAGTTCGTCATCTATCTATGCTTATTACAAATAGCGATGAGACAGCACTGTCTTACTCTCAAAGTTTTCTCACTAATTCCCTTCTTCACTATCTGACCCAGTGCAGCCGATCATCTCGAGTGTTAGCTGCTCTAGCTTAGTGTCATCTATGCAGCTGAAGTTGATCAGATTTTCCATCGATTCTTGATCCAATTCCAGAAGCCATTTGTAAAGTTTGCATTCATTGCACACGAAAGGGTTCTCTGTGGATGATGGGAATTTTTGTGCATCAGGTTCACAATTCAGAGTTAGTAACCAGTTGGTAGTTCAGGCTCAATTTTCATTCATTTGTCCGAATCAATCGGAATCTATACAAACCCTCGACAAATATAGTTGTACCATTTTTCAACAGTGGCTCAAAAGTCAATCGATCCAAGTAAGTAAATTCATTACGAGATAGGTCGATGCTAATTGGGTGATATTCCCCGAATGCGTCCGCTGCAATCTTGGTCAATCGGTTGCCTCTCAGAGATATCTGGATTAGTTTATCGTTAGTTGATTCGTCGGTCGTCTGGGAGGCAAATTATAGAAAGAAAGAAATTTATACATACAGCTAGATGCTTAGCGGACGATTTCACTAGTAGCGTCTTTGATTCAATCGATCTAAGTTGATTGCGCGATAAATCCAATAGTGAGACTTGATTGAGATTTGAGAACGCGTTCGCTTCGATTTTGTCGATTTGATTGTGCGATAAATCAATAGATTCTAAATTCTCACTCGCCGGAAATGCATTCGATTCAATTGTGCGAAGCTTATTGAAGCCCAATCCCAATTGTCTTAATCTCTTCATTTGGGCTAAATCTTGAAAAGGGAAATTTTCTAGCTGGTTTCTGGTCAAACTAAGCGATTGGAGCGTCTTTGAGGCCTCACCAAATGCACCAAACTCGATTCTTCGAATCTGATTCAGATCCAAATACAAATCCCGTATGATATAATCACCGAAGGCACTCTTGGGCAGGGAGGTCAAATTTGTCTGAAAGATCCACACCCTTCGGATGGCCTTCCGTTCTGCGGGCGCCTTGAAGACTCGCTCTAGACCGGAGTTATTCAAACTCAAACACTGTAGGCCCTCATCATCACACGTGCATGGCTTGATATCTTGAGAGCTTGGACAAATCGCTTGCACTAAGGTGATGACTAGTTTGAGAAGAAAGCAAAAAGTGACTATGCTCGATATTGAGCTCCCGCAGGCATGATGGATGATCATTTTTCGATTTGGATGAAAGGAAAGATTGTCCCTGCTAAAGGAGAGAAGAGACAATGATTATTTGTCAAAGTTTTCGTCTGAGCTGGTTGCGAGGAAAATTGAGGCAAGCGTTCACTGATGAAATTGAAATACGAGTTCAAACAAAAACTGTTGCACATAATTTCTAGACCAAATCGATGAAAACTGAGAGTGGTTCTGGAGAATCAATGTTCGAGCATGTCCCGGCATGCATCCCCACATTTGAATACCAGAAGTTGAAGTTGGAAAGCCCGAACAACAAGCGCCGATAATCGAGAGTTGGGCTCACAGTGGGAGTGGAAGTTGAATTTAGCGTCAATTCGTATCGGTGATCAGGCTTTATCATCATAATCAGGCGTGATCGTTGATGTCGATGATGACGATCAAATAGGGAGCTCGTAATGAACCTCCTCATTGGTTGATCGGCGTCAAAATCAACCTCGGATCGCTTTTTTGTTTGTTGCCTCGTTTCACCGCTTTTTTGTTTGGTCTCTTTCCCTCACCATGCTAAGTAGTTGTGCAGATCGGCAGGTGCATTAAGCACCCAGACTTGTCTCATGAAGTGTTTGCACACTTCAGTGGAGTACTCCTGGAGGGAAAGCAGCTGAATAGAATATGGAAATGAGAGAGCAAGCTAGGCTGACACTGAGTGTCTTCGATCATGACGCCTAGTTTGTTGATGTGTAAGCCCACATGCACGTCGATTGCCTCAGTTGAATGTTCCGGGATTCAAGCCGAGCAGCGTTCATTGCCAACTAAGTGAGCTTACCTGGAACTGAGTCATTCTAAGATCACTGAGGTTTTCACCGAAAAGGTGGAAAAGCCAAGATAAACTCGGGAATCTGCTCAACGTCTTTCTCTACAACAGTCCAACAGGTACATTCGAGCTAGCTTGCGGAGCCGAGGTGGACCTGAGTGGCTTGTACGGCAACAATTGAGCTCTGTTGCTCTATTTGAGAAGCCACCAATTCTAAACAAGCGTAATTGAGCTGGCCCAGGCTCCACTCTGCTTGCAAAGGGCAAAGAGCTCGAGTATTACCTAATAGGATGTGACTTGCGCAATAATAGAGCAGTCATTAGTGGACCTTCTCGGGCTTAGACGACTCAAGAGTGGGGCCACTCCCGAGAGTATTGGGAGATAATAAGTTGGCCAATATCTCATGTAATTTTGAGGCGACCTGAAGAGATTTTCGTGATCTGGCCACCTTGGCTTCCTTTATACTGCTACCAAGCCCTAACTAATTGTTTGGTGCTGTTTTCGTCGTCATCGTCGTCTGGCGACGAAATAGTTGACAATTGTCTCGCTTTCAGTCTTACCGTTGCCTCTTTGAACCCAAAATGCTTTGTCTCGCCCTCTGATACACGCCCATTTTCTCTAGCAACGATGCCAGGGGGGCTGCTAGATGCAAAGTTTCCCCGATGAGGACGTGTCTGATTTAGCAGTAAATCTTGTGCCGACAAAGCAGTGACACCGCCAGTTAATTAAAGCTAGACAGAGCCATTAATCGTTGTTGCTCGAGCTAGACTAGTGGCAAGCAATTGCAATTTATTTGAATACAAGTGAAGAAATTTCAATGGTCTTGGCACTGAGTTGTGCGGTAGTAGCTTGGGGATAATGTGTGAGGAGTCTACATTTTGATCCCAGTTTTCATCAGCTTTCCCCTCTCTTTCTCTTCCTCTGTGTCTCTCAGGTGAGAGTTGTGCAACAACTGACATAGACAATATTCAACAGGAAACGCTCTGCTTACTAGTTGGAGCCTGATTCAGCTAACTGCAAACAATGCGAAAATTTTCAAGTTCACCCCCGATGTTACTCCTCGCTCGATCCCACTTGCCCGCTTTTCCAGTCTGTCTTCGTCACGAAACCACTGCGACGACGTGTCAACTCAACAATTAACTACATCCCACTTCATACAGTCTCCTTCTCTACTCTCTCCCTCTTTCTCTTCAGCTTGCCGTAATGGTCTCGGTGCACTCTCATTTTTTCACCCTTTTTACCAATTCGGACCGACTAATTGGTTGCTGGTTGTACGGCAAGCCCTGGTCTGTCTGGCTGGTTCTCTCCACCTTTTCTCCATTTTCATAAATTAGAATCCAAATATAGTGATGGAAAACGTGTTCGCTTTCAGCACCCAATAATTAGCATCCCGAGGTTGATAATCTTGCAGCAGGCTAGGATCATGTGACGAAAATGTAAATAAATAAGTAAACAAACAAACAAACGAACGAACCAAGTGGCGAAGGAGCGCACCAACACACCAAAGAATGAACCAACGAGTAACAGGTTCAATCTTGGGCAAAAGGAACCTCTAAACGATATGGTTCACCGGCAATTCATAGCTTTGCTGGGTCGCCTAAGGGGGTGTGGTGAGTTGGTGCCACTTTCCACTTGCCAGTCGCCATTCAAATGAACATGATGAACTGCATTGCATGATCTCTTCACAGGTTCCAACCTAGCCTCTTCGGGGATATGCATTTGAAATTGAGTAATTTCCCTCAACCTCAGTGAGGTAGAATTCTAGCCAAGGTGGAAAGTTTTTCCGAGATATATAAAGGCTCATATCGCGAGACACTCTCATTCACTCGGATGTTCTCGATGTCTCCTTGTTTAAGTGAATCTTCGAGACTTTCAATACTTGCAAATAGGCTCACTTTCCAAGAGTCCTTTACTCCATCACTTAGTTTTCTATAGTGTCACCGAACTAAACAGCAAGGCCAAGATGAAACCCTTCAAGACGACAACAATCTTGCTCATCACTTTATCTATTGTCGCTGGCCTCTTGGCCGTAGAGGCCCAGTCGAGGCGTTCGGGTGGCCGACGTCAGCAAGTTGCCCCCGACCCAGATGAGGCCGCAGCAACAGACGAGCCGGTTGCACCACCGAGACGCTCAAGAGGTGGCTCGCGTCGCTATGCCGACGAGGAAGTGGCGGCAGATGAGAACCTGAACGGTGGCGGCGGAGATGAGGCCTCCAACCAAGATTACGCCCCTCCAAGAAGGGGATCTGGATCACGAAGACGCTATTCAGACTCGGTAGATGAAGAAAGGCCGACGAGGAGACGATCTCGCAAAAACAACAGAGACAGAAACAATAACAACAACGTCAACTTCAACGGTCTACCAGATGGCTTCCCGTCGGCAGCCTTTGGTGCTGGCTTCGGTGCCGCAGTAGGCGGAGGTGGAAGGGGTCGAGGTGGAAGCAATGCGTCCGGTTTTGGTGCTGGATTTGCCCAGTCGAGTCCCGGAAACACCTTCGCAGGGGGCTTCGGTAGTGGCCTCATAAATGGAGGTGGAAGCAACAGATACTACGACGATGATGAAGATAACGATTATGATACAGGAAGGTAAGTTCCAGATTGATTGTTAACACTGAGATCTAGATATACTATTCAGTTCCATTAACAATCCTCTTAAAACCTAAATGAATTCAACGATTTCACAAAAGATCATATGGTCGACGCCGTAACTCTTACAGGGACTGATTGGCCAGTGGTGTTCTAAATTGATCGAATGTCAAAAATAAAGCTATGGCGTACAGTTTATATATACTTGAGCTGGGAGTAACGCTCACGTAAAGCTTCCGCCTTTTCTCGAGCTGTCTTGCTTAGGAATTCATTCTCCTGGATGCCCTCATACCAAGAGAGGAACTCATGCTGGAATCTCTGTTTATCATGCTCTTGCATTTCAATGTATTTCTTCTTCTCTTCCTCTGGGAGCTCACGATATTCGCGGAATATGTCCTTGAACACATCGCTTGCCTTGCGTCGCTTCATTTCCGCCTTGATGTCTTCATGTTGGCTTCTCACATGGCAGTACAGATTGGCAGGATTCCTGGGTAGGGTAGGAGGTTTGGTCTTGCGTATTTGTTTGGTCGCCTTTTCATGCCGCTTAGCATCTTTTAACATATCCAGAGCGTCTTTCTGCTCCTGTGTCAGTGATTCGAAGTATTCTCTTTTCTTTTGATGGTACTCTTGCTGTTGACGCTTGTATGCCTCCTCGTATCTAGTCTTGTCCGTCTGCTTCCATTCTTTTGCTAATATAACTGACATCTCAGCAGCGGTCATCCGATCTTTTTGGCTCAATATAGAATCTTTTCTGTCCCGCACAAAGGCAATCCATGGTGTGACGGGTTTCTTAGGTGCCTGAGGGAGGTCTGAAGTATTTAGTGCCGCGGATACCTGATTCGAGGTAGATATACTGGCACTCCGGAAGAAGTTGGAGAACACTCTAAGGGATAGCATCTTCTCTAGGTCTTTTTAAATATTATACAAATCTCAAAAAAGGCAGATATTATGGAGTGATTGTAAAAACAAAGACAATTTTATGAACCGTTGCCGCGCCATAACTTCCCGACCACAAGTTCACAGCTGGCCAATTCCTTTGTGGATCCAATGTACACATGGCGGCAGGCTGGCACGTATCGCGGTCCAAGCGTGCGTGTTGGGCGCCGTTAGAGGATCCCTCGCGCATACTGATTGGGAGCGCTGTAGAGACCAAGATCGGGGGGCCCGGACAGCAGGGCTCTAGGGAGTCAAGATTTCAGCTCCAAGGAGGCAAGGATTCATAGATATCGATCATTGAAAGTTATATGACAGTGTGATTTTTAGATCACCTTGTTCCTCCATCATCATGGAAATCTCATACCTTCCTCTCGAGCATTGAACATTGGTGAAGGAGTCTCTCTCTCTCTCTCTCGGTATGAAGTTCGGATGGGTCGAGGCTGTAGAGGATAGACAAGCATAGGAGTCAAGCAATCGCAATAAAATCTTGTTGAAGCGCAGAATTCCTCGTACTTTTCTTCTAACACCATATAAAAGATTCCTGACACTCAGTGTCCGTCACTCACAATCGATTTTTGTAGTGTTTTCAACAAGAAAACTCATCTCATTGAACGATTTCCAGTCTCAAGTCGTACTTGGTGCAGAGATCACTATTTGCATTGTAGAGCTGTTCCACTCGTTGGAGGTAGATTCTATGTAATTGGTCGACTTGTTGCTGTGTCGGATGAGCTGTTCGCTCAGAAACTATTATGGGATTGCCCATGATCAAGGTCATAGGCCTTTTGTGAGGTATGATTAGCGAAAATTTGGAGAGGCTCTTCAAGCTTGCGCTGCAGTAGGATAGATGCTTAAAGCTGACCAAGTTGCGCAATAGATTTCCCAGACTACTGGTAAGAAAGTTCCACTTGGCCTCTGACTTCTCATGGACACTACTTTCTCCAAAGGCCAAACATGGCACAAGATGGGCGCCATGCACGAGTGCTCTCCTGACAAGATCCTTCATCTGACCAGCCCCAATCTTCAACACTTTCGGATCAGGTATGCCAACCTCGGTGGGCCCATTCGGAACAACAGCCAACAGGTTTCCTCTGGAATCGAAATCGTTTGGTTGTTTGTTCTTTTTCTCCAATATATAGTCGAAGCTTGTCGAGCTTGTGGAGCAGTCACCTCGCAAGGAGCAGATTTCTCTCATGAGCGGCACACAAAATGTTGCCTCATCGACCATCAATCTGGTACTTATTCCGGGGAAGTGGCGATTAAAATTGAGACCATTGGTTGCAAAGCCGGCCACACATCTGAATGAAGCCGTGCCATCGGGATGACAAGCGAGAATATAGTTTTCTTCGGGATCTAAGTGAAAGCTTCGCGGGTAACGTAGTTTTATCGGAAAATAGGCCGCTAAATAAGTCCAGAACCTCGACTCGTAGCACAACCTCAAACGACGGCCACCTCTTTCAAAGGATCGAGAGTCGAGCGAAAGATAAGCCAAATAGATGAGGGTCAAGGGCCAAAAGCGAGTCCATAGGCAGCAGATGAGTCCAAGTGAGACACAGAGGGAGCCAAGCGGGACCAGAGCGTACAAACCAGCGCACAAATATGCAAGCACTGTCCACAGGCGCCCCTCAGCCACCGAGGCCTCTAGCTCCATGTATGTCCCCCGGGGTCCATTATCGACCTCTGTCGGACCACGACATTCGTGATAGACAGACGAATTTCTTCCTCCTGGCTGACTAGTCAACTCTAGACTTCCTCCTGAATGCTGATCCTTCAATCTGACGCTCCTGAAACTGAAAGTAACATGGTCCGACTCACATCCGGGCTCATCTGGTTCCAATAGATGCCACTCGTCGCTGGACGATAATCCGGCATCGTTGGTGCTCCTATCACTTGAGAGCTCGCTGTTAACTGGCGGCTGTTTACCTAGACCATTGATCTTGAGACTCTTGTTGAAGAATGAACGAATTTGGGATAACTTTTTCCTTTCACTCTGTTGTTGAGCAGTTCTATTAGATATCTTTTGATCTACTTCGTTGTTGTTAGTATCCTCGTCATCAATCGGTTCACCTGTACTTTTATTCAGTTTTCTTCTACCCGTCTGCTTCAAATGTGCCTGGTTGGGTAGTTCCATAGCAGTAAAGAGACAACCCTAATGAGTGTGTATCACAAAGTCACCCCGGTATTGAGCACTGAGCATAATAATACAATGTATTTGATAACACTTGAGCCTTGAGGTGCCAATTATCTCACCTTAGGCGGAAATCTTTTCTATTCCTAAGTTTTGTTCTCGACTCGAGTTTTTAGGCTCAAGCTAGGAATCTCCACGGTTTCGACGGTCTCGACAACGATTTTCTCTAAGCAGTGCTCTGTCTCTAGCAGAGACTCTCTACTCGTCCGCTGATTTCGCCAAGACACAACGGTCAAGACCAGTGAGACAGAAAGGACAAAGCGAGGCGTCAACAATTGAAAGTGTTGCCGGCGCGGATGAACCGCCGCGGGGTCATGGATGCGCGCCGGCGACCTGTTGCGCGCTGCGTCAGCGAGCAACTTGAACAAAGTTGCGAGCCTCGCTCGCGAGTAGTCGTCTATCAAGTCGATACGGCCAACAAAAACCCGAAGATTTTAAAGCTCAGGCTTACAGATTGCGGTCTTGGCGAGCTTTGGGTGCCCCATGACGTCCCAGTTGCGAGGGTTCTGTCGCAACCATGCATGCAGACCACGTCAGCCCCATTTTTCACCAGATCCAGATGCTAACGAGTGGCCGCTCCCCTTGGGCCATCTAATCTTAGTCGATTTGCAGAGGTAAGCCACAATTGGAGCGCTTCTTGCATTATTCATTCGCTCTTCCAAGCAAGTTAAGCTCTCTCTAAGACTCTGTCGAGCGGCTGCGGGGGCACAGGTGGAGAGGCTTATCGCCTGTCCGAAGGAGTGGACTTGGAGTTCCGGGCTGGAAATTGTGGTTGAACCAAATACTGGACAAGAGTCGTATTTGCACTGTGGCGCTAGTTAATCTTCTCTCGTCTCTGGCGGGCAAACAAGCAGAAACTACTGGCAAAGCGCCAACCGAAGTCGACTCGTGGCAAATTACATAAAGTGCCGCTGCTCACGCGATTGCTGCCATTGTTGTTTCTAGGTAATTCAATTGAATGCTAGTAGTCAACTATCTAGAAACTTGGTTGGGAGAGGCAACAGAGATAGAGACTGATTAGGAGAATGTCGCATGGGATCGATGAGCGTGAGTTTTCGGAAATAAAGACGGAGGAAGTGTTTGATTAAGAAAAAAAGGCGCCAGTCATGAACGAATGGCAGCAATGAAGGGCGCTAACTTGCCACGATGCATCGTGATTTCAAGCTTTGCCATTTCTGCACATCCTCAGCGACACACTAATACACATACCCCCCGCTCGACCGGTTATCTCTTGGCTGTTTTTAAGAGCAACCATAAAACGGGCTTCCATTTTGTCAACTTAGTTAAACTCTACAACTAGTGTCCAATGTTAGCCTCTATGGTGGTTTATAATTTTTCTTTTTTTCCCCTTATTCATTCACTGAGAAGTCCCTGTCGACTAAGCATAACTGACAACAAGCATATATCTGTCTGTTTCCATGGTCCCACTCAGACAGTCCAATAAAAAATTTCAATTTCTCGGCTGATTCTCCAGTATTTTTTGGCTGGTTTACGGAACAACCCTCAGTGTTAGCGCTGGCGCACCGATGCCCAAGCCTACGACTGAAGCACATATACATATTTCAATTTTGCTGAGGCGGACAGCTCTCCAAAGCATAGCGCAACAGGGATCTCGGCGCTAACCTTGATCCGTCAGCAAAGTGGTGCAGTCTTGCCAGAGAGAGAGACATTTTGCTAGAGTTGGTGATGGTCGTTTGAGTGTGTTCGAGGCGGCAAAAGTTGCAGGCTCAAGGGAGTGTGGTCGAGACAGCGAGTATGGTCTCCACAATGGAGGAAAGCCTCATGCAAAGCCACTGTCTGGAGAGTCCAGCGCTCGCAGCGGCATACGCATATTCGTTCACGCTAGCTCAAGTGGCCGGCGACAGCGCACCAAATTGCAGCCACTATTCTCTACATTAATTTACGTACACCACGCTCATGTTCCAGTGGACGCCGATTGTTTTCCTACTCAATGGATTCCACATCTACCCCATATCAACATCTAATGAGATAATAGCCCTACTATTAATCCATCCATATCTATTCTCAACAAACTTTAGACCGTTACCAAAATCGCATAGGTTGTCTATTCTCTAAGATTAACTGATGAGCCGGTTTTCAACATAAGCAATCCAGTAAATAGGACCACCAGATAAGAGCACCACACTCCCGGTGCCAGTTTTTCTACCCAACGCAACAGGCATCCAAATTTCATAATGTTCTCTACCATGAAGTAGTTGTGGATATCAACCATATCGAACTGTCTTAAGAGATAACAATTGACCGATTTATCATTATACTCTCTTAGTTCAAACCAGACTAGATTATACATACCTCCGATACATATTACACCTCAAATATATTTATCCTATTATATAACAAGCTCAGATATCTATCGTATCTCTACAGATACTTATAGCAGACAGATATTCCTCAAAGTCATTTCTCAACTCACCAAAAATGGATTATGCAACAAGGTTGGACGAGATCAAGTATCGTCTACATGTTGAGTGTGCCGTTCTGGAAGGTGCTAGAAATGTTGTCAAATTACCAATTGCCAGCAAGAAGGTTCTGCAAGAAGCACAATCTAATCTAGTGGAATCCAGTCAAAAGATTGATATTTTGCGCAAAGCGCTAGAAGACTGCAACCAACAAATGGCCTTAGAAAAGGCGCGCCATCAAGAGAAGACTGCACAAAGGTCTTCCTCTAACTCAGACGATACAATCAATGACAATTCATCGAGATCTAGTTCAAACAATAACAATAATGGTAAATCTAGCAGTGTTGATCAAGTTTTTTCCCCAAGACCACCCCCGCCTCCACCTCGAAAATGTAGCCAACCGCTGAGACCTCAGCAATTCAACAATTTCCCAAGTTTAGAAAAAGACGTCTATAACAATGATTGTTTTGTCGCCCAGACCATCACAAATAGTTACCCAAAGCCGCAACGGTTTGCTAAACAAGCAGCAATCACAGGTAAGCTAGACGTTAGATTGATTGGATGTCAAGGATTGTTAGAAGATGTACCGGGACGAATTCCAAACACCAAAGAGCCTACAAGTCCTTCAAGTGATATCAAAAGTATTGTGTTTCGGGGCAGGTCGTCTGCTCGTTCATATAGTGTTCGTGAAGAGCTGAAGGCTGAAGTGATGGCAGTCTTGAAGCTGGATAATGTAACTGTTGCACAAACTTCCTGGAAACCGTGTTGTCAAAAGTCATGGGACCAGAGGTTCTCATTGGAATTAGAGAGGAATCGTGAGTTAGAGATCCAAGTATTTTGGCGCGATTGGCGATCACTATGTGCAATTAAGTTTTTGCGCCTTGAGGAGTTTATCGAAGATAATCGTCAAGGTATAGCTTTACCAATGGAGCCTCAGGGGATATTATTTGGGGAGTTCAAGTTGCACAATCCAACTGTTTCTATTAAGCCAAAGCTTCAGCGACAAAAATTGTTCAAAAGAAAAAATTTCTTGCGGCCTTATCAGATGAACATAAATGTCAATAATTGGGGCCGTCTCATGAAACGTTCCTCCTCGCCTACAGCACAACCTCATCAACCAGTCTCTTCTCACACTCGACTGGGTAGTCTAAATAGAGTAACGACGACCTCAACAGGCCAACAGAGTCTCGAAATAATCCATCCCCATCTAGAGGGTAGGCAGATCCCGGAATTCGAATCTAATTCGAAGCCAATTGATAATCAGGATCCGCAAGAAGCGCCACCGCCTCTACCCTCCCAACCACCTCAAACAGGCTTTCCTCATGAAGCGGGACCAAACCGGAGAAATTCGGCCCGAGATGCGAGCGCAAAATTGCATCAACAAACAGAATTTAGAGAGCCCTCATCGTATTCATCCAAAGGAAGGGCCATGGAAAAGAAGAACCTTCACTCAGAGCAGATGCAGCAAGCAAATAACCAAAGTCAAGCGGAAGAATTAAGCGAACGAATGAAGCAGATCTTAATAAATAATTGTGATACTAATGATCGCGCTAAACTAGAGAACCACCTAAAGGAATTGAAACAACAAATACAGGGAGGAAGAAACAAGAAAACAACAACTGGTAACGAAAGTAAGCATGCGGATAGCAACAAGCTCCAATCTGGTCATGTGTCAATTAGAGATTTCGAATTAGTCAAGGTATTGGGTAGAGGGCATTTTGGTAAGGTTATCTTAGCTAAGCATATAGAATCTAAAGAATTTTATGCAATCAAAGCTTTGAAGAAGAGTGATATTATAAGTCGTGATGAGGTGAGCGGACTGATGGCTGAGAAGCGTATATTACAAGTGGCTACCTTAGTCCATCATCCATTTTTAGTGAATCTCTACTCCTGCTTTCAGACAGAATCACATGTCTGTTTTGTTTTGGAGTACGCCTGTGGTGGTGATCTGATGCTCCACATTCACAATGATATATTCACGGAGCCTAGGGCAGTGTTTTATGCGGCCTGTGTGGTGTTGGGTTTACAATATTTACATGATAACAAAATCATTTACAGAGATCTCAAATTAGATAATCTACTATTAGATAAGGATGGCTTCGTTAAGATTGCCGACTTTGGTTTATCCAGAGAAGGAATTGGTTATGGTGATACAACGGGCACATTCTGTGGGACGCCAGAGTTTTTAGCACCCGAAGTTCTAACACAAACGCTTTACACTCGCGCCGTTGACTGGTGGGGCCTTGGTGTCCTAATTTTTGAGATGCTTGTTGGCGAGTCTCCATTCTCTGGCGACTCTGAAGAGGAGGTGTTCGATTCCATAGTTAATCATGAGGTAACTTATCCACGCTTTTTATCAATTGAATCAGTGGCCATTATGCGCCGGTTGCTCAATAAGAATCCAGTTCGCCGTCTAGGTGCCTCAGAAAAGGATGCTGAAGACATTAAACGGCAGGCATTCTTCAAAACCGTTAACTGGGAGTTACTACTTGCAAGAAAAATCAAGCCTCCATTCAAGCCATTCATAAAGTCCAAAGATGATGTATCCAACTTTGAGGAGGAGTTTACCCGGGAGAAACCCGAACTTAGTCTGCCCAAAGAGCCTCGCGAGTTAACAAGCTATGACCAAACGTTGTTCCAGGATTTTGATTATGATTCGCAAGCAACTGGCTAGCGTGTTGGAAGGAAGATCGGTCTAGATTGTGAACAAGCCATGCTAGACACTAAATTACTGTTTACCGTCCCTTGTGTAAGCTGGATGCAAATCCTCTTGCAAGCTAAACCACAGCCAATCATACTTATAAACGCTCATTCATTCGTCTATCTAATCCAGCACCTTTGATGTCGTTCGTGTCCAATTTTAGCCTTGAATTCGGAAACTTATCTCTCATCGAGATAAGCCATGGTGGATCTGTCTGGTTTAACTGCATCGTCGGCGTTTGAATTCCGCGTGAGAGCTGCCAGAAACCTTTTGATTGGGAGCAAACGGGTGTTTGCGCGCCCAGTGTGTTGTGGGTTACCATTGGCCTCTGGTGGGGTGACTAAATTCGTGACCGAAGTTAGAGTGCAACTGCATTGCGAGAGACTAGAGGTTCTTGTCCAGAATAAGTAGGAGAGCACTAACGGCGATAAGGATGATTGGATGGCCAGTTTACGTAGACGCACAGCACCTCGTAAAGTGCTATGGTCTGTGAGTGTCGAGACTTGGCCAGACGTGTGTTGACTTTGATGGCGGATGGTTATCACCATTGATTGACGACTGTCGATCATCAGCAGTAGTGCACGATCAATATTGGATGCATATAAACATTTGCTCTCAATATCGACCTAGAGGAATCTGGTTGCAATTTCGAGACACGATGATGATGATGATGATGATGATGTCAAGACTTGTTCACTTCAGGATCTAGTAAGGGCTGCTTGAGTGAGAATGTAATGATTGTATGAGAGACCAATGTTCAGAAGTGAAACTGTATCATTATCAGATCTGATTAAGAATGTTGGTACACAATTCGGCACTGTTTGTGAGCCATTAGGTTGGATGGCATGCAAACAGCCTTTGATTTGAGAAAGAGAGAGACAGAGAGAGAGAGAGAATTTTCTGTCGTTAACCATCTTCGTCACTTGTGGTTTGTCTCGCTGGCACGCAGTTCCACAAAATGGTTGTGCTGGCTGGTGGTGTTGTTTGTAGAGCCAGTGCTCGATGTATCCCGTTTGAATCGACTGAGACCAACTAGCTGCTCGGTCAGAACTCCACGGGCCACACACGAGTGGGCGTGAGCTGGAAGATTAAATATTTATTTACATTGAGATATCTCTCTCGAGGATGGCATTTGGGATAAGCCAGCCGGACAGGCACGAGCTCCAGACACCAGCAGCGCCAAGTAGGACGTGGCCAATAAGTAGTGTTAGTCAACTATTGGTGTTGCTTTCGGTGCGTCTGCTGTTCGGCAGGCTGCCCTTCTTGAAACAGTGCATTTGGCCACGCAAATCGTTTGGACTTACACGCTATATCGGCACTTGGAACCTGTCAAGCCTGTTAGCCAGGCTGAAAAACAACAACAACAACAACGATGAGGGACACACAAACAACAACAAAGTTCTACTGCCAGATTACTGCTCCTGCTTTGAGAAACACTCAATTCTAGCCTAGTCATAAATATTGGTAATTGTTGCAATAATTTATTGCATGTCCCAATCCCGATCGTCGCTTGTAACCAAATACTCGGCAAGATTTCCCAGACGGAAGCGCGCACAAATTCGCCACCTCTAGCGATTGGCCTAGCCTCTTGTGGGATCGAGTGTCAATTTGTTACTTCTGTTTGCACTCGTTGAGCATGTGTCTATGACAAAAAGGAGGCTGTTTGCTGTGCCCTGATTCAGTGAATACAATATGGCATGATGATAGTGACATTCTTGCAGCAGCGAACCGAGTGGTCGGGTGATTCTTTTCTACTGATCGCTATTTGCCCTACTCTACAGTAGCGACTTAGTCAATACGTTGCCACTATCACGAGCAAACCACTGCCCTCCAACTCGGCTCAAGCTAATTAGTACATTCCGGTTGAAGAGATTGTGAGAGAGAGAGAGAGAGAGAGGGACAAATCTAAGCACCCCGAGGCCAAGCAACGAGTGTCGCTGAGAGGGATTTTTCTAGGTGAGTCCCATCATCAAGTGAGACTAGCTCCCTCTTTCGTAGCCTCTTCCTGCAAAGCCTCACAGACTGTCTAAGCGTGTATTGGGCTCGCCTCTTGCTCTCGGCCTGTTGCCATCATTCATCAATTGTGAACAAATTGATGATGATCTTTGATTATGAGCGATTTTCGAGAGTGCGCCATGCGATTAGTATAGGCAGCAACAAGTGGTTTTTTGTGTGCGCGCCCGTATGCTTGCATGACTGTATGTCTGTGCTGGTGCGTCTGTGTCCGTGTCTCTGTCTGTGTCTGTGAGCGCACAAATAAGCGCGCTAGCGCCACCACCACCAGTGGCCTATGCTCTCCAAGGCTCTGGGACAATGGTGTCTAACGCTGGAACGCGTGTCTCGACTTGGTGACTAACTTGCTTAGACAGCTATCAACATTGCCCTGTTATGTTTATCCTATGTGATTATTATTATATTCACTGGGACTGATTGATGTCTGGACCTATTATTACCACTATTATCGCTTTAATCTTAGCTAGAATGGTTGATTAATGTAAATGAAAAATTTTCACCAATTAGCCAGAGGGAGCATAGTGGTTCAGCATTAGGCTAGCGGTGCGGGGATAATTTTTATTGTTTTTATTTACACATGCTGTAAAGTGTTGACAAGCATCAGCAGGGAAGGCAAGCGAGGAGGAGAAGAAGGAGAAGAAAAAGCAACAGCTGAACCAGAATCTTTATAGGATGACCAATCTGGCTCATTGGACGCCCGACGATATCGAAGCGCTCGGTGGTGATTTTGATGGTTCATTATCGAGCTTGTGTATCATGAGTCTGTCCTTCGATTTTACTAGAGGTGCCCTGGCTGTTGGCGGAAATGGGAACAGTTTAGCCGCAAGCATTGGGGGAACCTCGAGCTTCGGTAGTGGCCTATTGGCAGCCGCTTCCAGGGACAGTGAAAACAGCAAGACAACTCATGTCACCAATGCATTGCAAGCAATACAAGCGCAAGCTTCCAGCAGTCAACAACACCAGCACTCAAGAGGCAACAGGTTGCAATTGATGAGCAGCGATCTAAGTAGCAACAATGGACACGACGAGGTTGAGGCCGACAATGAGGGGGTAGGGGAAGAAGATAAACATGGCCGAGGAAGCAGCACCTGCAGCTCAAACTGTGGCCAAGATAATGACGAGCACACCGACAGTGGAGACAACCCCAATTGTGGCAGCAGAAGCAATAACAACAACAGTAGTAGCAGTAGTAACAATAGCATCAGTGGCAATAGTAACGTCAGTGGAGGAGCCGCCAACGAGCGGCCACCCACCAGACCAAGCTCGGTGGCCTCCGGAACTGGAGGGGCCACTGCAGTGGAGCGGGACACTAGTGCATATAATGCCCAAGAGAGCATGTTTGGACCAGAGCAGGCGAGCAAACAGAGGTTCCAATACATTCTGGCCGCTCCCACTTCGGCAGCGACAAAAATCTCCGAAGACACCATGACCTACCTGAATCAGGGCCAAGCCTATGAGATTAAGTTGAACAATGTGACGGACATATCGGAGGGCAAAAAGGGCTTCATGTGTTCGATAATCAACATAGGTTTCCATGAGCGCCACATGCAACAGGCCGAGAATGAGCTCTGGCAACAGTGGAGCCAACAACATCCGGGCGAGCGAATATTCTCAGTGGACATGAAGCTATCCTACAACGTTTTTGGAGTCGAATCAGATGGCCTAAACAAGTACGAGTTCCTATGGGACTCGAGCAAGGCTGCGGGGGTGTTCATTAGGATAAACTCGATTAGTACAGAGTTCACGCTGAGAAAGCACGGCGGCGAGAAGGGAATACCTTTCAAGTTGTCCATCGAGACGTTCTCATACAACAGCAAGACACATGATTCGTATTTCATCTCGGCAGCCTGTTGCCAAATCAAGGTGTTCAAGCCCAAGGGGGCCGAGAGGAAGATCCGCTCCGATCGGGACAAATTCCTGAAGCGGCCCGAGGCAGAGCAAGACAAGTACCACCGTTCGAGCGAGCACACTCTCTTCTCCCAGTGCCCACTCAGCTCCCTGCACCCAATGGTCGATGGCTCACTGCGCTACTACCGCCACAGCCACGGCCATTTCGCCTCCAAACAAATTGAACAATCCACAAGCGGCACTCCAGCCACTCTGGCACTCAACCATCACCACCACCACTCTATCCACCATCACTCTTCACCGGCCGGGCTAGATCACCGCGAGAGTTTGCAGCAACAGCAAGAAGACAGGAACTCACAGGAGAACCGCGGCGGGTCCCAAGAGCAGCATCGTCAGGGTTCCTCGTGTGAGGAGGAAAACAATGGCGAGGCGAGACAGCACCACCCAAGCGGAAACGTCAGCGACTCGGGCAGCGTCATAGGCCACCGAGACGACGAGTTCGGATCCTCCCCAATCCCTCAGTCTGCCCACAGCGGCCGAGGGGCGCATATGGGCGCCAGTGGAGCCCCCGCGCGCACCCAGACAGATTACTCGACAAACAGACTGATGTCGTCCACGAGCTCGTTCTCGCAACACCATCAACAGGCCGCCTTGCAGCATAGCCGCAGAACACACCCGATGGAGGAGGAGGAGCCTGGGGGCGGGGCCGAAGAGTGTGGGCCTGGTGGGAGCGCAAACGGCGGCCACTCAACAGGAAGTCACATCGGCCAGCAGGCTCACCACGCGGGCCACAACTACAGCAGCCAGCACCAGTCGTCCATGTCACCGCTAGAGCACGATGAGGCCCAGCAGCAACAACAGGGCGGCCTCTCAGCCTCGAGCGCCTACTACAGTCACCAGCAGCCAAACTCCCACCAACAGCAGCAGCAGCAGCAGCAGAACCAGCCCAATCACGGGCCCAAGTCAATCGCCGGCCTGGCCAGCCAACCCTTCAACCACCACATGGCTTACTACAACAACCTCGCGCCCGCCCTGCCCTCAGCAGCCCACCACAACCACCACCATCACCACATATCCTCGCACATGAAACCCTATGACCACCAGCCGCCCGCTAGTCACCACCACCAGCACCCCTTGCACCCAGTGCACCACCACCACCACCACCTGGCGGGAAACTATCCACACCATGCTCAGCAGCAGAGTGCTGCCGCGGCAATAGCGGCCGCTGGCGGCCACTCGGGCTCCTCAGTCTCGTCAGCGATGCACCACCACGCGACCAGATCGACTAGCAACTGTCTGGCCTCCTCAACCACAGCAGCCGCCTACCAGCAACAAGTGCAGGCCAGACACTCGCTGGGCGCCCACCAGCAACACCAAGAGGGCGGTCAGATGCGAGACAAGCCCGTGGGTTCATTCAGTGGCCTTCTGTCTGGGCCCGGAGCTGCAAGTTTGACGGCCAACCAGCTGGCCACCACCCCATTCAGGGCCTCCAATTTGGCCATCTCATCCTCCTCGTCCAGCACAGGGCCCAATGGGGGCCCAAACATTCCCCACGGACCCCACCACTTCAGCTCAATCCACTCGGCCCACGGGGCCTCCTTTGGCCACGCCCAGGCCCACCACCAGCACAGTGCCGACGATATGCGCATCGAGGGCGCCTCCTCGGCCAGCCAAATGGGGCCGAGCTACGCGGACAGCAATCATCACAGTTTCTCTGAGCTGCACAGCATTCAAAATTATCAGTTTGGACCCTCCTCTTCGTCCTCCTGCCACAGGCAAAGGAGCGCCTCGGCCTCGAACATGAACGGAAACCCGCTCAGCGCCCACTGCTCCAACTATGGGGCTGCCATGGGCTCGAGCGCCACAGGCCACCATCACATGGCTAATGGGCGCAACTCGGAGTCCATCGGTGGCTACAACTCGATCGGCGACCATGGCCCCTTGGGCCTGTCGAGCGGCGGGAGTCTTGGTGGTGGTGCGGGTGCAGCGAGCTCCAATCCCTGGGCTATGGTCTCGCAGAGTGGCAACAATGCCAGATTCACGGCCAGCATTCTGAGCCAGACGGATGTGGGTCGAGTGGAGAATGGCGACGAGGAGGCTTGTGACTCGAGGCGGTGCAGCGCCAACTCGGCGGAAGATTGCAACTCGTCGCCCCACCGTAACTCTCTTGATCAGCAAAACAATCCACCTGCCAACACTTCTGACAACAGCAATAATAATAACAACAATTCGGAGACTTTTAGCACTGGAAGCGCCGGCGGAGCCTCGACGGCGAGTTACTCTAGTCACAATGGGCCCTTGTCGTCCTATGGGCAGAGTTTGGGAAGCCATCAGGCGGCCGCCAACGGGCACAACCAGAGCGCGGCCAGAAATGGCGCCAGCAACATTGGTCACGTGCCCACTCCTGCCGCCCAAAGCGACTCGCCTCTCAGCTATTGCTCTAGATTGAGAAATATCACCACCAGCTCACAGGGACACCTTAGTAATAGTAGTAACAATAATTCTAGCCACCATCAGAGCCAATTCTACCCATTCAATCATGCAACCAGTAACTTCAACAGTAACTCAACAAACCACTCCACCTCCTCAGCCAACAATTCACATTCTACCTCCACCCCTTTGGCTCTGAGCACGCATAGCCAGCATCAGATGAGTTCGCCGGCACAAAGAGATTGTTATCCAATCAATCAATCCTCAGCACCAACCAATCATCATCACCATGTTTTCCACCAAGAGCCACCGGGAAAGTTCAATTTTAGCTCATCCCAATATGCAATAACCATTAATTCGAGCTGCACCGAAACGGCCTCCTGGTTGATGGCCAACAGATTTGGCCTATTCCTGAAAACGTTCAACAATTTTTCCGGCTCAGACCTGTTGCGCCTATCAAAGAGGGAGCTCATAGAGATATGCGGCCTCCTTGACGGAATCAGACTCTATAATAGTCTTCACAATCAGCCCATCAGGCCAAAGCGTATCCTATATGTTTGCAATGAGGGAAGCGACAGCCTGTTCCATCCCATTTATTTGTACGACGTCACTCTGAAGGAACTTTTGAGGGAGCTTTCCAGTGTTTGGCTGAACTATTTCGGTTCCAAGGGAGCAAGTAACTGTGGCTCCCAAGATGAGCAACAACAAAGACAACACCGAAAAAAGTCGCTCACCGATCGATCGAGCACCTCGCGTTCATCTGTGGATGGTATGTCGTCAGTTAGCGAGACAAGCGGCACAACTGGCGACAATCAATCGGACAGTTTTATGGCTAACAACAGCACAAGCAACAGCAACTCCAATGAACGGGCCAGAGGCAACCTAGAACAACGACAGCAACAAAGACAAAACCATGATCTACAGGAAGACAACGATGTTGGCGAGGAGGCCGGCGAGGTTGGAAACCAGAATCACCGATACGAGACACAACATGACACACAGACAGTGTTCAGCATTCAGCGCCTATTGATTCAGGGTTTAACTTTTGTTAAAGTGATAGCCACTGATCAAATGGTTCAGATGTTGGAAAATGAATCGGCATGGATACTGAGCGTCAACTTCAAAGCGTCTGGCCTCCATGAAGCCTGTATCAGCGCGTGCCGTTTATTGCAACACTCAAAGAGGAGTACCAAATCTTCGGGAACGAACTAGCCAAAATTTTACACACTTTGAAATCATTCAATTCATCAAGAAATCCATCACTGTGTTTCCAAACGATAAGTTTGAATTTTGAATATTGTTAACTTAAGACTAAAAAGCTAAATTAATCGTACTTTGAAGCCAAGTTTCCATGTTCGATTGAGCAGGGGCGATTCATTCTTGAGGCTGTTCAGCCAAACACTATCGAGCTTTTCATGAGTACTTTCTCCTTGTGATGGCGGTGTGAACTATCTAAAACTAGACGAGTAGCAGCTTTGATATCAGCCTTTGCATCCAAAGCTCAGATGATAAACCAAGAGTCTGATGGAGGCAACTTCGTTGCCACAATTGAGGCGTCTGCTTAGGGCGTTTTCGAGCCCGCATGTTGACTTGAAAAGGATCCTAACGTGCACGAGGTGAAAAACACCAAAAAAAGGGAGCGTCAATCACTCCAACTTGCTGACTCTTGTCGCAACTCGGCTAGATTTATGAATCATGATGATACCTCTTCGCCTGAACCATCTGCAATTGCAGGCTCTCAGGCGAGCTTAGCTTTGAGGTCGATTTTGTTAATTTGTATCTTGATCATGAATGAGTGAGTTGTATCACGCCAGAGTTATGCTGCCGCGTACCATTTATCGAGCATTCAGGAAGCGAAAGGCTGATTAAATCCGAATGGCAGTTCCAGGGAAAAGAACTCGGCAATATCACTTGTTGATTCGCATCATCATCATCAGGCTCTTGGTGCGCCAGCAACGAGGCGACCCGCACGAGCAACTCGTGTTTGCGCCACTCCGCCAAGCTCTTGGGCCAGTCGTCAAGCAAGTTTCTATCCAACCAGTGCGTCAACAATCAGACAGATGTCTCAAGTCTCCTGAGTTATCTGTCGAGAAGTGAAGAGGGGAATTTTGCTTGAATCATCTCAGCCTGTTTTCTGTGAGTGGAGAGAGAAGGACAACAAAGAGCGATACTCATACAAAACCACCACAAAGGATTCCACGGCAAGCTCGCAGTCGTTGCTCCTCGGATGTTCAAACTTTTCTTCCTCACGGAGCAATCTATCTCGATTCTTGAGTCAGAATACATGAGAAGGTGAATCATTTCGTTTGAGAAATTGAAAATATCGCCCGAAGAAGCCCCAAGGAAGCCAAACAGTCTAAAAATCATTTTATTCAATCGAGTTGTCTCTCAAGCATCGAAGTTTGTAACCGAAATAAGATAAACATGAAGTCTCTGATTATATCTGTTGCAATTGCGTGTCTCTTCGTGGTCTTCTATGCCCAACCAAGTTTCCGTAAGTACACTTCTGTCGTTTGGAGCTCTCTCAAATGAAACTCAGATCATTCAGAGCAAAAAAAGCTAACAGAGAGTCTGTGAAAACACGAAAAATCAACAGAAAGCGATTGTCTAGCTAAGAGGGCCCGAGCTCTCAAGCAGGTGGAGGAACAGTCGAGGAATCTGAGTCTGGGACTCGCAATCGTGGTGCCCAATTGCAATGAGGACGGAACTTACAAGACTCTCCAGTGTCACCACAACTCGGAGTTCTGTCAATGTTGGGACAAGGAAGGTGAGTGACGAAAGCCTCATTGAGACCGAATTTTGTTCCGTAGTTGTTTTGAGACAATATTCACTGACTATTTCGTTGACTTCACAGGTTATCCGTTGACCCAACCGAAGAAGAACTTGGCCAAATGCACCTGTTTGGTTGATCGCGCGAAGGCGCTCAAGAACGTCCGTAAGTATCATTCAGATTTGTTCAACTTTTGCTCGACTAGTCATTAGAGAGCGAGCTGAAATCTATCCGGCAGCAAATGGCTATAAATACTAATTCAATAATTCAAAAACAACCCTATCATCATTAGGCCCCTCGGAAACTGAGCCTGAGGTGACTAGCTGTGAAAAGGATGGCTCCTACACACCAAAGCAATGTAATCGTTCGGCCTGTTGGTGCGTCAACCCAGACACAGGCAAAAAGCTGACCAGTGAGAACAAGGACAAGTCTGCAATCAAGTGTTAAAGAGGCTGAAAATTGGTAGCTCAAACTGATCAATTAAAGTTAAGAATTTTCAAAGGAGACGAATTGAAAACCGAAAACTTTCGCAGATTTCGGCATGCTCGGCTCCCCTGAAGCCCTCTTGCAATCCATATTTTTTCTTGCAATCACAGTACAGTTGATTTTTCATTTCCCCTAAGGTTTGAGCCAAAACCCTTTTCTCGGCTTGATTTCTCTTCCGGTTGCTTTATCCATATATAACGCTCTGGTGACAAAGTTTCTTTATAAGAGTCATCACCATGTGGCGTAGTTTCGGTAGTCGCTAGTCCCAGAGGTAGGCTTGAGCTTTCCTCTGCAAACGTCTCGCTTTCTTTATAAATGAGTTCTCCTCATCAAGCCACCTCGCACCTCGTTAAAGCTCGATTGTAGGGGGAGTTAATGGAAAATGAATCCAATGAGAGTTCCAGTGAAAGAGACTATCAGTTGTTTATTCGCATCATCATCGGGCTTACGAGGTGCCATCAACGAGTCGAGCTTCACAAACTGCTCGTGGCGGCAATCTCGCAAGTTTCAACAGTTGCGGTGAGCTCCAATCCAGCTAGCGCGTCAACAATAAGCCAGGTGTCTCGAGTCTACCTAGTTATCTATTGGGGAGAAGAGTTGTGAGACGCCTCTGCTTGTTTGTAATAACTCGGCAAAAAAGGACAGCGGAAAACCACTAGCACTGAAACACCAGACGAGATTTCTCAGGATGTCTGCTGGCCGTTCTTGCCGTCTGTGGAGAATCTGCATCGAAGAGGAGCTCAATTTTGCGCTTTCACTCCAACTTGATCTTTGGAGCCTGATAGGATCCCATCCAGATTCAGATTCATAACCCGTGCAATTCTTGATCAATTTTTTCTTATAGGCTCCCAATTCAACCCCAAACAAAGATGAAACTGTTGGTACAATATGTTGCGTTCCTCGTTGTGGTGTGTTGCGTGCAACCAAGCTATCGTGAGTATCTCTGCTCTGTTTCTTAATAGATTGCAGCTCATTCGAGGACAGTAACTAATCTAATCCACTAAGAAGAGAATGATTGTTTGACTAAAAGAGCGAAAGCTCTGAAGGTCGTGGACCAACTGTCGAGAAGTCAACGACTAGGCTCTCCAGTTCTCGTGCCGGATTGCAAGGATGATGGCACATACAAGTCACTCCAATGTTATGAGAAAGCAAATGTGGGGACAATCTGCCAATGCTGGAGCAAAGAAGGTGAGTAGAGCAACCGAAATTGGAACACTGTCACGCCCCGAAGTGCTTAGAAGCGCTAACAAGCTTGTCTCTGCCACCACATCACAGGTACCCCATTCAGTGAGCCAAAGAAAAACTTAAGGAAGTGCTCCTGCTTCTATGATCGCTCAAGGGCCTTGAAGAATATCCGTAAGTGTTATCCATGGCAGTCAAACACTCGATATAACTTATCGGTATTCATTACGTCTACGCCTTAACAACTTCCACTAACATGGACGCTCTTCTCTCAATCCTCATCAGGACCAACGGATACCGACCCTCAAGTGGTCAGTTGTGACGATGATGGTTCTTACACCAAAAAGCAATGCAATCGCGAAGCCTGTTGGTGCGTCCATCCAGCTACCGGAAGAAAGCTAACCAACGAAAACAAAGACAAAGCGGGGATTAAGTGTTGACAGAACCACATCCGAACAGAATAAACAGAAATTTTCACTAGTGACGACTAGGCGATCTAAACTAAAGACCCTGGAAGGCCATTGAGACGCAGTCGTAGGCTTGATATTGTGTCTGACGGCTGTGTCCAGCCACCAAGAAGGCCTTCCAAAATGGTTCTCGACTTGTAAGATCACTAGGGGCCCATAAGCGTCCCTAAAATTCCATTGGGAGCCCACCGATTTCATACCACCCGCTTTGATTGTCCCTCATTCAAACGCCTGCGTGAAAGTCAGCTTTTGCAACAACCCAATAGTTCTCATTGGACAACTTTTCTTTGAAATCCAAACCTCACAGAGACTGCTTACATCTGACCTTCTCTTTTTCTCGAGTATCATTCCAGTGTCTGGCTGCATGCGGAACTTTAGATTTTTATAACCGACAGCTTTTAATGAAACTATTTCACCTGGAACCTTTTCGCGAATGATGACCAGATTACGCATCTGTTCGAGCCCATTGTAAAAAGGCTGCAATGAGATTGTAGCAAGCTTCAACTACAAGTTCAATGCAGTTTTTGGAAATACGCGCGCTCTTGTTAGCCCAATTTCTCCCGTATTGATTCAGTCTTTTACTACTCCGTACCGATGGAATATTAGTCAATAGAGTTATGACAAGTACAGTCCTAAATTTTGAAAATGATGAAGGTGACCTGTCGTTAAGAAGATCCCTGTTGAAAGAAAGCGAGCACTTGTCGAATTCCGAGAGACTCATTGATGAGCAGATCGAAATAGCAGCCAGGACGCATGACACCTTGATATATCAAAGATCGGTCATCAGCTCACTCAATTCAATCGGGATCGGAGATCGTTTGACCTCAATCGGTGGAATAATCAAGAAGATAAGAGTGAGAAAGAGGAAGGAGACCATCATTCTAGCTCTGGTCATCGCCTTGTGCTTGGGAACCATGTTGATATATTTTCGGCTCCTAGGCTAGCCACCTGATACACACAGAAGAATCAGCATTACAAGCTTTCCATCCAATCTTGGTACAACTAGATTGTTGACACGTGACCCAATGTCACTTTAATAACAAATTCGAGGGTAGCATCAACCATTCCTCCATGATTATTGACTATAGTGAGAGAGCATTGGGGCATTGAGAGAAAACTCTCTGTACCCGAACTTCGGTTGGACCCCTCTGCCCGAGGAGAAAACCCACTCAATGCTAAGTTAACGTCACCATCACTACGATCGAAAGTACACCAGGGTTTCAATCCATTCAGGACAACCAGCCAGAGTTTAAAATTTCATGTGATTCACATTTCTCGGACTACAAACTACGCAAAGATTCATACCGGCCGCGGTCCCGCTCGCCGAGAGTCGGTCAGAGCTTAAAGATTAAACATCACCTTCCCCGACGACCAATCTTGTCAATCGGTAGGGTAGACGAGATTGGTCGAGCTAAATTTAAACTCTAGCAGCAACAACAAAATGCGACTAGAGTAGCATTCTCTGTTCCTTCTTTTTTAACCATCCAGAACGATCCACATCGTGAAATAGAATTTGTGATATGTATGTGTCTCTTACAGACCGAAAAGTTCACACTACCTGGTCCGTTGTCTCACAAATTGGTAGAAAGGGTCGAGATTATCTAGATCGTTTGATATCTGGTCAATCATTACCAAAGAACTTTAACATGTTTTAGAGTGATTGGTAATAGCGGCGCAGTGAGAGTTGATCCTCCAAGTGTCACAGATCGACTTGGAACATCATGAACGAACGCAGCTTCGCTCATTGTTAACACCTGCCAGAAGATGATCCCTGAATAGCCTCCAGCTTCCTGAAATTTACCTTCACCAAGCGGAACCCGAGACGATCCCGCTAAGATAACTGAAACGTCCTCGCCAGGTCTTTATTCTCCTGGACTCGGATCGACGTGATGTCAAATCTAGATCCCTGCGATACAATGTCTGCATCTGATCTGAAATTGAAATCGATATAACGATCGCTGATTAGACCATGACTTCCCCTTGGCCTTACGCACGAACGATGTCGGTTAGAAGGAATCGATTCAAACGCGAGGAATTGATCAAATTGTCCACCTTTGCTGATGTCAGATATAAGATCTCTCTCTAACCTCTATTTCAGCAAGCAAAGGCAAGAACTCCTTACCCGCGGGGAGACTTCTTTTCATTTTTTGGAAATATTTATTTCGATTCATATTTGCTTTAGATATTTAAACTTTTATAATTATGCATAAGTGTGGATGTGTTTTCTAGTCCAAATTGAATATCATTATCATAACAAAGGCTATATTATTAGATTTCAAGAATGTCATAAGCTAAAGGTTTCTCATCCATGAGGGCGCCTCAGATAAGCAAAGCATTCTATCAGACCGAGTACATGGATTCGATTTCGCGTGGACGGAGAATGATTGCATCACTAACTCTTCTCGGTAATTAGTCATATAGGACTACTACCTGTATGCGTGTCAACATTCGCGCCTTTACAGAGAGAGAGCTCATGCTAGCAATAGTTGACGATTGTAGTCGGTTACAGTCTGGCTGAGATGAAGGAGACTTAGTCGGACATTGTGATGGCTCTGACGGGGATCATTCGATGCAGCAGAAACTTGGTAATGGTTGTAAGGTATATTATAGTTACGACCTTCGAGATAATTTCCATAGAGGTTGTTGATATGGAGTGCATTTAGATCCCCGACAAATTTCTGGCGATGTGCTTTGGCTATCTACGCACTTGTTGACATAGGCGCCTCCATCTCCCTGAGGTAGCCCCAATGGCCTCAGTAATTGCTAGTGAATTGCCTCTTCATTGTGGCCACCGTTGTTTGTGAGGCAGTTCTGTTGTGCTGGTTGCGACCTGGGTTGCTGTAGTTGCAATAGTTCTCGCGTATGTGGCTGTTGTGGAGGCGGTTGTAGAAGGCTATGTTGATGATGATTAGTCCTCTTGTACATCTCATTCCAATCAAAGGTATGGTCATAAACAAAGCCCTCTCTCTTGAAGGCACCTGTGAGCAAATCTCTAAAGTATGCATAATTCGGGGGCTCATCGAACTTGAGCCTTTGGCTTGCCTTCAAAAATTGGGCAAATTCTGGTAGATAACCCCTGCACAGTTCCTCAACTGGAGTGGCTATCTTCTTTTCCCTTATTTTCTCATACTTTTGCCTCTTGTTCTGAGCTTTCAAGCCTTGCCAAGGTAATGAACCACGATTGAAATACATCAGAACATATCCTAAAGACTCCAGATCATCGCGACAGCTTTGCTCAATTCCTTGGTGCGTATTGATGCTCGCATAACGGGCGGTTCCGGTCAAACTCTTGTTATCACGATATGGTATGTGTTTCCTCGTAATTGGATCGCGGTACTGCTTCGCAAGACCAAAGTCTATCAGATGAACAACATTGCCTTGCATGCCCAAGCCCATCAAAAAATTGTCCGGCTTGATATCGCGGTGAATGAAATTTTGCTTGTGTAGATATTCGATGCGGGCTAGCATTTGCTGAGCTAAAAGCAGTACCGTCCTGAGGGAAAATTTCCTATTACAAAAGTTGAAGAGATCTTCAAGACTGGGGCCGAGCAGATCCATGACCATCACGTTGTATCCACGCTCTACTCCACTATATCGCATCCTCGGTATTCCTGGTGCGTGTAGTTTCCTAAGTATCTCTGCTTCAAGCTGCAATTGGGGATGCTTGGTATCAGCACGTTCAACCTTGATCGCAACCTCTTCACGAGTTCTGATGTCGGTACCAACGTGGATCTCACCGAATGATCCATGCCCGATACTTCGGCCAACCTCGTAGTATTGGCCTATTTTCTCGCGAAAATCACCCATTTCGAAACTTGTTTTATGGGTTACTATTATCTAGTATCAATTTGTTTGCTACCTACGTTTCTTTCACTACGATTCTTTACAGTAGTTGGTGGTGTTGGACAATTGGCTTTGTTACTCAATTGAAATTGGGCTACCTAATTATCACCGTTGGTCGTTCAGTTGTTGAGATGACTCAAATAGTATGCAATTATTCCTGACAATGAGCAAGAGGTAGACTAAAAGATTGAGGTTGGATAGGCTCGGATATGGATCGTTGTCGACCAGAGAGTTTTCGTGTGATAGATCAACAGGTGTCCGGGCTCGAATACTGATCATATTGAAGGGCTGAAGGTGTTGAGTGAATTCCAAGTGGTTCGTGGAGTCATATATACGTATTGGAATTAGCCTTATGTTATAATCCTGATGAATCAACTGGGAGTTGGAGGAGAATATTGATTTTTTTCGTATATCCAAAAGTAGTAAGGTGGACTTGGAATTCGAGAAGAATGAGCTATCTGTTTGATACCATAAAAAAGTATGATCCTTTTCTTCGTCTTCCTACAGTCTGTTTTGTCACAAGTTTCATTATCCTAGCGTTTCCTAAATCATTGGATGGGGCAATAATGTTTTGGACTGAGACCAGATGAGTTTACTGTGATAAATTAAGTAAAATTGAAATTATCCTAGGGGAGATTTGACCAATAAGTGGTTCAGGTGGGGCGAGGATGGAGTCCATACGATGGAAATAGAGATGAATATTGAGAGATGGACCAATGTTCAATAGCTGCAACTAGAGACACACTAAGCGAGTGAGGCGGAGAAAGAAGCCAGCCAAATGGTAGTGAGAGGCCATGCCAGAGCCTAAACAACAACACTAGTTTGCTGGGAACCAATTCCGACGCGCACACTAAATTGAACATGGCTAGCAGGCGTTCGATCATTGCATTTCACCAATCGCTCACATACAGTCTGTGCGAGTGTGACACTGTTCCGTTCTCACAACAAGGGCGCTCAACAGATGAGTGCGTAAGAAACCAGGGAATGTTGACTGTAGACTGTGAGTCGCTAAGTGTCTGCCCTCTTGCTCTCGCAAGTGCGCTCTTGTTTGAGCCTAAAAGTTTGGCACGATGAAACAAGGGCGCAGTTAGACTTGTGTGTGTCTGTAAATCTTGTATCTGCCAGCGAAATGTTAGTGTCCGATCTCCCTTTCGCAAGAGAACGAACTGGCTAGCCAAGCCAGATCAAGCAGGTCCCAGTCCTGCCTGACCGCACGATGAAAGACTGCGTCGGAGGGTTTTGAATTTCGTTCGCGAGCCTAGTTTCTAGCTCATGCGCACTGTTCCTCTATTTGCCAATGGATCCATTTGTTTTGTAAGAATCAGTGCAAGATCGTCTATCGCGCAAATTCGTGCATTCCATTCGTGCACTGCCCCATACCATTGTTTACCTTTCCAAGATTAAAGTCACGAATTATCGTCACAATATTTCCACCATCTCATCAGTGTTTCATCATATCCAAGCACTAACCAATAACCAGATGAATCTTAGGCATAATTCAGACTCTTCAACATCCAATGAGATCTCGGCGGAAGTACCGACTGATATGCGACAAAAGTCTAGCCAGAATGTTGAGGCCTACAAGGATATGAGGGAGGCAAAGATGGAACAAAATGAGAAACACAGGAGCAGTACTAGTAACAATTTTCTAGAGCTCGACTCGGCTTCATTATCGGCAACGGATTGCAAGAATGCTGGCAATAGGTTGTGTTCGTTGAATCGTTACGAGGAGGCACTATATCATTATGCTAAAGCAATACAAAAACGTCCCGACGTTGCCATCTACTACTCTAACAAGGCGCTTTGTCATCTTAAATTATTAGAATGGTCTGCGGCTATACAGGATTGTCGCTATGCTTTAGAATTAGATCCCAACTTAATTAAAGCCCACTACTTCTTGGGCCAAGCTCTAGCAGAAATAGGGAATTATGAAGATTCTCTGAGGCACTTGCAACGGGCCAATGAATTGGCGAAAGAGAAAAAGCTTAATTTTGGCGATGACATAGCATGCCAAATCAGGTCGGTGAAGAGACGACGTTGGAACAAAATCGAGAGCGAACAGGCGAAACTGGAGGAAGAACTTAAGGATTATCTAGTCGAGTTGATACAAAAGGATAGGAACGAGAAGAAGAGCGAGCCCACGACTAGCGGAGACATGTTCCAAAAAAGATGTGATACATATATTGAAAAATTAGAGAACATTTTCGACAATCTGAAGCTACAAAGAAAGAGACGTGATGTGCCGGATTATTTGTGTGGCAAGATTAGCTTTGAGATAATGAGAGATCCGGTTATAACACCCTCAGGGGTTACATATGATAGGCATGATATTGAGGAACATCTTCGGCGCGTGGGACACTTTGATCCAATCACCCGGCAACCGTTGACCGCCGACCAATTGATCTCGAATTTGGCCATGAAAGACGTTGTTGACGCCTACTTAAACGAAAATGAGTGGGCAAATTTCTATTAACATAAAATCAATCGGGACCCCACCCTTAACAACACTTCTCCAATTCGAATTGAAAAGCCAAACAAATAGATGTGGATGAGTAGAGGAGCTTTAAGATTGCAGTCCATCGGGCGGTGTCAGTGCCCTGATTCGCATATGCAACTTTCGCTTGTCGGTATCGGCAGTTAGCTCGGAAACAAACAAACTGGGCGAGTAACGGTCGTCATGCTCATTGAGGGCTTTGTTGCTCGTGGTGGTCACCATCTCTAGTGGTTGGCTAGAATGGGTTGTTTGTCTCTCCATCGGCATGCAGATGCCTGCCTCCACCTTGACTCTCTTTTGTGAGCCACCACTGTCGTCTTCTGGCTGTATATTTGGCTGCCCACTATCTTCATTGCAGACCCTCGCCGACTTCTGTTCGATTTGAGGGACCCTATCCGCTCGAGTACCTTTTGCTGGCTTCTTTTCTTTCGTTCTTCTCTGCTGCTCCCCCAAAGACAGCACACCCTCTGAGTTTCCAAATATCAGGTCGCGCTCCAGCCGGGCAACCTCTTCGCTGTTGAATGGGACGGCCAATTTCTGCAATGGGTCCGTAGAGATCTCATAGACCGGAACTTCAATTTCCAACTGCCTCATCACGTGCTCCATAACAAGATCACATTTAGCATTAATCTTCAGTACCGCATTCTTATCCTTGGACGTGTGCTGTAAATTCACTATCACCAACTTCGTACCGCCATGATGCTGGCCCAAAACAGTCGACGAGCCCCCAATTGAAACGCATGAACTGGCAGTGCTAATAGTACATTTTTTCGCAGCCAATGAGGGTGTCGACGCCGAACAGGTGATGGTCTTTGGCCAAAGGCATCCATAACGACGTAATGTTTTCAGACTAGTGCCCATGCAAATTATGAGATCTGCATTCTTCGCCGCCTTACTTGCGCGCTCCCAGTTCATGGGCATCTTTGATCTGCTTCTCTCACCATATAACACAATAGTGTCAAGGAGATTGTTGTCCGGAGCCGGGCAAGTGTGGCATAGGCGGCCAGTTTTGTGGCGAAATCTAACTGTTTTTTGTGTCACATCAGCCTCTCGATGATATTGCCGATGGCAGGTTGGGCAAATCTCGATGAACATGTTCCCGTGTATCTCTGATAACTGTGTCTGACTGACTCCTGAACGTAAATGAAGGCCATCGAAGTTTTGTGATACCACATGCTTGACTATCTTCCTTTTACATAGCTCTCCGATTGCCATGTGGGTAAAAGTAGGCTCAGCTTTGGCAAGATCTTTGAACACTTTTGTCATGGAAAAGCTACCGGTTTTACCAATTTGTGTCCATAAGCCGTTAGGGCCGCGATAATCTGGTATTGATGCTGAGGTAGATATTCCAGCTCCAGTGTAAATAACAATGCTTTTTGATTGTTTTATCATTTCAGCTAGAGAATCTGCCTTGTCTTTTATAATCTCGGGAGACTCTTCTAGCTCTAATAATCGTTGTTTAAGAATTTGATTTTCAGATTTTCGCTTCAAATAGACTATGGCAGATGGTAATAGATGTGAATAGTCATTCAAAATTTCTCTCTCCTCCATGGTTCTAGCTGCTTCGGCTTTTTCATAAGCCTTTGCAACTAGTTTTATCTTAACGTTCTTGACTCTCTCCTGGCCATTAACTAATTCGTTGTAATCGCGCCTCTTTGGGTGCCTAGTTAGCATCTTGTTTGGCCCCTGAGACTTACTGCTCAAATGATCACCCATCGGCCCGTTGCCGGCCGACTCAGGGGCAGGCACTGCAGGATCGTTTCTAGCGGTCAGGGTGTTACTTGGACGGCGAGTTCTCGAGGCAACAGGTTGGTGATTGATCGATTGCTCCTGATGATCATCATCGAGTGAAGTTCTTCTTGAACCCATCTCTTTTCTCTTATCCAATGGGTCCTATGGCCTGTTATTAGGGTGAAATGAAAATAAAATCTCATGTAAATAGAGAGCGCGCTTGTTTACAAACACATCGCACAGCTCGGTCTGCACAGCTCGGCCTGCACACACGACTGAACTGTGCCGTCGGGAGTCCCGACCCGCGTCGAGCGTGATGGGCGTGACAGTCGAGAATCTCGCCACAGCGCTAGTGCAGGTTACATTCGCGACGCTCAACACAATCGGGAAGTTTGAGCGCGAGGGCGTGGTTCAAGTGGCCAAGACTGGCAATTCGTGCGGATAAAAATCTCAATATCCTAAAGAGATGCTCTGGCTCGTCGCCAAATCTCTCCAAAGATGCAATCTCGCGTCCGCTTAAAGTGGATTCTGAGGCAACTCATGACAATTGAATGCAGTGTTGCATGTTATGACATGAAATCAGATATTTAGAGTAAATCTCGCTGATTATGGTCCAGAATTGGAGGTCTCGATAGAGGGATCTCGCTCGGGTGTCTATGGATGAACCCTGCTCGAGATCACAGGAGGCGGTCAACTGGAGATACCAGCGAGCAAGTCGGCGAGTCGAAAAACCTTCCATTTAACTCGCTTGACATTGCAGCAAGATGAGCAAGCGACACTCTTTGTCGGTTGTCTCATCTTGCAAGAGGCGTGCCTAAGTGGTGTGATATAGGAAAAAGTGAAATTAAAACTTTGCAAAGGGAGTCTCTGTGGGGTATTCTTGAAACTTTTGATCTGAGTTAGCTCTGAGTTTTGGTGCTGTTTGCTTTGCTCGGAGACTCTCGAGCAGCCCACTGAGGCTGGTTTATGGGTGCACAGGTGCCAGCAAGAGCCAGAGGAAGAGGAGGAGGAGGAGAGGAAGTGGATTCTGGTAAATAGTGCGTGACGTGAGGCGCGCGCCGCGCGGTCACTGGCGTGTTGTATTTAATAATGATGAGAAGAATGATAATGATTTAGGCCGGCCGGCTGGACGTCACTCTGGCACAGACTGTCTGAAGGAGGCGTTTTGTCGGGGAGGGCGTTTTGGGCAAAGGGCCGGCTCTTGAGTGTGTGCTCGAGCGTTGTCGGACTAGCGCTCAGGTTTGCTCTGTTGTTTGTTGTCGCGGTGTTTATGCTCGAGGGGCGAAACTTGCTCGCGCCTAACGAGTGGACAAAAGAGGCTGTGTGTGTCTCTCTGTCTCTTGAGGAGACACACTCTCTCGAGAAAGAGAGACACACTTTCAGAGAGCTCACTCACTGACGGCTGCTCGTGAATAATGACCGTTAATTAGCCGCCAAAAGACGCCAGGAAGACGGAGGAGTGAGGGGCCAAGTTGGCTGTTGGACTGGTTGCGTGTCGCTTAGGTTAGTTGCCGGTGGGGCCAGGCGGAGAGCCAGTGTGCCATGCCGAAAGCGTCAATTTCCTCCCGCCCATTCAGCCAGGCAGTTAGTCTTTTTCTCGCTCGTTTAACAGGCGCCTCTTGGAGAAGGGAAGACCCTTGGAGGTTGGATTAGCGGCCTAAGAGGAGCCTCAGTGCAGTTGGAGAGACTGTACAGCTAGACTGTAGAGCCAACTGTGGCGCCACAACAAGCCCATCTGGCAAGTGGGCGCCTGTGTTGCCCAATTGTTGTTGCGGGCCCAAAAAGCGGGCCAGTGCATATCTGCGGCGCGCGATCTCGCCCGTCCGGTTTTCTTCTGCGGCCCAAAAGACTGCAGCGCGCCCCTGCCTGCAGACTGTGTGCGGCGGGCGCGCGAAATTAGCGCCGCTCGAGCTGCACTTTTCCCCATTGCTTCGCGCACAGCGCGCCTCGCAGACTGTCCCCCGTCGCTGCGACGCGCGCCCAAAGCAAATGAAACACTGTCTTTGTAGCCCTAAAGTGCTGCCTCACAAGGAAACTTGTCAGTCTCTCTCTGTGGGGCGGCCAACGTGCAATTTCCACACTCTTGCGCCAATTGCAGCCAAGATCACAACGGGCCCACCGTTGTCGCCCCACAGACACTGGCTGGCGAGCACCAGCGCCAGTCTGTGGGCCTCCCAAGCCCCATTTTTGCTCTTCCTCTACGGGCAAGCGTCCGGCGGCCACTCTCTGGCGCTCATCTTTTAGTGTCGATGGACAGCGGACCACAGCAATTGGTGAATGGCGCACTCCAGCCAATTGGGCCCCATCGGTCGTTTCCCGTTTTTCTGGCGGCCGTCCTTAAGGCTCGTTGAAACGGGCGCATCTCTGGCGCTGGTTGCACGAGGCCGGCGAGCGGCCACTGCCCGCAGACTGTCCCCCGGAGGACGCTCGATGCTCGGCCTCTGGTTGAGGAATAGTTGGCCTCTGGTTGGCCAATGGTTGGCCAGTGGCAGGCGCCTTTTGGCCGCGGACAGTTTGGTGGCCGCGACGAGCAGCTGCGCCAAGCCGTCCGCTGGAGACGCGCAACTGTCCCGCCCGGCAGAGACAGAGGCGGACTGGCAGCGGAGTTGCAGCAGTGGCGAATTAATTACTCGTCGGCGGAGTAAGTGTACGTTTTGTTTGCGTGTCTGCTGGCCGACGGGACATCAGTGGCCGCCACTCGGCAGCTCCCAGCGGTGCGACGAGCCTCCTTTGGCGGCCAGCAAACTCGCTGCCTCCATTCCCATTTCATTTCCAGCTCCACTTCCACCTCCAATTCGCCATTCATTCTGCCGCTCGTCCACCGGCGCTCTCCTCTGGCCAGCAGAGTCTACTAGCAAAGCAGTCCCGTGCAATTCCACGTCCACGGCCAAGGGGCGCAACAGGTATTGTTTGGGCGCCCTTGTGATGCGTGCTGCGTGCTGCAGTGCGCGCTTTTCTGTGCGCGTTTCTGTGCGCTTTTCTCTGTGCTTTGCTATGGGCTTTTCTGCGCTTATTGCCGCATTCGCCGCCCTGTGACAGACAGTGTGCGACACTTGCACGCCCATCGCGCACTGCGCTCTCTGTTTACCTGGACCACTCTGCGCGCCCAAACGGGCTCCTCTGGCCTCCACTTTTGCTTCGAAATGCGTCCATTTTGGCCTCCAAATGCGCCACCTTTGGCCTCCATTTTGGCCTCCAGTTGCGCAACTGGCCGCCCAATGAATGCTCGCAGTGAATGGACGCCCAGTGGGCCGTCTGGAGCCTGAGAATCGGCCACCGGCGGCGCCAACTGGCCCGGCCCCTGCGAGCTCCAAAGGTCCAAAACGGCCTTTGCAGTTTGCGGCCCAGCGGAAGCGGCAAAAGTGAATGGCGCGCCCCTCTGAATGGGCTGCAGAAGTGAATTGGGCGAGATTTGTGAATGAAATGAATGAGATGCGCGGCTGCAGAGGCGACTCTGCAGTATCAGATAAGGGCGAGTGAGGGAAAGTGGGCGCTTGTTTGCGCCTCTGGATCTCTGCTAGGCTGCAGCGAGCAAGACGGGCGCCAACTTGGGACTGGGACGAGCAGATGCTGTCCGTCCGCCTCTGCTCGCTGTTTGCTGTTTGCTGTTTGCTGTTCGCGGCTCGCAGCTCGGCCCGCCAGAGAGTCTCTTTCTCTCTGTCTCTGTCTCTGGCGGAGAGACGCCGCTCGGGCGCAGGAAGTGCGGCCGCCGGTGTCCATTGTCGCGGCGGCGGCTGCAGAGTGGCTTGCGCAACGTGGAGGCGCCCGCGATGCGGCCGGGCTGCAGGCAGGCTGGCGGGCGGGCAGCTTCCGTCGGCCGTCTGTGTTTGGGACTCGTTCGGGCCGACGGGTGGCGGCTGGCGGGCGGATGGGCGAGCTGCGAGCGGGCCGCGGTGGCGCAACAGCGCGCGCTGGACAAATGGCGCCCGCGACAGGCGGTGGCCGGCGAGTAGGACTGAGGATGGCCGAGATGTGGGGCTCGAGATGGACACCGTTTGGAGACGGCGCACTGTGCTCGGTGCTTCACGCTTCAGGTGCTCGTGCGCGGCTACAGCGCGCCTGTTGCGCCTGTAGAGCGCGCAGATGGGACTGTGTGCGGGAGACTGTGTGCGGCAGAATGTAGGCTGCATACTGTGTGCGAAAGAATAGGCTGCATACTGTGGGCCGCAGAGTGTAGGCCGCAGTGTGGACTGTGTGCGGCGCGTGTGCGCGCAGGCCGCTCCTTAGGACCGGCCGGAGTGATGCACTTGCGCTCGGAGGGCAACCATTAAAACGTCCGCCGAGCTCTATGGCGCGTCCTTGGCGAGGACTCCTTGCTCGTCGCGGACACTTGTTGGCGGCCCTTCAACTGGCGCACAATTGGGCCGCGGAGGAAAAACAACAGCCCCTCGGAGACACTCTGTGGAGACACTTTGGGCCGCCTGCAAGGGGCCACTGCGAGCTGAATGGAGGCAAGCAAAGAGACTAGCACACGCGCAAGCCAGTCGGACAGACAGACAGACGGACACTCTGGCCGCTGGCACGCTTAGGAGGCGGCTCGGGAGGTGGAAAAAGTGATTAGAATTATGGCCTTTTCCGCTTTCTCCTTGTTGGCCGCAGCTCAGCGCAGGCGAGCAGCACAGGCGCACAATTGCGTGTGCGCCGGTCAGCTGGCGGCCGGGCGGAAAAGCGGCCGCCGGGGGACAGTTGCGAGCGGCGCTTGCGACTGGGGCCGCCAACTGTCTCTGGCGGCGCCGGTGACTGTGTGCGCCCCTCCAGCGCGCAATCCACTTGGAATTGAACCTGGCAGAGTGCCGCCGCAATGGGGCCCCGAATTGCAGGTTGTGTGTCGCGCCATTCACGAGTCGGTGGGCGGCGGACAGTGTGCACTTGTCGCGAGTGTGCTCCCCCCTCCTCGAGCGGCCCATTCAGCGCGGCCCCATTCACGCGGGATCATTTTCTCCACTCGATCGGCCGGCGCCAGTTGAAAGGGCGCCGCTCGCCTAATGACGCGGACCAGCCTCTGTCGCCTCTGCTGCCTCTGCTGCCGCCAAGTAACAGGTGGCCGTTTCCGTCGGCGATCGATTGCGGCCCTTTGAGCGGGCCGCCCGATCGGTCATTGGGGGCTCGTTGGGCGCACTGCTTGCACTGCGCGCACTGTGGCCACTTGGATGCGGCCCACAGACAAGCTGCAGGAGTGCGCCGCAGACAGTCTGCGGCGAACTGTGTGCTCTCTCAGACTGTGTGACGCGCGCTGTGTCACACAGTGCACGTCGCACATTGCGGCCGATCGCACGCCCAATACCTGCAATCAGCGCACTTGCAGTCCCAGTCTTGGACGCAACGCGCACTGTCCTGCAGGAGCGCGCCGCCCTTGCCGCAGACTGTCTGCCGCAGACTGTGTGCGCCCGCATCGCACACTACAACACACTGTACCTGCGCCCCCGAAGTGCCCAAGTGGCGCCTCCACCGCCCCGAACTGGTCCATTAGGGCCCGAAATGGAGCCGGAGAGGCGAGCTGAGAGGCGAGCTGAGAGACGGCCCTGCCCAGAGCGCCGCCGACAATTGGCCGCGCAGACACTTTCGCGCCCTCGTCACTGCTCGCCGCTCCTCCTCCTCCCACTGGTTCACACGCTGCCAGCCGAGCGGGCGGCCACCTTTTGCCCAAACAGTATTCTTGGATCATTCTCTCCTTGTATCATTCAAACATTTCTATGTCCATCATTTTGCAGCTCCGAAGACAACAGCACAAGACACAAATGGAATTCCAGAAGTGCCTGCGAGTGAGACTGTCTGTCTCGACTGTCTGTCTGTCTGTTTGTCTGCTCGTCTAAGCGAGCGAGTGGGCCAAATTACAGGCAAATGGGGGCCGAATGGAGTTGCGTGGCAGAATGGCGAGCAGAAGTGGGGCGAAAGTTGGGAAAAAGTGGCCGCAAACTGGCCGCTCCTAAGCTGTGATTGCGCGCCCCCAAATTGCGCCACTTTCGCCTCCTTTTTGGCTCCAATTTCCTCCAAATAGGCTGAACTTTGTCCAACTTTATCAAACTTTATCAAACCTTGTCCAGCCGCGTCCAACTGTGTCACACAGTTGTGTTTAAATGTGTTTAAATACGTTCAAATAGGTCCAACTTTGGCCCTTTTGGCCCGGCAGACTGTCTACGGCGCCCCCTGAGCTTCTTTTCCGACTGGCCTTGTGCAAACTGGCTCCCTCCGAGCTGGCCTAAGGGCTGACCAAAGCGGCAAAAGTTTTCTGTTGACCAAATTGGCGAGCTCGCCGGGCCACACGCGGCGCTCTTTCCGGCTTCCCGCTGCTCGTGGGCCGTTCTAGACTGTGTCTGGCGAGCTTTGCCACTTTGCACGCGAGCTGCGCGCTTTTCGGCCCAACTTTGGCCCAAACAAGTGGGCCTGAGGCGAGCTCGCCGACCACTGTCTCTGTTTGGCACCGCTGTGTTTGTTTTAGCTGGCAGCCAAAGAGAAGAGGAAACGAGAGAAGAGCGACGATAATGAACTGCGATCAAAAAAGACTAAGGACTAATTATATGTGTGAGGCAGTCCATTAGTCGATCATAATGCACACTCTTCGTGCCAGAGCCACTCTCTAGAGCTATTCTCTATTTGTGTTATTCTCACTTTGTGCTAGTCTCTGTTTGTGTCACTCTCTGTTTGTGCTCGACTGTTTAATGCACAGCTTCCTCTGCTGCTAATTCCATTCTTCCAAACACATTTTCCACATTCTCCACATCCTCCACAAACCTCATCCAAAGCTCCCCGTTGGCTCATTCTAAACATTCTACATATTCTCATTTTCGTTCACATTTCTTTCTCTTAACTTAACATTTTCTCTCTCTCCCAAAGTATTCTCTCTCTTTGCTGCCCCAAAGTTTGGCCAAAAATCACACCAGTTCCTCGTCACAGGTGAATGAAAATATAACTAGTTTCCAGGGCTAATCTCTGTCTCTCCTTGCGCGCCACTTTGGGCTGCCACTTCGGATGTCATTTGGCGCTCTTAATCCACAGCGCCGCAGTCTGTTATTCGCTCCTATAGACTGTCTCCGCTCCGAAGCATGTCTCTTTGCTCTTTACTTCTCGCTCACACTCGCAAGTGCCGCACTCTGTCTCCAGGCGCCCAGCACGCCATAAGCACCCACCCTTAGGGGCGGCCCGCCAGCGCTGCCCGCCGGCAACCTGTTGCCGCTCGTCCACAGTCGCCAGTCGCCACTCGCAAAGAGGCATTCCTCATCCCAGATTGGCGCTCGCACATCCTTGGGCTTGCGTGCATCCGTGTAATTACTATTAGCAGCGCGTTAAAAATATAGAGCCCATTTTCGGGCGCACAAACAACATAGGCCAGCCAGCCAGCACTCAATAAGGCGGCGCGCACTAGCACTGCAAGAGACTAGCACTGCAAGACTAGCACCACAAGAGGCAGCGCTGTGCTTTAGAGCGGGCGCAGCGCGAGACAGTGTGCGGCGCCACTGTTTTGGTGCCGACGCGCATGCGCAGAGATGCGGCGCGCGTTCAACAGCGCAGCGCGCGAGCTGCGAGCTGTGCACTGTGAGCTGTGAGCTGTGAGCTCTCGCCTGTTAGCTGTGAGCTGTCGGCTGCGAACTGACTGCGAGCCGCCGCAGAGAAGCACTGGCCGCAGACTGACTGAAGCTGAGGGACTGACTTCGACTCGATGGACTGACTTCGACTCAATGGACTGAGTTCAGCGCAACGGACTGACTTTGGCCCAAAGACTGACTGCGCCGCGCCGGCAGAACCAAACAGAGACTGCAGTCGGACACACAGTGAGACATTAGCATCGGAGCGTCGGTTATTGGAGGAGCGGATTATTTGCGGGCAGCGCGCACTCGAGTCGCGCGAATAGAGAGAACTGGGCCCGCCAGAAACGAGCAGCAAGAGGCCAGGAGCAAGAGGCGAGCAGTAAGGGCAGTTTTCTCAGCCAGAGACCAAGTGGACCAGCGAGCTCGCCAGGGGCCCTTAGAGCGAGCCAGAGAGTGTCTGCGAGCTCGGGAGAGCGCGACAGGCATATAGAATCGAGATCTTGCAAGATTCTCGACTTTAAGTTGAGATTTAGCGAGAAAAAAGGGGAAAAAGTGGGCCGGAAGCGCCGCTTTCACTCAGCTTTGAGGCCCCAGAAGAGCGCTGGCCAGAGACTGTGGCCGGAGATGCACGTGCTGAACGGGATGCAGTCGGCGGGCGGCGTTTACGCGGCCGCCATGCACCACCAGGAGGGCCACAGCTTAGGGCTGGGCCACAGTTTGCCTCTGCAGCAGCAGCAGCAGCAGCAACAGTTGCACCTGCACCACGAGCACCAGCAGCTCCACTTCCAGCAAGACCACCAGCAACTGAGCGACCAGCTCAGCAGCCACCTGAACAGCCAGCTCAATAGCCAGCTTAATAACCAACAGCAACAATCTCATCCAACACAACAACATAATCATCTGCAAAATCAACACAATCATCAACTAAATCAACATCAACAACTGCATCACCAAGACCAATTGCAACTCACAAGCTCAAGCCAACTGCTCGACCACTCGGAGACGAGCCAAATGGAGGCCCAGCTGCACCAGTTGGGCCCAAATGGGGCCGAGCAACAAGTGCTCAAGTGCAACGATGAGAACGCCTACTACCACCACTCGAACGACTACGATTTGGACGAGCTGGAGGCGGCGGGCAGACGGCGACAAGGTGCGTATTTGAGCTTGATTTTCACACTTTCTCAGCTTATTTTGATACTTTCTCAGCCTTTTTGACGGTTATAAGTCCATTTTCAACAATATTGAGTGCATTTTTCTCAATTTCAAGTGCATTTTTCATCATTTTCAGTCAGTTTTTGGTAATTTTCGGCCCCTTTTCACACTGTTTGAGCTCTTTTTCGAGCTCCCGCGAACCGATTTGTGTGGCACGTTGCGTGAGACTAGCTCTGAGGGCGCACTCTCACCAGTTCTCAGCAGCGAGAAGGGCACGTTTCCATTGCACGTCTCCATTGGGCCGATCGTTTGTTGTTCGAGAGAAGGAACCATCCTCCAAGAAGACGCCCTAAGGTCTGCAACCGGCGCTTGAACGGACACCTCAGAGTGTCGCCAGTTGGTGAGAGAGTGGCCGCCAGAAGAGAGTTGCTCTTGTCGTCACCAGAGCTCTACTCTGCAGAAGAAACTGGCCGCGAGAGTGTGACAGATGGCGGAGAGTGTGTTCGCGGACAACTTTGGGCCGGCCGAGAGAGAGAGAGAGAGACAAGTGTGAAATTATTGGTTTCGATTCCGTACAATGCGCGGATTCCTCGCGCGGCTAAACGCAGTCCAACTCTCAGTCATTGTTTCGCCGCCCCGCAAGCACAGCTGCAGTGCGCGCCGCACCTTAGGGCAGCCCGCGCGGCTTCGGCGCAACCCGCCGTTCCGCCCCCTCCGCGCCGGCCCGCGCGGGCTCCGCGCGGCGAACTTCCCCCAAGCGCACCTGCACATTCGTAGCGCGCAACCCGCCACGCCCACCCGCTTTCGCGCTCGCTCACGGGCGGCGCCCGAGAATGCGCCAGCTCGCCCAATTGACTCTCGCCGGGGGCCAGCTCGAGCCCGTTGGCGTCGGCCAGCTCCCGTGGCAGCCCCTTCCCGTCTCCTCAGCTGCCGTGGCTCCTGCTCTGCTCACACCTTGCGGCTTCACCGCCGTGGCCTATCCATGCGGGCAGCACGAGCGGGGCTGGTGGGGCGCGCACTCGTGGCCGCCGAGCCGGCCTTGAGGGCGGCGGGGGCAGCGCGGCGGCAGCGGCGGCTGAGGGCGGGGACGAGGTTCGTGTGAGAAGCTGGAATTGGATTGAGTTGGGCGGCAAAGTGGCCCTGCAGCCTCCAGCTTGCAGCCGCCGCCTTTCGCCGGCCAGCGAGCGCCGGCCGCAGATTTGTCGCTCCTGTCGGCAACAATCGGCCGCCACCGAGAGTGCTGCAACGTGGTGCGCCCACCACACTGGCCGGCAACAGTGAGCGGCGTCATTGGGCGGCCGCCGGCGAGTGACTTTCAGCACTATCGGCCAAAAGTAAGGTGACAAATCTCTGTGCAGCTCTACGCAGAAATGTCACCTTATTTTTGTCGCGCACTGCGAGGCGAGTGGGCCGCGCGCATCACTGGGATTCGGTCTGCGTGCAGCGCGCGCACAGTTCCCGCGAGCACAGCGCCTCCACTGCACACAGTCTCCAGCTGCTCCATAAGCTACGCGCACCTGCAGCAGCCCTGCGGCGAGCTGGCCGCGCCTCAGCCCCTGTCTTCGGGACAGTCTTCGGCCGCCGATTGAGCCGGCGACGAAATGGAGCCGGCCCAAATTGTGCACTCTCGGCCACTTCTTGTTGGCCAGCGCCGCCGGTAATGATCTCGTCGCTCGGAGCAGGACCAGCGTCGCACAAGGCCCGCGACAAACAAACAAAGCTCGCCCGCCTTGCCGAGCTGGCGAGCGCGTCGGAAGCTGCAATTGAAACCTGAAGGGCCAAGCAGCGGCCAGACGGCGGCCAGAGACTGACAGTAGTCGAGAGAGAGAGAGAGAGAGCACTGCTGCAGCCTCAGGAGTTGCTCGCCGGCCGACTGTCTGCGGGTCGCTATCGTCATTTGTTGGCCACTTTGTCGCGCGCTTCCTGTGGCCTCGTCCTGTCTGGAGTTGGTGGTGGTCGGCGAGGAGCTCGGCGAGGCCGGAGATTGTCGCCGGCGGAGTGGCCTTGCTGCAAGTGGGCGCGCAAGAAAGTCTCCCGGACGAGAACAACAAGTGTCCCTTAGCTTTCCATTTGGTCTCATCAATCATCAGCAGGTTTGTTTGCACGGCTTCCGAGTGGCCGAGTGTTGGTAGGCCGGCGAGTTGCGTGGCGCCGAGGCCAAGCAAAGGAGAGCAAAGCGGTCGTCGAGTAGCCACCGTCTTGCTGCTCGCCTCATACAGTCCTGCACTGCGGCAATGCCACAGTGCTGCAGTGCTGCAGTGCTGCAGCAATCCAGCAATGCAGCATTGCAGTATTGCCGTGCGACAAAGCGGCCCAGTGCAAACAGCGGCGCCTCTTGCGCTGGCCCGACGCTTAGGTTGGGCGCGCGCACTGAAGTTGCATCCGCACAGCACAGTGCTCTAATGCAGTGCTCCAATGCTGCACTCCAATGCAATGGGCAGCACTTTACTGCTCAACAGCGCCCGCTCACTGTCCCTCCCGCTCGACATGCATCAACAAACTAAACAGCTCGGCCTTCTCCTTCTCTCTCTGTCTCCTTTGGCCAAACAACAAATGATGGAATGGTAATAATAATAATGTCCCTTTTTTCTCTCTCTCTCTTCGACCCACCAGTCGCCTTTTTTCCACCTCTCCGCGCTCCCCATTCAACTCGCTGCATATAAACACCGACAAAAGTCTCAACTCAACTCACAACTCAAGTCAAGGCTCCGGCGTCACCTTTTCCGAGTGTCTCCGCGAACCCGAACAGGCGCCCTTTGGCCAGCTCCCAAATCTCAGCCTTTTGTCTGGCCGATTCTCGGCCCAAAAGGCCGCCGAAGCCGCCGAGCCGCCACTGCTCCCAGACAGTCTCGCGAGCTCCTTTTTTCCACTTCTCTTCCGCCCTCGCCCCTCCCAAGCCGCTTCCGCCCCCCTTCTCGAATTTCCAATCTTGAACTTGGCCTTCGAGCTGCACCTTACAGCTACTTAGCCCAATCGGCCAAACTGAGCCGCCCAAACTGAGCCGCCAAGCTTCCTTCCTCAATTAGCCATATTGATCTGGGCACTGTGAACACTGCTGAGCACTGGCTCACAATGTTCAAGAGCCACTTTTCAAGAGCAGGACAATTATCTTGCTCTCCTTCGGCTTGCTTTTCCAGTGCAAATTCGGCTCCACTGGCGCCGAAAGCTTAGGGCTTTCCTCTGAGCTTAGGCACAGGCCAAATGCGCGCCACACACAACCTCTGGCTGCTTCTGGTGCCATTTTTAGGCCTCCATGCAGCCACTTGCAGCCACTTCTAGATACTTGCACAGATACTTCAAGCCAGTGTTTGGCCAAATTTGGAGCGAAAATTCCACTAAACTTTCAAGCTGAAAGCCAACTCCAAACGAGCCAAGCCGGAAAGGCGCCAGAAGTGGCGGCGAGCAGTTGGCCAGAGTCTAAAGTGGGCTCAAGTATGGCTAAAAGTGAGCGAAATCAGAGTGTGCCTATTCTGCATTTTCATACAACTTTCACACAACGTTTGCGCCCAAAGGGCAATTGCCTCTGTCATTATCATTTCCCACTTCTGCCCCCCTCTTGACAGCTCCTTGGCCGTGGCACAGCACCGCTTTCAGTGGCCGCACTCGCGCGCGGGCGCCCCCTCGCCTCGCGCCAGCCACCGAGAGCTCTTTGGCGCCAGTTCCGCTTCCGTTTGGCTGGCAGGCCAAGCGAGAGGGCGATTGGTAAATCCCATTGGGGCGCCCAGTTGACCGAGCGGCCGCATCGCACACATCGCGCACATCGCACACTTGGTTGCGTGTACGAGGCGCGCGGGTCATACGCAGTTTGACGTGCACGGCGGCGTGCAGGTCAAACTGCAGCGGCCCAAGTTCGTCGCAAAGCAGAGCGAACTTGGCCGCGCACGAAAGCCAGTCCCCAACTGTCTTTCGTGCGCGCAACAGCAGCCAAGGGCCCAAGCCAAGGGCCCACAACGTGTGGCCTCTGTGTGCCTCTCTGTGTACTACTCTCTCTCTCTCTCTCTCTCTGGCCGCACGAATCTCCGCCCGCCGCTCTGCCTCCCCCACTCTGCTTTCCCCCCTCCAGTGGCAGCCTCTTCCAAGTGGGGCGTTATTTTCATTCTGACTTCCACCAGATTCGTGAATGAAAAGATGATTGCCTCCCGAGAATGCCGGCTTTGCTTTGGTAATTCCAGCCGCCAGATACCAGGCCGGCCACCATGGCGGCCGAGCAATCCAATCACTTGCGAGCTGCTAGAGCTAGCAAGCAAGAGAGCCGCCAGCAAAATCTGCAGTGCCAGTTAGAGTAACAGTAACAGTCTCAGAAGGAGGAGGTGTTTGCATGCAGTGCTGGAGTTAGTTTGCGGCCGGGCGAATCTCTCTGTCTTCGTGAGAAACATATAACAAATTGGCCTCGAATTGGGCGATCTGGCGGCCGCAAAAGCAAGCTCCTTGGGCCAGAAAAGTGGAACTGGAACTGGCGACTGGAGAAACAAAATGCACGTGCTCCCTAAAGCGTAACGTCATCCTCGTCATCCCAAGAGAGTATTGCGCTCACTCATAGGGCCAATCTAGCGGCCCTAATACACAACCATTGACAGTCATCCTGGCCATCTTCTAGGGTAATTTTCTCCTCTTCTTCTTGGGCTTCTTCTTCTTCTTCTTCTTCTTTGCTCTTTTAGCATGGCCGCTTGACTGGGCCAAGTGTGGCCCTCTTTGCGCCCGCCTGGCCCTCAGCACTGCTCCCGATTTGGCCTCTCCTGTTCGGCGGGCTGAAAATGATTCCAATCATTTTCCTATCATATTCCTATCATATTCTTGCGCCTCAGCCTCTCTGCCTCTGTCTCTGGCCACCAATGCCACACAGAAGGGCAATATTTTATCGTTAAAAAGGGCCGATTTCTGGCCAAGAATTTGCCTCCCTCGCCTCCAGACGACTGGCTGAGATTGCGAGCTCGATCTAAGATAATGGGCCAATGGAGGCTCAAGGCTGCAGGCTAACGACTGGGACTGGCTCACAGAGAGAGAGAGACTGGCAGCACTGAGTAACTGGCGCAACACAGTGACGCGCGCGCCTGAAACAATCGTCGAGAGTTCGCTCGCTCAAGTGTTGCGCGCGCCTCTGGCCAAGTTCGCTGGCCCGCTCGGCTCGCAGACAGTCACTCGCACACACAGTCAGTCAGTCGCACACAGTCAGTCGCCCACACTCAGTCGCGCACACACACAATTGGCCGCAGTTCCACAGGCGCGCCATGAACTGCATGAGTAACTTCATCAATCATGTGCTTGCATAACACACATGAATACAGGTTCCCGCCTCTCTTAGTGCCCTTTCCTCTAAAAGGGGGCCCAAATTTGTCGGCCAAAGTTGGTGAAAAAGTTCTCGGGTTAAAAGTGGGTCCTAAGGGGGGCGAGCAAATGCCGAGAATCACGAGATATAAGTGCCACAAGAGCCCGCAAACAGTCTCCCAAGGTGCACCCTCTCCACTTGGGCCCTCACTTGGCAGAGAGCCACTAAACGGCCGCCCCCAAGCCTCAGAGGCCCCAAACAGAGTGAAAACAGATCTCACATCTCCTCCACCGGCTCACTTAAATTGATTGTCCTCCTCCTCTGCCAGCCACTCGCACCTCCTTGGGGCCGCCGATCCGTCAAGTGGGCGCCCTTAGCTCCTGCTCAGCTGCCACTGGCCACTCGCCGCCCTGATCCCTCCTGTCCGGCGCTGGACCAAAGAGTTTCTGCGCCAAATGCCTGAAGTTTGGCCCCCCTAGAGTCCATCTAGAGCCCAAACTGGCAGTATCGGCGATCAAATCAGCGGCTATCCTTCATGCCTCAATGGGCGGCCAGTTGGTCAGCAGCAGCAGAGGAGGAAGAGGCCAAACTCACACTCTGCGCCCAAAGGAGGCCAGATAAGCACTCCTCAGCCGCCTGGTATAAGTATATCTGGTTTTTTTATATATATTTCGCCTGGGGGAGATTTTATCTCCAAAGGCGAGCATTAATTTTTACAAATTCGCACGATAAACAAACTCTGTTTTTTCCCCCTTTTTCCCCCACAATTTGCCCCCCCTCCCTCGACGGCTGCTCAAAACTGGCTGCTTGTTTGCGAGCCACCTGGGTCTTAGACAAACAAACGACGCTGGCCAGCTCACGGGGCACACCAATCTCGAGACATAGTATCACGCATAATATCATCTGGGATGCATTTTTGCCCCCTACTTATAGGCGAAAAGTCGCCTCTGGTGGCGCGCTTTTCTGCGTGGGCCGCCAGCGCGCCTGCGTGGTAGCGAACTTGGCCCAATGTTCGCTGCTGTTTGTTCGCGCTCGCAACTTGTTCCTCGTTCCCTTTTCGCGCTCTCTCTCTTTTGGGCTTCAACACACACTCCATGCCGAGCCATGCTCATTAAGATATTCCAACTTCAATTTAACTATCTCAAATTTTAGAACACACACACACACACTAGTATACACCATCCAGCTAGCTAGATCTAGCTACAACTCTTGAGAGAGATAAACTACCAGCAGTCTCGACGACGAATATTACACAGAGGGGGCGCCCCGCCAAGAGAGAGACAGACTAATGGGAGGCAGAAGGAGAGCAAATGAGAGAAAAGAGAGAAGACAAATGGACGAACGGTCAGTGATGGAGATTGAGAATGAAATGGTTGAGAAATTTTTCAGAGCTCCTTCCTTTGGTGATGCAATTGAGTGCATCTGGACAGTTTCGTGAAGGCGAGCAAATTTGTTGCCTCCAAGCTTTATTTCTTATCCTCAAAGTCGTCTGTCCTACGCCATAGTCTTAGGCGCACATTTGATGGATTTGAGTCCAAATGGGAAGAAAGACAACGGATGCCGACTAAAGATATACGGCTACTCGAGAAACAAACAACAATCCTTCTCAGAACACTCATCCAGCTATTTTCAGACAACCACATTCCCTCGTAGAGAGCGAGCAAGAGAGACCAGCTTAAACTCGAAATCTAAATCTGAATCTGTGTATGAATCCAAAGCGAATAACACTCACACATAGAGAGCACATCATATGCAGCCGACAACAATTTACTGAATATCACCACACGAGGGCCACAGACAGAGAGAGGGAGAGGGAGAGCTAGTGTTATTCTTAGTCTTGATGGCAGTTGTGTGTAGTGGTGTAGCGTAAGACAAATGGGCAAATTGTTGATAAAGATCATGAGGCAAATTTTGTGCAGCGACATAAATGATTGCTCCTTTTCTTAATTGAGCATTTGCACTGTCAAGTGTAGTTGAATAAGGGGGGAGGCTACATTTTCAGCTTAACTGATGCATGAAGTTGGATAAAAATTACAACTTCTCCAACAACAGTTACAACACTGACATTCTTCTCATACAGTCATTGGCCAGCTAAAACCAACAAATATAAAGAATCACATAACAAGGATGGAATACTATACTTGTAGTGTATCCGTTTCATTGTGTTCAGACACACACATGCTTAGATCGTTGCTTGTTGTCTTCTGCACTGGAGTGAAGCGCGTTCACTCTCGAGCCTCGTGCCCCTCGAAGCTAATAGTAAACTGGATGGAAAGCGACTAAATTAGAGTGCAAAGCAAAACAAACACACTGGCTAACAAATTACCCCACAACTCTCCTAAATTCAAAACTCACACACTGAAACAATCCGACGCCGGCGCCCTCTTAACACGCAACCATTTAACTATGTGATCCCATGGGCTCAGGTCACGGAGGGCCTGGAGTGAACCAACTTGGTGGCCATTTTGTTAACGGACGACCTTTGCCCGACTTTGTTCGCAATCAAATTGTTGAATTGTCGCGCCAAGGAGTGAGGCCCTGCGACATATCGCGCAAACTACGCGTCTCCCATGGATGCGTGTCGAAAATATTGGGCAGGTAAGTGTAGAGGGCCAGTGGCCAAGTGGTGTGATTGAGCTTAGTTTCGGTGAAATCGTTGACGTTCTTCGTGGACTGGCATTGGAATTTGGCTGAAGGAAAAAGGTAGAAAAGAAAAAGTCCTCCAGCAGAGTGGCACCTGCTCATTCGGAAAGAACGTGGCTCGCTGCAATCCGGTTTGGCTTAGCTCGGGAGCTTCCTGACGAGCCGAAGGAGGCGCCAGTAGGCAGAGACAGAGAGCGAGAGTGACAAGAGGCGTGGCTGCACAACAATGGCCAGTGGGACTTGTGATTGCACGATTTCTCACATTGATTTGTGCAACTTCTTCTTCTTGCCTCTTGGCCCGGCGCCAATCTCGTGCCAACTTGAGCGCTTGAGCTTCTGGACAGCCTCTGGAGAGTGGCCAGTTGTGGAGAAGAAAGAGAAGGCGGAGCCACTTTGCCTTTGGGGGCACTCTGTTTCCTGGTCGCCTCAGCTTCAATGAGAGCTCATTTGTGTGTGCTCCCCTGGAACACTAATGCCCGAAATTCAAACAGGCCGAAATAACACAATCATGAGTGTGTGTATTTTTTAGTCTTTGAAACTGGCCGATTGTATTAGGGCCGCTTTGTGGTGAATTATGGCGCCTGTCATGGTCAGAGTCCAGGGAGAAGAGTGTCTGCAGGCGAGCAAGAGCAAGAGAGAGACACAGACAGACAGAGACAGAGAAAGAGCGCGTTCCAGGGCCTTCTTTCAGGAGAGTTGCTTCTAGTTTTACTCTCTTGCACCTCGGACCTGTCGGCCACATGTCCATAGTAATGGGCGAACGCAAATTGAACTTTTTTCCTCCTCCCAGTTCCGTGCAGCCCCATGTACGTGGTTGTTCTGGCCAGAGGAGAACGAGCGAGCGAGAGTTGCAAAGCAAGAGGGACAAACAGACTGGAAGAGAAGGCAGCCAGAGCTAAGGGAGAGAAGCGGCCCAGACCAGAGGGAGCCCAGAAGGGCCAGCAAGGAGCAGAGAGGGGCCACAATTGGGCGGCTGCAGAGAGCTGTACACTATGTGTGTGTTTTCATTCGCACAGCCAAGAGTAAAGTGGTTTTTGGTCATCTGCATAGCAGTAGTAACAACAACATTCTGTAATATCCCTTGCGGAAGTTGGCCCAACAGCTGAGGTGCAATCCAAACTGGCCAGTGGCAGTTCTTGGGTGGGCGCTGTGCGTGGTGGTTGCGTCGTTGTTGGGCTGTGTGTTGGCGTTGTGTGGTGGCTGGCTCGGACCAAGCTGAGCTCTGGTGTTGGTGGTGCTGCTGGTGGCCAGTGGTGATTAATGCTCGACGTCATGTGCTTGATTGCAGGTATAGCGGGCAAAGTGCAGCGTCAAAGAGTGCGCCCACGGCTGGCAGGTTGGCGCAGCTCCATGGAGGAAGTGCTCAGAGGAGGGCTCCTCTGAGAGCCAATGAGGAGTACTGGTGGGCCTCATTGAGGGGCCAGTTTTAGTGGCGCTCCTGCGGGTCGGCTGGTTGTCATACGCACGCCCTAAGGGCTGGCGGCTGCACGGGGGCATGGGACGAGGACCGCCGATCGTCGTCATTTCCATACTACAAGTGGGGGCCCCCAGGAGGTTGCAGTGGCTTGCGCCGACCCTTAGGTGGGGCGACGCACGAGGGCGAGATAAAAAAACGTTGGCCTTTGGGGGCAAGTTTGTAGCGAGTGAAAAAGTGTCCCATTGTTTTCCCTCCGGCCGCTTGTGAGCATCTCTCGAGAGCAACGCCAGCACGCCACTTGGCCAGCTAAGCACTCGCACCAAGCCGGCCCGCATCATCTCTCGAGCCGCGGCCGCTTTACGCCGCTTAGGGTCAGCGTAAATTAGCTTGGGGGCGAAAATTTGTGCCCAAACGATGGCGAATTTGCGTCCAAACGATGGCGAGATGGCGGCCATCAGACTGGCCATCAGACTGGCCAGACTGCAGCGGCGAGAGAGAAAAAAGGCCAAAGGGAACGAGCGAGTTTTTGAAGGGGACCAAGTGCGAGCGGGCCAAGTGCTGCGCTCACCAACTTGGCTAATGGTTCAATAGATATTCTCTCATTTGCGCCGCCGACTGGTGGCCACCAGTCGGCGCAAACGAGTGCCGCTCGTCATAATCATCTTGGCCTTTGGCGCAGAGGAGAAGTTATCCAAAAAAGTTATCCACCAACTTTACCAACTGCATCATTGTGGATGTTTTGTGCGCCGCTGGAAACAAAACATTTTCGCGCACGAAACTCTGGCCTAATCATCATCATCATCATCATCATTCTGGCATGGACACAATGCAACGCGTGTGCACCACCACGCAAGCTTGGGGTCAGTTTGCATGAATTTGCATGATTAGCTTTTGCTGAACAACAACAACAACAGCAACAGCAACAACAACAGTCGCAAGTGCCCAAATGGGCCCAGAGGAGAGTGGCGAAAGCTGGCCGGCTGCGTGCAAGCCGTTCGTGTGGATGGTCACAGAGATACTCTCCGCATGCGAACAGTGCACACAGTCTGGACAACAATGGACGACCTATAAGTCGTTGCGCGTTCGCTTGGTGGCCGCCAAGCGCTGGAGCTTGTCTTCGGCGGCTCGTTGAGGTTTGTTGGAGGCGCCGCTCGCTGAGACGGACGGCTTGATGGTGCGCCGGGCCGCGCGGAGACTGTTTACTGTTGGCTTTTGGCGCAGTGGGGGCGAAAAAGAGGCCCTGAGACGAAGTGGCCAAGTGGTGGGGGGTCTTGAGTGGCTGCAGAGAGTGGGTTTGTTTTGGCGTGTCACTCGTGCTTAGGCTGAGCTTGGGGCAAGCACCAGCGACAACAATTGGCCCTGATTTGGTCTCTTCTCGTTCGCGGATGGTGTGCATCCGCAGGGCGCGTGTCCATCTGTGTGGCCTGGTCTACTTGCCCAGCGCGACAGACAGTCTGCGGGAGGCCGACGACTGTGATGAACTGGGCGACCTGCAGGCACAGGCAGCTCGAGGGGGGCGCACAATCAAAAACAGGACCCCCTCCCGGTGGAAGACGGGCTGCATTAGCATCATAATGGACGTGGGGGCTGCGTGCGCGTTTCTCTGGGGCGCCCAAATGGACTTGCGCCCCTATGCAGCCGCCTGCCGACTGCCGACTGGTGACCCTTCCCCTTTGGCCGTACAACCAGTGCATTCTGATGTCATCTTAATCGGCGCCAGTGGGAAGTGGGCGGCCAGGAAATGATGCTCATGAATTGTGCTCGGCGCCAGTCAGACTCGAGTGAGAGTGAGAGAGCGAGAGGGCAAGAGTGTCTCTCTCAGACAGTCCCACACATAGAGGGCCACTCTCTGTGTGTGTGGGACTGTGTTCGGGGCAGAGAAGTTGCTGTGAGTTTCTTGACTGCAGAGGCAGAGAGACAGCCCACAAACAGCCATTGTGCCCTCAACAACTTAACAATTGACGTCTCTCTTTGCGTTTGCGTTGGCCCAGAATTGCGGCTGGACCGGAGAAAGCAGGACTGAGCAGCGGCCAAGCATTGCCAAAAAGCGCTAAGCAGCGGGACACAGTTGCGGGCCAGTTTCCATTGCGATTTTCATCTATTTGCCCTGCAAAGAAGCCCCAAAAGAGTCTGTTTGTATCCCTCTGGCCAGCGTGGCTCCGTTTGGCCTCAGGAGCGGCCGAGTGAGTGGTAGCTCAGCGTGCGGCCAGAGGCACAAAAGTTGTGACAACAAATTGATTATTCCAACCATTTTGCTGGCCCGCCCTTAGCTCTGCTCTGGCCTCTGCCTTTTGCTCCTCCAACCTTTTTGCTCCTCCAGCAGGCCGGCCAGACTCGAGAGTCTCTCTCTCTGCACTCTCTGGCCACTTTCGAGTTGGCCATTTCACAATGCCCACTCGGCCGGCCGGCCCAAAAGGCGACGCTGGACACGTGCCCGCCGCACCTAACAACTGGCGTCCAGTGGGCGCCCCTTTGACTGCGCTCCGAGCGGCCACTTTGGGGCCGTCGATCATTTTTTCCTCCCCTTAGCCTCCGCGTGGGTCCACTCGAAAAAGCTCTTTTCAATCGGCGGAAGGTCCGCGCTCGCCGCTCGAGATTGGCCTCGACGGTGCAGAGACTCTCTGGCGCCCAGAGAGTCTCTGTGGCGGCCCGAAAGACCGTCTTTAGGGCCCACGAAAAGAGTTTATTTAGGGCCAAAAAGAGACTCTTTTAGGCCCGGAAATTGGGCCCAGAGGGGCGCCTCTGTGGCGACTGGATTGCGGTCGGTGTTTGGCAGAGGAGTGGAGTTTGGGCTCGGCTTTTGCGCTCCCTTTCCGTGTCATTTGTTTGCATCAAAAGTATCACAGGGGCGCGCAAGCAGCATGTGGAGTGCGTGTGAATAAATGGCCACTTTTGAGCGGGGGAGAAATCAAATTCGAGTTTGTCATTATGAGATAATCGTTTGCATGCTCTGTCCAGGCGGCCCGCTCGGCGCAATAACAAAGATTGCACAAGGCGAATGGGAGGCCAAAAGAGGCCGCACTGAGCGCAGTGAGCGCGCGCCCACCGGAGACTGTCCTCCGCACACAAGCTCTCCCAAGGGCTCCCACTGGGCGCTTCAAGAGGCCGGCCGCAGTCTCTCAGGAGCGTGCCCAAGAGCTGAACCAAGCGAGTCCATTTTTCGGCCCGGCCTCGTTGCCAAGCCGCAGTGAAAGCACACACACAGTCTGCCACAAAGAGTCTACTACACACAGTCTGCGCCCACTTGCATGCCGCAGACTGTTCCAGCGCAAACACACAGAATGCGGCCGCCTCTTTGGGAATACTTATAGTTTGCAACTCCCATGCGCGTGACCCTATCAAGTAACGCCCACCTGGCGGTTCTGCCGCCGGCCAGACTGGCGGCAAGACAAACAGTGGACAAAGCGGCCGCCTGTCTGCCCACCAGAGACACTGGTCGGCCGGCCAGCCACGAGCAGTGAGCCGCAGCAGACGTCTTGTGGCAATTTTTCGCCAGTCCTTCTCTCTCTCTCCACACACACACGCCCCCTTTGATGGCTTTTTCACTGCCTTTTTCACTGTTTTTTTTCACTGTCTTTCTTGTGCCAGACACTATCCTCCATTGAGAGATATTGAGAAATTCAATATTTCTCAATGGAGCTAGAGTCTGGCGGGCGGCATAATGCAAATGAGCGATGGCATTTGCAGCGCTGCATTCTGGGAGCTTGTCCAGAGCTTGTACATTCAGCAAGCCGCACTGCCTAGGGGCCACCTTGGAGCTCGTGGCGAGCTGCAAGGTTGCCTTCCGGCCGTCTGTGTGTGCGTGTGCGTCCAACTTGTATCACTGGGCAAACATCTATATGTTTGCCCCGCTCGTCAGCTTTCAATTTGAGAGCTGAAACAATTTTCATTGCCCCCGCGAGCTTCTCGAGACTAGGTCCATTTGGGCGAACTTAATGCGTTCTGAACACGCGAACTGGTCTGTTTTCTCTAGAGGAAGTCTGTCTGGGGCCAACCACAGTCTGCGGGCAGTTTGGCCGCTCTGGCCGACAATCAAGAGCACCCAGAGGGAATATTGAAGTCAATATCTCGCCCAACCTAAGCTTCTTTAAATCGCTTTAAATCGCCCTAAGCTGCATCAGAACCTAACTAGAATCCCTTTTCTTCTTCCAATGTTAACCAATGTAACAAAATATCAATGAAAAATCCGAAAAATTGGAAAAATTGGAAAAATTGGAACATTTTTGCACACAAATATTGCACTCATTTGCACAAAAAACGCGCCCAAATGCACAAATTTCTATAAATTTGCAACAACTGATTGTCGAAACAATTGCCAATTGTGGAAAATATTGAAATTGACGCACAACCAATAGATTCCAGGAGACGGGAAGCATCAGGCCCGGCGTTATAGGCGGCAGCAAGCCCAAGGTTGCCACGCCCCATGTGGTGGCCGCAATTGCTGCCTACAAGAAGGCCAGCCCAACAATGTTTGCCTGGGAGATCAGAGAGAAGTTGCAATCTGATGGAATCTGTGATCAAGACAATCTACCTTCGGTGTCATCGATTAACCGAATCGTCAGGAACAAGGCGGCCGAGTCGGCCAATCGGGTCTCGTCGACCAGTTCGTCGAACGACGCGGGCTCGCTCTCCTCTTCAGCCTCCTCGTCGTCGTCCTCCTCCTCCTCTTCATCCTCCTCCTCGTCGGCCTCGTCGTCGGCGCCCCCGAGCTCGTCCAATGTGACGCCGTCGCCCGTCTCGAGCGTGGGCGGCGGGCTTGTGAGCGGCGGCGGAAAGCGAGCGAGCCCGAAGAGCAGCGCGGGGGCGGGGCCCGCGGGGTCGCCCGCCTCTGCGCGCGTCTCCAGCTCTGCGGCGGCCATCGCGGCTGCGGCGGCCGCCGCTGCTTCGTCGTCGGGCGCGCACCACGCCCACCAGCAGCAACACCACTCGCAGCTGATGGGCCAGCTGCAGGCGAGCGCCAACGGACTGGGCCCTATCGCAGGCGACCTCTTCGCACCAATGCAGACCAACGGCCACCACCACAACCACCACCACAATCACAACCATCACAATCATCACAACCATAGCCACCACAGCCACAGCCACAGCCACAGCCACTTGGGCCACCAGCAGCACCAGCAGGCGGTGGCCGCCCACCACCACCACCAGCAGCAGGTGGCGGCCGCCCTGAGCGCCAACGGGGCCATGTCGCACTACATGGTCGAGCACCACTACAACCACTCGGCTGCTGCCGCCGCCGTCGCCGCAGCTCACCCCAGCCCGCACCCGCAGCCACACCCCCACGCGCACGCCCACGCCCACTCGCTGGCGGCCCACTCGCACGCGCACCCACACAACCAGCACCAGCAGCTGCAGCCCCTGCCGCTGCCCCACCATCAGCACCAGCACCAGCAGGGCCAGCACGCCCACCAGCAGCACCCCCATCTGGTGGGCGCGGCCGCCGTGGGGGTGGGCGTGGCGGCGGCCGTCGGGCAGCAGGCGCAGCAGCAGCAGCAACTAGGGCAGGCGCTGCACCAGTCGTCAGCGTACCTGGAGGCAGCGGCGGCGGCCAGCCACGCAGAGCAGGCGGCCGCCGCGGCCGCAGCCTACCAGCAGCAGCAGCAGCAGCAACTGGCGCACCAGCACCTCCCGGCGGCGCACCCGCACGGCCACGCCCACTCGCACGCGCACCCCGCTGGCCACGCCCCGCTCGTTCAGCACGCGTTTGGTGCGCTCGCGGGCGGCGCGGCCGACGCGGCGGGCGCTGCGGGCCCGCAGCAGCAGCAGCAGGCGGGCGAGCTGCAGGCGCACCAGCAGGCCCACCTGCAGCAGCAGCATGCGGCGGGCGACTCGGGTCTGGGCCCGCACCTGATCCAGTACCAGCCGCAGCAGCACGGCGAGCAACTGGTGGCGGGCGTGCAGCACCTGCAGTACCAGCAGCAGCAGCAGCAGTACCACTACCAGCAGCAGCAGGCGGCCTTTGGGGGCGGGGCGGCCAGTCTGCAGAGCAGCAACTACTCGATCAACGGAATCTTGGGCATCGAGGGCCAGCAGCAGCAAGCCATGTTGGGCACCCTGAACGGCATCGCCAGTCTGGAGGCGAGCCAGCAACTGTTGCAGCAGCAGCAGCAGTGCTCGGCCGACTTCCTGGCCGCCAAGGAGGACAACTGCGAGTCGCCGCTCGACGTGGTGAGCTCGCGGGCCCCAAACTCAAACTCGGACTCGCAGCAGCAGCAGCAGCAGCAGCAGCAACAGTTGCTCTCGCTGGCCAGCAACAACAACAACACCAGCAAGCCCGCGTTCGCCGCCAAGCCGGCCGGAAAGAGCAAGTCGCCCGGCCGAGTGCACAGCCCGCTGGGCGCCACTGTGGCGTCCAAGCAGCGCGCCGGCGGCGGGCCCAAGTCTCAGAACGGCCACTTGGCCACGCTGAAGGGCAAGCATCTGCGCCAGCACAGCAGCGAGCAGCAGCGCGACGAACCGGCCGACTTGGAGTTGGAGCGGCCGGCCTGCACCAAAGCGGCCAACGAGCAGCAACAGTCGCCCGGCGCCAGTCCAGTGGCGGCCCAGCCTCAGCCCCAGTCGCAGCAAAACGCGCAGGCCGACAACTGGCGCCAACTGGCCACCGACTTCCACCCGCCGCCGGCCCACTTCTTTCAGCCGCTCGGAAGCGCCGACATTGGCACCTTCAGTTGACGAGAGAAGGATGAGTTGCCTCGTCGGAGAGTTGAAGCTGCCCGTCAAAAGAGGTCCCTTTGGCGCCCTTTGGTTCCCATAAGGCGGGGCCAGTCGACGAGCGAGGTCGCAGGAGTCAAAACGTCAGACAAAAGTGGCACAATTTGGGCACAAAGTGAAATTTTCGATTGGCAGAGGATGAGCCAGAAGGCTCCTTTGCTTGCCTCTGGAGGACTGTGTAATACAGTTTGTGTCGTCTATTCGAGAGGCTCATTCGAGTCATACACAAGCACAGCTGTGCGAAACGCGCGCTTGGGCCCCGAACCTTTGGGCTGGCAAATAGGAAAACAACAACAAAACGTGGCCAACCAATATTTCCAGACACTTCCATGGGGCACATTTTCAAACAGTTTCACCAAACTGTTTGATCATCAGACCAGGCAAACACTTTCAACTGTTTTGAAATGGTCGCCAATATTCAAACCATCGACTGGGAGCATCCCTGAAAGCTAACCTTTAGCCTTAGGTCAGCCGCCTCTGCTGCCAGTTTTGCGCCCTCTCGTAAGCATGATTGATTGAGCTTGAGCGCCACCATTTTGGCACTCAGCCACCACTAATAATGATGTTCCGCCACTCAAGCCAACTCGAACCAGCCTCCAAAGCGACAGACACTTGGGTGCTCGCTTGGTCCATCAGCCCTAAGGATGGGCAGCAAGCGAGCCCATTGCCCAATATTGGTGCTAAACGTTTTGGCCCAAACCATTGGCTTATACTCAACCTCAACCAGTGCATTCGAGGTAGTGCAAATTCTAAAAATTCTATACAAAGTTCACAAATTTCGCAATTTCTATTAAGCTCAATCAGGAAACCACAGCATTTGACCACGAAGCAAAACCACTCTGCTCCTGTCCAGCAGCAGAGTGCTTTTGCACCGAAAGCAAAGCGCCCCATAGGGCGCGCATTCTTGTCGTTGACCGAGTTAGTTAGTTAGTTGGAGCAATGAGGAGAAGGAAAATGGATTGAAACAATCGGGCGCTATAGCCAAACAGTTGGTTGCTGCTAGAAAACGAACGATAATTTTGTATCATCATCATCAACCTAAGGCCAAGTGGCACAGTGTTTGTGCACCAGAAGTGCCCCCTCGCAAATGGTACCAGTTTGGACACTAGGAACAGTGATCGGCCAAAGGGCACGCCCACTCTGGCGCCTCTGTGTCCGAAACTTGGGAGCAGTGGACAGTGATTGTCGAACTTATGAGAACCGATCTTCGAAATGAGCATTGGTTCGAGCCCAGAATCTGAATGACCACACATAAACTTCTGGAACAAACACACTTGTAATCATCGCAATGCATTGTTGTAGCCTAGTGAAGGGAGAAAAAATAAAAATCCTAGAATTCAATACTATAATCGATCGAATAAGATCAAGTAAGATTGTTAAAGATGTCAATAAAAGGAAAGTGTAAATATCAGTAAGCTAGATTAAGCAATCATTTGTCCATTATCGAATCTGTTCGAATATTTCTCAGTAGTTGTAATTTTTAGAGTTTCGCGCTCAGATTGCGTCACGGACTCACTTCCTCCTCCCAGACTCGATGTACAGTGCGTCCCAAAAAGGTCGCCAAAACAAACACGCGTTTTTCGGAGCTTTTTCCAGGGTGTCCGACGTAGAGTTGCCACTCTCACCCTACTAGATTCCCCGATAGCGACAAAATTCCTGGGAGTCGTTTGCTAGCCCTCTTTTTCGCGGCACTTTTGAGTAATCTGGTGACTTCTGGCCTTATCTGTTGAACAAAACCCGAATTGGGTAAAGATGACTCTGTCCATAGCGAGAAGGATTCCCGAGACAGGGCATTTTCTAGCAGCTATCAAGATTAAGCCATCTAAAACTTTTCGGTCAATACCAATCATCATCCGATGGACTCCGGTCTGGTCCCGGCGTTCTCGCCAGTTTCCTCAGCAAAGACTACCCAATATTTTTTAAAGGTCTCTTCAAACTGCATGAGGTGGCTGAACGTCTCGAAGAGAATGTCCTCTACCTTGTTCGATGACATCCTTAACTCATTTGCCGGGCGCTTATGTCTTCTTTGTGGTCGTGGACAGAGAACTTCTAGTGGACAAAGGAGGGTGGACTTGGGTCTTCCCTCTTTTGTCCAATAGAAGTTCCTGGATCTGGGCCTCCGACCTACGTTGTGCAAGTGAACCTGTCCTTCTTAGGGTCCTGATTCTAGAGATTATGCGCTCATCGTCCTGTAAGTTGGAGTTGCGAAGAGTGGTGAGTAGGTGTGTCTCTTACTGTTCGGTAAGGTCCCTAATATGAGTACAGTGTACTTTGTCTGTATACATCGAGCGGAGCCTCTCTCGTTGTCGCATAATTCATGGACTCGGTGCTAGCTCTAGACGGCGAAGGAGTATACAGATAGTCATCTGAATTACTGCTCTGCTATGTGGGGAGTGGTGCGGCACCCACCAAGCAAACCGAGATCACCAAAATTAATAGGAGGTGCATGGTTGAGCCAATCCTTCCAATTTTCATGATGCAAAATACACGTATGAAAGCAATTTTATTTGTTGGTTGATTCTCCTTGTTTCACTACTACAACCAGTGTTTTGCGTTCTTATTCGGCGGATAGTATTGATTTCGATTAGCAACCGTGACCAATAAATTCAGACCAAAAAACAGATGGCGACCGTTCAGTTCGCCATTTTTAGAACTTGAATTGGCACAGTCAGACTGTCGGCTGGCATATAGTCGCATGGTCTGGGAAGGCGTCGGGTGAATGAGCTGAAACCCCGCCAACATCGTCACTTCGAATCAACTCTCCAGCACAGTCAGTCCTGCACCGAACGACCAGGCGGGCTTCAGAGTAACGCCAACCTGAAGCCTACGGTGCGTGGGATTGGGGAGATCAACAGGAGACCTCGGACTGTACCGACTTGCAGTTCAGTCGGACAGTCTCTCGCCTTCGGTCTGAGAACTAGGGCTCCAGCTGAACTGCTAGTCTGGCATTCCGAACTGCGGACGAGAAGCCGAACGAGCGGGGCTCGCGATATATATACTGGGTCACAAGGTGACCCAGTGGACCATCTCAGGAAATCTTGTAATCAATACTTACCTTACGTATCTCCAGTGGCGAGTGGGTCTCGAGGTAGTCTTGAGATCCTCCTTGCTTCTTTGTTCTTCGTTCTTTGTTCTTTGTTCTTGCTTCTTTTTTCTTTCTTCCTGATCTTGATTTGTCTCTTGATATGGTGTTTTGAGTTTTCCCTGTATCTTTCTTGATGTTGATTTTGAGGAATTTACTTGAATAGTTCTTGCTGCGAATTATTTCTCAAACTTGCAAGAAACAAGCAGCAGTACGCCCTAGAGTGCCAAACGAGGGAGCTATGGCGCCATTCTGGAGAGTGATGGGGCACCCAATTCTGTTATGAGTTGAGAGTAAAACTAGAGTGTTAGATTTTTAAATGGTTGAAATTAACCTGTTGGAGAGAGGAAGTGGGGGTGTTGTTGATGTGTAGAGATGGTATTGTATTGGATGGACTTGAATAAGTTCTACACACAGGGTGGATGTTTGAATGTCCCCAGGACCTACTAAGACTTTATTAGATGTTACTCGTTCTACGTCTGGTTGGAA
>Ga0058701_10000007_pt1 | contig 157368 bp, 130 predicted proteins | sample AgamicOrMae_FD_97039 | JGI IMG/M metagenome (GOLD analysis project Ga0058701, IMG submission 97039) | Agave microbial communities from Guanajuato, Mexico - Or.Ma.e | ecosystem: Host-associated > Plants > Phyllosphere > Phylloplane/Leaf | place: Guanajuato, Mexico | collected 2012-06-04
ACCTAGTACCACGCCATCAGCGTGAGCGAGCAGTGCCATCAGCACCAGCAGGTGGAGTTTACAAGCGCACAGAATTGGTTGAATATTACTATATCAGAGATCAAAGTCCGACATTGGCCGTCAGGAGCTTCATGAGTAGCCGTAAGAACGCTTTGAGTCCAACAATAGACACAGTTAGGAACCTCATACAGAAATTTGAGAGGACAGGAAGCGTATCCGATGAGGTTGAAGGCAGAAAAAACAAAGAAAAAAATGTCAGAACGCCGGACTTGATCGAAAAGGCGATTGAAATTCATGAGGCAAATCCACAACTCTCAGTCCGTGAGTTAGCTCGCGAGCTTGATGTTAGTGCCTCCACAGCATTCCGAATAAGACGCCATGATCTCGGCCATTTTGCCTACAAGATTTCCACTTTTCAGGCCCTGAATCCCAATGATACCGAAAGACGGCTCGGATTCGCGAAAGAGATTTGCTCCCTGGTCGACGAGAAAAAATTCGACCCTCAGAAAATAATTTTTACGGATGAGGCTCATTTTCATTTAGACGGATACGTCGACAAACAAAATTACCGGATTTGGGGGACAGAAAAACCCAGCATCCGAACGAAGCCTCTTCACCCTCGCAAGCTGACCGTCTGGGCGGGAATATTCTCGAAAGGCATCTTGGGGCCAATTTTTCTCAAGGAAAATGAGACCATCGATGGCAGAGTTTACAGTCGGATTCTGCATTCTGCAATCGAGGAGGCTTCCAAGAGGCGTCTCACTGGGTCTCATTTCCGGCAACAAGACGGTGCACCACCACACCGGACAGGAGAGAACCTTGATCTCATCCATTCACATTTCAAAAAGAGGGCCATAGCGAAAGGTTATCGTGAAAGATTCAGCGCAGGTTACGAGTGGCCACCGTTCAGTCCCGATCTTCCCGTTGTGGACTTTTATTTGTGGGGCTTTATCAAGGATTCAGTCTACAAGGAGAGACCTGGAAACCTTGAGGAGCTAAGAGAGCGAATCTCCGACACTATGCACGCGATACCCTCACAGACTTTGCAGCGCGCAATTTCTGCCTTCGAAAAAAGACTCCGATTAGTGATAGAGAGTGGGGGTGAACACTTCGAAGATATGCTACATTAAAATGCTAGGCTTTGATCCACCAGTGTTCGAAATTTCAATCAATTACGACGAGCAGTTTCGGGAAAAAATCCAAAAGACTTGTCTAGAGTCAAAAGAAACACCCTGTATGTGGACTACGTTCTAAAACCTCTCGTGGCGAAAATCTTACCTAAATTGTACCATGATGAGCTTGACAAAGTGTGGGTGCATCATGATGCAGCGCCTGCCCACACATCCGCGAGAACAAGTGAATACATTGAGCACGTCACTCGAACAAAAGGTATAAGATTCATACTCAGTTCCCAGATACCTGTCAAGGGTCCCAAGGTGTGGTCCCCTGGATTTTTTCGCATTTGGCTTCCTGAAACAACGCCTCAGAAAGCGAAGGCCTCGTAGACTCGAGGGTCACAAGCGCGCAGCCCAGAGCGAGTGGCGTAGAATATCTACGAATACTATCTTGAGTGAGTACAATGAGTGGAGAAAGAGACTCGAAACGATAGTTAAGGTTGGAGGCAAGCATATTGAGAACGTTAAACATCTCTACAATAAAAGACAGTCGAGGCCGGAGTGATATAATTCGTCATTTATTTGTTTGAACACCCTGTAATCACGGCCTCGACCCGCCGTGGCATTGACTCTATGAGGGCCTGACAGGTCTCAGCCGTGATTGTCCTTCACGCCTCTCGAACCCTCTCCCATTGCTCCAATACACCTCTGGGTGCCTCTGATTGCGATCATAACAAATTTTTAAGATTGACCCAGAGGTGCTCAATTGGGTACAGGTCCGGGCTTTGAGCAGACCAGTCCAGGACTTTGATCCCTGCGTCTTGGAACCACCTCATCGCCAGCTTTGATGTGTGTTTGGGATCGTTAACCACCTAGAAGATGAGGTGGTTGCGGGGCGGGTGCTCTGGCTCACAATCTCTCGATCGTTGGTAGCAGAGCGTTCTCCAGTAAATCGACACACTACTCAGAATCCATAGTGCCAACGAACTTGACCAGAGCCCCGACTCCTGGCCATGCCATCGAGCCTCACACTATGATTGAGCCCCCGCCGAACTTCACAGTCGGCTGGATTATCCGGTCGCTCAATCAAGAGCCGCGCTCGACCCAGCCGTATTGTGGGCCATCGGAGCAAAGGCGGTTGATTTTGGTCTCATCGGACCAAATAACCGACTTCCAATCCTCAACCGTCCAATGCCGGTGCTCGATGGCCCATCTCAGGCGTCTTCAGCGGTGAGTAGGCGTCAAGACGGGCTTCTTCTTTTTCTTCCTCGCCACCAAGTTGCCGACGTCTTTCATTGCTTTCCGCACGGTCTCGGCACAAACCTGCTTGCAGAGCCCGCAGTTGACAATTTTTGCCGCTTCCACCGCGGTCTTGGCGCGCCCTCTTTTAATCAAGCTGACCGCATATTTTTTGTCTTGCGTAGTCAGCTCGCTCGGAGCACCAGTATTTGGCCTTGGTGTGTCTCTCGGCATAGAACTCCGTAATTTAGTTGCCAAGCTTTTCGACACACCAAAGTCCTTGGAGATAGCACAGCTTGCTATACCGGTAGCGAGGCTGGCCTTGAAGGCTTTGAGAGTAGCTTCCGGTATGATCTTCATGGCAGTGGAGAGAAGAACCGGAAATGCTTATTGAGAGGGCGTGAAAAGTTAGGGGTTAAGTGAGATCTGAGAGCGATAGAGTCCTGGGATGGAGAGTGGAAAGATTGGGTGTGAAGAGTTATCATCGGTGTTGACAAGATAGTCGCAATAGGCGCGAACCAATTGCGAAACATGCGCCGAAAAAATTGGCCACCAGAGCGTGCCAGAAAATAAATCGATAATTAATGTCAATAAGTGGAGAGTGCGAAATCCAGCTGCGACAAAGCTCAGCGAGAGAGTCGAGAACGAGAGGTGAGTCAGTCGAGAGATATAATGCTGCGAGAAACATAATATTGAGTCAGATCAAGTATCAAGAATCTTCGTGGCCAAATCTGTGAGCCACTGTAGTTTTAATTATGGATTATGGATATCGAAAAGTGAGCCCAGTTCGTGGTGCGCACTCTGCTTTTATGGTAGAGCCGCGACCAAGCATGTCGACCTCAGTGGGTCCGACCAGAGATTACTGCTTAACATCCCCCCATGATCTTTGGTCAAACTTGTGAAGATGTAGGAGTGAGAGAGTTGACTGGCACAATCTGTTGAATCTTGAGGGTTTTGGGCCAATTCTGGGAAGTTCATGGTCACCATTCAGACTTGATCCATCAGATACATATGAGAACTGACTAGCGGTGTGTGGGATGTCGAATCTGGTCTTCATGAGAATGGGATAAATAACGGGAACAGGAGGTTGCCCACGTTCTGATACGTTAATCCGGATGACTACTGGAGGGGCCGATGCAACCGATTCCGATCTCGAAGCTCGTGCCTTCTCAGCTATATTCTCGCTCATTGACGAGATGATCTGGGTTTCAAGTATTCCCTCAATGGGATTTTGACGGCATAGGCAGTAAATGAGAGTACAGATGAGTGTTAAGACGCTGATTACTGTGAATGATGACAAGCTGATTGTCTCTCTAGGATGATCTTGATGATCTCTTGCCCATGCAATGAATTAGAATTGGTGATTCAGGGTATGCAATTCTTCATTATCTTTGCTGATATGGTCCAGATTGCGCAAGGCGGAGTTTAACGTAGCTTTCCATGGTTCCAACTCCAGCCCCTCTGATGTAATCAATCGATTAGTGCTTGTCTCCTCGAACACAAGATCAGTGATACTGATTTCGTAATCGGTTTATCTGATCGAAAATGACAGGTTGCTGGGAAGACTGAATGGCCATTTGGGACAAGAAAGCAATTGGTTCCCGATCTTGATTCGGTGTTGATAACACCCTATCAATCGTTTATGACTGGTAGAATAAAAGAATGGTTCAATCTCGCTAATGTTGTATTTCTCAACCGAAGTGAACTTCCACAGTGGTTTCGTTATTACCACTGTTTGATTCACATCTATGCATCAGTCAATTACCTTCGAACTTTCGGGTCGCTCAATGAATTTAGAGCAATTTGCAGTCCAGTTGTAAATCAGGAAGGTGGGACCAATATATACAAAATATATATAAAATAGTTATTTGAATCAATCCATTCCTCAAAGGAAACAGCTCGATAGATGAACGAACCGGCATCCCCCGTAGGCTTGATATACCAGAGCTTCGGTTGATCTTTGTCCGAGCTTGCTTTGACCATGTGTGTTTTCGATGGGTCCAGATCACGAAGACCTCGGCATTTTGGTAGCCATTCGCAGACTGCTGTGGTATCCAGAAGATCTTTTTTGAAACCTGTTCCTAGGGAATAGAGGAACTCTGTCTTTTTCGATTAGTGAATTGATCTGATTCACTGCCATAAGAATTCGTGTAAGGTTAGTTATTAGCGTCTCTAAGCGAATATTCGAGTGGTTGACATTTTCGAGCAGGAAGGCCTCATATTTGATCGAGTTCACATTGATCTCATAGACCTTCTCCATTTCCCTTTTGAAATTTTCAAGCTGAAAAGTTATGTTGACTAATTGTTTGCGATTAGTCCAAGTCGTGTTTTTGGTAGAATCCGAATTTTACGATTGATAAAACGTATGGTGAGTGATGCAGATCCCCTCCAGAAATCTTTCAACCCAAGATGGTTCTGTTGCCTGTCGAAGGACTGGGGGACTCTTCCTGTTTGCTATAAATTGGAATCGCTCTAGTCTCTTGAGATCAGAGCTGAGATCTTTTGGCGGGATAGGCAGTGATTAGCGAGCTCATTGAATAGCTCTTTGCATGAGCGAGACTTCTTGATCGTATTTAACTCCTTTAATCTAGTTAACTCTGCGAGAGGGGACAGGCCGAACTTCACATGGATAGCCAGACAATCCAATAGTGAGTTCTGTTCTCGAGGTCGGTTAATTTTTACGGACTCGAATCCTGAGTGTTGTGGATACCGAAGGATTCACGCACAGTAGGGAATTGACCACAACAAGGAGTTCCGTCTTTTCAAGTGTTGGGGGCACTATTGCCGAATGCAATGCTGATTGTGTTTCAGCACCCTCAACGTAGCAATTCGGATAGATTAATGAAATTCATGCAGCATGAAGCCTTACCAACCATTGGAAATACTTTCAGAGACTGTTTCATCATGCAACAAGATAATGCGGCCACTCATCTCTCAAGATACTCACGTAAAAATCCCGCAGAACTTGGTGTTCAGCTACTAACTTAGCCCTAGGGCTCACCAGACACGTCTAGTGTCCCGTACGTTCGTGTTGAAGTGTGAAACTTTGTCAAACTTCGCCTTTTATGGTTTCGTTGACAAGTCGAGTTGTCAAGCAACAACGCACGCGTTCTATTGAGTATTAATCCTACGGCTGAGTTTGAGAGTCCCTGCCGATAAGTATCGGCAATCAGTCCTAGTCCTTCGGTGAGTGAGTGAACTTCAAAATGTCGAGTGATTGTGCTGTGTTCCTCGAAGTGTTGAGTGATAGTGGGTGCGAAGGGGAGAAGGTGTGTTCGGATTTCCTCCAGTGGTCACCAGTTCTATTTGAACTGAGTCAGAGAGAACTGAGATGTCTGATTTGTAGAGGGTTGGCGATCATCTATTATACCCGGACCGAAGTTTATCCGTCGTCGACTCGATATCAAGACCCACCACTAGAGTGGATCTAACGGAAGAAGTGCCAGCAGGTGTAGTGTTATATATTGATGGTCACTACGAGAGAGGGCGCAAAACCCGTTATGCAGTGGTCAGAGCTAACCGCTCGGAAGAGTCATCTGGATAAAAGAAAGACACAATCAAAGGATCGTTCGAAGGAATGCGCCAAAGGCTGGTTATAGTGATCGAGAGTCAGAGTTGGACCATCAACGAAAAGGATTGATGCTTGAGTCAAGCCTATTTCATTGAAAAAAATCAGGTGGTAAATCTAACTTGTCCAGCCCCGTAGAGGCTGCTTCATCGGGTATTTCGGATTCATCACCTGCGACCACCCTCTTTGCCAACAACTTCTCCGACCTGGGTTCCGTGCGGCAAGCCGTGCCCTCACTTGAAGTTTCGGTAGAAAAAATTCGTGCAGCAGTATAGAGGGATAAGAGCTGATACCTAGCGATCGATACTCCTAGATGCCCGGCCTCCACACCTCAGCTCTCCCATGAATGACGGAAACTAAGAAGTGCACTCACACACCGGTCGCTTGAACCAGGACTAGTTTATTTGTTCTCCAGCGCATAGGTTCGGGTATTGTAGATCGAAAGTGTCTCAGCTGGTCCAGCGAAGGTTTGATTTCTGCTTACGCAAGATCCGCACCAAAACGGTATCTTGTCGCGACAATTTCAATCTGTGTCCAGCCTAATGATTCTCAGTTTCTCCCTCTCGACCAGAATGCAGGCGGCATCATTGGTTGCGCCACAATAATGTGAGGACGAGAAGATGGTGAGCACCTTGCCGTTGCAGTGCAGTGCATATCCGGGCGGGACGCACTCGTGAGCCCGGATTATGTGAGATAGTCCGTTGAGTCTGAGGAATCGCTTAACTGCCTCCTCGCTGAAAAAGAAGGCCGTGCCTCGCTTTGTGTTGGGCAGGTAACCCTGCATGTTGGCCATCGCTTGCTGGCCGCCGGGCTGCTTGCGCAACAGATCCGCGTACTCCGAATACTCAGTACTCGAGACTGGATCGTTCCAGAGGATCTCCCAGGCGGCGGGCGACTGGTTTTCGGGGTCAGCCAGGGGCACCGGAATGTTCATCAGCTCGTCCAGGCGCAAGGCTGATGTTGGGATGCCCCCATGGGCGCAGAAGATGTGATCGTCAATTGTGGCCGCCACTGGCATGCAATCGAACACCCGATTGAGCGTCTCCCAAACTTGGATGCCCAATTGTTGATTGTGGAACTTTTCACAAACTTCACGGAAAAAGGTGAACGCCTGCTGGATTGATCGGATTTCGTGGTTACCCCTCAGCATATAGAACACCTTTGGGGCGAGTATTTTCATCGACAACAGATAGCAGATACACTCTAGTCCATAGTCGCCGCGGTCCACATAATCGCCCAGGAACAGATACGAGCCCGCCACACAGGTGGGCGCATTTGGCCACAGAATCCGCTCGTAGATCCTCAGGTCGTTGAGGTTGCCGTGAATGTCGCCCAGAACGAAACAGGGCGAGTTCACGCCGACAACTCGAGGCTCGCTCTTGAATATGTTCTCGGCCATGGCGCACACTCGTTTGATCTCGTCGGCCAGCACCTTGCGATCTATCGTCTCCCAGCTAGTCTTGCCCAATGGCACTGCCCCCGTAACACTGCTAAACATGCGCGCGGGAATTCCGTTGATCAAATTCGTGCCTGTGCCGCCACCGGAAGCGGGCGACCCTGTCCCCGGCGCTGCTCCGCTTCCGCCGGGACTTGTACCCCCGGGGGGTGCGTTTGTGCCCGCACTGTTGCCGTAATGCTGGTAGTTGGCCGCGGTCACTGCGTTCCAGTAGTTTGTGATCATGTCCACCAGCTTGTTGGGCGTGTTGTCGCTCGCGAAGGTGGCTCGAGATTGCTGCCGCTGGAAGCGTGAAATCGGAATCGGATACTCGTCGAAATGGACCTCGGTGGGTTCGATGATCTGTGCATCCTGGGTCAGTTTTACAGTGTGCAACGCAAGTGTGTAACTCTTCTCCTTGCATCTAGGACAGGTGCCCTTCCGCTTGAGCTCGCCGCCAATGAGGTTGCCCTCGATGTCGGTGAGTGCGTGCTTCTCCACAATGGTTTCGTAGTGCTGCTTGACGGGCAGGACGCTCATTTGAGAGCGAAACAAATTGGAGGTGCCTCTAAGTTGCATGGAGCCAACGGCGAGCATAAAGTTCACCTCGCTAATTGAGTCGCCATATTTCAGATTCAGCTGCTTGTAAATGGCCGCCAGCTCTTTTCTCACTGAATCTCCGTCGATCTTTTGCATCGCCAAGTCGATTGCCCTTTGGTTCGAGCTGCTGGACGACTTGGCGCTCTGCGAGGCGCCTCCTTGGTTCTTGGAACTCTCGCCAGTTCGACTAGAGCTGCGCAACAAACTCTGAGCCTTTTTCACCTGTACCACTCGCAGTCTGTCGTGGGCCATCTGGTAGAGCTCGCTGACGTTGAGTTGGCCGTCGCGATTTGAGTCGTAGTAGCGGAATATGTAAGCGCACCTAAGCTCGCCCACGTGGCCCCCGTGCGCCGTGCTCCGATCCATGGCGGCCAAGCCCAGCAGCAACTCGTGAAAGGTGACGAAGGGCATCTCCTGCCTGTTGAGCTTGAAGGCCCTATAGAGTGAGCGAAAATCGTGAGCATTTAATCTGGCGAAGCCCGGCGATTTGGGTGGCGTGCTCACCATGCTCTGGTTGGACGAGGGACTACGAGGGCTACCTATTCTGGCCGAGAGCTGGCTCATGGCGTCGCTGGTGATGCTTTGTTGCTCGTAGCCGAGCTTGTTGAGGTAATCACAGAACGAGACATAATTCATGTTTTGCGAGGGGAAACAGTGTTGAACATAATCTGAATAGAGGCGCAGTATGTCGCCCCGTTCAAAGTGGCACGACTTGAGCATCTCCTCCTGGTAGGTGCGCGCCGGTTGGTTCTCGCGCGGCTGGAACCTGATGGCCTCACGCAGTGTGTACTCACTGTAGGCGCCCCGCTCCACACTGCTTGTTGCAAAGGCCGACGTGAACATGCCCGGCTCTGGGCCCCAAATGTCGAGCATTTCCTCCTCCTGGACGATGGTCTCATGTTTCAGCCAGTAGATGCCGTTGTGATCGTGCCTATGCGAATGTGATTCAGAACGCTCGGGCGACACACTGATCTCACAGGGACACTCGTATGGGGCGCTGGTGGACGGCTCGTTGGTGTGCCGGGGCAGAGTATCCACCGAGGTCTTGCCCAAGCGGGACAGGGCGTTTGTGGACGAGGGCGAGGCAACCGCCGGCATCGATAAAAGATTTGTCATAAACACCACTCTCGTAACATACTTCAGCACCTCGGGCAGCTGGATGCGCATTATGTGCAATATCTCGGGCGGAGTAAATATATGCGACGATTTGATACCTATTTTGATTCCCAATAATTGTCTTATCTTGTTCACAATGGCCGCATACCAACCCTCCGACTGCTTCAAGGCCACATAGGGCAACCAGAGGCCCTTGTGCGAGTGACACCTGACCAAGGCAAAGCGGTCATGCTTGGGACAGTGGATAACCACCGCGCATACATCGCTCAGATGATGCCCATAGGAGGTGGTCACCGCGGCTGTGGTAGCGTATTCATGGCTTGGATCATTGTTGGCGAGCCTCTGGCTCGAGTTAGATGCGACCGACGAGGTTGAATCGAGCGACGATACTTTACGCACTTGATTGGACATAAATCTAAATCTAAATATGAATATTGAGCACACCTATTCGTTCATCTGCCCTTTCTGGTTGCCAACTCAGCTCTAATTGATTATGTTGTAATATTCTCGATTGAATAGGCCACTAACTTACAGCTAATTAAACGGAGGGACTGAGCAATTTCTGGGAGCCCGCTTGAGGCCGTGCATTGGGCGGTCAGACTCGAATCGGATTATCGCGGAGGCAAAATTCATCAACAAAAAATCAATATCCTTGCAGACGATTGTGTGACAAAATGAGAACTCGCTGCCGGCTTGCGCACTTGCAACTGATACAACCTGAGCTTCCTAACCCAGACCCAAACAGCATGCGGGACTAAGGCATCACCTCGCGGGCGAAGTGACTCTTTATTCTGCAACTTTGTGGACTGCCGTCGATAACGACACAATTTATGCCGACTATCGAGAACGATCGATTGATGTTATATCTAACAGTAACAACTTGACAAGGACATTTCATGCATTCAGAAATCTTCCAAATCAGCATAGCCAGGCTTTGCTCCCTCACATTTAATCATGGATTGCAAGATTGGAACCTTACAGCAAGAGGCGGGCGATAAGGCTGTGATGGAGAATTTTCCTTGAATGACGGTATCTAGGATGTCTCTGAGACAAATGAAATAGCTCTTCATCAGGTTGTTGTTGCCGGCAGCCACTTCTGAGGAAGCCAGATGAGGGTGCTCCTTACAGCACTTAGGTAGAAGAACTGACTCCGGTTGTGTCCTACAGTACCTGGAACGGAGGCGGCCAGTGTCGTGACAGCATCTCTCCAAAAAGCTCTTGGGGAGCTTCATGCAACTACTTGATGCAGCTTCTTCAACCTCTGCCTCTGCGGCTGCCTGGAAATTGTGGCCCAGTGTAACCAACAAAACGATGCATCCTAACGTTATCAGTGCCCAGCGGCTTCCGTTGCTTATCGACGATGACATCTTGGATCCTACTGTCTTGATGAAGATTGGAGATATTATTCAATCACGAAGCTTCCTAACAAATCAGCTATCTTTGATACTTGGACTGCCGACCGGTGGATAGTGAATGAATTTGCTTTCTACGAGCACATCGACTTTGAGCTCACAGAAATTCAGATATTATTCATTCGCTATGTCTGTCGGCTTGCACTCACTCATTCGTATACCACACGCTCCTGAAGATTGCCAGATCATTCAAGTTGAAACTGTCTCACGCAAATCAGGCACGATGAGGAGCTATCAAAAGCGCTAAGGCTTCGGCTCGCGAAGAAGCCCCCATCCTCAATATGGAGGAGGTCCCTTTCCGAAGAGAGTAAGCACTTGAGCAATATTAGCTCCTCAACAAGATACAACCTCTTCCGGCGAGTTCCAGGCGCATGATAAATCCCGCCCCCTGAGGATCATGTTACACGGGGCGCGGATGGTCCTATAAGATCCCACAATCAGCGAGCGATCAACTGTGAGGACGGATGTACCCTGGATTAAGTTCAAACGATCTTGGATGGATTAGACTAATAGTTCGTCTCTGTGTCAGACTCGCCATCGAGAGCAGCGAGCATAGATCCACCCGTGGAAGCAAATTCTTAAAGACAGGAATTCTATCTATAGCTGTCTATATGCTCCACTGAAATGTCATGAAGATATTTCGAAAATTTTTAATTTGAAGCGTGCTTCATATCTCGCAGTTGGGCATCACCACGATGGATTGACCACTGCTGCTCGTTGTACTTCTAAAAATCTCGGAGAGTAGAAGTTTCGTTACTCACAGCAACTGTTGATCGGCCGCGCTGAACGTTTGATGAGCTGCTTTGTGCAATTAGCAGTAGATGTTTGCGAGTATAGTATTCTCGCGATGTCGTCAACATGATTAGTTGGTCCGACGATAGAAAACGTTATACGTAGAATAGTGGAGTTTTAGGGCTCAGAGCTATAGATGCTATTTGCATCGACTCTGAAGGAAACAGGGCCACAAGCCGAATTCCATGTAGTGGCTCGAACACTTCACGATGAGCCATCGAAGAATGCTGCAAATTCGGGGCACGTTTCGAAAAAACAATCTTAATTCCGGGCGCAGAATCGATGGCGGCTTAGATCCGCCCTCGCTTTAAAAGAGAGTAATAGCTACTGACTTGTCAAAGCAATATTCGCTTATCTACGGAAGTTAACTGGCTCCAGATTTCTGAGTGAGTCTATCGCATTTTGAGATATAGATTGGGGCCCTCCAGAGGAGTTCGAGGGTTGGAGCCTCTAAACGAAGAGATAGATGATTCCAAGGCGAATGATTGACGATCGGAAGTTTTGAAGATAGATATACTCTTGGGAATGTTGCGAGCTGCCGGGTGTCGAGCGACTGCGAATGCTTGAACTAGCGAACGGAAAATCCAGGCTAAAAAGTCTATCGTATACGTAGCGCAAAGTGTCGGCTTGCCGATTGCTTAGGATTCGTCTCTTGTTGCCGATGTTTCCGACGATCACCTCTCCCAGCACTTGAAATCGCGCCCGCATAGGATTGGTGCCCGTCAAGCGGGAGCGCTTTGGATGCCCTGAATTGATCCTCCGACCATCTATTTCGAGAACGAAGTGTTCCCTCCCTTTCGGAGCTGTCAAATTGTGTTTAGCAGTATCTAATCTGCAGCAAATTAACACAACAAACGAGTTCAGACAACATTACGCGCTTCGCACCCATGTGAGAGAGGGCCCCTGCGACAAGGATCTCTGCAGCAGTCGTATCTGTAAGCGGCGAGCCAACTACGCGACACGACAATCGGCCTAGTAGTCGCTAGATTGAGAGCCCTTTGGCTTTGTGTTTTGATAAGCTCTTTACTCGATCGGATGATCGAGTGGTAGATGAAGCCGCTCGGCAAAAAGCCTACTGACTGATTCGCATCATGGCGCAATGCTGGACACAAACCGACGTCGTTGCTGGCGCGCGAGCAACTACCGATGCTGATTGGGCATAAATGAAGTCGCGTTCTTGACCAAGAGTCAGTAACGAGAAGCACCAATCGATCTTGTTTGCAATTTTCAAGGAAGAAGGTCAATAGTAGACCATTATTCTTTTCGGAGCCCCACAAATTGATGTCTGAAGCAGCGCCATCACTTCCGCCGGCGGAAGATTCACGCATGCACACATACACAGACAAAACTTGTAGCTCCATTCAACTGTTGCACTTGTGAAGGCCGACTCCCCAATAGACTCGTCCTCCTCCATCTCTACTCTACCCTGACCTTGGAACAGGTCCAACTGGCGATTATCAATAACTGACTTCGACTGTGATGGAAATAACCTAGCATTGCAGATATTCGGCTCACTCGTCACGAAGAGAACTCATAAAAGGTGGAACCTGGAGGCGGGTGCGTTCGAACAATAAAACTCATAGAAAGAGTTCAGATTTTTAGTCGATCTCGAGGAACCAATTTTACGGGTCCCCTTCTTTCCCTTACCCGAGTAAAGATCAAATCACTGGCATGCTGATCACAGAGCGATGAGCTCCGGGGCCAAGACATCACCTCGCGGGCGAAGTAACTCTTTATTCTGCAACTTGGTGAACTGTCGGTAACGACCGATTGATGTTAGACCCAGCAAGAGGTTGACATTTAGCGATCGCATTCAGAAATCGTCCATCATCATCTCAAAGCCAGCTTTTTGACATTTGATCAGGGATTGCAAAATTGGAACCTTACAACAAGAGGCCGGCGCTAACCCGTTGATGTTGAACTTGTTTTCGATGACCTGAGTTAGGACGTCTCTGAGGCAAATGAAATAGAGTTTCCTGACCTTTTCATTGCCAGCGGCCTGTGCCAGTGGGGCCAGTTCACTTTGGGAACTCGGGTGTACCTCTTTATCCTTACAACACCGATTCAGAAAAGCTGACTTCGGCTTCAGCTTGCAAAACGAGGTACGCTTTTTGGGGTCTTCGTGACAGCATCTTTCCAAATATTTTGCGCCAAGCGATTTGCATGATCGAAGGGGTGCAGCACTTTCGTCAATGTCCTCCTCCATTTCATCCATGGCCGCGTGGACATTCTGCCACAGTGTAACCAACACAATGATGCATCCTATCACTAGCGCCGCCCGACGACTTCCACTGGCTGTCGAAGATAGCATCTTGAATCCTACTGTCTCAATAAAGATGAGAGATATAATTTACGCTCGACGCTTCCTAACAAAGCAGCAATTTCCGATATTCGGCAAGAGGTGCAGTGAATGGAAAATGAAATCTGGTCTCTGCGAACACATCGACTCCGAGCTCAAAGAAATCCAGATATTGATCATCCGCTATGTCTGTCGGCTTGCACTCATGGTAGATCATACACCACACGCTCCTGAAGATTACGGGATCATTGAAGTTGAAACAGTCTCACGTATATCAGGCATGATGGGGGGCGATCAAAAACGATCAAGCCTTGGCTCGCCGAGAAACCCCCATCCTCAATATGGAGGTTCCCTTCCAAAGAAAGTTAGCACTTGAGCGATATTAGCTTCTCAACAAGATACAAGCACTTTCGGCGAGTTCAAGACACATAATGAATTCCACCCCTCTGGCGATCATGTTACATGGACCTCGGATGATCCTATAAGGTCCCGCATAGTGTGAGATAAACTATCTGGACGTATTTTAACTGGATTCATTTTGGATGATTTCTTCACAGAGCTCTGATTTGCACACAGTCGGGACCAACTGTTTCAATCTGCGTTAATCAGCGATGGCCTCTGGATCATCATCATCTCCACGGTGACTCTACCGCATGGGGGCCCAATTAGAGGCAGACGCACGATACTAAAGGGGGTTTACAAACTTGAGGATGGAATAAATCAATCACCTCATGGGGGATCTTGACCTTCCAATTGTCTTCACCGACCTAGGCTTGACTGACTTCGGCTTCGATGATTTCGGTCTCGCTGTTTGCGTCTTTGGTGACCTGGTCCTGGCTGACTGGAACTTGGATGGGTCGTCGGAGGTACCAGGGGCTAGGTAGCCCGAGAATGAAGGACTGGCGGTATATCCACGAGTTGATCTGGGACCTCCGCCTTCTGAGCTTGAACCGCCGCTGCACATGAAGTATAGCACAACCAACAGCACTATTAGAAGTAGAAATGCGAAGATGAACCATAGCATTGATGATGATGATGATGATTGGCTAGTCAGGCTCAGCGTTGTGTCCAAATAGCAAAAAACAGTGCAGGGCTGTCCTCGGCGGCATTGGTTGCAATCGGCTCTTCGCATGCAAGATTTGAACTCGCAGTCCTCGGGCGGACAAGGTTCCGGACAAAATTCAACCGGTTTAACACATTTCTGCGGACACGTTGAGATGTTTCTTGCATTTGATAAGATACAATCATATGGACACACCTGATTATATCCGTCGGTGAAGTTGACCAGGACACAGTTTTGACAGAGTTCTGAGTCGGGTGTCAGTGGACAGTATGCCCCTGTGCAATATTTGGTATTGAAACATGCGTATTTGAGGCAATAGAGTGGATATAAGTGATAATAAGCCGGTGATCCCATGGTACTATCTTTTTTCTCCTCTAATCCTTTGCTTCTATATTGATGGGCCCGACGTGAATAGTTTTTTCAAACATAGAAACTAGATTATCAGAATTTCGAAAAGGCCTCATATGATAATATTATAAGGTTCTCCTTTCTGGAAACTAGGTTCTCAACTAGGATCGTCCTAGAGTTCGGCATCAACTTCTCCGATCTAACCTCTTCACTTCCTTCTGCAGCCCCATAGGGCGAAGCGCTTTTTTCTGAGCAGCAATTTCTGCAACAATCGTTTTGGAAAGCAGAAGATGAGCCTGAAGCTCTAACACACGAACTAAGGATGTTATAAGAATCCATCTGGATATCGTACGTTTATGGATCTCTATTCAACTTTATCTGATTCTACATGTGGCATGATGCACACTTGTTAACCTGGATACACTATACAGCAGATAATATAAATGAGAGTTCCTGATAGACCAATGTTCAATTGATTTCAGATTTCCTCTAGACTCCGATTCGCATAATGAAACAAAGATGTTTCTGGTTCCTAACAGCAACAATGGCATTCACGATTGTGAACGGGTTCATCCAGTCCAATGTATCCTTCTACCAGGCCGAATCAGGAGTCGAATACAGATTCATGAATACCTCCCTGCAACAATATCCACCAGGACCACCGGGACCACCATTACCAATGGGACCAACAACCTACACATACTATGCAGGCTTCAAATGTTTTCTCTACTGCATGTACACCGAGCCGAATATTGTTCTATGCCCCGAGATCAATTGCAGGAACCGTTTTGAAAATCCCAGATGCCTAGGTTGCGTAAACGCTGGACTCACCGGGGACATGGAAACATGCACAAAGGAATGTGTTACACCTGGCTGCCCCAATCTATGCGTTATTCATGTGAAAGAATGTATGGAAGTTTGCGCCTCCACAGATTGTCCCGGTCAACCCTGCTGGCTATTCGGCACACCCTGTGCCCCGAGCAGGAACTCCTCTCAAAGCAGACGAGTTAACCTCTGTTACAGGGATTTGACACAGATACATCCCTTGGGACCGGAAACAAGCTTCACTTGGATCTATATAACCGTCGGAGTTGTCTTTGTGATGTGCATGACCATCCTCATCGTTTACATGTATCTTATCCGATCTACGAGCGATAGAGAACCGTATTCATACAGACAGACCAGCGCAAGACCAGCTCGTTCTACTTCCAAGAGACGGGTTGGACCATGAGGAATCTTGCATCACCAGAAAGTAGTGCTCGGAATGAAATTTACTTGCTGGTTTCGCTGGGCAAATTTTAGTCGAAGCTATTCCCCATAATCCAGCTCATTATCCGCTCGGCCACCATATTTCTGCAGTCCGGTAACGAAGCTTTCTTCTTTCGTGACCTATGGTGAGGATCAATTCATCAGAAATGCCGTAACATTCTTTCTTATAGCGACGACTATGTGAACGACCAGATGTTCTGGCCTGCTGGCAACCTATATTCATTCACTTTTCCGTGAGCGGTGCCACGAGAGCCCGAAGAAACGGGAACTTAGAACATCATCCGGCGAGCAGTAGAGGTCAATTTGGGAGTAAACCCAGAAAATGATTGAGAGCCAGAGAAATACGTTGTCGCCACAAAGCTTGGTTACGGACCGTAGACTTAGCAGAAGCTATGCCTGGCATATGGTAGTCTGACGGCATGGATGCGGGAGCAAAGGAAGGGTTGCAAGGCTATCAGGCTGAGACAGCTTGCTCTTACAGCCAAGGAGACCAGCATTCGGAAACACTCTTGGATGCCCACCATGGACTGCTCATGGAATGTGCCTGAAGACACCACTCTAGCATCAAACAGATGCGTTCCTAATTTATGTGTAGGACACATAAATCACAAGACAAAAACTCTGGCCTCAGCTCTGGACCAGTTTATGAGACGAATATTGACGGTGCTTGCTCGTTTGACGCAATCAGACCGAATTGTTCTTCCTACAGTTAGCCGCTGCTTCACTGATAACCATATATTAAAGGTTAGCATATATTCCAGAACCCCTGTTCTTCCCTGAGTATCCACCGTTCTGATTGGCCAACTCACAAAAAGATGATTTTTTTGCGTCGATGTATATACGCGAACTCTTTTCACAAAGCAGAAGATGGTTGAACTATTTGCGCGCTCTACCATAGCAATCAATCGTAACTCATTTGGATGTGGGCCAAATAGTGAAATTCAGATTGACAAATTGAGTAAATTCACTCATCTATCGGCTTGTGTGATGTCACTCTCTGGAATTGATTTATACATAGGTTCATTTGATAAAATAAACTCATGAATTTGCTCTTTGGTTCCGGACTTGCAATTTTTTATAATGAAGCAAAGATGTCTGTGGACTATGATAGTCGCCATCACACTATCGATCGGACACGGATTCGCCCATTCCGGCGCATCGCCCTATGCTTTCAACGGTCCATATAGTATGACATATAGAGGCTTCCAAAGAATCCTTCCAAAAGAGCATCGAATATACACATACTATCTTGGGTACAAATGTTATATTTTCTGCGTTTTCAGAGAGAAGAACGTACGACTTTGCCCGGAGTTCTCATGCAAAAAGGATCCTAACTGTAAGCCATGTATTGATAACATATCGGCATTCGATATATCGGCTAACGTATGCTCTAAAGAATGTGAGAAATCACCAGAGAACCCTTATTGCCCTCAATATTGCATTACCGAAATCGCGAATTGCACAAAGCTTTGCGGTGACAGTGATTGCCCTGCTCAACCCTGCTGGCCTGAAAAAGCCAACTTCTGTACACGAGATACTCGTCCGCCGATAGTTCCACCCAACAGGACTGAACCAGTTAGGCTATGCTACATAGACAGACATGAGATTCACCCCCTGGCTCCGCGAACTAGCTTAACTTGGATTTATATATCCATTGGTATAATGATTGCCATCTGCGCAATTATGATGGTTTTCTATATTTGCTTCACTACTTTGACGGATCAGAAAGAGTTGATAGTCTATTCACGTAGCGATATAAAACCCATGAAATCGTCACCACGAGCGAGCGAGAAAGGGCCATCGTCTCGCATAAACAAAGTATGAACGATTATAGGTCGCCCATTTCTGCCGGGGCCACTCGCTAGCCACTCGCCAGTCCACCTGTTGACTCATGCAAGACAGTAGCAAGGATGGCAGGAATAAAAAATTGTTGCCTCTTTATGATTCGATGCTGGTTTCAGTTTGATTTTGATTTCGTTTTGACGGTCAGTCCTCTCGTGCTCTCGTTCCGCGTCTATGAGCTACAAGTTTTCTGGTTTTTCGTGGCCCGAGGCCTTCGAGTCTTTCGTAGAGAAGATACTTATCTGGGCGCCTCCACGCTCCGAACGAGGCTGCGCATCTCTACAACTCCGGTCGAGAGTAGATTGAGAGCAATTTGAGGAATGCAAGCCCAATCACTCGACGTACTTGCTGCGACTCCGTTCCTCTTTTGAGAATCGACAGTCTCGAGATTGTCATCAAGAGAGCATTGCATGGTTGAGACATCAGGTTTTTCGTGATGAAGCTGGCCTCGATGGCTCCGCTTCCTCCAGGAGAGGTGTTTTCCGACCCGAGATATGAAGATCAGGCGTCTCTCTGAACCCCTCTTGTGGCTTGGATTTGTTCCCTTGGACGAAGAGACATGATTGTATACGGCAAAATGGAATCAGAGTCTTAGAGTGAAGTCGTTTATTTCATGGTAAAAGTCATTTCATGATAAACGAACCCGAAAAAAAAGGAATTCTAAACTGAGAACAACGACGCAAGATTCTCAATCCTTTGTCAGACTTTCGCCTCCAAGATTGGGCTCACTCGCCACTCTTCAACAATTTCTGCTTACTTTCTATCTTTCTCTATGTGAGCTCGATACAGAAAGGTTGGCCACTATTGATGGGCCGAGTGAGGTGAAGGGTGGCGTCGGGAGACAAAAGAAACAGAGGTGGACAAATTGGGGACGGGTTTCGGTTAGTGTCACTCATGCCTGATGAGTGGATCACCATATGATACTATGGGAAATTTATGTTCAACTTTGCCGAGACGTGTGGTAAGAATCATCTAGCTAGAGCTGAGGATGACAGGATACCAGCGTCCACCTTAGATAGAGCATATGGCGCACACTAGTGTTCAGATACGCGAATTGATGCGAAATAATAGAAAGTGATTGTCATTCTACCCTAGCTCACTTCAAGGGGTGACGAAACTTCTTGCCGGCATATCTGGCCCCCGAGCCTAGTTCCTCCTCAATGCGCAATATTTGATTGTATTTGGCTAAACGCTCTGATCTGCATGGAGCTCCAGTCTTGATTTGCCCGGTAGATAGGCCAACAGTGAGGTCAGCAATGAAAGTGTCCTCCGTTTCACCACTGCGATGCGAAATCATCGTTCCCCATCCACTGGATTTGGCCAAATTATGTGCTTCTATTGCTTCGGTTACTGTACCAATCTGGTTGACCTTGAGCAATAGGCCATTACAAGACTTCTTCTGAACTGCAGACGCTATTCTCTTCGGGTTGGTCACCGTTAGATCGTCACCAACAATCTGAATGTCGGTTGAACCAGTTAACTTGCTCCATGAATCCCAATCATCTTGGTCGAAGGGGTCCTCAATGCTGACAATCGGGTACTTTTTGATGTAAGAACGATATACGTCGGCTAACTGCTCTCCATTGAGCAAGCTTTGTGGTTGACCAGATTGCTTAGTCTTCCAGAGGAGATCATATTTCGAATCTTTGAAGAATTCGCTCGCTGCCACATCCATACCAATGTCTATCTTGCCAGTATAGCCAGCTCGCTCGATCGCTTGATTGATCAGATCTAAACCCTTCTCGTTGTTTTCAATGTTTGGCGCAAAGCCTCCTTCATCACCAACACAGGTTGCCTCCAATCCGTATTGCTCTTTTATGACGTTTCTTAAATGATGATAAACTTCTGAGCCCATTTTCATGGCTTCTGAAAAGGATCCAGCGCCAGTTGGGAGGATCATAAACTCTTGCATTGCCAGAGCGTTACCCGCATGGGACCCACCATTTATGACGTTGAAAGCTGGAACTGGCAACACAAACTCCTTTACACCAGCTAAATCGCCAATGTGCTTGTATAAGGGTACTTTCTTGGCGCTAGCACCGGCCTTACAAACAGCCAGTGAGATACCAAGTATAGCGTTGGCCCCAAATTTTGACTTGTTTTCGGTTCCGTCCAATCCAAGCATAAACTTGTCAATCTCTGCTTGTTTTGTGACATCAAAGTTTTTAGATATCAAAGCAGGAGCTAAAGTTTTATTGACATGACCAACAGCTTGTAAGACTCCCTTGCCATGCCAGTTCTTCTTGTCTTTATCTCTCAACTCGAGGGCCTCATGAATACCAGTAGAGGCACCAGATGGGACAGCAGCTCTGAACAATTGGCCATCACTAGTGTGAAGATCAACTTCAACTGTCGGATTACCGCGTGAGTCGTAAATTTGACGAGCCTTGATAGATTTGATTGAAGAAGCCATTTTAGAGTTAGACTTTTGGCTATTAGAGTTCTGTTTTGTATTCTGGGGCGGTCCTGTCGACGAGCTGGATATCAATGATTTTCTCACACTCTTCTGAGCGAGTGGTGACGATTTGGTGGCCTTTTTCCCTTGCTGATCAACAAGAAATGGTTCAGTTTGTGGTTGTTACGTAATATTTAAAGAAATCGTTATACAGCAGTAGAAGATACACGAGTTTGGCGTGAAGCGAGCGTGCATTGTGGCCAAAGGGGAGTGAAAGTGGTGCGCGGAGTTTAGAATGGGCAATGAAGGTCAGAAGGGAAGAATTTGCCATTGTGTTAGTCTGTGCACTTGTCGTAACATGTATCGCGACACTGAGGGGATATTGTGAGATCGTCTTACCATCTTGGCGATTGATTTGAATCCAGTTGTATCTCACTCGTCTATGATCATAGAAATGAATTAGAATCCTTGACCATGTGAGCGATGCTTTTTTATCCTGGCAATCGCATTGAGAGAATGCTCGATTAATCGAGCCCGAGCAAGCAGAAGATCGGATTTTTTCTGTCGCAGTTTTGGTCATTACCGGAAGCAGCCGCATCAGTGTTTCGATTATGCTCTTCCATTCTGCTGCCTCTATGATATAGCCACTTGATATCTGAAACATGGGTTCTCAGTATCTAGAATACAACGGAGGTCGATGTTATACATCGTGCTATCTTCCAGCTGGACGCTTTTGTAAACGGCCTGGCTGTAGAGGTGGACTTGTGTCCAAAAATGGCTGTTTTGAAAACTGTATGGATCCCAATGAACTCGAAGATACTGAAGGATTTAGGTACCCGAGATGTCCTCCAGAGTGCCTCAAGAACAATCCACATACTTGTGCCAAGAAATGTTTCATGATGATTGATACATGTAAGGACCTATGTAACAACTACGATAAATGCGACACATTTTGCACCACTGAAACAAGTGACAAATGCATGTATTGTAATGACTCTGAACCATGTATAGATGGATTTGGAAGGATCTGTTTCCTCGAGCAATCACCAGCTCGATGGTACATGTTGGCCTATTTCGTGGTTGGTGCCGTTTTTATTGTTTCCCTTCTTATACTCCTCAGTTGCCTAGTGTGTAACTATAAGTATGCCAAGGAGAATTACTTCCGCACTGGACCTTATAACCGAACAGAGACTAGTAAGATGCCACTATTTAGCGAGCATGGATCGGAACTGCCACGCAAATCGAAGAGTAAAACACTCTCAAAGTCAGGCAAAAAGCAACCAGCCACTGATGGAAAGCAACCAGCCACTGATCGAAAGCAACCAGCCACTGATCGAAAGCAACCAGCCACTGATGGAAAGCAACCAGCCACTGATGGAAAGCAACCAGCCACTGATGGGAAGGCAGTAAAATCTAAAAACGAGGATAATCCAACCACTGTCAAAGATGCCAAGACTCAAAGGTCGGTGAGCAAAACTTCGGGCTGATTGTTATGATTTGGGTTAATAAAAAACTGTCAATTGTCTTTAATTTCTTCTTTTAGATTTTGTTTCATTCGCCACGAATTCGAGTCAGATATCATAAATCTCTATCACTGATGTAGCACTTTTAGGTACCGCTCGCCGACATTTGGGGCACTTTCTACCACCTTCCAAGAACGCTTTCTTGAGACATGAATCACAAAACAAATGACCACACCGCGTTACAACAGGTTTTATACCCTTTGTTTTTAACGTCGTAAAAGACTCAATGCAAATAGGACATTTGAGTAAATTATCAGGCGACGCAGGGGGAGGTGGTGGTGGTCGTTTCTTAGCGGCAGCTTGAAATTGTGGAGGCGTCCTGCAAGGAAGCTTTCTCTTTGATTCAATCGTCGAACGGGTCGTAGATGTGGCGGTGGGATGTGATCGATTGTTGACAATGTTTACGTTGTTATTATTAAGATGTGACGATGGACTATTATTGTTGTTGATGTGGATGTTATCTGGATCAGATTCATCGTCCGAGAGTGTTATAACCTCCGCTAGCCTTCTCTGAATTGGTCGATTAATGACTTGAACAACAATTGATTCATCTAAAGCAACCATCTCCGGTTGCTGGTCTGATCCAACATTTTCAAATCTATGATGATCATCATTACCATCTCCGCCCAATTCAACTACATTCTGTGGATCCTCCCTCGTCAAGTCGACTAGCTCGGCTGCCTTTTTGCGACCAGACATATCAATTTACCTTGGTAATAGGATAATTATATAAATATATACTTAGATATTACATTAACTTTAAGAGAGAGAAACGAGAGCAAGTGTGTTGTAATGTTTTTACAAGGCTTGTTGTCCTGCTACATTCTATTGGGAACGGCAGCGCGCAACACATCGACTTTCAGGGGGAAAGAGATTCAATTGCTCTCCCCACCATGACATGCTAGTCTCCAGCGCAATTGGATTGCAATGTTTCCAAGTAGATGTGCGCGTGCTTTCTCATCATTCTGAAAGCTTATATTTTGATTGTTTTGACTACGAGTTTACATCGGAAATTGGCGATTCTTCAACCTGATGACCATGAACGATATCAAAAATGACGCCACTAGTATCCGTTAATATGTGGCAACTCTCAAGCTCAAAACACTTTATTGTATGCTTTCTCAACCAATTGGGATGATATCTTTGGCTCATCGCCAGCTTCAAAATAATATATCCCGATTTGATAGAATCAGTTCACGTTCATAACAGACAATCGTAGATTTTCCTTGTCATCCACGAGACAAGCTATGTCGACAAGTAACAAGCAACAACAGGGATATGAGTGCCCAAAGTGTAAGAACAACTATAGCACTGCTTATAGTATGTATAGGCATATGAGAAAAGTTCATAATTGTGACGTAAATCGTTGTGTTACCTTATACTGTCCAATAGAGAATTGCAATCAAAGCTATGATCGTTACAACGCCCTCGATACACATTTAACTCACGTCCATTATGCCGAGATTCGCAAGGAGCAGTTTAATTTTACGAACATCGATGATTTTGAAAACTGGCTTCGGGATATTATGTCAGGCTCAAAGACTAAATATATTAAGAGAAGTTGTAATAATTCATATCGTTATTACAGATGCCACCGTTCAGGACTGCCAAAGACGTCAACTGATAAAATAAATTCCATGAAATCAACTGTTAAGATTGGACGTCATTGTCCATCAAGAATCATAGCCAAGATAACTGGCTGCAGTGTTCAGGTAGAGTTTGTGCCAACTCATATTGGCCATGATTGCGAGATAGCCAAGATACCATTGAGCCAAAAGAAACGCCACGATATCGCCTGTCGGCTGGCATCCAATAACTCTAACAGCACAACTAACAACATTCATGGGACTGGTTCCAGCAACACAAATCAGCTGGGCCAGCAGCAAACTGTTTCTGGTAACGGAAAGCATATCGCGATCACGGGCACCTCGTCAACTTCAACTAGTAGCACCTCCGCAACAGGAACTGCAGCACTGACATCGCATCAGCACAATCACACGGATCATTACCAGCAGCAGCATCAAGGGAACTCGACCACCGCCTTAGCGCCTCAGCAGCATAATCCCATCGAACAGCAGGCATCTGGCTCAACTTTGATTCGGAATGATACGTCAATTATGAGCAATTTGGGCGCGATGAAGACAACATTAGCTCAAGATCCACAAAGTGGCACCACTAATACACTCCAGCGTCTGGTGGCGCCCACAAACAGTCAACAGATGATAGCCAATCCACAACAGGCGTCTACAAGCGGCCAAACGCAGCAGGAGCAACAGCAGCTAGCTACAGCAACCAATAGTTTGAGCTCGAATGGAAACATGGCACTCCAACAGCATATACACATGACCACACCAAATCGGCAAGAACTGATTCATAGGTTCGAGCAATTGTTGTTGTCTATTCGTTCTGATAAGCACGCGTCCATTGTGAAGGCACAATTGGAGGTTTGTTTCGCCCTTATCAGAGACTGATTTTCTCCTTTTCTTTTAATTATAATAACTTTAAACAAAATAGTTGAACTATTGCAATGTTTTAGATTTGTTATTACGAACAATAAATTAAAGATTTCTCAATGATTGATTTTGGTGATGATAAAGGAAGTGTGTGGAATCTTGCCTGGATCCATTTTGTCCAATTGGAGCTACGTGCAAAATGCATCAGAATGAATCGTCAGGAGGCAGATTTTCGTCAGAATTTCGTTTACAATTCTTCTAGGAACTAGAAGATAGCCAGAGGCAACCAGAAAGTTGTAGTATAGCTCAGGGTTAGCGTCTCCTCAGATTTGTTGTGCAAGTAGATAACGAGAAAGATCGAGGCGCCTCTATGGTTGTTGGCGGGCCACTTTCAAGTGTCTGGAGGAGAAGGTGATCAGTTTTAGAGGAAGGGCTGGTTGAGGTGGCAAATTGGAGAGTAAGTTGAGGGGTCTAGACTCTAGAGGAGTAGGCGGTTGGTTGTCGAGCTAGTTGGCTGGTGGTGGCGGGCAAGCCGAGAAGGTTGGAGTCTGCGCGTTGGGCGCCACGCAAGCCAAATAGCGTGGCGCAGGGCCATTGGAGGCATAGCTTTTGCGCACACTGGCAGTCTGTGGGCTATTTGGAGCTGCTCACGCTGATTGGGCGAGACTGTGTGTGTGTGTGTGTGCGTTGGGCGAACGCACGCGAGCCAAGCGGGCAGACAGTCAGCCAGTCAGTGGTGAAGTTGCGCGCCGAGTGTCAACATAGGCAGCTCGTTTGGGTTCTGATTGTGTCCGTGAAGAAGAAGAAGAAGAAGAAGTGTTAGTGTTTAGGTGCAAAGAGCGACTTTTTGCGGCCACCACCAAGCGCGAGAGTGTGCCAATTGGATCCAATTGGAGGCAAGCGAAGGAGGAAGAAGAATAATAGCCAAAAGTGAAAGTGGATTGTTGGCAAGAGGAGGAGGAAGAAGAAGAAGTGACAAGAGGAATTATCCGACTAAGGTGGGGGGAAGAATTCATTGTCGGCGGAGAAAATTTGCAAGTGGCAAAGAGAGTTAGTTTCTCGCAAGAAAGAGATTTAATCGGATAGTTGCAAGTTGTACCATTGAACAGATTGATGGTCGATCCTCGTGGGAGGTTTTCTCGAGAAAAGCGACCATTTGGGCCACAAGAGAGAAGCAGCCCCTCAAAGCAGCCCCTTAAGGCAGCCCTCGAAGCAGCAAGCTTAGAGTTAACGGCTGAAGACAAGCCTCCGAAAAGAGGCTGCTCGAGAGACAAACAAATTGGAGGTGTGGAGAAAAGGTGGCGCCAAGTGGAAGTGTTTGGTTCATTTGGATGGTTTATCAGTCAGTATGATCTTGTAATTTGCCAACAAGCGAGGGGCGTGCAGATGTATTTATTATTCTAACACTGTATCAGAGAGACAGAGACAAGCATTGGGTGTTGGGGGGCAAGTGAGTGTGTGTTTGTTGGCACTGATTTGCACCGTCGGGCACTGTTGCTTTTGTATTCATCGATTGGGTTGATTTTGGACGAGGAGCGAGACACAGATAAGGTGGCGAGCTACGTGAGCTGCATCCAATTGGCGGCGAGCAGTGTGCAAGTGCAAGTGGGAGTGTGGTGTGTTTGTTTGTGTGTGCGCGTGTTCGAGGCGCAACTCTGCCTGCTCTTTGGGGCGCTGGCAAGTGTCTGAGCCAGAGTTTGGGAGCAGGAGGGGCGAGCTTGATTGGGACTGGCTTGCGTGAGCCAAGAGAGAAAAGTTGGCCCAAGGCAGAGGAGAAATAGAGTTGCCAAATAGAGTGAGCAGCTCATTGGCTCATTGGGGCAACACTGCTGTTTGTTTGCGCGCTCTTGGGCCTCCTCCAGCGATGGTGGCTGCAGTCTGCAGTCAGCTGGCAGCACCTTAGGCTCGGCATCAGATCGGCAGCCAGTCGACTTGCGGAGTGTTGCTAGTCTCAAGCAGTCCAGAGAGTGCCGTTCGATAGAGAAAGCAGTTTGCATAGTTGGAGCAGATAAAAGGCGAGAAGATTCTTCTCCAAGACACAAAGAGCAAATCTGTTCCCTTTGTCTCTTTTCCAAACTCACCGCTGGGCTAATTTCCTACTAGGCCAAGTGTTGATTGGGGCCAGCAGTGAGCAGTGTCAGTGGCAAGCAAGCAAGCAGCATCATCATTGGAGAGTTTCCAACGCCGGCAAACAGGAACGAAGCAAGGGGGGAATTTGTGGAGAAATTTGGGAGAAAGACAGAATACTGGAGACGAAGGCGGTGGCTGGACCAAAAGCCGGGGCGCCCGCCTCTTGCTGGGCCGTTTCAGCCAATTTGGGCGCGTCCGCTGGAAAGTTCTGCAAGAGGAGCTCCCGATTGGGCCCGGCCGAGAGCAGCAGACTGAAGAAGAGCAGCAGACTGAAGAAGAGCATCGGACTGAAGCAAAGCACCAGAGTGAAGAGCAAGCGGCAGTTGGAAGACCAGGCAAGAGAGCAAGAGAACAGGTGTCGGCCGCCATGCAAGAAGCTGCGGGCGGCCAGCGAGCACACTCACAGCCACAAGGAGCCCGCCAACTCTAGTCGGAGGCCGGGCCGCCCACTGGGCACCCATGGGGCGCCGGCCGCTCGCTCGGGGCCCCTGCAAATGATCTCGGCGGGCGTCTCGAGGGGGGCGGGGGCGCTGCTGGTGGTGGCGGCGGCGCTTCTGCTGCTGGCCAGTGGGGCGCGCGCGGCCGCCTCCTCGTCTGCGGGCCGCGCGCACACTGAGCGCTCGCAGGCAGCAAGTGCGTCTGGGGCGGCCACTGCCGCAGACAGTCCGCCCAGTGCGCCCACTGCTGCGGCCTCCATCAAAGAGCTCACCGCCAGCCAGTTTGCGGAACTCGAGGCCCAGACCCAAGGCGCCGGAACGGGCGCGGCGCCCTCCCAGTCGTCGGTTGGCGGAAACCCCCGAGCTCAGGACGCCATCTACACCAACCAGTTCGTCATCCAGGTGGCGGGCGGCGAGCTGGAGGCGCGCCAACTCGCCCACAAGCACGGCTTCGTCTACCTGAACCACATCATCGGCGACTACTACCACCTCGAGCACCGACGTCTCGCTCGCCGCTCAACAAGTGCCACCGGCGGCCCAGTGGGCCAGCTGCAAGAGTCCATCGGCCAGGAGCCACAGGTAAGTGCACGCGACGAGCAGTAGACCAGTGTTGACACTTTTTGCACAGATTCTCCAATTTTAGCAATTGTTGCGCCCATTTTTCCGCACTCCTTTGCCCAGACAGTGGACGGTAGACAGTAGGTAGTAGAGAGTCCAAAGACAGTCTAAACTTTCCACTTCCCAATCGGATGGACGATTGCAGACCAATTGATTGGCCGCTCGTCTGTGACTCGTCGCCACTCTCTCTCTCTCTCTCTCTCTCTCGCTGTATCGCCAGTTTCAAAAGTTTCTAAAGTTTCAAAAGTTTCAGCAGCTTCAAAAGCGCGGCAATTATCATCATTATTATTATTGTTATTATTATTATTACTTGCCGGTGATTAGCATTATGGTTGTGGCTGATTGTTGATAATTGGCAAAATTATGCACACTCTCCACTGCGTTCGTCCCATTGCGTTTGCGCTGCTCCTTTTCGCTTTCACTTGGCGCCACTGCGTTGCGGCGGCACGCACTTGGCCACTGCTTTGGCCGCTGCATTTGCAATGCATTTCCAGTGTACTTGCAGTGCACTTGCAATGCTCACACGCACCCTTGGCGCGCTCTTGTTGGAAACAGTCTTGCGCCCTGATGATGATGATGATCAGCACAATCACATCGGCCGCCTGGTCACACTCGGCTGACTCGCCGCAGCTCATCGGCCAAACTCGAGCTCGGCCCAAAACTCGAGCCAGCCCGAAAGAGACTCTCTCCAAAGCAAAGCTGACGTCTGGCCGCTCCCATCAGGCCAGCGAGAGTGACTCAAAGTCTGTCGCCGAGCCGGCCGCAGACCGACAGCCGAACGCTGCATAACGGTCCAGCGGGGCGGCCGGCCAAAAGGCAGCGCCATCGAGCGCCCTCGCCACTTGCCAAAGGGAGCTCGTGGCGCCGCTCTGGTCCAGCGCCCAGTCGGAAAAGCCGGATCCAAAGTGGGAGCAATTGGCGCGCCCGATTCAGCTCCCCTAAGGAGCGGAATGTCGAAATATCGTGACAAAATTTCGTCTCAATATCAGACAACGGCCAGTGGCAATTGCGGTCTGAGGGCGCTGCTTTGTTGTTGTTGTTGTTTTTCCCCAAACTGCAGACAGCCGCCCGCAGGCTTCCTGCAGCTCGCGCGCACTTGCGCCGCAGCAGCACGAGGCCCGCAGCTCTGCACTAGTCTCTATAGAGATTTTACGCAGAGATTTTCTGCAGATTTTCCGTAGAGATTTTCCACAGATTTTCCCTAGAGATTTGCAATAGAGATTTCCCAATACAGCTTTCCCGTAGACAATCTCTGGCAATCTCGCTCAGATGCGGTCCACATCTGGTATTTCCAGCCGACTGGGACGCGCCGATCGGCCGGACCCCGATCAGTGATTGCGGTGAAAGTGTCACCGAGTGGGTGGGATTGTCTCGGGCCGAAGTTTGGACGAGATTTGAGCGGCGCCAATTGTTGTCGCCCACCTGTGAGCCATCCAGCCTGGTCCTGGGCCACTCTCACCGATCGGCTGGGCTGGGAAAAAGCGCCTCCATCGAGCCAGTTCCATCAGGTGCCCGTCCGGCTGTGTGGCGTCCAGAAGGGCTGCCTGCAAGTCGCCTCGAGCGCGGCTTGGCCTGTGCACTTTCTCATCATCTCGCGAGACATTGTCGAGCTGCAGCCAGTCCTGAGCAGCGGCAGCAAAGCTGGACGACAGGCGAGAGCGAGTGGAGTGCGCCCAAAGACTTGCTGAAATGGAATGGGACGGGCCGAGTTGCGAGCAAATGAAATCAAATGAAATCATACGAAATCAAATCTAATGGAATCGAATCAAGCCAAGTGCTGCCCGCTCTTCAAGGCTTTCGCTCTCCAAGAGCAAAAGGTCCAACTGAAAGCCGAGACACTCGCTCTGGCCGGACGGCCACAGACCGACTGCAATTCAATCAATCCTTCTCGTGCACCCAATTCTCTGGCGCGACATTGTTTGCGCCAATTGTTTGCCGGCCAAGCGGAGGCAATCGGCGCCTGTCCTCCTCTCTGGCCGCTGTTCATCTCTGCCTCCTTCTGCTCCCGTCTTGGCGCAAACTGTCTCGCCGAGGACAGTTGAGCGGGCCACACGCAGCAGCCACAACCAAAAGGCAGTGGTGGCCAGAAACAATGCGGACCCTTTGTTCTTGGCCGGCGGGCCGTTTGTCGCCCGGCGCTGCACCCTCCTGTGTGGAGCTGGCGAGTTGGCGACTCGAGTTGGGAGTTTGCAGTTTGCAGTTGGGAGGAGAAAAAGGGATCTGGAGTGAGAATTAGAAGTGGCGAGCCAGTGGGACGCCGCTCACTGTCTAGCCAGCAGGACACAATGGCCCAGTGGCCAGTGTGCCGTTTGCCTGGCGGGCCCTAAGCGCAGACAGGCCGCCGCAGACTGTGTTACGCGCGGCCGCTTTGTTTACGTTTTTGTGCGCGCGAGTCTGGGGCGCGCACTGCACTCTGCACTGTGCAGTGTGCACTATCCAGTATGCAGTGTGCAGTCTGCGGACGGTCTCTGGCGGGCAGCCCCTAGACTGTGTATGGCAACGCATTAACGCGCACCTTGCCTCTTGGGCCGCCTCCAGTGGCCGCCAAGGGCCGCCTAACAAGTGGGTGCCAGCTCTTAGCCAGCTCCCTGCTAGCTCTCGGCCAGCTCTCGGCCGGCAATCGGCCACTCGAACTTGGCCGATTGGGCGCCCTGAACGGCGGCGCCACTCGCAAGGCACCCTTCAAAAATCCATCATCCAAAGCTCCGTCCTGTCCACTCATCGGCGGCCGCACTCTGCCGGCTTTCCGCCCACCGGCCCATTTGCTCTCGTCCAGCCTTGTTTGTGCGCCCAAAGTGGCCACCGAAAGGGATAAGAGCGAGTGTGTGTGGTGGGCCTGCAAACCAGCGCTGCAAAAAGCGGCCCAATCCAACAGGTTGGCCGCCAGAACGCCACACTCGAGCGCAAGCTCCACTGGCCAGCCTGGATCCACTGCACTGCAATCCGTTTTGTCTCTCAAAGCTCGGCTTTTCGCTCTCAAAGACAGTCGCCGGTTGCAATGCCCACTGTGTTTATGTGTGCCCACTTTGCAGCTTGTGAAAATTGTACACTGATTTACAGTGTAAAATCTCCACCCTCCTGCCCACTGGCGGCAGTCCATAATGTTCGGCCGCCACTTGTTTTTGCGGAAGTGCGTCCAGTTTGGCCGCTTCTTGTCACTGGACGCACTCGCTCGGCCCGCTCACACTCGAGCTAAGGGCCCGCGCTTTGCATGAGTACGCGCCGGAGACAGTCTCTGGCGTCCAGGCGCCTCCGCGTTTGCAGGCGGCCAGTGAGAGAGTCTGCATGAGGCGGCCGGCCGGGCGATAATGTGGCGCCGCTCGGAGTGCTTCTGGACCGGCCGTTTTGCCCGAAATGCAGCCGGACACAGACTCCAGTTCACGACTTCGGGCCGCTGCTTCTCGCTGCTGGTCACTGCTTGTTGCTGCTGGTCACTGCTGGTCGCCGGTTTTCCTTTTCTGTTCGGTTGCTGTTGTTGCAAATTTCAATTAACTTTCGCCGCGAACAACGAGGGCCGACAAACAGGCCGCGCTCCTGTCACGACCGGCGACCTCGGCGGCCCTTTTGTTGTGCCCACTGGCTGTCCTAAGCTCAGCGGCAATGAGCACCTGTTCCACCGCGGCGGCTCCTCCTCCTCCTCCTCTGGCTTGGGGCCCGCGAGCTGGTGGCCACTCACGCGGGCCAACAATGGGCCAGTGAGTGGCCAGTGGGCCGCTCGCCAAGGAGCCAATTATTTTCCGCCAACAAGGAGCCTTTTGCGGCAACAGGCACTGGACGAGCGCCGAGGGCCAGACAAACTCGAGCCGGAGACTGAGTATGAGTATGAGTATGAGTATGAGGCTGAGGCTGAGAGTGAAATGAAGAGATCGAGTCAGAGATGGAATTGCACTTGTTATTGGCCCTTTGGAGGAGCCGATTGGGCGCGGCCGAGCAGGATTAGGCCGAGAGGAGAGAGATTGCACAAATTGGCGGCTTGCAAATTGCAGTGAAAGCCGCCCTCTTGCGCTTGTGTGCGCTGCAGAGGCGCGCTCCACTCACAACAGTCGGCCGGCCATTGCACACAAACTGCATTGAGCAGTGAGCACTCTGCACTGTGCATTTTGTTGTGTGCATCTCGTGCAGTCTGCAGTGTTTCCACTGAAAAGTGCACACTCACACAGTGCACTTGCAGCTCACTAGCTGCCCACTGAGCTCGCCGCCACAGACTGTCTCTGGTGGCAAGCTCGCTGTTTGCAGCAACCACATTGCACAACCGTCGCCCTTTCACTTTGTCCAATTGGCCGGCTCCTCTTCCTCCACACAGAACACACACTCTCTCGCTGGCCGGCCGCCGAGCCACGAGGAAGCTCGCCGTCTGCTCTCCTCGGCCACCAATGGCCTTGCGGGTCGCCGAGCTCGGGGGCAAAAGGCAGAAAGCAGAAGGCAGAAGGCAGGAGGCAGAAAGTAGAAGGCAAACACTTTCAGACGAGTGACAGTGTGCGGCGCACGAGCGCTTCCTGCGCTCGAGATTGTCCCCAGTGAACGGGCGAGATGCGGGCGACACTTAGCCGCCGGCCGGCCAAAGTTGCGCCCGTCTGGCCCAGAGGTGAACATGGGCCGGCCGCAACAGTGTCTCGGCGGTCTGTTGGCGCGAGGGCACCACTTTCCAGAGCGTTTTGGCCGGCCGCTTCACGCAAAACGCTCCAGATTGGTCCCACAGGCGAGGATTGACTTGGAGCGGCTGCCCTCGCTGGCGACAGTCTGCGGCCGACGGTGTGCGGCCTGATCTTTGGGCTGAGCGTTGGGAGGAAAAATGATCGATAGCCGAAGGGTCTGGATGGGATTGTGTGAGAATGGCGAGGCCTATTCTGGCCAGGTGCCTGTGGTGCAGAAGTGCGTGAGAAATGAGCTCTGATTGTGTGGCCGTCGATGGCGGCCATCGATCTGTGTGTATAAGTGTTGTTTTTCCTCCCTCCACGCAGTTCACTTTCCTGCTGGGCTGGAGAAATGAAGGCCTGAAAGCTGAGAACAAAAGAGTGTCTGAAGAAATTGGTCGTTGGCCAGTTGCGACAAAAGAGCAAAAACGCCGCAAAAATGGGCCCGCCGAGAAAGCCCAACGATTTGCTGCAGACAGTCCGAATCTCTGCGGCGCGCGCTCTCCTCTGCACAGGCTCACTGCAGCCAGAGGCGTGCGACCAAAGCGCAGCAGGCACAGCGCGCCCTCCAGACAGATGGCCAAACACTGCGGCCGGACCCAAACATTGCGGCCGCTTTGGGTCCCCCACTTGGCCTGTTGGGCGCAGTTTGGGCGCAGTTTGGCCGCCGCCGCATTAATTGGCCTCCGTCTCAGAGGGCGGCTTGCGCAAAACAAACGCAGGCCGCAAGTTTAACGATTTCACTCGTGAATCCGGCCAAACTGCAGGCCGGCTGCAAGGCGACCAACTGGCCACTGGCGCCCACACTCGCTCGGACCCGGCGCTCGACTAGCCTCACGAGCCTCACGAGCCTTGTTCGAATTATTATCGAAAACAAATGGTGCCACGATCAAAACAGCGACAACATCGAGCAGACGGATGAAAAATGCCCCTTGGGTCTGGCTGGACCATTGCGCCTGAAGCTGCCAGAGAGAGAGAGCGACCTCCAGGCGGCCTTTGTGGGGCCGAGATGGAATCTGGCCTTCGGAGGGGCCAGATCTCTTGCTTGGCGGCGCACGACCATCATTACTAGTGGGCCAATAATATATCAATGTGCCCAGTTCAATGGAACGACTCCACTGGCCGCCCTAGTGCCGCCGGCTCGCCCACGGCCATTCCATTTGTGTCACTGTCTAGTTGGCGCGCAGAGTTTGCTCCCGCAGGCCCACGAGGCAAGAGATTTTATTAAAAATCGCCACCCGGAGGCAAAAAAGCGCACCCAAGTCGCCATTTTGGGGCCCAAATTTGAATTCTCGCCGCTCTCTGGGGGCCGCTGATCGTCCCAAACGGCGCCCGTCGGCTGACATTGGCTCGGGCGCGCGGGTGGCGCGCTCCAGTTCGCCGTCCGACGCGCGGGCCCATTTCTCGCGCGAACTGCACGCACGAACCCGCCCGGCGGTTCTCTCGGCAGCGCGCAACTCCGCCCGGCCCGCAGCCTCGCGCGCACTCCAGCCAGATGGGGGCCGAGCTCTTCTCTGGCAGACGACAAGTTGCCGGCGGGGGCTCAGGAGATTTATTTGCATCCCAATTGAGCGGCTCGTCTGCTCGGCCGTCCAGTTGCTGTGTTTATATTGTTGTTTCTCGTTTGTCTGCGTTCGTCTGCGTCTAGAAAGGCAGTCCCTCTACCGCCCACTCTCCACTGGCCACTGTCTATCGTCCACTGTCTATCGTCCAGTGTCCACTGTCCACCGTCAGCTGGCTGCTAATCTCTGTGCCTGTGGAGCTGCACGGTGGCCGCTCAGCAGCAGAAGGGCATGAAGGCGCCTTTCGGGCGCAATCTGGAGCACTCTCGATGGAGTGGCCAGGGGCCAGTGTGTGGCCGTGGGACAAAGTGGCCGAGTGTGTGAGACGAACGCGCACTTCTGGCCGCCTTTCTCTCTCTCTGCCTGGTTGACGCTTAGCTGTGGCGGCCTCCATCAGACACACTCAAACACAGACAGGCCGGAATGTTAGTTAGTGTTCGGCAGACAGTCATAGAGCGAGCATATGTCGCCCGTCGTTTGCTGGCCGCTGCAAATGCGGCGCCTCAGCTCAGCCGCCCAGTGCACTTTGGGCGCCCATTTGGCGCTCGTTTCGTTTCGCTTGGCTTTCTATTTGTCTTTTCCTTGAGCTTGGGCTTCAAGCTTGAGCTTCAAGCTTGAGCTCGAGATCGTTTCGCTCGCTTGAGTTGAGTGGCGAGTTGCCAGTGTGACGACTAGCTTGCTTGTTAATGCTCCAAAAGTGGCCACTTTTGGAGCAGCAAAATTTGCGAGCTGGAATGCGAGCTGCAAACGAGTGGCCGAAGAGTGAGAGTTTTCATTAAGTGCACGCAAGTGTGTTTGTGTGTGCATATTTTCCCTTTTTCCCATATTAGTTTCATAATTTCCTCCCCCTCCCCCTTTCAGTGTTTGTCTGAGAGAGAGAGGACACTAGTCTGCTGGAGACTATCCACTAGTGTAAACAAACACTTCCAATGGCGCACCAAACAGTGCCAATGGACGCCCAATGCACACGCTCAGCTCGACATGCTCGGCCGCCAATTGTGCGCCGGCAACACTCGCCCGCAACCTTCCAAAGGGCGGCCCTCATTCTCATTCTCGTTCACTTCTCGCCAATTTCCACTTCTCGCCAAGCTCACGCCTTGCAGCCTCCAACTGTCAGCCGGCCGGCCACTCGCTCGCCGCCAGACACAGACACATTGAGCTCAAAATGGCGCCAAGGCGACACTTGTTGAGGAAGCCAATTCCTCTCGCCAGTGTCTGGGCGAGCTTGTGTCTCGCGAGCTCGCCACCAGCAGTCATTCAGCACTCGGCCGCCTGCAACTGCTGCTCGTCTATCAAGACAGTCTATCAAGATAGTCTATCAAGACAGCCTAGCAGTGCCCAGCTGTTTGCATTTTCCACGCCAAGCTTGTCTCCAGTTTTATTTTATCTGAGGCCGAACTTTGGGGCCTTTTTGCGCTCTCAAAAACTCGAAAAAGGCCTCAAAAAATAGAGCAACCAGCCTCATTTGGGAAAAGTGGCCGCCCGAGCTAAGGCGCCGAATTTGCGCGCCCCATTTGTACGCGTGGACTGTTCTTTGGCTAGCTTGCAGCACTTCCGCTGGGCAAGCCAGCGAACAAGCTAGCGGAAAACCAGCTCAAACGGTTGTTCGCTGGCAAGCTCGATGCTAAGCCCAAACACTTGCCAAATAGGCCAGTCTGTGCCTTTTTGAGCCGGCCGGAACACGCGCAAATTGAGCCGGATAAAAGGCAACAATTCCGCTGCATTGTTGCACGCCAAACGCCGCAGACTGTCTCTGTGGAGAGCAGCTTAATCGGCTGGCGCCAAGCTGCTTCCGCCGAGCTGCTTCCGCCACAGGCGAACTTTCACAGTAAAGCCCATCTCGTCGCCACCCAGAAGTCTGCCAAGACTTCTGCCGAGTGGCGCTGCCTCGTCGCCGGCGGGCAAATGGGCCTGAAAAAAGGCCGGAAAAAAGATCTCAAGGTGGCGCAAGTGCAAGAGAGTCTGTCTTGGACTGTCTCGGGCGACTCAACCAAGCTTCCACCTGCGCTTGGCTGGCCCAAGTGGCCCAAAAGCGGCAAATTCGGGCACGCAGCCACGCCCCCTCGCTTTTGTGTGCCTCGTTTGGGTGCGGCGCCTTAGGAATGGGTCTGCGCTTAGACGCGTGCGCTTTTCGTGGGGGAAAAGTTGGCAAATTGGCGCAAGGTCGCACGCAGACAAGTCGATCGGTCTTGGCAGAAGTCTTGGTGAAAGTATTGGCGAAGATTGGGGCATCTCTCCGGGACTGGAGTGAAGCGTTGCGTCAAGGCCACACTGGGAGGGCGCCCCAGGCTGTCAGTGTGCGAGAGACGAGCAGACTGAGTTGCCGGAAAGGCCGCCACTCGCGACTGGGAACCACTTTCGCTTCCACTGCCGCACTTCCTCTCTGGGCGCCACACTCTCTGTGAGCAGTCTCGCTCCACTGTGACCTGTTGTTTGCGCGCCGCTTAGCTCGCCGACGGTCTGGGCGCAAAGCCGAGCCAGACTGCTCGTTGAACTTCCGTTCAAGTTCAACTGAAACTCAAACTCATCCCCATTCAGCGCTGCCATTCAGGCGCCTTTGCGACGCGGCTGCCAGCCCATCGGCCCAGTCGATTATTGGGAAATGGAGCCGCGAACAGTTGTCGTTGTTGTTGGTGGTGATGTTGTCTCTGTGGTTGTTGTTCTGTTGTCGTTAATGTCGTGAATTGACGAGCTGGCCAGACTGTGATCATCGCCGAGCGTCTCCTGAGCGCCTGCGAGCTCCAATCGGTCGCCCTGAGCGTCCCGCGTGTCATTGGCTGCCCGTTTTGTCCTTTGGGCGAGACGTCCGGCCGGCTGGCAAGCTAGCTGGAAGGCGAGCTTGCCAGGAGGGCAGAAGGGCGGGCAGCTGGCGTGTGAAAGGGCTGCAGTGGAGTGGAGAAAGCGTGTGCGTCGCGCGCTCTGTCGCCTGGCCAGAGACTGTGAGCGGCGGCGCGAAAAGCGCGCACACAAAATCAGCGCCACTCTGCTTGCATATCGATTGTGTGCGATTGTGTGCAGTGTGCAGTGTGCAGTGTGCAGTGTGCAGTGTTTAGAGTGCGGAGCGCAGTCTGCAGAGTGCAATGCCAAGTGTGCAGTGAGCGCGCACTTGGCCAATTTGGTGCCAACAAACGGGCGCCAAACAACAGTCCTAAGGACAAATCGTCGCTCGCACCTCTCCGCACTTGTCCCCCAGCTCGCCGCTGAGCCAGCCGTCAAGCTAGCCGCCAAGCCAGCCGCCAAGCCAGCCAGCCGGCCGGATCGAGAGAAACAACGAGCCGAACAACAGTTCACACCACTGCTGGCCGGCCGGCAACATCCGCCAACTGGCCGCCTCTCATCGTCTGTCTCTGGCGGCACTCTGCTCGCTCGCAGCTTGCCACCAGCGCCGGCCGGCTGCTAATCAATCAGGCGACAGCTCACGCTCGCACTCTGCCAACCAAATGGGCCGCACGCTCGCCGCTCCACTGCCACCGGGCGCCCAGTTTCTCCTCTCTAGTCTCTCGCCGTGCTAGAGTGAAAAGTCCCCTCGCACTTGGGCCAGTCTGCAGACCATTGCAGAGCCCACAACAAGCTTGAAAATCTGCCCAATTTTCGGCCCAACCTTTCCCTCCGTCTGTCTGCAACGCGGCTTCCGTTGCTTGGAAACTGGAAACTTTGCAAACTTTAAAAACTGTGGAAACTCTGAAAACTTTGGAAACTTTGCTAACTCTAAACTCTACGAACTCTAAACTCCACACACTGCCTGCCGGCAACTGGAAACGCCAAATGGCTGGCCGAAAAAAATATTGAACTGCCTCTCCAAACGGACAAACACTCGAACGAAAACGAAAACGAAAACGAAAACAACAACAACATTGCGCAAACCAGGTGCTCAAGATCGAGCGACAGGTGCTCAAGAGGCGGGTGAAGCGTGACTTTTTGGACGCGAGAGCGCAGCAGCAGGCGCCGCACGCGCGGCCCGCAACCCGACCCCCTGCGAGCGGCGGGCCCGCGCGGCCGGCCCAATTCGCGCGCCCCGCCAACCAGGGCCCGCTCGCGACCGCCGTCGGCTGGCGTTCGGGCCAGCAGCAGCAGCACGCGGCCGAACGCGCCCAGCAGCCCCGGCCCGCGCCCCTCGCACACACTGGCCACGCCCCCTTCCACCCGCTCGCCCCCGCCCTGCTGGCCCGCACCCATTTGGGGCCCGGCAGTTTGGGCGCGGGTGCCGAGGCAATCCTAATGGAGCCCAGCGGCCCCCTGCCGTCCTTCCAGAGCTCGGAGCAGCGCGCCCACGGCCCCACGAACCAGAGCGCCCAGCTGCAGACGCCCGCGGGCCCGCCCACGCCCCTCCAGCGGCAGCCGCCCGCGCCCGCCTCGCCGCACCGCGACCCACACAATTTGGCCAATTCGGGCAATTTTCACAACAACAACAACAACAATTTCAGCTTCCACAACAACTTCAACCCAAACAACTTCAACAACTACAACAGAACCTCCTCCAACCAACTGCAGTCTCTCGTCCAAGCCACCCAACAACAACAACAACAACAACAGCTCCCCCAAAACCACTCGAATCCGCGGGCCCTCTTTAACGACCCCACTTGGCCGCTCATGTGGTACCTGGTAAGTACTCATTAGCCGCCAGACTACCTTCGCCGCCGTCTCGCCATTTGTCTCGCCCTCAACTGGGCCCCCTCGACTTGAGGGCGCCCACCTGCAGCCTCCGCACCCAACAGTCCGGCGCCTCAGTGGTCCAGTGGTCAGCTGAGGCCGTTGCCAAGCCCAAATTGGCTCCCCCAGACGAGCACCTGCGAATAGCTGTAACTTCCTTTCCAGCTTTGGAGGTGGAAACCTTCAAAGGTGGAAGAGCTGGCCACTTTCGAGTGGGACTGTGTGAAAATTGGCCCAGTTTGGGAGCCCAAATTTGCAGCTTTCAACGAGCTCTTCTCGAACTTTCGACCATTCTCCAATTTGGCAACGAATTTGGGCCCCAAATTTGCCCCTCAGGCCGGCCGGAAGTTCCCGGTCGGCCAGCAAAGAGCACCCTAGGCTCTGGCGCCTGCATCAAGCAGTCCTAAGGGCGCGCTCTAAGACCTCCAGCGCCACTTCCGCTTGCATTTCCGCCCAGCTCGGTTTTCCCACCGCGCCCGATCGGAGACTGTCTCTAGCTGGCCAATCAGCCAGCAATGAGCGGCCGATTGTGCGCCACTTGGCGCCCTGTTCGGCGTCCAGTTTGGCGCCCAGCCACTTCCGGCGAGGCTGGCCAGCCGTCCTGAGGAGCGGCGTCTGCGCGCGGCGTCTGGAGATCGCGTGCGTCTGGCCGGCCCTAAGGTGCGGCGGGCAACACGCGAGCCGTTTGTGAGAACAAAGTGGGCGCCTCCTTTCTCATGATTAGGCTCCATTTGATGCGAACTGGCGGCCAAAGATTGGCTCTCTTTCAGCGGCTGTGCGTGCCAGAGTCAGTCCAGTCTGGCCAATCTTAAAAGTCTCGCCGGAATTTTATCATCCAACTCGGACGATCAAAACTTTTTGAGTTTTGATCGCGCCCAAATGGAGCCAAGAAGTGTGGCTTTGGAGTGGGCGCAGTCTGTCCGCGATTGTCTTCGCGCTCTTTGTCCCGCGGAAAAAGATCCCCGCCGCGCCGCCACATCAATCACCTCGGGATACTTCTCCGCCATTTGGATGGATTTCCACCGACGCGGATATAGGGCGGCCGCGTGTCTGCGGCCGGGGGCAGTCTCTGCACTGGTCGACAGGTGCGCCGGGTGGCTAACGAGTGGCCACTGTGAGTGGGGCGGCCCGAAACAATGGGCGGCCGGCGCTTAGGGCGAGTTGTGGGCCGGCGCTTAGGGCGAGTTGCGGGCTGCACGGCGCGCGCATGTTATGCTATGTTATGGGCACACACACTGAGCACAAGCTGCACGAACTCACGCTCAACGCGCGGCCATTTTTCAATGCCGATTTCACGTAATTATTATGCGCGCCAACCAATTGGCACGAGCGGACGCAATTTGGCCGCCGCGTCAACACGTCGCCGCCACGCAAAATCCCAATGCTCCACCGCTGCAGCTCCACTGCTGCAGACGAGCCTCCTGGACTCTGTGTCCGTGTCTGTGAGCCGCCAGAAGTGGAGGCTCGCCCAGAGAGAGCTCCCTGGCGGCCGGCCGAGCCGGAGGACTAGCAGGGGACTAAAAGTAGACTGCCGGTGGGCTCTGGAGGGCCAGATTTGCGCCGCCGAGCAGGAACGCCGCCCGCTGGAGCGCCCTCCTCAGGGAGGCGCCTCGTCTCGACTGTTCGCTGCTGTCGGCGATTGTTTCGCACCATTGACTCGGCCGCCAGATAAGCGCCCGTCGTCCGTCGTCCGTCGTCCGCCGCCCGCTGGCCACTGCTCGTCTGTGGGGCGCCCGCCGAGGGTCGCCCATGGGCGGGCTGGCCGCGGAAGTGGAGCCGCGGACTAGCTGCGGGCCACCTCTGCCGATCGGCGGCTCCCCCGAGCGATTCTTATCGGGCCACTGCGGCGGATCGGTGGCGGCGGCGCTCTTGAAACAGGCCCGACGGCGCCCAGTCTGTGGCCGCCGGTCAGAATCTGCACGGCGCGCCCGCTGCACTGGATCCCCATTGGGCCGTGGCACGTTTCTCTGCTGCACGCACTCCAATGGGCTCGCCGTGCGCCGCTCACTGTGTGCGCCAGCCAGACCTGTGCACTGGCCGCGCACGCACCTCCTTTGCACAATGGCCGCCCATTGCTCGCCTTTTCCCTTTTGGCTCTCTTCTCTTGTCTATTCCCTTTCGCCTTTCGCCTCTCGCCTCTCGCCTTTTGCCGGCCACTGTCTCCAATTGTGTCCAGCTCACGAGCTGCCAAACTGGCCGCTCTTGTTTCGAACAAAACTTTTGCCCCACGTCGAAGCCGAACTGAAACTGAGACTGAAACTAGAGCTAAAACTGAAGCCGAAACTCAAACTGGCAGTTTATTTCCATTTCCACCATTTCTCGAGCCCGAGATCAAGATCGCCGTCGAACTACTGGCCCTCGTCTAGTTGGGGGCTCTCCTCCAGCGAGAAGTAAATCCAGAAGCACGAAAGGAGAGAGAGAGAGATCCAAATCCGGTAGTCGAAAAATGAACCATTCTCCTCCTCCCATATCGCATTGGCCGCTCTCCAATCACCCTGCTCAGCTGCTGAGCAACGGCCACACGCTCGCTCCCAAAGCTTAGATATAAATATAAACTCTTAGTGATTTGGGCCAGCTGCTGTTTGCCCTCCAACTTGGGCCGATAAGAATCACGAAAAGGTGCAAGTGGGCGCCCGTCTCAGTATCAAACCAAGTCTCAAAGCAAGTCCCAGTGCTAGTCTGCAGCCGAAAGCCCTCAGCTTGATTGAAAAGCCCCTCGCTCGATCCATAATCCATAATCTTGTTCGTCTGATGAGACGGACGCGCTCGCCCGACTTGCCACAAAGCGAGCGAGCCACACTCTCTGGCTGGCGGCCACGCAAAACTGTCTCTCTGCTTGCGATCTGCCTGCTCTCGTCTCGTCCACCTCTCGCAGACTGTCTGTTTTGTGCCCTCGCGAAACAATGGCCACTCACAGACACTGGCCAGCAGCTCGCAGTTGCTCTCCTTTCGTTTTGTTCCCATCGAAACGTCGTCATTTCTCTCCTGATTGCATTGGCCGCTTTCCCGGCCGCCCAAACGTCCTTTTCTCTCTTCTTGGCCCTCCGCTCGCATTGACAATCCGCCGCCAATGCCGCCCCTTGATTGACAAGCCGCCGGCATTATGCAAATGAACGCGCCACCCAAACACACACTAGCTCGCCCCCGCTTCTTCTCCACTTTGGGCCCCCAATTGGCCCACTGCTCGCCAGCCTTCCTGGGCTTCAATGTATCCATTGCTCTGCAATGGAGGCGCCACACAGACGCTCCCAAAAGCTCCTCGTTTGTGGCCCCAAAAAGGTCCAAGACAAACAGGAAACGGGTCATTACGGTCGCCACCATGGCGCCTCAGGACTGCCCTCCAGCCTCCATCCAGCAGAATCCTCCCCGCCGACGAGTGGCTCCAATTGGCTCAAGAGGGGGGCCAATTCTTACGCTCCAATTGATTGATATTTGCCACAACGACACGCCGAAGCATAGCAGAGCGACAAGCGTGCCCACCAAAAAGGGTCCCAAGAAAGTGGGCGCCTCTCGCGTGCTTTGCGGCCGGCTGTGCGCGCACTATCGGCCAAAAGTAAGATGATAAATTTCTGTGCGGCGCAACGCAGAAATATCACCATATTTTTGTCGCGCAATGCGCACTTTGCAACGAGCGTCCACTGCAGGATAGGCCAAGCCGGAAACACGCGACACTTCACTGCATTTGAGGGCCCCTTTCGGTCGCCCAAATGCGAGCCAGTCGCGCTCCGGCCTCCTGTCATCGTCGCCCCTCGGCCACGGTCTGACTGCCCGCTCGTATTAGTATAATTCGTGGCCAGAAACGGATGACTGTGTGCGTCTTCCGAAGGCAGAGCCTTAGGAACCAAAATCTCTCTGCCTTTCCGTCTGTTTATTTTCCGGCTGGCAAATCGGCCAGACCCAAGGGCTCGCAATGATAGATATCGGGCGGCCATGTTTGCGGCCTCCCTCTTGAGATTGTGTCACATGTTTGGCCTGGGCAAACTCGAGCCGAGTGGCAATTTGAGGCGCCTTCTTTTCTTCCAAAGGTCTAGAATGGCCTGAAAGAAGAGGGCCAAAAAGAGCGCAGCCCAAGGGAAGAGATATTCTCTGCAATCGGAGGCGAGCTGCCCACTTTCCACCTCGCGCCTCCCACTTGACCGGAACCGGATGGGGGACTTGTGGCAGTGGCAAGAGGCCCACAGAGCGAGGGGCCTGCAGCGAGTTTGTGCGCCGAGGGGCCTGCCCCGGTTCAGGAGTTACTTCCGTTACTTGGTCGTGTTTGCTCGGCGCGCCTCCTAAGCTTTGCGTGGGGCGCCCATTAGTTTGGCCAATTCGAGTGCAACCTCTTCAAGTGGACTCTTATTAACAACAACAATTGGAATTCCATCTGTTTGTATGAATCTTGCATCATACGTCGTCGTACATCGTACGCTCGCACCCAATTCCATGGTTGCTTCACAGGACGGCGGCGCTCGAGATGGGTTCGATCTCAACGTTCAGGCCGCCTGGAAGATGGGCTACACGGGCAAGGGAATTGTGATCACCATTCTGGACGACGGACTCGAAAAAGACCACCCAGATTTGCAGGCCAACTACGTAAGTATTTGTTGTTTGATATTGATTTTGCAAGAATTTGTGCGCCAAGAGACCGGCCCACAGGCAGTGTGGTCTGCGCTGAATTCGCCAATCGTACACGCTCAATCTTACAAACATTGTACGCACTCCTCTGGCACTCTTCAACCAATCAATAAATGTCTTTTCCCATCAGGATCCTCTGGCCAGTTTCGACATTAATGGCGACGACGCCGACCCAATGCCGCGCTACGATCTCGGCGACTCCAACAGACATGGAACGAGGTGCGCCGGCGAGATAGCCGCAGTTCCGGACAACAACATCTGCTCCATTGGCATAGCCTACAACTCAAAGGTGGGCGGTGTACGAATGCTCGACGGCGATGTGACGGACGCCGTGGAGGCGCGCAGTCTAGGTCTCAACAATCAGCACATCCACATCTACTCGGCCAGCTGGGGCCCCGACGACAACGGCAAGACCGTGGACGGACCCGGCGAGCTGGCCACCCGGGCCTTCATCGACGGCGTGACCAATGGGCGCAACGGACTGGGATCCATATTCGTGTTTGCCTCTGGCAACGGGGGGCGTGGTAAGTGGAACTGGAACTTGGGGTGACAACTGGCCACTATTGCGACTTGCAATAGACAGTGGCGAGTTGCAATGGACAGTGGCGAGTTGAGGGGTGGCTTTCGGTGAGAGTGGGAGTGCACTTTCACTTTGAGGCCTTCGTATGAGCAGCTCTTGCGGCTCAGCTCGGCCGCAGACTGACTCACCTTGATGCGAGTTGATGGGCAGGCCTCAGGTGACTGTGGCCAGTGGAGTGTAATTTTATATTCAGAGCGAAGCAAGTGGCCTCCAAGCAAAGTGGCCCCCAAGCAAAGTGGCGCCCAAGCAAAGTGGGCGCCTCCATTTCCGGCCCGAACGACACAGGCTAATAGTGGCCTAATAGTGGCTAATAGACGTCCAGCGACTAATCTTGATCATTAACTCTCTCTCTCTCTGGCCGACGCATCAACATAAACCACACAGAGCACGATAATTGCAACTGCGATGGTTATACAAACTCCATCTGGACGCTGTCGATTAGCAGCGCCACCGAAAACGGCTTCGTGCCCTGGTACATGTAAGTGCAGATCCATTTATTTGGCCGCCCGGATGGGCACCTCTTCCGCTCCTGAGCGCCATTTGTCGCCCTCTCGCCCGGGGCCACAGTGAAAGGGGCCCCTTCCTGCCGTTCAGTTTGGCTCGATGACGTGCGTGAGGCCGCGCCGAAGCTCGTCTCTGGCTTCAGCTTGAGCTCGAGCTTGAGCAAATCCGATTTGCAGCAAACTGGCAGCCCAAGGGCGCCCCTTCCGGGCCCGAAAAAGGTCCAAGGGGACACTTTTTTGTGCCTCGCCTAAGGGACAACAATTGGCCCCATGCAGAGAGTTGCATGCAAAGGGCAAACGTAAGCTAGAGCGCCCATCAACTAATCAATCATCTGCCGTCCAATTGGCTGCCCCAAACTGCACCTAATCCACGAAAATTGACCAAAACTGGACGGAAAACACACACATGAACACACACAGCGAGGCTTGCTCCTCAACTCTGGCCACCACGTACAGTAGCGGCGCCTACGACGAGCGCCAAATAGCCACCACGGACATCAGACACTCGTGCACCTCAAACCACACGGGAACCTCAGCCTCGGCGCCCATTGCGGCGGCAATTTGTGCCCTCGTCCTGGAGTCTAATCCGCGGCTAACTTGGCGCGACATGCAGCACATTGTGGTTCGTACGGCAAAACCGGCCAATTTGATAGCCAAGGATTGGCGCACCAACGCCCTTGGCAGAAATGTCTCGCACGCCTTCGGCTACGGCCTGATGGATGCGGCCGCCATGATCTTGATGGCCAAACGGTGGACCACCGTGCCAGTTCAGTACACCTGCGAGGTGCGCTCGCCCAAGATGGAAAAGCTCATTCCGGCCAAGGGTTACATTGAGCTGAAGTTGGGCGCCGAGTGTGCCAACGTGCGCTTCCTCGAGCACGTCCAATCGAAGGTCACCCTGGCGGCTGGTCGTCGAGGCGACCTTCATATTTACCTCACCTCGCCCCACGGCACCAGGAGCACCCTGCTGGCCCAGCGGCCAAACGACAGCGCCGAGCAGGGCTTCAAGGGCTGGCCCTTCATGACGGTGCACAGTTGGGGCGAGTCCCCGAACGGCGTCTGGACTCTGGAGGTGCACAATGACGGAAAGCCATCGAGTAAGTAGTAGTGTTTTAGATTGCGTCCAAACTGTTCTCTTATCTCTGCTACTGTTTGCTTTCTCTCCTGGTCCATCGAGAAATCTCAGCCTTTTCGTCCAAAAGAACATCCCTCTAACAGATCTAAACGCAAAATTGCGCCCTCCTCTCACCCAAATCTGTCCTAATCTCTAATTCTGGCCACCTCTTCCTGCGATAATTGCAAAAACGAAGACCGAGCTGTGCTCAAGGAGTGGACCCTGATCCTGTACGGCACCTACGACGACCCAAACAAACACCTCACGCCCGAGACTGTCACTCTGGAGAGGCCCCAGTCGAGCCGAGCCCAGCCCAGCGGACCTGGTCGCAACTTGGCCGCCAACTCGGCCAACCAGCCGCAACAGTCTCAAACTCAAACTCACACTCAAACTCACCCTCAAGCCTCCCAGCCGCAGATTCCGGCGCCAGTCTTCGCGCCGGCCGACGCCAACTCAGATCTAGTCTTACCGAAACTTTCAAACCACAGCCACAACAACAACAACATCAACAATAACCACCTAATCAATGGCTACAACCAGGCCAGCAGCAGCAACACCATCAACAGTGGAACCAGTGTGTCCAATGTGAATATTAACAGTGTTAATAATGGCATCAATAATAGCAGGAGGCCAATGCCGCCGCAACAGGCACCAGTCCTTGCGGGCAACCAATTGCAGAGTCCTCTTGGAGTTGGCCAGTTGCAGCAAGCCCAGGCGCCACTTCTGCCGCCACCACTGCCTCCACCATTGAAGGCTCAGCAAGCTACAGCTAACAAGCCTCTCAACTTGGACCCCCAGGGTCCCTCGTCTAGCTCAAGCACTGGCTCGTCAACGGTGGCCAATCCATCGCTGGGCTACTCCTCCTCCTCCTCAACCAGCAGCCATGTCTCAAGCTATAAAACTGTGATGGGCGAGCATGATGATAGAAATAACAATCATGGCCAGCATGTGAATATAAGTGGCACCCAGTCGATTGAACAACAGTCAAACCAATCAGGTGGAGATCCTCAGCAGCAGCAGCACTCGAGCAATGAGAGGCCCCATTTGAGCTCGTCGTCTGTGGGCAGCTCTCCTGGTGGCCAGTTGGGTGAAAGTGGTGGCCAGGCAATTGGCAGTAACAGTAGGCCGGATTTCGATGTTGTTGCAGCACCAAAGAGCAGCCCCACAGAAACAACAACAACAACAACAGCTAACCAGTGGCACCACCAGCAGGCCACGCCGGTGGCTGAAAATATTCCAACAACCAGTGTTGCAACCAGTTCTCTCAGTAACAATGCTAGTGATATTAGTAAACAGCTCGTTGTTGTCCAGGGCAATCGGTTGGATGGGCAAGATTTAGCTGAACAGCTTAGGGTAGGCCAAAGTAGTAGTATTAGTAGTAGTAGTAGCAATAAAAAATTACCTCCTCAAACACTATCAACTGTGGCGCCGCCATTGGAAAACCCTGAACAGGAACAAATTGATGCCAATCAATTGGACTCTAAATTGAGCAAAGATTATCGAAGCAGCGGATCCGATAAAAAGAATGCCCAACATTTAGACAAGGAAAGCAGATCAAGCTCTTCTTCCGCCATTCAATCAACAACAAGTCACTCAAGTCAATTGATACTTATCATACAACAGGTGGCCGCCATTAGCGGCCTGATGTTGCTGGCAAGTGTAGTAGTCTGATAGTGAGAGAGTGTCTTATCATGATATTGATGAATAAAAGGATACCAATCATAAACAATTACCACCAATTTTTGAGTTTATTTTCTATGAGATTACTGAAATTTTAACCCCTCAACAAATGGCTCAGAAAAAACTATCTTCATCTATCACAATCGTCTCTGTCTCTGTCGCAAAAACTATCTGTCTCTCTCTCTATCTTTCTTCGGACTCCAATTAGTCAAAACTGTTGTTAGCAGTTGGAAATTCCGCATTGAATTGAAGCATTTGGTCGGATTGTATTGAATTCAATTCAACAAGTCGTTAAGGTCGTTAGCTGCGTGAACTTTGCACGAGAAATTCTTAACCAGCTCAAGCATCTTGTTCTGATAAGCTGTGCCCTCCTCGAGAGCCCTAGTTATCTGCTTGAATTGGGCATGAAACTTCTTCAATGACTCAACCCTTTCATTGTATGTCGCTTTGTAAGAGCGGTAATTCAACTTCACTTGCCCATATTGGGCGTTGAGACGCTCTATAGAGTCCAATAAAATGTCTTGCTGCCTCAAATTTTCCCTCAAAGGCTCCACATATTTGTCATGCTTCTGGATCTCTTTATCGAAAACACCCTTGAGCTCGAGCTCAGAGGAAGCGGTGACCACAAGTTTGATGACATCATCGTCATTCAATGACTGCTTCAGCTGAAACAATAGATTGGCTCTCTCCTGTTTAAGTTCGTCCACCTTGTCGATCAGTTTTTCCAGTTTTCTAACAACCTCCTCGTCGCCAGACAAAGCGGATGTATCAACCTTGGGCAGTAATTCCATAGGATTGTTCGTTGTGGCCATCAGATGCACTTTCTGCTGTAACTCGGGATACAATTGCTTATGTAGATTCTGAGCGCTACGTAAGGCATCCTCATGGGTCTTCTTGAAGCGAGCTAGTTCCTCTAGGAACTGTCTATTTGGCCTCTTTTGCAGTAGAGACTCAACGCTCTCCAGAATCTTCTGTACTTCCTCGGATTTGTCATCCAGTTCCTCCAGTTTTGTTAGAACGTCATCAACGACCGTAGGATTTGTGCTCAATTCGGCACAGATTTCTACCAGCTCGTCAGGCACTTCAAGCGGCGCCAAGCGAAGGGATTTCTTGTCGATATTCAGAGTTGACATCATCTGGGCTAAATCTTCATCCTGTTTCTCTACTTGTTGAGTTATCTGCCTTGAGAGGTCGTCCTTTCTTTGACTGTAAATTGAACTAACCTGTACTGATTCGATGGTGACTAGTCTAGAGAACAGATCTTTGAAGTCTGGCATGGATGATATAGTGAACGGTTTGGGTTCGGCAAGTAACATCGGCGCAGGTTGTGGTAAGGAATCTTTGTTCGGTATGATAGAATGGTAAACGTTATCATTATATCTCATGGCTTTCTCTAGCTTACGATTGACCAGAGTTTCTAAGGTGGAATAAGCAGCTCTTGTGATGGTCGGCTCCAGTGTGTCGGCGATAAGTTTTTTGCACGACTCGACATATTGACTTGATTGTTTCAACCTGGCGATCCTTATGCCGATTTCCTTTGCACTATCGTCGCTGTTAGCTAGACCCATCAGTAAATATGTGATTGCTGAAAAGTATTTATGCTTAAAATCTACAGTTGTCCTCCAAGTGTGAAACGTCGAGGTGCTACCCATGATCTCTCTCAGTGGATCGGTATATATAGGTGAGCAAGCCAATTTGGAGGCTACATCATAATCGCTGGCGATCTGGGCTGCTATCTTGGCTATGTTTTCCCTCTTCATGCCGGCTCGGATTGAATGTAGCAGTATGCATTCTTGGGAATGGGCCTTCAGAACATGATGGAAGAAAGTAAGCAGATCGTGACCCATCTCTTTCGGCTTGTGCCCAGCTCGATTGTCACGGAGCTCAGTTACCCACCACAAAGCACTATTGAATTGTAGACATGCGTCCTTTGCGGATTGTTCGCTTGTCTTGGTGGTTTTAGCACCGATCTCATTATGTATTGCAGCTATATTGTACATAATATTGTTGATTTCGAACTCCAAATTCCCATCATGGCTCGATCGGCTGAATGAATCCCTCCATGGAAAGACCGCTCCACTATCTTTGAATCTTGTCAGCATCGCGATTAATTGGCAATAGTATTTTTTCAGGGCTTTCAGAGAGTTTGCGTCACGTACGGAACTGTCCGATAGGACACTTAACGCTACATTTCGAAGGTTCGAAAATTGGTTCAGCTCTTTCCTGAATCTCTCAGGGGATGGCTCGTTGAATTTGATTTTGATAAATTCGGCGAGTTCTTCAAGATAAGAAGCGTTGTCCTTGGGTAGTCTGGTAGGCCAAGTAATGCAAGCCAGGTTATGCTGGCTTAATGTTTTTATCTCTTCGACTTCGTCAGTCATTGCTACCTACTGATTCCGTCCGGTTGTGGGAGTAAGTCCCCAACCTGATCACATTTATTTCTGGATATCGTTGAACTGTCGACACAAAGAGAAAGAGTGATTAGGAGCTGGTCGAGAGCTGGATATTCGAGAAAACACAATTGAGGTTTGAGCGTGAAGAATTGACACAACAAATTGCTTGAAGTCAGCGGTTCATATTTTTCGTTCGAATTTTCGCGCCTTAGATGTGTCCGAGTCTCGCGTGCGAGTGGGGGAAGTCCACGCATGTGGCCATAGGGTTTCCATTGGAGTCTCAATTCACCTCGAATAAATGAATTCTCTTTTCCATTTATCTCACTATTGTGATCCATCCAACCACCTAAACTAAACTTAATTATTTCTCTTCTCATCCGTAGGGAGGACGGTCCATAAACTATTCAGATTACATTTTCCTAGGAACTATTCAACATGGCCAAGCGTACAAGAAAAGTTGGAATCGTCGGAAAGTACGGTACCCGATACGGTGCTTCCCTGAGAAAGATGATAAAGAAGATTGAGGTGTCACAGCACTCGAAATACACCTGCAGTTTCTGTGGTAAGAACTCGATGAAGAGGGATTGTGTCGGTATCTGGAAATGTAAGGCTTGCAACAAGACCGTGGCAGGAGGAGCCTATGTCTATCAAACAACCACAGCCGCAACAATCAGAAGCTCTGTACGTCGTCTTAGAGAAATGAGGGAGCCCGCAAATTAAACTGATGGATACGTATTATAATTAATGTAACGGAACTTTCCTTGTTCATCTTATCTCAGAGCAGTGTCCGATTCACACGCGTTTTATTACAAGATTTCCATTGGATCACTAGCGGCGGTTGACCTGAGTGAATGTATCAACGCTCCTCGATGGTTGCTCTTCAAACTCCTCCAATGTGAAATCCAAGGAGTTCAGCTCACCCCTTAGGTTTTGCATCCACTCAGCCTTCCGATCCGCTTGCATTGGTCCTAGGTAGCCAAAGTAGTTTTGAATACGCTTGATTTGCTGGCTGGCATCCTGATTGAGCTCGATCAGCCTTTGTTCCTCCTTGATGAGACTCTCTATGGTCTTCTTGGTTCGCGATATGAAGTTGTTGAGTTGTGATATTTCAAAGTTCAGCAGCACTTGAGTGCTCCTCTCTTTAGACCTTATTTCCTCAGCTTGCTCCAGCTTGGACTCGATATCTCTTGTAGTTTGTTCGATCGACATATTGATCAGCTTAGGCAGAGTCTAGAGGCTGTAATGACAGGGATATTGGGAAAACGTGAATTACGGGTTTAAATGAGTTGAAAGGAATTGTCTCCGACTTGCACGAAGAATTAGATTATCATCAGCGCCGACGAATTACAGTGAAGAGTTCGCTCAGAATTCGCTAGGTCTTTATTTTACAACCTTGATGCTATGCAACAATTCGTCAACAGGTTTATTGCTTGCGCGGTAGTTGAAATTAGTTTCTTGTAGATGTTACCAGTAGACTTTCCTCCATGTTATGAGTTAGTTTTCATTGTGAGATATGCCGAGTAAGAAGGGAATTGCACTTATGACGGCAATAATTGTCATGAGAGTGAAAGAGAAAAAATCATTGTACATGTACCTGCCTCCGAATAGATCATTGGGTAGGCATCCGTAGGGATCTTTGACCTCGCGACACTGGCTACTTGTTGTTAAGATTGGTATTGCTGCGAGACAGCCATAGAGCAAAGGTTTAAACCAGGTGGGTCCCTCCTCATTCAGATAGATAGACGATATTATTGTGAATCTCCAAAAACCGATGCCCCAGCAAATCATGAACAGCAACAGTACAATAAGTCCAATGATGCCTAGAAGTCTGTATGAGAATACCAGGGTGTAAATAGAGATTGTAATACTCAGATAGACCATAACGTATAATAATTTTGCCAATTTCTCGGAAAAGCAAGCAGCCTCGGTTATGAGGGCGAACAATCCACCGAGCAGGTTCATCAATATGGCAGAGAGTATGATTAAGAGACCAAAGGGGTGTGCTGGTTTTAGTTGAGATTGGTCATTGTCCGCGTCATTTGGGCTTATTACGACACTCGTTCTCGTATAATCAAGTATGGTGTCCATTAGTAAGAAAAGGTTCCATATGATTAGTGGTATCGCTAAGAGACATATGATCAAGTGGAACCAGGCAGTTGATGATCGCCAGTTGGTTTTGTTGTTACGATAATACATTGCCGGTGACGTCCTGAGAGGGCCAAGGCCGATGACTCCGCTGCGTTCCTCGACGTAATATGTATCACCCATGGTTATGGTTGTATTTGTTGCTGGCCTATTGTTCTGTGTTCAGGTATATTTATCAGTTGCAAATATAAGATTTGAAAATTCGAAAGCTATTGGGTTACTCTAGATGATTTTGAGAGCACGAGTATTCTATCCAATGCACTAGATGGTCCGGGGATGCAGTGCACTTGTTACATCCTCTCACTCAGAACTTTGCGACCGTATCAAATATTTAAACCTTTGCAATACTAGAGAATATTCATCAATTAATGAGGAAATAATCAAAGAATTTGGAGAAATCAATTGAATAATCTAGGCCAAATAGAGATGCTCAATGAAATTGCCTTAGACCGAGGAGGGGTAGGCAGTTGGTTTGAGCTCTCCCTCCCTCTCACCTTGGATTCAGTATTCGCCAATCCAGCTACACCCTGTGTGAAAGTGAATAGAGTACATAGAGCTTGTGCAAACTTATGCATGGGCGGGCGGCTCACTCTCGAACGATTCCCGAGAAGGATCAACAGTGCACGGAGGCATATGGAGAGGCGCTTCGTCGATTCAGATAGAGCCGACTACCAACGAGACACGTTGAGATCCTACTTGGAAGAGCTGAGACTCAAACAGCGTCTGAAAAATTACTCTATGAATCCACGAGTGACTTGCAACAGTGGAGCTTCGAAGGCGGCTGTTCAAGTTGGTCTCTGTTCCAAGTAAAAACTGGCCCTCCCAAAGCTGGGCATGGAGTGGGATCTACATCTGTTCCCAATCCTGTTCTTAATGGCTTGCCTATGTGGTGGAAGTGCGCTTGTTGCACATGAGCAGAAGTCAAACGCTTGGCAGCGACTAGGAAGCTTGCATTTCAGGAGAACGAAGCCCGTAAGGATGGAAAAAATGTGCGCCTAGAGCGCGTGGGCGGGCATTTGCAAAGATCTCCGCCAACAATACTCTTATGCACGTTCTTTGTCATGGACTCAGCCTCGATCCAAGCATCCAACTCTAGCCTCTAGCGGACTCGAAGAGCAAGCTACATCAGTGTGGTCGACCCACAGAGAGAGGCCCAGTGTTCAGGGTAACACGAGCTCGTGCTCAGTTCCGTGGGAAGACTCGCGGCAAACGAATTCGAGCCCGCAAATCGGCCAGGTGCCCCATTTCGAAAGCGGAACGAAGCGAATGGGAGAGAATTTCGTCCGGACGGGCCGGTGGCAGCGTCACTTTGGCCGATGCATTTGCAGGAAATCGAGCTGGGCCAATCTGGGAGCCAACGGTTAACACATTGCCATTAGCGAATGAGTTTTTCCGTGCCAGAAGATGGCCAATGTTAGGCAGTTTGCTCCAAATGGCGCATCACCAAAGGATAGTCTGAGTCGGTGTGTTGTTCGCCGCCGCCACTTCTCTCGAAACTCACGGTGTGTGTGTCTCTCGATTTGGGTGTAGGGGGCAATCATTTTCGGATTTAGTTTACAATTGTGTAACACAGATGGCCATCCTGATGGTGTTTACGCGACCAGTTGGTGCTGGATGATGCCGCATGACTGGTAACCTTCATGGGGCCACAATTGCGCCTGCGTCAAGTGGACTTGGGTGAATCTCAATGCCGCGCAAAAATACTTACACCACCACCAGTTCCCTTGTGTGTTGCCTGTCCGAGGGGCCACCTACTTGCACGGCAGTACCGTTGTGTGAGAGTGGAGTCGCTCGAATCGAGCTTAACTCGCTTGGGAACAAAGCGACGTTAGATTTGGTCTGCGTCTGGCCAGCTTTTGCTCGGCATTGGCCAAAGTGCTGCGCACAGACCAAATCCCGCGTTGTTGGCCCGCCCCACTGGGAGATAGGCACGAGCTGTGGTGTTGATCTGTGCGCAGATCGATTCCTGCCGTGGCGTTCGAACTTGGTGCCGCCGCCGCCGGTCAGCGAAGCTCGCACCAGAACTTCACAGAGTTTTTTTTCTCTTGCTCACATGGTTAGAAGAACCCACCAGTTAAGTTGGGACAAGAGTGCTCAGTCGCAATCTCTCTTTTCCGGCAGTTCATTGGGAGAAAGAAAGAAAGAAGGGCCCAAGTTGGGAATGTATGTGGAAGGAAGATAGCAAAACGTTCATAAGACAATGGAAGAGGGAAAAGAAAAACAAAAACAACAACAAAGAAGCCGAGCGAAGCGAATTGCTTTCATCAGAATATCAAGACAGTGAGAGCCATTAGGAGAGAGTGAGGCAAGTTAGTGATTGTTGTGTGCGCGTGCAAGAACGCAAGTGAATCTATTTATCTGAAAGATCCAATTGAATTGGATCGAATTGCACATTATCTGTCAGATTGTAGGAGGCATATTTTGTGCGCGACCAGCGTCGAGGGGGAGCCAGTGGCGAGCTGCGACAGTAGTACTCATTGCATGGACACAGAGCGCGCGTGGTCCACACACGAGACGATCTAGCCAGCTTCTGCTGCTCGTGTGCTTTCCTCCTCCTCTTTTCTGAAGCGTGCGCCCAGCACCAATGTCAAGCTAGTAAGAGGGAGTCTTTGGGCGCCAGAGAGTGACCATTGTTGACGAATGTTCGGCCAGCATTCCTGAGCCGGGTGGCCGCCTATCATACTCAATGGACTAGCAGAAGAAGCAATTTTCCATCGGCACGTAACCCACATTTAGCCCCAGAAGATTGGGCTTCTCAGAAGATTGGACAAATAGCAAGAGAAGAGCTGGAAGATATGCAATGAGTGAAGTAACAACACCCCGAAGTCACTCACTATCGAAGCTTAGGACCCGAACAACGAGCTCCGAGTTAGCTCGGAGCGCGTGCAAGAGTGATGGGACGGAACCAAGAGGGGAGGACGAGTGGGTCTTAGGGAGGAGGAGGAGCTCTGGAAGATGTTCCATTGTAGTGTTAGTTTTGTTTTCTTTAATGTTTCCGGGTCATCGAGTGTTCGACGTTGTGCCAGTTAGGTAAGTTGATCGAGGGAGATAAATCAATTTCCTTAATGTCGTCGGGCGAGCACTGCTCGCCCTTGGCCAATCATGGCCTTTTGGGTGGGCTCCTTGGCCGCCTCAAGAGGTGGTCAGTGTGCACGGGTCACTTGTTTGTGAAAAGCGAAAGAGGGGCCGGCCTTGTGGCCTTTTTGGCTGGTGGTGCAGCCAAAGAGAAGAGTTGTGTGTGCCAAACTCTGTCACACAGGAAGAGACGGACTCTTGACCATCGGAATGCGCGTTGCTAGGCTACTGGCGGGATAATTGATGACCATCTGGGCCGGCGAGGGGAAAGAGTTTGCGATTGTTGTTGATACAACAACTGTTCCGGCGGGCAAAAGGGGCCAGCTCTTCTTCTTCTTCTTTTTTCCCATTCGAAAAGAAAACCCCACACAAGCACCACAAAGAGCCGGCCCCCATCCATCACCATTGCCAGAAGCGCGTACTCGAACGCGGCGCACAAAATGCCCCCAGAGTCTAGGGCCCAGACACACACACAAAGACACGAGCTAATAAGGAGTCCCTCTACATTGATACATTATACAACTCAATGGGTGCAACAAAAAAACAGCGGCGCCATTGCCAAACCACAGGGCTTGAATCGGGAGTTGGAAAAGCAAATAGTTGATAAAATCCTAGGCGAAGGTTATGATAAAAGAATCCGTCCAAGTGGTATAAACAACAAGACTGGACAAAATGGTAAGTATCTGGGCTAGTTATTTTCCTCCCAGAGTGTGCTCCACATAGTCCACATAGTCCTCATAGTCCAAATGACAAAATAGCTAGCGGCTATTTGTCATGATTGCCATTAGCAGAGGAGGTCCAAAGTGTCGCCCTGTTCAGAAGGGCCCTTCAGAAGAGTATCAATCTAAAATAGAGTCTACATTGTCTCGCTCGCAACTCTGCGGCTAATGTGCATTGGGAGATTGCAACCCGTGGGGTGACTTTGCGCCCACTTGGACCCATTTTGGCACCCTCTCTCAGCCCAAACTCCGCATCTAACCACTGCCCTTGAACCACCACCAATGAATCATTCAGATGGACCGGCGGTTGTTCGGGTGAACACGCTCATCAGGAGCATCTCAAAAATCGATGACGTCACCATGGAGTACTCGGTTCAGTTGTCCTTGCGGCAAGAGTGGGTTGACGAGAGGCTGGCCTTCAACAAGATGTCTCTGTACAAGAACTACAACATCAACTCGATCACTCTCACCGAACAGGAACGACTCTGGAAACCGGATCTCTTTTTTCGTAACGAAAAAGAGGGCCACTTCCATAAGATAATCATGCCAAACGTTCTACTACGTATCAATGGCGATGGAGCTGTCCTATATTCGATCAGGATTTCCCTAGTGCTCGCCTGTCCAATGGATTTGAAATACTACCCATTGGATAAGCAAAATTGCACCATAGAGATGGCCTCCTATGGTTATTTGGACGATGATTTGAAGTTCATTTGGAAGGAGAACAATCCGGTTCAAATTAATCAACCCTTGACTCTGCCCCGTTTTACATTGGAAACATTTGGCACAGCCTTTTGCACCTCTAGGACGGCAACTGGCGCCTACAGTTGCCTAAGGGTTGATCTAATTTTCAAGAGAGAATTCTCATATTATTTGATACAAATCTACATCCCATGCTGCATGCTGGTCATAGTTTCATGGGTCTCCTTTTGGTTGGATCCAAATGCAATTCCAGCGCGCGTCTCCCTCGGGGTGACCACCCTGCTCACCATGGCCACCCAAATCTCCGGCATCAACGCCTCCCTTCCGCCCGTTTCCTACACCAAGGCGATAGACGTTTGGACGGGCGTTTGTTTGACCTTTGTCTTTGGGGCTCTGTTGGAGTTTGCCCTAGTGAATTATGCGTCGCGCAGCGACGCCCATGCCAGAATGCAACAAGCGCGCCAGGAGGAGGAGCTCCGTTTGAGGGAGATGGAATTCCAGAAGAGACAACAAATGGCCGCCGCTGCAGCAGCCGCCGCCGCCGCCGCCGCCGCAGAAATGTCCGCCCACTCCTATGGGATGGGCGGTGGCGGCAACCCTCCTGCACACCATCATCATTACGGCGGCCAGCCGCCCAATCAGCACAACCTCCACCCTCAGCTCCCCCAGCAGCAGCAGCAGCAGCAGCAACGCTACTCCGGCGGCTCCCACTACGCTCAGGTAAGTGGCCCCTCTCGTGTGATATTTCTTTTCTTTTATTTCCCCCCTTTGCCTCCCCTTTGCTTCCCCCGCCTCGCCGCCCACACTCCGGCGAGCTTGGCATTGTGCAATTCCATAACTGGGGCCAGACTGTGGTGTGCCCCGTTCGACGAAATTGAATTGCTCTCGGGCGCGTCGGCGAGTCTGGCCATGTATGTGGGAGTGTGTGCGGCGCCCCTTTGGCTCCGAGTTGCACTTTTGCTTTCACTTTCGACACAACTGCAACTGCAACTGCAACTGCAACTGCAACTGCAACTGCAACTTCAACTGCAACTGTGTGGCAGCCGGGCCAGTGGTTGCTGACAAATGGACTCGAGGCACCGGATTTCCGCGCGAGGCTGGCCGCACACTTGGCCGTTGCATCTGTTTCCGCGCGCATAGCGAGAGCCAGAGCGCGAAACAAGGCCCACAACAATGGCAATTCGGCATGAACGAGCCCACTTCTCTCCAGTTGTGACACTCGGCTACACACACACACACACACGAGCGCAGACTCATTTCATTAGAGCAGAAAGCAGCAACTCTTGACCTTGCCAGTGGAGCCAGTCTCCAACGGTCTCCAACGGTCTCCAGCAGTCTCCCTTCTGGCGCGCACCCTCCCGTTTGCTCTGCCCACTGGCCGCCCGTCACTGTCTACAGTCCGCACTGCTGGCAAGACTGTCTCGAGCATGCACCAAGCAGCCTGCACTGAGCGCCCTACACTAGCCCTAAGCCCCAAGCTCCACCAAGTGAAGCGGCACTGCTGGCGCACAGGACGCCACTTGATCAGCTCATCGTCGAGGCGCCTCCTCCGGCTTGCCGCTTGCCCTTCGGCTCGCCTTGGCCCGGGCCGCTTCCTTCACATCCACTTGTCCGCCGGGGGCCTCGAGCGGACACGTGCGCCGTGTTGGGCCGGCCGCGGCGAGGCTGCCAGACTGGCGTCGGTTCGTTTGAGTGCAATCATCAATCATGCGCCCCAGTTGCTCGCGCGGGCCACCAGCGCGCGCCCGCCCACCCAGCGCGCCAATCCTTCGGGCCCGCCATAACTGGCCCGTCTCGTGCCCCTCTGAGAGAGAGAGAGAGCTCTCTCTCTTTCGAGCGGCCGAGCATTCCGGGGGTTCCAAGTGGCCGCTTGGAGGAGGCTCCAGGCGAGAGAATGAAGAGGCGGAGGCTTGTTAGTTGGGCGGAGACGTTCTGGCTTGTTAGTGGCGCCCCTTCGGGAAGGAGGAGGAGATCAAGTTGGTCGGCGCGGCGGGTGGCCTGCTGGAGGGGCGCACGAGTGCACGAGCAAAGAGGCGAAGGGGCGAACCATGGAGACGACCGAAGTTGGGCCAAGCTCGACCAGTGCTATCAAGTGTTTTGCAACTATTGCCACTTGTGTGTGTGTCTGTGTGCCCTTGTCTGCGCGTGTCGCCCCATTCAAGGACGAGCTCTGCTGCCGGGCTCTGATTTTATTCTTCTTCGCCTTGCCAGATGGAGGGGAATCCATTGGTGGTCACCCGGCGGGCTCACACAAGAGAGCAAGCAAGCGAGCAAGCTAGCGAGCTGGCGAGCTGGCGAGCTGGCGAGCTGGCAAGCTGGCGAGCTGGCGAGCTGGCAAGCTGGCGAGCTGGCAAGCTGGCAAGGCGCACCAAGCGAGCCCAGAAAGCGGCCCCAGCAAGCAGCCAAGCGAATAAGAAGGGATTTAAATTACACAAGAGCGACAACGAACATTGGGGCCCCATCGTGCAAGAGCGGAACCCTTTCGCCTTGCTTTGCTCCAGTGGGGCCTGGCGCCATTATTTGGCCCTCGCCCAGTTGCTGATTCCTATCTTTGTGCTCGCTCCACACAGTCCCCCCCTCTCAGCCAGAGAAGAGCGCGGCCATTTCGAGGCTGGCACTGTTTTGTCGTCTCCCCAATGCTTGTCGCCATTCGAGCGCCCAAGGCTGCGCCCGAGCCGCCTCGCTCGTGCAGCCTTGGCGACTCGGGCGGCCTCGCGATGGCGCCCGATGGGCAATATATATTGTCCCTCTCGTGTTCCTCGTGCTCCTAGTGCTGCTCGGGCTGCTCGAGCTGCTCGTGCTTTGGCGCCATCAGCAATTCCCGCTTCTTGGGCCGCCCTTCCTGCTCTGCCTCCAAGCAGCCGCAGCCACCAACAGCATGCAGCAGCAACAACAACAACAACTATCAACAACTATCAACAATGCGCCCAAGCTCGCGGCTGCTCCAGCGCCTTGCGAGCTTGTGTGCTTGCGAGCTTGTAGGCTTGCGGGATTGCCTCGCGAGATGGCCCAGTGATTGTGTGTCTGTTTTTTGTTCTGCAATCGTTTGCATATTTTACGACTCCCTCGGCCACTTCTTCCACTTTCAACACTGGCCCTAGTCCTCCGCTTGCCCCAAGCACACGCATACTAATGACCCCCTTTACTCCATCCAACGCACACCATCACCGCGGCACCACTTTTGGGTGTTTGCTTGCGGCTTGGGCCAAAAAAAACTCCCATCCACTTGGCGGCGCAAAAATCCATTGGCAAATGGGGAAACCAACATGGAAAATCACTGTACAAAATCACTGTGCAAAATCGGTGTTCAATTCCAAACACTGCAAATGGTTGGCCGCCCACCATTGTTGTCACCCCTTTTCGGCGTGTCTGTTTATCGGCCCAACGCAATCGCAGAAGTTTCCGCTTAACAGGTCAGCAACTGAGGGCTACCAGCAGTTGCAGGGCCCAGTTGTTGACAGCAAACAGCAGCTCATTTCGAATGGCGGTGGCCGCCAACAGACGATGGCCAACCACTCGCCCACCCACAGGATGCAAAATGATCCGCTGAGTGGACACAATGGCGGTTCCATGTTGCCCAATAATAACAACAACAACCAGCAGCAGGAGAGCAATAACAACACCAATGCGAGCAACAACTCAAACAGTAGCAAGCAACACTTGCTCCCCAATGGAATGGGCGCCTTCCATTTGAATGGGGGCTCCAAGATGGGCAAGCAACAGTGCGAGATCCATCACAGTATCCTGCAACAGCATCATCTCCACCATCGGCCTGGCAGCACCCATGCAACGCTCGAGTCGGCCGCCAGTCATGGCTCACAAGGCCACAAGGAGAAGGTGAACTTTTGTCGCGCTTGGCTCAACAAATTTCCCTCGCGAAGCAAGAGGATCGATGTGATTTCGCGCATTTTCTTTCCCAAAATGTTTGCCCTCTTCAATCTGGTCTACTGGACGACTTATCTCTTCCGAGAGGACGACATTGTGCGCTCATAAGATAGACTAGATGTAGAATATGCATTCTTTGCGAGCAACTATTCCACACTGGGCAACCAGAACACAGGTAAACACCAACGAAACAAGACGAAACAATATGAAACAGAATGAAATCCCCTTTTATATTCCAGTAGAGAGAAGGTGCTGCACCACCCGACAACGATCTCAAATCTTAATAGTATATGTGACTGATGTTAGTACAAATATTGCACACAAATATTGCTTATATAGCGAGGAAAAGAGAAGAGCACCAAGCATGTGTTAATTCCAGATACCAATAGTAACAAAGAGCACTTGTTTTGAAGATAGCGTTCTCCAGACGACATGCAACGGGGACTTGAGATTGGACAGTGTCCAATATGTAGGTGTGTGTCCATTGGACACACACTGACAGGTCGCATTGGTCACACAGAAGTGGACGTTTTTGCTTCAAGTTCAATGATTCTCAAGGTTCAAACTTTGCAGCACTAATGAATGTCTGATTGGGAAGTCGCAATTGGCGAGTTGCGTTCGTTTGTTCCTGGCCAATTGGGCTTCACGCAGCAGAGACAGCGACAATCTGGCCAAATGAATCACTAATGAATTTAGCTTTCCCCCAGACGAGCCTTGCCCAAGCTTAAGGTCGGCCCCTTGAAGCATTGTCGTCGTTGTTGTTGTTGTTGTTGTTGCGTTAAAGTGAGAAATAAACGACTTCCGGAATGTGCACTTCCATTGTGGCCTCCTGAGGGGCAAGTTTGGGCCCAGTTTGGCAAGAGTTTGGCACGAGCCGGCGGCCAAGAAGAGGGCGAGGCAGTGGAAAGGAATGAACGCTTTTGCCCTCCGACAATGGTCCCAAGTCGCATTTGCATTTTTCGCCCACCACTAAGCCTTCCGGTGGGCCACTTTATGTGTCCATGAGACGAGCCACAGACACGCTTCCTCTGCACTGGCCGCCCTTTATCCATGTCTCCCTCTCGTAGAGGCACAAATATCTTCCTCTTCCTCTTTGTCTGGCTCAACTGGCTGGTGGCCACCAAGCTGGCTCGCTTTCTCGAACCCTTTTCTGCATTCAATCGAACGGAGTCCAAATCCGAGTGGGGCCAACAATCCACTGGAATGAGCCCGCCCAGCCAAGCCATTAGCATGTTTCCGAGTGTCTCCAGTTTGGCGGCCATTCCAAAAGGGGTGGGGCCGCATTGGTGGCGCCGCATTGGTGGCACGCTCGGACGTTCGGCCGAGCTCGAATTGGGCCCCATTTGTCCAGGGCCAAGATGCCCTGGCGGTTTGGGGGGGCCAAACTGCGCCACGCTAATGGCATTCTGTTAGCCCCCATCTCTGAGCTAAGCGCTAAGGGCTGGTTGGCCCTTAGCTCGAGTCGCTCGGCGGGAAGAATGGCGCTCAAAGGCCACGCTCTGCCCACACACACCAGACCAAGGCAAGGGCAAGAATAATCAGATGTATCGAAATCATTAGGGGGAAACGGCAGAGGTTTGCTCGCCTCCAGTTCTGCAAGGAGCCCACTCTTGTCCATCGCCACTCTTGTCCACTCCTTTCGCAGCCACTCCAATTTTGGCCAGCCCCAAGCACTGCCCCCTGGCGGAAGTGCCTTTGTGCGGCCTTATTGGCGCGCTGACCGGAAGGGCCCAGTGTGGTCGCCGCATGGAGGTGCCTGGGCCTGTGAGCTTAGCTAGTCGCTAGGCAAGATGGGCCGGTCCATTTCCTTGTGGGAATTTTTCCGAGTTGAGGGGGCGTGTTGCGAGCGTGCACTAGACACTCTTGCTGGGCCAAGATTTACTGCAAGTGGGGGCGACTTTGTTAAATTATGATTGCACCAGAGCACGCCATCCGCTCGCCCTTGTTTGGCCCGTTCGAAGCGGCGCCATCGATTCATTTGTGGCCCCGATTTGCTTGGTAGAGCAGCAGGCCCACGCCGGAAGAAATAGGCGCCCTTCTCGAGCTTAGGAGGCTCCAAAGTGGGGCCAAAATCAGGGCCAAAGCTCGCCCAAAGCTCGCCAACACTCCATCGTTCTCAGTCACGCTTGGGCTCCATCGCTTGGTGGCCACCAAGCGCGAGCATAGCATCGGCCCTTTGCTGTGGCGCCTGGGGGAGCCTTCCGGCTCGGCTGGGGGCCCTTTTTGTGCAGACTTGGGCCGCCGAAGTTCCGGCAGAAGAGGGCGAGCAAAAAACACTTTGGAGGGGAAAAAATAAGCCTCGCACACTCACCTTGCTCGATATTTCTCCCTCGTCTCAACTCGTCCACGCCCACACAACGCGCTCAGAGCGAAGAAACTCGACTCAAGTCGACTCCCAACTCGAAGTTGCGCCCTTGAGGCGCTCTCGAAGAGTTGGAGTTTGGGTGAAAAATGGGCCCAGACAGTTTGGGAGTAGCTCGCGCAAAAGTTCCAACCACGCTTCTCCACCGCCCACTTGGCGACTCCAATTTTGAGCACGCTCTTGGCCACCAGATGCTCTGTCTCGCCGCCAAAGATGTGCCGTCTCGCCGCCAAGACTCTTGAGAGCGTCTCGGCTGCCATTTGCCAAGCTCATGCTTGATGGACTCGCGCGACAGGCCCACACACAGTGGCTGTCTAACCAGCCAGAGTGGGACTCAGACTGGAGGACTCAACTGTGCCACTCTGGCGAGCCGTCCCGCTGCGGCTTGACGCCCGCCGATGGACTGTCTTCAGGCACGCGTCCCTCGCCACACTTCTGGCCTAGCTTGTTATTATTCCTTTCACTATTAGCATGATCAAGGCGCTGGCACAGTGGCCACGCTGGCTGGAGTCTGTGACATAATCAGCCGGAGCGCAGTGGGCCGTTCGTGGCAAGGCGGCCAAGTTGGTGCTCCACTTCCAGTTGGCGGCCAAACCTCGAGCTCAGACAGACAGACAGACAAAAGTCCACTGGGCGTCCATTCAATTTGGACTCGCCTGCTCTTTGGTGAACAATACGCGCCATCTGGCACCCAAAAGGAGGCTTCAGAAACGGCAAAAGTCTGCAAGTTTCCTCCAACGAGCCATCTCTTTGCTTTACCTTGCGCCACTTCCTAACTATTCCTAATCGCCACTCGCGGCCTCCTTTCTTTCTGTGTTGTTGCTCTACTCCACTCGCTCCACTTGGGCACTCCTTTGGCCATGGCAAGATCGCGAAATGCCGAGATTGTAGCGACAGATTGCGCTTGAAGGCCGCCCAGTGGGCAGGAGTGTGCACCCTAAGCGTCGCCAGGTGCTCTCTGGCGCCGGTGCATGTGCAAGATGAATGAGAACTCTGAGTGGGCGCCTCATTCGAGAGCTGCCAAGAGCACAGATCGTGGCCCAATGTTACCAATCCTACTCCTCGGGATCATCTCTCGCCAGTCTGCAGTTTGCCGCTCTGCTCGATCACGAGGCCAATCATTGGAGCTTGTCTGGCCGGCCCGCAAACAATGGATCATGCCCGCTGACTGACTTTGCGGCTTTTCTGCTATCACTGCGACCAGACGAGGATTAGACCTAAGCACCCGTGTTTCTATAAGTGCTCCTCCTGCAGGAGCTCCGGAAGTGCAGGAATCTCGGCGCCAAATTGAGCCTTGGGTGCCCCTGATAGCTCAGCTGCTCTCACCAGGAAGAGGAAATACATCGATCGAGCTCATCTTTTAGTCCTCTAGACGTCTCAAAAGAATGATGGTTGCTCCGCAGATCTCGAATCATCAGGAGGCCTATTTGCCACCAATGCGGAGCCTTGCAAGTGGCAGTCTGACCCAGCTGCAGTTTGGAAATTTGCTTGAACTAGATGGAGGTATCGGCGCCAAATTTTGGTTATTTATTCAGCTATACAAGAGTATGCATAAGAAATTTGTCCTGACCGATCGAGGAGGAGTCTTAGATGAAGATGAATGAAGCGGTCAAGAGAGCAGATCAGATTTGTGATCTTCAGATATTCAGATTTCCCACATTGCTCGAAGCCGACCGATTCAAAGGCTCTTCTTTGCATGCCGACCCGAGCTAGTTAGTCCCATGCGGACGCTTTTTGGATTCTTCCTCGAATCTCTTTCAGTTCCCGAATCTCCCTCCTGGATCTCAATGGTGATCCAAGACTAAGGAGCCAAGACAAAAGACTGCACAGCAACTGGAGAAGTTGCATCGCAAACTGTGACCAAAAGAGAAAGAAAAGAAGCTGTCGCGGTGGAAAAGATTTCAAGAAAGGTGAGACCGAAGCAATGTGCCAAGATTAGTCCATCCATTTCGAGTAGTTTATTAATCTCAAGAGTGTCAGTCATAGTTCAATCGTCGAGATGGCCAAATTGGGACGAACTAATCGATAGATATCAATTAGAGAGATGTAAGATGAAGATAGTCAACCTCGAGTTCACTGTCTAAGCAAAGGAAGAAAATTGGTTTTTGTAAAACATCTGATTGATTGCTAGTCGTCGAATCAGTCGGAATTCATCGAGCATTTTCCGACTGATTTTACATTTTACGTGTGGTAAGCGGTCCTCATGTTGATGCACCTCAATAAAGGTCATAGATCTCTAGCGTGGATCTACCTTTTCTAACGACTCGCTGTCGACAGTTCGGACACTGTCTGCCATTGTTACGCAGCGCCGTTTCTAAACATCTGGAGCAGAACAAGTGGCCACAAGAGGTTGCTAGTGCCTTTACTCCTCTGGACTTCAAAACCTGGTAGCTTTCAGTGCATATGGGACACTCCAATGGTTTGACAATCACTATTGGTTCTTCGGGTACGGAGGGATAAGTTTCGACTGATTGCGGCGACAGTTCCAGCTGTGTTGGTTCACCAGGCATACCAACGGTGATTGGCGGCAATAGTCCATCGTTTACTAAGTTCCAATAATGGCTAAAAAACGACCATTTTTTGACCCATCTATGTATTTTCATGAGAACGCATCGGTCAACTTGATTGATCGTGAATAATATGATGAGTTGTGACACGACAAATATTGGGTAAATAAGAGTAATAATTTGCGCGATGATTATCGTCATAAGGATCCTAAAAGACGTGTCTATCCAAATGACGATCTTGGTATACGTCTCTTCATTGGTGATCTGGCAGAGCACCTGCTCTCCTAAAGTGGATGGGATAAAAATCGGCTCAAATTGGGTTTCCATCGAACTGACTGGCCGTAGAACTTGTGTAACCCTTTGATTAGTGAACCTGGCATTTGATCTAAGACACCTAGAGAGGGAAGTTGCCAATTGTTGGTTTAGAAAGGTGATTAGATCCTGCTATGAGTAAGGTCTTAGTACTCGATGAGGATTGACACAAGGTCATCAGTTTGCGTTCATTTATGGAGATTGATATCGGCAAATCAATTGGGAGAGCTGATGGCCGGAGGTGCCACACACGGAGATCGTCTTGCAGTGCTCACACGAGGTGGCGCGAAAAAAGCCAAGTCAGCCAACTAGCACACTTGGGTGCCTATGCAAATGTGCTGGCTGGTTGTGCTTGATAATTTGGGTGCGTGATAAGCCCTTGGTTTAGGTGTGGCCTCTCTGTCCTGGGTTATTTGCTGGCCAGGCCGCCTTTATGATCCCACATTGTCAGCGTACCTGGGCTGGTGGACGAGCGCAAAATAGGTTGTCCCCTTCGGTCGAAAATTGGTTGTCTATGGTCGGTTGGTATATACAGTTGGTCGCCTATGCACGTTCTGGTTGTCAAAGAGCTGTAAAATCGCTCTCAGACTTGCACAAGCACACAAACTGACCATCGCACTGGTGGACACTGGTCTGAGAAGCAAATCAGCCCCTCCAATGACCACTCGGCATGAGGTGTCTAGGTACCATGGAGGCTGTGTTTAGCGATTCTTTGTCTATTTATCATGCTGCAACAAGTGTTAGTTGCTACATTTGTCTCGTGTGTGAATTTCTTGTCGCTGGCTACACTAGTACTAGTCGAAGCTATGATGTGATATTTGCGCGAGTTAGCTCACTTGGCCGCGGGTGTGGAAAAAGTGCACCTCGTATGGCGGAGCAACCTTTTGTCATAGAGGCATGCAACTTCGGCCACATATGCACTGTATGATGACTAATTGATTGCAGTATTGGCTGAATCTCTGGCTAATCTGCAGAGTGCACCAGATCGACTGGAGTGAAAAAAAGTAGCCCACTTGAGGGCCAAACGAGTGCAATGAGAACATTTGTCACAATGCACACAGTATACATACACTGTTGTGAATCATTGACCAAGAGTTGCTGCCTCTCGCATCACTGGTTCATCATCTAGGGGCCCCTTTAGCTAATTATGTGCATGAATTTTGAAAGTGTGCTTCTAGTCGTGTGAGGTAAAAACGTTTGCGCATAGTGCTTGTACAACTGGTGGACTATGGTGTGATGATTGTATTTTTTTTCCATTCAGCTCGCATTCGCGCAACAGGGGCCCCAAAGCGTTTAAACATTTTGCTCTCTTGTGGATGCATTATCGATCCAAGAGGCTCAAAAAGGCAAACAATCAGTGGTGCTACTATGGTATCATAAGTGTGCAAAGTTTCGTTGAGCTCACATGACTGGTTAACTCGCAGTGCGAGCCGACGATAATTGAGAAAATTGTCAACAATGGTCCCGAAATCGAAATAGCTCTCTTTGATGTAGTATCAATTTGGGATACAAATACTCATGCTGGGCCGATGAATTTTCTGCTCAAGCTACAACAATACATTTCATGCTGATGACGCTACAGACAGCTTGATTATGGCTCTGCTTGCCCTACTACAGCTTCCGGTAACAATTGAGGCCCCGCAGTCTGGGGCCCACAAGGGTCAAGATTGTAGCCTTTGCAAGACGGCGCTCTTTAGCTTGCATATTGGTGGCTCAGTTGTGACAATTTGCATTCTCTACCACATGTCAATTGTCCATTCTGGTACAATTTAGAAAAATGACAAATATCTCTTCAGTTTGACAATGGAACATGTTAGCAAGCTAGTCTTTTGCGTGCAACAATATAAACGTCCACAGAGTGCATAACAAATTGCAAAAGCACAATACAACCTCTACTTTCTTCATAATGGAGCTCAACTTTCAAACTTTGAGCCCCACTGGGGGCCGCGCAAAACACATTATGATTAATCAGACTGCATATCTATGTAGCAGATATATTTTGCAACATGTTGATATGATCATTTTTTGTCTAGCTTAATTGGTTGCAAAGATATTGATGCTTGATTATTAAGGTGTGAAAATCGTCTCAGAATTTGAAAAGAAATCGCTCTGCGGATTCAGTGGCATAGTAGCGCACGATAGCAACAGTGCGCTAGCGCGCAAGAGCGGGCCCGTGCACGCTATGAAGGGTCCAATTTGTGTCTCTTCTGAGGTTTCTAGGCCCATAACAAGGATTGCAGCCTGCTCCTGGCATGTATTTGACACGGACTAAAGGCTCATCTGGCCACAACAACCAGCCTCCTTGCCGCACAGAGGGGCACTGTAAGAGGCTCCGATTCTGGAGAATATGGTGAAATGCACGACCCAGGCACGGGCCTGGACCTCGAACAACAACTTTGATCAGCCTCCAAACTTGTTGCTGGCCGGCAGCAGAGACAGTCTGAGGGGTCCTTTGTCAGCCACAGACTAGACGCGAGAGTAATCAATTTCGTGTAAGAAGAGTAGATTTATAAGAGAAAGGCGAAATGCACGAGATTGGCGCAGGCCCTCTCCTCAACCTTTCTAGCCACAACTTTGACTCACCCTTAGGCATATTCCAATCGTTCATTGGAGCCATGTCAAGCTGTTATTCGTCAACTACGAACCAGAGTCTCAGTTGAAAGTGGTGCCTCGTAAGAGCACCAGATTTGCGAGAAAAACGCGAAATGCAAGATCTTGGTGCAAGCCTGCGGTCTCGAACTTTCGAGCCACAGCCGCCACGAGCCGCTTGGCAATTTCTAATCACAACCGGAAAACATCGGCAATGCAAAGTGCTTAGTCTGACATGAGACACAGACTTGAGGGAAATCTTTATTCTCTTCGTTTGATTCGTCACAGTGAAGTCCTTCTTTAACCGATGGCCCCATTTTCTCATCATACTTACCCCTAACTCTGACCTGTACGAATTTCCTCAGATTTTGATCTATTTTATTTGCAGCTATGCACTCATACAGACCCGAATCCTTGGGCTGCGCTTTGGAGATCTTGAGCTCCCTGCCTTTTGCAATGAGTCTCGTGCCTTTTGTGAATGAAAGTGCCGTTTTTTATGACGAAGATTAGACGTAGATTAGATTCCATATATAAGATCGTCTCTTGTTGACATTGTGTGGCCTTACTTTGGCCTTAATTTGGCTCCAATTTGGCCTCAAAAAAGGCCAGTTATACTTACCGTTCGAGTTGGTGTTCCCATCAGACTGTCTGAACCACTCGATTGTTGGTTGTGGCGAGCCGATGGCCTCACACTCGAGAAGCAGCTCTTGGCCCACACCCAATTCCACGTGGTCTCTGGGAGTTTTGATCCATTTCATTTCGACTGATTTTGGCAAAATTCGTCCAAGTTCCAAGTTTAGGCGAAAAAGACATCGAAAATGTTAGACTGGCGACTTTTTTCCGCAATTTTTGTCCCTTTTTTCTTCTTTTTTGCAGTTTTAATGTTCTACTCACCGTTGATAACTATTCTCACCGACGTTGAATCTTCTCCGAGAGGATTTTTCGCATTGCAAGTGTACTGGCCCGAGTTTTTCAGTGTGGCATTGGTGATCTTGAGACGCGTGATATCCGAATCGTCCATGTTGATTGCAACATTGTCCAACTCCTTCGAGTGTCTCAAACTCGCCTGATCGATTTCCTCGCCATCCAATTGCCAACTCAACACCAGACCACGTCTCTGGCCCCCAGAAACGGTGCAGATCAAGTTGATCGTCGAGCCTTCCGGATAACTGTCAGCGGTGGCGATGGGCAATATCTTTGGCGGACCTACATATGTGAATTGAACTAAAACTGGTTGACCGTTAGAGTCGAGAAATTGAACTTTGGTATTGTGTGGTTGTTGTTGTTGTTGTTGTTCTTGTGGTTGCCCTTCTCGTTCGCGGTTCAATTGTTTGTTCTGGTAGGCCGGCGAGTCAGGGTGATACAATCTCCCCGGCTGGCCCATAGAAACTAGCTCACCATTTTGTTGTCCTTCCACCAAACTGGAGACTGTGAGGACCAGGATTAAAACTAACAGTCTGAACATGGCTGATCGAGGCCTATTGCTGAGGATGTCCAATAATTATTTACCCAAAAGGTTTCCTAGTTCTTTCATCAGAAATAAGAGAAACTTTCTTACACTTAGAGCAAGAAAACTTACTCTTAGTCCTAAGGAAAGTCCTAAGCTAAGGAGCTCAGCTGATCAGCTGAGTGGGAGGATGATGCAAAAGGGTCCAGAAGAAGCGCTCGAAGACACGAGGCGGCGCCAGAGGCGCTGCTACACATGGGCCGCACGCGCCGGCCCTTAGGTGCGCCCCTATGCGCGCCCGGCGAGTGCCTGTGGAAGACTTTTGGGCCTCTTTGTGGGCCGTGCACGCACAAAGAGGCCCCCAAAAGTGGCACGTGCCCAGAGACTGTGTGCGACCGCCAAGCTGGATGGTCTTTCTGGCTTGGCGAGGCGCAGAATCGATCAATCTAGCGATTAGAATGCCCGCGGAGGCGAATAAAGGGCCGCTCACCTGACAGGTAATGGATTCAGTGGCGCCAGTTTGCGTACGTCATCTTGTGATCTCACTCCAGCACCATTTGGGCGACTGGCCAGCGTTCGTCGGCCAGTAGGGCGGCCGAGCGAGAGAGTGTGTGCGGAAAAGAGGGCAGCCGGAAGCGGATGCGGGCGGAGATAAAGATCGCACCGGTTGTTTGGTGGGCGAGCGGCGCTGAGGGGCAGCGTTGGGCGAAACTTGAGCCTAGTTGGCGGTGGCCATCGAGCTAAGCAAAGAGCTCGGCACAGTTTTAGCCCTAAGGAGCGGCGGGCAGATTTGGGGGCGAACGAATTTGGCGCGGCGGCATCATTTGCGACAAGATTCCAGCTCGCCATCCATTGTTGTGTGCCTTTGCTGGCTGGCCGACGAGTCGAGTGCTTGTGGCGGCCTCATGGGCGCTCCTTTTTTGCCAAGACTCGCGTCGCTTGGCAAAAAAGGCCGCTCTGGCGCACGCGAGACAGACGCGAGCCAAAATAAAGATAGAGAGTTTCGAACGGTTGGCGTCCTCTTTGTATTGGCCAGCGGGGGATAAATAAACATCTCAGTGGGGCCTCAGAAGACTCGCCTACTAGTCTCAGAGAGCTAGTCTCAGAACTCTTTTCCCTTGGGCTCGGCTGGCTTGCCAGTGGGGCCAAATCATCGCATAGCATCGAATTACTGTTCCATTTGACAGGGGAAATTGTTCGTGGAGGCAAAATTGATGTTCCGTTGGAAAAGGGAGACAGACAAACGAGAGAGACTAGGACCAACTTTGGCTCCTCTTTTTTCATATTCTTTTATTTTTCCTCCTCCTTCTCCTTCGATTGTTCCTCAACTGTGGTGGTCCCGCCGGGCCACTTGGAGCGCCTAATTCGTTGCTCAAAATTGCTCCAAAGAGTGTTCCAAAACTGGTCCAAAAATGGTCCGAAAATGATCCAAAAGTGGTCGTCTCTTTTCCTGAGGACCAACTTCCTGTTGTGCGCCAAGACACCAAGGCACGTGGAGACCAAATCGATCTGGCTACTATCACTCACCCAAATCATACTTACCCACCACACCATGAGACCAACACAAGAAGCAGCACCAGCAAGCCGCTTGACCGAGCTGAAGCACCAACTGGAAGTGGAACAAGCGAGACACTAGGACTCATCTCGTCCTGTGGATCTCACTCGTTTGAAGGAGAAGGAGAAGAGAAATTGCTCCCCCTCCTGAAAGTGCGTCTACTTACCTCGCACTTGAATATGGACAAGCTTGCGCAAATCGTTATCATGCGAGTTGCTCGCAATGCACTCGTAGAGGCCCGAGTCAGTTTCGCGCACCCTCTGGATGTGCAAGTGTCTGTTTGCGCTAACCAGCAGACTTTGGCCGCCTCCATTGGAGAGCAGTTGCGACTTGTAAGCGCCTGGATCTATTTCCAGTTGCGGGCGACAGTTTTGCGGCGTGCAGAGTGCAGGCAGAGTGCAAGCAGAGTGCAGATGATGGGGGCGAGCCCAGTTGGTGGCCGAGTTGTTTGCGTTGGGCGCGTGTTTGTCGGCCGGGCGCGAATAGTTATTGAGATTTATGTCGTTTATTTGGCAGGCGGCCGGAGTGAATGGGCGGCGAGAGGGAGAGGAAGAAGGAGAGATTAGTCGCAATTGGAGGCGCTGCATGTGGGCCGATATTGAGGTCGAGCTGAGGGGGGACAGAGATTAGACGTTGGTGGGCCGGCCGAGGGCAAGTGGGCGCCCGATGGAGCTTGTGGAGGCTTGTTGTTGGCCGTGGGCGCCCAATAACAAGCTCCACAATGTCGCGGTGACAATTGCATTAGGCATTAGTGTGCGTCCATTTGCCGGGCGAGACCTTTTTTGGCCGCCTTGCCAGTGGACAATGAGACGAGAATTCATCATCCGCTCGGGCGAAATGGAGGCCCCTTGTGTTCGTGTTTGTGCTTGGCCGCCTCTCTCTGACCACTCGCTCGCTCGCCACTGTCTCGCCGCCGAGACAGTGGCCGGAAAGTCTACTTACGATTGGAGCTTGCCGCCAGACTGGAGCCGGCGGACATGGCGGAAGCTAATTGGTTCTTGTTGGCCGAAGTGGACGCCATGATTTCGGCCTGATTGTTGGAGGGCGCAGCTTTGTGTTTGCCTGCGCCAAACTGCGAGCCAAAGTCCGAGCTGAGCAACCTTTCCCAGCGCATCGTGGCCTTTGGCTCGCCCTCGGCCACACAGTCCAACTTGAGCTCCTGGTTCAGACTAACGATCATCTCCTTTGGCGGCTCTTTAATCCATCGCAATTTCACTGCGGCAAATGCGGAATTAGCACGGAAAAAAAGAAGAGGAGAAGAAGAGAAGTTGGTGTTAGTCTTTGCGCTTAGTGTTGGCCACAAAATGGTGCATGCCTTTTTGCACGCCTTTTTGCAAGCCGCTTTGCAAGCCGCTTTGCCCATTGCACTGGCCAGCTCGCTAACGAGTGCCAATGAGGCCAAAAAAGACCCAACGAGCATGTTTTAATCTATGATGATGGGCTATAATTTTTCCCCCCTTTTGGCTGCTCTTCGCGGCCAAAGAGGAGCCACTTCATTGTGGAACCAAAAGGGGTCCTCGTTGGGCCAGTCTAGGAGTCCAGGAGTCTAGGAGTCTAGACACGAGCTTGACGCAGGCTCGAGGCGGGCTTGGAGCAAGCTTGACGCGGGCAACACTCGAGCCACACTCGCCCGCTGCCCAGACGACCGCACACTCTGACTGGAGCCGAACTAATCATTTGGCGGCCCAAATAATTGATGGCCCCATTAGGGCGGCTCCGCGTGGGCTCGAGGGCGCCCAGACACGCTCTCTGGCGGTTAGACCTTTCGCTTGGGGCCGCCGGAGACTGGCGAGAAGTCCCACAGACTGGCTCTCGTTCGAGTTTGGGTGGCCTCTTTTTCGAGCATTGCTATTTGTCGAGCTTTGCTTGGCCCCTTTTTGGGCTCTGGTTGGCTCTTTGTCGAGTCTTGGCTGCTTTCTGGACTCAAGAAGCTTGTTTGTCGAGCTTGAGTGCGGCAGAGAGAAAACACTTACCATTGACCAGCAAGTTGACACTTGACGAATCGGAGCCAAATTGGTTCTTTGCGGCGCAAGTGTAGCGGCCGCCGTGCTGAGTTCTCACGCGGGCGATCCTAAGCAACGAGTGGTCGGGGTGCTTCTCAATTTGGGGCCCCCCTTCGAGCAGGTGCTGCTGCTGCTGCTGCTGAGCTTGTTGGAGCGAGCCTGAGTTGAACAAACTGGCTGCCTGCTCGTCCTGCTCTTCCGGCTGGTCGGCGCCAATCAACTTGCCCTCCTTGAACCAGTCGAACTGCAGCGTCTCGTGGTGGCCCTGGCTCACCGTGCACAGGATGTTGACGCTCGAGTTTTCGCTGTAACCCGACTCGGCCGCCACCAAGGGAATCAGCCGCGGCCTCTCCATCGGTCCGCCCGAGACTAGCTTCTCTGCAATGGGCGCCTCTGCTATGCGCAAGCTGCGGCTGTCTAGCTCTGGGAGGCCAATTCCACTGGCCGATTCCAGGCCACTTCCGGCGTCTGAGAGTGCATCTGCGGGCTGGACGACTGCTCTTTTGCTTGGCCAGTTGGACGCGAGCAGGATAATTAACAGCAAGAGCAGATTGTGCACTCTCTTCGGCAAGGCAACATGCAATTTGGCAACTGGCCCGCAGCTCTGCCCGTGCTTCTCTAAGGCATCTCGTGGCACTGTTTCCATGTGCTTTTCTGGGCAAACTTTTCTCCACTCTTCTCGCAATAGATCGCCGCCTTGCCAAACAATCTGCGCCAAGGCCAAATTGGCCCCAATCTTTTGGCCATAATTTTCACATATTCGCCGCCCACTTGGCGCCGTTAAACAGGCGGCCATTTTCGCTTGCTTTCAGGCAAAAAACGAGCCGAAAGTCGCCCAATTTCGGCCAAATTCCACCCCAAACCTCAGCTACAACTCTTCTAGAATACAAAACTCCTCAGCCTCCTCCTCCTACTCGCTAATCCCAGTTCCCGATTCGCAATTTTTTCCCCACTATCACTCTCTGGCCGCGGCCGACAAATCGCCCCCGCAGCTTCTCTCTCGCGCACACTCTTTATTGCTTAATTTCCGGCCCCACTTCCGCCTCTTGGCGCTCGTCTTGGCCTGCGATTGGCCAGTTGTTTCTCTTCCTTTCGCGGACTGTCTTCTCCAATCTTCTCCAATCTGTGTTTATTTTGCGCTATTTCTTGCCGCGAACCGGAACTTTATTTGCCTCTTGAAGTGGGCGTCCTTCTTCTTGGAAAGAGCCAGAACCGTTTGGGCCGAAATGGTCTCGATTTTTTCCACTATTTTCCGCCTTCTCTTCTCTTCCCGGCCGGCCGCTCGCCAAGCCAAACTCCACAGCTGAGGGCCCGCCGCTAAGCTCTCTCCACTTGGCGAGGCGCCTCGTGCGTCCAGTCTGAGCCGGCGAACGTGCTCGAGATGTTTTATTTTTCAGACTGGTCTCGCCTTTTCTCGCTTGATTGCCGCTCGACAGGCGCTCCTCAGGACAGCTTCTTGTGTTTGGCCGCTTGTTGGGCTCCGCGTGGAACGTGATTCGTGGCTCGCTCGTCGATTGGCGAGCCTCAAGTGGCGCCTCGCTCCTGCCCAGTTGGCTGGCTCTTGTTCGCGCAGCTCTCGAACGGCGAGCCAGGTGAGCGTGTGAGAGAGTGTGTGTGTGGCTAGTGGATGGTCTTGGTGCGGCTTCGTGCTAGTGTGTGGCGGAAAACCTTTGCAGTTTGGAGTGGCGCGCGCGTCACTCTGCCGGCCGCCAGTCTGCCCGAGCTGGTCCCAAGCTCGCCCGATTGACAAGCTGCGGAGGCCAAGCAGATGTTGCGTTTTGATTTTGGCCCCCCGAACTGGCTGGGAGCTCCAGTTGGTGGATTTCAATTTAAATCCACCAAGCCCGAGCATCCAGACAAATCGAATTCACTTCTCCTCCTCTGGCGGCACTCGCCTTTGCAATTGCACTTGCACTTGCCCCTCGCACTTGCACTTGCTCCTCCACTTCCACTTCCACTGGCACTTCCACACGCTCTCTTTCTGCCAAGCTCGCTCGCCAATTTTCACCGCTGTTTGCCCAGCTAATGATCTGAGTGGCACTTGGGCGCTGCTGGCAAGCGCGCGCACCCAAAGCGGCGCCCCAACAGCGCAATGTAAACACACACACAAACACAAAGCGCAGAAAGTTGGCAACTCGCACGCTTTGAACGCCGCAGCTCTGCTCTGTTTGCTCTGCGGCCAATCTGGGCCAGTCTCTGTTGTGGGCGCCACACCAAACCGAACTGATTCCAACAGACTTCCACTCGAACTCCAACAATCTCCAACAAACTTCTGCCCAAACTCCAACAGACTTCGACAAACTCAAACTTCAAGCTAGTCTCTCACAACTTTGCTCTCTCGACGGGCCACTTCCCACAGACAAGCCCCGTTCGACTGTCAAATTTTGTTAATATTTTCCTGATGAGATTCAATTAGCCTCCAGCTCTTTGGAGTGTGAGTGTTTGCGTGTGGCCTCCTGTTTGCTTGTCTCTTCAATTCCTCTTCTCTTCCTCCTCCTTCTCTCACTTGCTCTCCCTTGCTTCTTTGGCTCCCACACAAACTCGCACCAGCAGCATACAACTACCGCAGACACTCTGGGGCGAGCTGGCCAAGCTCTGCGTTTGGGGCGCGTGACAGGCGCCAATTTGTCCCCCACGCTTAGCTTAGCTCTTGCTTAGCTGGAAGCTTCCGATGAGAGTTGGCCGCCTGGCTAATTTCAGTGATGATATGAAATTGAACTCTGGGGGCTCCCAACTGGCACTGGTTGAGTTGGTGGCAAGCGCCAAAGGGCAGCAACAAGGACTCCTCGTGGGCCCACTTCTGGCCGCTCAACTTTGCTCGAGGCTCGAGGCTCGTGGCCACTAGCCCTTAGCTTGGCTGCTCTGTCCAATTGAAGGCTAAGGAGAAACTGGGGGGAAACTATTGCTCACTTTTGGCCGAGCAGTTGCAGGAGGCGAGTGGGCGCCGCTCAAGACTGGGGCTCAAGACAAGACAACTTTGACAAGAACACCGAACGCGCGCACGCCAACTGCTCGACGTGAGCTGCCTGCCTATGAGTCTCGGTCCGCAGAGATCCGGCCCGAAAGGATCAATGCTTGGGCCATGCAAAAAGGGGGCCAAAAGGAAGGCAAAAGGGGGGCCAAAAGAGGCGAGAAACTAAATCACGTCGCGCCCTTTTGACAGGCGGCCAAAAGTTGGCCTCAAACGCTAATTTTCTCTCCCCTCTCTTTGCCTCCAGACTGTCTGCGGCTCTCTGTCTGCGTTCACTCGCTCGCTCGCCTCTCTCACTCGCTCGAGCTTCTGCCACTGAGACCTCGAGGGCCAATTGGAGTAAGCGATCTCGGGGCGCGGATCCTCGCCAGTGGGACCCAGTTCTGAGTGGGAACTAGCTAGCCAGCCAGCCAGCTCCCCCCTCGACTGCTTCCGGCCGCTCTTCTGCCCATGCGCGTGGCTGGCGAGCACCCAAATGCGCCCAGAGGAGCCGCTCACAATCCGACGGACAACATGCAGCAAACAGAAGGGCGGCCAAACAAAACAGGACCCACACCCGTTCGATCATTTTAAAACCGACAGTTCAATTCTCCGCACGCGCGCCCACTCTCCATGCATGCCCAATGAGCCGGCGCTCATTGGCCGCATTGCCGCACACAGTCTGCGGGCGGGAAAAACTCGCACTTGTATTGGCTCGCACTGGCACTTTACACTGTACTGTACGCGCGCCACTCGGCCGCCGCAACACTAGCCACACTTCAACTCGAGGGCATCCTCTGGGATTGATAAGCTCGCTTCCGGCCGGCCTACTCGCCGCCAGACTGCTCGCGACTAGAGACTATGTGGCGCAAATCTGGCCTCTGCAAATCCGGCGCCTCCGAAACGGGAATGAACTAGAGCCATTGCGATTGTTTTAGGCAAAACAGGCGCCCCCAAGCACTGGCCGCCCGCCCACTTCCGGCCGCTGAGAGCTCCCAATCGAGGGGCGCCTGCGGCGAGTGGCGCTGGCCGGGCCTTCGCTCGAGGCCGACGGACTAGGCGCGGCAGTGGAGGCGAAATAATGGCAACAATGGTGGAAAAATGCATTGCAAATAATATCAGCCGCTTTTCGTGGAACTGCACCTTGCGGGCCAGAAGGCGCCCGCCGAACTCGCGGCCAAATAAATGAGCCAGCCAGCTCGATGTGATGTCTGAGCTCGGCTTTGCCTGCGTGTTCCGAGCGAGAAAGAGGCCGCCCAATGTTCGAGTGCGGCGGCTCACAGAAAGAGGAAGTGGCGCCGAGCGGGCGGCAAAAAGCAGCGAAAAGAGGCGGCCGAAACATTGAAATTGTTTCCTCTGGGTCCGTGTGTCTGGCTCGCTTGAGTCCGCCGCCATTTGGCCGCCCAAATGGCAACCAAACACACTCTCTGGCCGGCCTTCGACTAGCTTTCCACTGGCACTGGTCGAGCGCCCAGCTAGCTCGCCAAAAGGGGCCCCCAAGCAACTGGAGGCGGCCAGCCTTTGGACTAAATAAAAGCCAAATAAAGAGCGCAGAGTAAATTATTGTTATTGAGTTTCACTTCACTATGAAAGTTCCATTCATTTGGCCCCCCAGTTCTCCACTTGGCAAGCTCGCCAGCCAGCTTGCCAGCCAGCTCGCCAAATCGGAGCCCTTTTTGCCCGCGCCCAAGCGGAGCCCAAAGGAAGTGGGCGCACCTGTGCTGCCCTGTTTGCTCGCGCCACTTCCGCCGAGTCGCTGGGGCGCTTCCCTTTGCTCTCTGGGCGTGTTTTTTGTGTTCAACTTGGCATTGTTTGCATTCATTTTGTTACTCTGCCGCTTTTGTTTGTTTTTATTGCACGAGCCAGCTTGTTGTTGTTTCTCTCTTCCCATTGCTCTACTGCAAGCAGCCTCTCAACTTCCAGCGAGCGCCACTTTCAGTCTCGCCACTTTCAGTCTCGCCAACCAGACTGGGCCCCAACTCTTTGCAGCAGAGCAACCCGCCGATGAAGAAGTGGTCCTCTGGTGCGCCCCTTCCGGCAGTGAACTGGCTTGGTTCCAACCTCATGCACTAGGGACAGTCTGCCGGTGGCCCAGCGGCGCAAACAAGAAGCCAGCTGCTTCTTATTTGCATGCCTGATTTTCCTTTGGGCCCACCGTTGCAGCCCGGAAGCCGCCCGCTCAGCGTGCAGTTTCACACACCAAACGGCGAGTGGAAATCTGAGCTTGGCACCGGCGAGCCACCTGCTTGTTTTGTTTGCCGGCCCAATGGGCGTGGAAACAGATTGAAAACTGCCGAGCTTCCGGCGGGCGCCCTTCCGCTTCCGCTTTCGCTGTGCTCTATGCTCTGTGCTCTGCGCTGTGCTTTGCACTCTGAGAGAGCCAGTCGAGCGCCAGCCGGGAGCTAGTCTCTCGAGAGAATTGATCCTCCTCCATTTATGGCGCCCCTTCCGCTCTCTCACTCGCTCTCCACTTCGCCTCTCTGCTCGAGCAGGTGATCTTGACGCGCCGCCACTGGAGTCTGTCCCGCACACAGTCAGCCAAACAGGCCTCTCTGGGCCCAATTCATTTCTCTCTCTCTCTTCCTAAGCGCCCAGCTTGCCCCGCACACTCACGCCATTCCAATATCAAGCCCAAGCGCCGCCCAATAATGATCATAATATTCCTCCTCGGCGACTTCCACTCCACACACAAGCTCTCCTGCAAGCGACACGGCCGCCCACTCGCACGCGCCTGAGGGGCTCCACTTCCGGCTCCCCTTCGAGTTGGGCCAATTGGAGAGCTTGCGAGTGGGCGCAGTGTCGAGCACGTCGGCCGGCCGCCACTCACTCGCGGCTGCCCATCATGCAAATTTATTAATGTCATCATTTCTCGAGTGGGCCGCCCGAGTTTGGGGCCGCCTGCATGTTCTCGCGGCCATTTTCCTGCTGCCCCAAGCCAAACTTCCACCACTCGACCCATGCCGAGCACTTCTCTTCAGCGTCTAGCTTCGGCGGCTGGCCGAAGCTAGACTCAAACTGCACTCGAGCTGGACTCAAGCTGGACTCGAACTAGACTTCGGCTCCATTCGGACCGCGGGCAGTCCGCCGCCTGTCAGCGCACAAACCGGGCAGGAAGTGGACCCACGCAAAGCATGGGGACGGCCCTTAGGAGCACTTGTTTGCCGGCCGGCAAACAAGTGCAAACAAGCGCGAGCAGCTCGCATCCGGCGGAAATGGCCGCCCGCCAATGAATCTCAATTACCTGGCTGGGCCCAATTAGCCGCTGGAAGTGGAACGAAATAACGAAGCGCCGATAATTTGGAGCCGGCGGTCAGTTGGGGGCCGCCAGCTGGCCGACTTTTGGGCGCTCCTGGGCGCTTTTGAGTGCGTTCCGAGTGGCGACCCTTAGAGTGCATTGTACATGCACTCTAAGGGCGCCTCTTGGGCCGCAGAGGCGCCCAATAAAGGGCGCCATTTGCGGCCATAAATTTGAAACTGGCTCGCGAGCGGATTGAATTTGTCAATGTTGCCGATGGATTAATTCTGGCCGCCTTTCCGCTGTTTGTGTGTCGCCTTTGGAGCGTTGTTCTGGGCGCCCATTTGTGGCCGTCTAGCACTCGCCCACTGCTCCACTGGCAAGCCACCTGGGCCGGCGGAGAGTCCACTCCACGTCCACTGGACTGAGCGAGTTCGAGTTCCGTCCGGCCGGCCCTTAGTGCTGGCGGCCTCTGCTGCAGTGTGGCCCCCGAGCGGCGCATTAGTCGCCTGCTCCCTCAGCTCGGGCGCCCATTTAGACGCCCTCGGCTGGCCATAAAAAGCATTGTCTGCCTGTACTTTGCTGCAGGTTGCTCGAGCCTCCACCGCTGGGCCGCTTGATCCTCTCGATTAAGCGACAACTCTGGCCCGGCTCACCTGAGCTAAGGTCCACTTTGAGTGTGGGCCGAATGGGAGTTGGTGGCCATTTTTCTTGCCCGCCGAAGTGTAATTGCGCGCCCATGTTCTCGCAGCTCAAAGCTGGCCGACTTTATGGGGCTGCAGGCGAGCAGGAAGAGCGCCAAGCGAGCGCAGTTCAGCTCGCCAAGACGGCCGCCTCGCTCGCCCCAAAGCTAAGGTCTAGCACTAAGGCCCAATGCTAAGGTCCAATAAGCGAGAGTGAGCGACGGACAACAAGTAAATGAACACTTGCGCGCGCCACTCGGAGGCAAATATAACAAATTGCATTGGTTGGCCTCGCGCAATGTGCCGCCGTGTGTCTGCAGCAAGCAGGCAGCCAAGCAGCCGGTCAATTGGTCTTTGCGAGGGGAAGAAACTGCTCGAGAGGGCCGAGAGACAGTCTGCAGAGGCCGGGCCGCATTCGCACTGATGATGATCATGAAAATAATTGTGACTTGCAGCGAGAAGCGGCCGCCCCTTAGGGCTCGCGGGGGGCCAGTTGTGAGGCTGCACAACTGGCCCACTGCTGGATCTTGGCCGGCAATCGAATTGATTTGCAAGCATTAATCATTTTTCAAACTCGAACAACTGCGCTCGAGGCAGCCAAACGGCTGCCTCGAGCGAGTGGGCAAGCGGCGAGCTTGCCAGAGTGTTTGTGTTGGCCCTCCAGTTTGGGCTTGTCTCTGGCTTTCTGGGCGCGGACAGAGCTTGAGTTGTTGGGCTCTGCTCGCTCGCCAGAGGCGCCCCATTTCGCCCGCATTGTGGCGGCCCATTTGGCGGAAACAGGAAGCCACTGGTCCAAGTCAAAAGTCGATCACTTTGAGGGCTGAGCTATTCTTTCGGGGGCGCTCTCAAAGCTTAGCTTGCTCGCAGTCTGCCGCTCGCAGTCTGCCGCTCGCAGTCTGCCGCTCGCAGTCTGCCGCTGCCAGTCTTCCGCCGGGCCGATTTGGCGCCACCAAAGCACTCGAGGAGAGCGAATTGGCGCCGCAAAAGCAAATGGAAACTCGCCCCACACAGTCCCAATTGGGGCCCACCAAGGGAGCCGAAACAAGAGCAATTGGAGCGCACAACAAATTCATTAGACAAATTATCCTCTTTCACTTTCTCCAAATTTGCCTCGCCCCATTCCATTTGATGCCCCAAACACACACAGACACACAAACACACACACACACACACACACAATCCAAACAATGGCTCGCCGAGCTGCTCGGCGGCCGACGGACAACAAACAGCGAGCTGGCTAGAGGTCTTTGTGGGCGCCACCGAAGCGCGTCCACAGGGCCGGCGGCAAATTAGTGCACTTTTGGCCGGCCAAGTTGGCTGGGAAAAGGGACTCAATTGTTCGTCTTTCTTCCATCTCGCCTCCTGACGAGCTTGGCGGCCAACTTTTCGCTCCGCCTTTGCAATTTTCCCATTCGGCCCCTCCAGAGTCCATCGATTGGCCCGCCGGCCTCGCGCCGTCCGCTGTCATTTATTTTCCACTCCGGCCCCATGCAAATTGCCCGCCCACACACATAATTGAGCTGCGCACCCTAATATCGCCCCTGATTGGCCCGCCGGTCAGCCAGACCCTGTCTAACGCGGCCAGGCGGCGGCCAAAGTGCACCAAGTCGAGGGGCGCAAATTGGCCCCGAGCGGCGGGCGGCGTGCGCAGTGGTGCGCGCTCGGGACTGGCCGCGCGGGCCGCCGTATGCGCGGCCAACGGAATTTTTGGCCCGCGAGTCGCGCTGGCCCGCGCGCACGCTGCCCGCCGCGCCCGACCCGCTGCGCTAATTTGCAAACGCGCCTCCGCCTTTGTGGCAGGAGGAATTTATCGTTTTGCCTTTTGTCAGTTTGCTTGTAGCCGTTGTCTCGCTGGGCCGCAGTCGAGCTCGCCGTCCAGCCACCACCAGAGCCCACCAACAAGGGCTGGCCACCGGCGCAGGAGAGCGGCCAAATGCGAAGGGCCAGCGGGCGCCAATGGGCCCCGCCTGAATGGAGGCGCACAATTGTCGCCGGCCGGGCCCCGCCGGAGCTGCGCCGAGGGCCATTATCGTTGCAACATGCAGCGAGCTCGCCCGCCAGCCAGCCCGGTTTGGCCGAGTAAATCACGATCCCAATGTTTGGTATCATTTTAATTGTGTGTCCTAGCTTGTTGGCGCGCTAGCTGTTTGGTAAGACCGCTGGCTGGCTGGCTGACCGGCTGGCAAGCTCGCTGACTCGATGGCTGGCTGGCAAGACCGCTGGCTAGGCTGCCGGATTGCCGGCTGGCTGGTCGCGGCACAATTGGAGGGCTCTTTGTCGCGGGCTGCGACAAAGAGCCGTCCAGTGGGCCACTTGGAGGGGCCCTTAGTTGCGGCGGCGCATTAGTCGCGCAGGCGGACAAACAGGCGCAACCAAGAGCAACGAAAAGGGGGGCCCTTTTTGTGTGTGCAGCTCGCCGAGTGGCCGGCCCAAAGGAAGGGTAAAACGAGCAGGCCCCAGACGATCATTATGGCGGCCTCTTGTTGGTCACCTAAGCGGGCTTTTTGCATGAATTCGCCACTCGGGCTTACAGCTGGAACGGCGGCGAGCTCGTGGGCGCCAAGGAGAAGAGCAGCACCCAAAGCGAAGCAGAGCAAAGCAAAGCAGAGCCAGTTTGTGTGCCAGTGACAAGTTGTTCCTGCTGGCCAAGTGCTGCTCCAGTGAAGCAGGCGGCCACAAATCAGTGCCACTGGCGGCCAGCTCGCCAAGCCCACAGACGCCCACACGGGGCGCTAATGACTTGCGCGGCCGCCACTGTCCACCCTAAGGGCCGGCCGGCCGCCAGCTGGCCCCTCTGCAGCTCCAGAGGCGGCCTCTCGAAGGGCGCCTTCTCGAGGGGCAGCTGCTCCACGTCCAGCCGCCCCGCAGGCGTCGAGACAGATGGCCGGCGGGCTGGCCCTCGTGCAATCTTTTGCCGCCGCCCCCTCGGGCTCCACTCGCCCAAATGAAGACACACTTTTTAGTTAATCAATGTTGGCCCAGCTCGCACGGCCCCCCAATCTCCACATCTGCCAGCCCCCAGCTGCCCAGCCACTTCCGGCCCTCTGTCCGTCTGTCTGTTCGGGGGCGGCGCCCAGTCTGCGGGCCGGAAGGGGCGAAGGGCGGCCCGCCCCCTCTGCCTTTGCGGCCCATTTGGCGCCCTCAGAGCTGAAATAACCCACACAATGCGCACCCTTAGGGGGCGAACTACTTGCCGAGGGGCGTGGTCGGCGTGTGGGAACACTGAGGTGCCTGAGGAGCGGAAGTGCAGTGGGGGGCCAATGAGTGGGTTTGGGGGCACGTTGCGTGCACATGTGGCCGGCGCGAGTGGGCATCTCTCGGTGGGCTGCGAGCATGTGTGGCCTCACATAATTAATTAGTGGCATTGTTAAATGTGTGCCCCCGTTTGGAGCGTTCTCTCTGGCGCGCAGCCTGCTGGGGCCCACTGCTCGGGGGCGCCCGCCGAGCTCGCCAAGCTGAGCATAAGCTGAGCAAAAGCTGAGCCAAAGCTGGGCCAAAGCAGCGCGGAAGTGGCGCCCACATCCCATATTTGAGGTGGACCATTGACGAGGGCGGCCCATGCGAGTTTGTGGGGCCTCACAGTGTGGAGCTGTCTCCATTCCGGAAGCAAAATTAAGCCGCCCGCTCGGGATTGTTTTTGGCGCCCGGCTAGCTAGACGCGCCAGACGGGGCCAAATTCGCGCTTGATTGGCACAAACAGGAAGTCAAGGGAAGCGGAAAAAATATTGAAAGCACGCGCGCCACAACACTGGCAAGCGGCCGCGTGTTGCCAACTGAAACTGGCCCCACAAACTGGCAGCCCATTGGATGGGCGTGCAGCAGAACTGCAGCGGAACTTTGTCTGCGGAACTGCTCCGGCTAGAGTCTGGCAGCGAGACCGCTTTGGCAAGAGCGCCGTGGCGAGACTGCTCGGGGAACCGTCGGCCGTGGTAGAGGATGAGGATGAGGACGAGGATGAGGAGCAGAGGACAACCCTCACTGAGCGGCCCCTCCAGCGCGCCTCCTCCAAAGCGGCCGTTCCAAATGAGCGAGCAGCGAGCGGGGAATTTGATTGATGCGACAAGTTGTTGCTGTTCTATGCCACAGATTACATGCGGCCTTGTCTTGCTGGCTCGCTCAAGCAATGTACAATGCACAATCTGTAATCTCAAATTCGCGCTCTCTCTTCTCTGAGACTGTTGTGGGCCACCAAAACTATCGCAGCTTCTCCGAATCATCGTGGTTATTATTTTATTATCGGGCCTGAGCTACGCCTAAACATCGTGGCAACTTTCAGGCAACTTCCGGGCTACTTTGGGGCGACTTCCGGGCAAGTTTAGGGCAACTTTGGAGCAAATTTCAGGCAGATTTCAGCCGAATATCAAGCAATTTTCAGCCCAAAGAGGCAACTTCATCCAAAACCTTCTCCCAGTTGGCCTGGAACTCGCGACAAATGCGGTACTTCTGCAGCACCACGTCCAGCGAGGTCTGACTGTTGGCCAGCCGGGTGAGATAGTTGCCCGCCTTTGGGTCGAGGCTGAGCTCCAGCCGCTTGGCCACACTCTGCAGAGGTCCGCCCGTGGCTAAGGTTGCGCGCACTCGGCCCACCAGCGCCTCGCACGGCTCCAGCAGGAAGCTCTGCAGGAACTCCTTCAGCGCCTCTCTTCTGCTCTCCTCCTTCTCCACCAAGCGGCCCACTTCCGGCCGCACCATTTCCGCCAGGGCCTTGAGGGCGAGCGCGAGTTCGCGGCCCGAGCTGCGCGCAACCTTAGCCCCGCCCTCTTGCTCACCTTCCGGCTGCTCCTCGGCGGCCACCCAATGCAGCCGCTCGGCCAGCAGCTCGGCCGAGTCGCCGCCCCACACGCGCAACTTGCGCAACGGGTCCTCTCGGTCAGCTTCCGCCTCCGCCTCGGCGTCCACTTCCGGCTCCTCCAGCGAGGCGTCACGCTCGCGAATGTGCACCGACTTCCGGTCGCCCCTGCTTGCCACTCTTGTCTGTTTGGGGCCACCTGTTGGGGGCGCCCTAAGCTTGGCCAGCTGGTGGGCGAGCAGCTCGCTGGCCTCGAACTGGCCAGTGGGCGCCTTGTCCAAGCTGGTGCGCAAACGGCGAGGCAGCTGGTCGAGAAATTCCTGCCAGCACTTGAGCACCAGCGAGCTCACCAGCCGGAAGGTGGGCGAGCTTGTGTCGCGCAGAGCCGGGCCGCGACCTGAGCTCTGGCGGGCGCTCACCAAGCTCGCCCAGAAGGCCACAGACTGGCGCTGGCAACTCTTCGTGCTGGCCAACAAGCTTGCCAGGAACTCGGCCCGCTCTGGATCATCTAGGCGCTCGTGTGGCGAGCTTAGGGCGCGCTCAAGCCAGTCTTGGATCACCATCACCTGGCTCCAAGTGTACTGGAAGTTCTGCCTGTCGCCGCCCGTCTGCTGCTCGCCCAAAAACTTGGCCTCCAGGTAAGAGTCGGCCAAGGTCACCTGGCGCTCCATGGCCTCGGGGTCGAGCTCAAGACTGTGGCCAAGTGGGCCCACTGCCAGCAGCCACACCAGCGAGCCCAGCGCCAGTCTGGCCCGAGACAGTTGTTGCATTTTGTTGGGGAAACTTTTGAGTTTCAAGAAGACTCTGTACGGAAACAATATGGACAAACCAAAGACAAAAGGGCGAAATAATTATCCAACACTAGTTCTTGCCAGCGCTAGTCCTGCGCAATCCAAGAGCAGCTCCAGTTTGCACTTGGCCAAAGGGCGACCTCGCACAATGGGCGACTCTTTGCTGGAGTCTGTCTGCGACAGACTCGCGCTCGCACACGATCCGCCAAAAATAGGATGATAGATTTCTGTTTGACGCTGCGTAAAAATGTAACCGTACTTTTGACGCGCTCGCACACCAGCTGCTCGGGCGCCCTTTGTTTGCGCCCCCAAGCTCATTCTGAGGGCGCACTCATCATCCGACTGGAACATGATAGCCAACGCGGCTTCACTGCGCAATGGTGCAATGGTGGTTCCTGCGGCGCCCAGTCTGCAGTCTGCAGTCTGCACTGTGTATTGTGTACTGTGCATTGTGCAGTGAGTGCAGATTGCAGTCCGCAGACAGAGAGCAACATTTGCCCGCCGGGATGGCACTCAAACGGCAGACCAGCGCCCCAGATACAGTCTGCGGCTGGCAAATGGGCACAACTTGGCACCGAACCGTCAAAGCTCAAATCCATTCGGATGGGAATCATCTCGACAGTTTCGGCCTCGTTTGTCCAAAACTCTTCCACTGCCGCCGCAAGGAGACCATCATCCTTTGTGTGTCTGTGGCCAGTTTTGTTTTTGTTTCCCGCAATGATGCAGTGTTTTCGAGCGAAATGCTGATTTCGCATCAAGTTCACAGGCGCCGAAAGAGTATCTCTCTCGAAAGGAGCGCACTCTTTTGGTCACCTGGATGGTTGGGAAACGTGCACTTGCAGCACAGCAAGTCCACACAGCGCTCGCCAACAAGATTGTGTGCGATATGAGCTTGTCTTTTTCCCTTTTGCACACTTGCAAAGGTACGTAAAAAAGAGAAACGAGAGGAAGATGGAAACAAAGAGCTACTTTTACCACTCATTCCAAAGGCCCAGACTGACTATTCGGTGCATCGTCTAGCCAGTTGCCCGTTCCAGTCTCTCTGTTTGGTGGCGCCCCCGACAGAGAAAAACAACAACAGGCAAGCGATGGGCGAGCGCAACAAGTGGCGCCAGATCTGATGCCGCCCATTGTGTGCTGAGTGTGTTGGGGGGCGAGCAGTGTGCTACATTGGCCCGCATAGCTTGGCGTCGCCACGGCCGCTCAGGCTCCACCCGTTTGGCTGCCAGTTAGCTCGCTCGCTGGCTTGTTGCCCAGCACTGAACGAGGGGGAGCACACTGGCTCGTTTGGCGTGTCTGCGTGCAAGTGTCTTGCTGCCAATGGCGCTCGTTAGCCGCACTAAAGCCGCACTAAAACCATTGCTCTTCGGTGGCTTCGTGCCGCAGACTGCAGTGCGTTCACCATTGGTGGCACCACGAAGCCGCCAAGCCAACGGGCCAAGCCAAACACACACACCTTTTGCCACAACTTGAACACAACTCGCACAGATTGTTTGCCGCCACCGCCGGCACGACACTTGTTGTTGCAACTCACACGCCAACGCGCGCCACTGTGGCAAGTGGAAATCTCGTTAGAAGAGAAAACTTTCTCCCGTTTTGCTCTGCTCTTTTGCTGCTGCTGCTGCTCATTGCGTAGGGCGCCCCTCCTTATGAGATCCATTTAGCCCATTTCGATAGTGTAGAGAAAGAGAGTTAAAACTCAGTCAACAAATAACAACCAAACAGCCAAAGTTCAGCCAATATCTGTGTGCCAAATATCTCCATCTTTCATCTAAGCTTCCATTTCTCCCCTCCATTGGAACAGGCAGGTCATCCATTCATTCACAACCCACTGCTTGATTCCATCTGATAATCCACCAATATATAGTAGCACCAATATATGCTCCGACCTTTATATTTATTGTCATCCAATTGATACATTTTAGAATTTTGAACAAAAACTCGGCCCCAAAAGGTGGCCTCAAGGTGTCAGAAACAGTCAAGATTGTCTGCAAAGCCAAAGCTAAAGCTAAAGAGCTGGGCCAAACAAGAAAACATAAGCCCATTGACACGACAGGCAACAGATAAGCATGGAGATCATCAAAAAGAGACTCCAGGCCAACAAGCTGGACCTGGAGAACGCCATGGACCGAGCCGATCTGGCCGAGCGGCAGCTCAAAGAGCAGACAGCTCGAGTCGACCGGGCGGAAGCCGAAATGGCCGCCCTCGCCAGAAGGGTCACCTTGCTGGAGGAGGATCTCGAGCGGTCAGAGGAACGATTGAGAAGCGCCACTGCCAAACTGGAACAGGCCACCCAAGTGGCCGACGATAGCGAACGAATCAGAAAGACTCTCGAGCATCAGGCGGCCATTGACGAGGAAAGACTGGAGGCCTTGGAGGCGTCGCTTAGGGAAACACGCCTTCTGGCCGAGGATTCCGATAGGAAATACGACGAGGTGGCCAGAAAGTTGGCCCTGATTGAGGAGGAGTTCGAGCGGGCTGAAGATAGAGCCACGAAGGCCGAAAAGAAGGTTGCCGAGTACGAGGAGGAGCTGAAGATTGTTGGAAACAATCTGAGAAGTTTGGAGCTGAGCGAAGAGCGAGCCTTGGAACAGATGCAATCCTACGACAGTGCCATACGTCTGGCCGAGTCTCGACTTAATGAGGCCGAATCCAGAGCCGAGTTTGCCGAAAGGAGCGTCCAAAAGCTCCACAAGGAGCTAGATCATCTGGAGAAGACGCTCTCAGAGGAGCGAGCAAAGTACAGACACATGTCAGATGAACTAGATAGAACATTCTCCGAACTAACTGCATGCTGATCCAATGATTTTAATCTTTGAACCACACAAATGGACCAATGGACTTCAAAGAGACGACCACACACAAGAGTAACCACAACTCTATAATTGTGGAGGGAAATTTTATCCAGCCTGTTAGCATTTCGCAATATGGACACAAGCACATACATTGTATATGGAAAAGAGGCAATGATGCAGTCACATTTACAATTTTAGAAGAAACCATGTTGAAACTGTATACACAATTGAAACTCGCTCTCGGTTATGAGGTATTTTTTGTGGAGATTCAGAGTTTATTTTATATTATCCTGAAATGTACAAAAACTCCTATCTCGAAGTAGACTTGTCAAATCTTTTTTAGTCATAAACTTTCCTCTATTATCATCGTCATTCTTTGAATTAGTTAACTCTGCATAATTTGCGTCGATATCCTCGAGCCTTCTTTTTAACCATAGTCGTCTACTCTCGTCTATCACATTGCCTTGATTTAAGTTCATAAGGAACAATAATGAGGCTCTCAATGAGTAATAATGTCTAGTAAAAATCAAACTGTCTATAAAATCTTGTGATGAGATCAATTGACTAAACTCTTGAACAACTTTCCTCAATCCAGAGTAATCGTAACTGCGACAGTGGACAACTAACAACATACAGTAAGTGACCAATAAACGCTGATTAATTGGTCCAATGCTGCTTGCAATCAATGTAATAACAGGCTCGCCATTTGATGAAGGATGATGATTCCTCTCGACAGGATCAACAAGTGGTGCACCATTGTTGGTTCTACCTTCATGATTATTAGTATTAATGTCAGAGTTCTCAAACGTTTGCGACTGGTGGCTAGCTCTGGAAGTATTAATCTTTCTTTGTGAGATCTTTGGTGAGGCGTTGATCTGTAGTTGTTCGCTTGATGATCCAGCAGGAGAGCCTTCTTTGCATGACACTTGCTGCGAGTGTGATGAACTTGTCGCTTGGGAGCTTGATGTACCAGTAATATCGGTGGACAAAGAGGATGGGCTTCGTGCTTGGTGTTGTGATGAAATAGATGATGTATCTGTATTTAGTCGTGTTTTAAGGTATAGTTTCTTGAATATGTGATACACCGTCTCAATCAAAGCCTGCACATCATCTGGGTCACCAAACATAGAGAGCCTATGAGCTTCTTTCAGTTCCTTATCAACTAGAAAAGACACAAACGGAACTGACCAGGTGAGATTGGATTGCTTCATACATAAATTGAGTAATCGGGCGAATTCAATACTGCGTTCAGCAATTTTCTCTATCGTGAAATTGCCCATGTAGACCTTTTTCGGAAATCTTACGTAATCGTCAACAATTTTTGCACTATCTTTGTTCCGCTTGAGACCCTGGTATAATGCTAAAAAATCAGAAAATCTTCGCTCAATCACAGCTGGATAATGATCAAGGCCTGGCACCATACGAACCAATATCGTATAACTAACGAACTTCTTTGATGAGCTTGCCGCAAGCGTGATTTGTTCTCTTTCCTTGGAAATCTTCACAATCTCTTGACCATTGCCACCAGACTGGTTAGGATCAGTTGTTCCCGCCTCATTTCTAACATTCGCTGTCGTATTCTCAGCCAGGGTGATGAGGTTAGTTATGTTGCTTGGGTTACCTGATGCTGATGAGTAGTTGTTGTCAGCTAATTTGGCCGAAACTAGTTCAAGTACGACTCGCTTTCTTCTGGTTTTCAAATTTGGTGCATAATCAGAGTTACCTAGGAAAGCGCAAGAGGTCTTGGACACGTCTAAGAGATGTTCTGGGTTTATCTCAGAGTCAAAATGTATTTCGCTTAGATTGCTATCGTCGGTATTGCATTCAATGTCGAAATCACTATTGAGCTTGTTTTGATCACAATTACTGGTATTATTGCTGGAGCTGCCATCACCATTGATGGGGTTAGAATTGTATGAGTTCCTTGAAGATGATATTGAGCTTCGACGACAGCCTTCAACCATGTAAGGCAAGCGTTTCAATTTGAAGCTATACTCGTGACTGCCGTGGTCAGATCGTTTTCCACCAAGATTATACTCTATGTTGACGTCACATAGGAAACTTTGATAGCCGAGAGGTTCACGCTCCTCATCGGAATCAACCTCATCACTGGTGTCCGAACTGAGAGTTTCGTTCAATTCGCTATCTGAAGTTTGTTGACACACTGAACTTGTTTCGTATTTGAGATCGAGAGAAATCTCCATTTGACTATCGTCAACCAGATTGCCACCGGAATTGATTGAGGGAGTAACGAGGTCATCGCTATTTGAATCCGATGTTTCTCTGGCTCTTAATAGCTTATCATTCATATTTTCGAAAGAGTTTATATAGAGTTACGTCACGCATGTGAAATCTGGCGTTAGTCAATATCATTAGGGTGGATTGTCGGCGTGGATCTCCCTATGTGACTCATAATCAAACATGGAACTAAATTCTCTATGGTTAGATGATACAGGATTCTTGTTAATGACGGAGAACAACTGATGGACAACTTTGTTCACTACGGCTAAATATATGTCTAGGCTAATGTAATCAAGTATTGGCGAAAAGTAAATATTTGTGGCTGGATAAATTTCTCATACTGCCTCCTTAAATAAATCTCAAGGCTTGATCATGCGGATGATCATTGTCTAGTGTTTCGAGGGGCTCGACATGGCGTATCTGGATGGGAATAGTAGATATGACAATAGATTTAACAATAATAATGATCCACTTTAATCTCAGCGTCACCGCTTTCTGGTGTGACTGCGATGGGATGATGGCTCTTAGTTGCAGGCCGATCACCGCAGGACAGGTTGAAAAATAAAGCCCGCTGAATGGAATCGAGTGCGCCCTTTGAAGGAGGGACACTGATGCTGGTTGAGTTTATTCAAACTATAACGCCGAATTGATCGATTCAATCTTCACTGTCTTCATCCTCGTCGTCATCATCGTCATCATAAAGGGAGTATTTTTTCAAGATGTTGGCGATCTTATCACGATCTATTGATACACTTTTCTTTGTATCCGACTGCAAGTCCAAGTCTCTGTGCAACGCCTGGTCAGCTGTTGCTGGCTTCGAATCGACCCCATCAGCGCTTTCGGGTTTCTTATATCGCGTTTGAACATCCTCATCGTTACGTGAACTACTACTTTGTTCACGAGGTTCGTTCATTCTCCTCTTGGAGATTATCAAGGCAGCGGCGGTGGCTATAGAGGCCGCGTCCGGGGCGGATGGGTGATCACTGAAGTCATACCTACGACTAGCATTGGAAGGAGCTGGTAACGGTGGAGGAGCTGGAACTTGAGCTTGTTCGATAGGATGAGTATATTCATCATGGAGTGTGTCGGCATCAGCCACAGCCGTGGACACAGGGTCATCATTGCACGGCGGCTGATTCTCACCCAGATCGGAAGAGTTTGTATCCGCTAATGCCTCATGCGCCATCTCAATTTCATCCGATTCATAACGATCTGGTGTTGTTGTGGAGACGTGCTCGTCAACTTCATTAGAATTTCTGCTAGACGGCGGTAACAGCTCTATGGCTCTCAGAAGTAGAGCGCCCAGGTTGAGATCCGTGCTTCCAAGGCTATCAAGACCATGCTCACCAGGTCTTTGATTACCTTGCGAGTATTCGTAGGTACAAAAGTCGTCTCTCTTAAGACCAGGTAGCACATCATCGTCTTGCACTCTATTTTCGGAGAATTGTCTATTGCCGATCATCTGAACATCATTGACTAGATTGGATATGCTCACTCTGAGAGACTTCACATCCAACAGGGTCCTTTCTAATCGATTCAATGAATTACGGTGCCTCACTGCGATCTCCTCATTCAATGTTGCCAATTTATTGATGAGGTCCATTGCCATTGGAAGTGGACTCTCTAAAAACTAGTTATTCCTTGTAAGACTCATATTCTATCCTGGACGACTATTTCAGGGCGCGAGTTTTCTTAGAAACCGCATACAGGTGGTCGATTGTCGTGCACTCGTTGGGATTAGGTCGAAGTGTCTTGATAAATCGTATGAACCGAGAGCAGGTCTTGGGGAATCCACCAATCTAGCCAGACATGTTTGGTATCAGAGGGAGTTGAGCTAGGTGCAATCACGTGTATTTCTGCTCGCCATGCAAGCAGTTGAAAAAACGTGTAGGACAATGTTGACGAAATGGAAACTGCGCGCGAACACCATCCAATCTTTCATTCACACAACTCAGCGAAGATATATCCTGATGTTGAACCAGAGGCCCCCTGGTTGCGCTAATTGATATCAATCTATGCCGCTATGTCCTCATCATCGGCAAACACCCCAACTAGTGGAACTACAAATGATAATGCTTCCAGCGTCAGCAAGAACTACAAGATTGTGCCACAATTGTTCCTATTGCGAGAAGAGAGATGCGGATCAATACGTGAGGTGGGCGGGATTGCAACATGGTCTCTGAGTTCAGCAAAAACCGGACTCGGAGTGGAACATTTACGCAACAATTCCATTGACGATTATTGGCAATCCGACGGCCCACAACCCCATCTAGTAAATATCACATTCAACCGTAAGATTGCCATCAAGCTTGTTTGCATTTACGTCGACTACACATTGGATGAAAGTTACACCCCTCTGAGAATATCTATCAGAGGAGGAAACTGCTTTACAGATCTACAAGAAATCGAACAGATAGAAATGGACAAGCCAACTGGATGGGTTGTGATTAATCTTAAAGATAGCAATGATGCGCCAATCAGAGCCTGCCATATACAAATAGCAGTACTGAACAATCATCAGAATGGACGTGATACTCATTTGCGACAGGTAAAAATTTATTCACCAGTTAATGATGGACCCATATCCGCTGTCGGGGATATTTCAAACGAATTCACCACATTAACAATGAAACAACACTCTATATTGCGATAGGAACCCTTGGTTGTAGATTTCCAAGTGTATTCGTCGCATTGAAGCCTGTTGAATTTTGGACGCGGTTCAAGAGCTCTTGCACTTGCGTGCTAAGCCGCTGATTTTCCATCACTATCTTCCTCAAATTCAAGGCCATATCATTCAGGACGTTTGTAACGTTAGAAGCGACCCTGGTATCTATCATCGGTAACGAGTCCATTCTAAAGCTCTGGGCCTGTCCCAGAATTCTGTCTAGTCCAGCAAGTGGTTGTTGATTTTGAGCTTGATTATTGTTCGCCGGTTTCAATTCCTTTGCTTGAGCGATTTGGTTTGCATCTTGACAGCAGGCCAGAACCACGATAATGGCTCCAAAAGCCACTAGAAGACGTTTGTTCATCTGGTTCGATTGGCTCATCTTGTTGAAGATTTGTCTGATATTGATTATCTGCTCCTCTAACTTTGATATCCGACCTCTTTGAATTCAAAATCAAAACTGAGCGGAGTTACTGCTCGACAACTAGCTAGTCAGACAGTTTATTATCCTTTGTATGTTTGGTGCTTGCTGGAGTATTCGAGACATGATGAGGAAACTCTGAGCTCATCCACCACTCAGTTATTGGATTGTTGTTTGAGAGAATCGGGATTCTAGCAGCTTTTTCCTCAACAGATGTCAGGATGCATCCAGCTCGGCAGACTCACAATCCACAAGTTTTTGGTGCCAGTCTCAATGTAGCCACCAAACGATTGTTATACGTCACAGTGATCGCTTGTCTGGCGGAAAAGTTGAGGATCTCGCCGACTGCGATATGTGATTCCAACGAAGGAGTACCCAAGCAGCGTATAGAAGGAAATTCAAGGCTCAACTCTCCTGAAGTCTCGCAAGATTGTTGTCTAGTTTCCTGTTAAAGGTAATGTTGACCTCATGTTGAGAGTCAATGATTCGGATTTCAACTAGATGCAAGATTTCTACATTCACGAGTCATCGCAGAATCATCTGAGTCACCTGGAATTCCTGCCAGAGAAACCATTCTCTCTCCCAAGATCGGCCGACCTTAGGCATCGATCGAGATCAGGAAGGAGCAAAAGGCATTGGTCGAAGATGTTTCTTTCGCGACCATTACTATTTCATATATCTGATCTTCGATCGATTAGGAGCACTCCAACAGCCTGTGAAGCGTAGAAGATTCAAGCCGACGATTTAGCAAGAAAATGACTATCCCTCCCGTGGCTCAGCACAGGCAGTTACTTGTTGCTAACTTGAATTCACGTTTCTGACAGACAAATCTGTGACGCATCCACAACGAGCTAGTTCTGTGTGATGAGCCCCAAGAAGGAAGAAGTCGAGGGCGAGAGTTTCCAATTCGTTCGCCTCAATCCTTCAAATGGGCCCCCCTCGTTGGCCGTCCAAGTGGGCGTCGTAGAGCAAACGTCTATGGAGCATATCCAGAGCAGAGCTTGAGTGAGGCTAGGCTGGGCTAGGCGGGTCTATAGCGATGCGTCGTGGATGGTGACGCTTGAGTTTCGGCTCATCGACAATTAGCCAGGCTCAGTCGTGCTCGACTCTTCTATGTAAGGATGGCGATTCCGAGGGGCCAGCGCCCCAACTGAGGCGAGAGGAGCTAAGCTTGTGCCCCTAGGTAGTAGGCTGGATAGGTGAAAAACCAATCGCATCGGGCAAGTTCAGTAGTCTAGATCTTTCCTTTTCGTGGTCGAACCACAGTTCAGGCACCAACAGTCCCTGAATTCTATCGCATCCGAAGTAGATGCGGACGCCCTGGCTAGACTGCAAGATGTAGATTACGACTGCTGCTTGAGTTTCGGCTCATCAACAATTAGACAGGCTCAGTCGTGCTCGACTCTTCTATGTAAGGATGGCGATTTGGAGGGGCCGGCGCCCCAACTGAGGTGAAAGGGGCTAGGCTTGTGCTGCTTGGTCGTGAGCTGGATAGCCGGAAGATCGATCCCATAGGGTAAGTTCAGCAGTCTAGATCTTTCCCCTTCATGGTCAAACAGTAGTCAAATTGTAACTACCCTATCAAAAAATTGGAAATCTAATCCTATCCGATCGAAGATAAGTAATCGAAGAGTTCAAGCAGTGTTGGTAATAATTATATTTTCACGATGTCGAGTTCAACAGCAAAAAAGCTCACCAAACAGTCCACTGGACCTGAGATGAGTGACTATTTAGAGAACGAGATCTACGCTCTATGTGAGGCAATCCTTGATAATGGAAAGAAGACGGGTGAAGGAATGGCTAGCATCAAGTTCATTGAATTGTTCAAGGTAAGATATTGCTAGTAGGATTGTGATAGTAGGATTCTTCTCTCTTCAACAATCTAACACTATCCCACTTGTTCACACAAACAAATCCAGCTCCACTCGGTAGTATCCAATAGATTGGCCAACATATTGAACAAAGCAAGAAAGGGAGGCTACATCCAATTCAAAGGTGAAATTCTGATGCAAGGCAAGGATGACAATGAAATGATCACTCTACTTAAGATGCCACCCCAAGTTACCCAAATCTTCAAGAGCCAAGTTATCAAGAAGTCTTGATGGCACCCTGAGGGTTTCTATATGGTTCATCACGGGCTGAAACCATTAACAACTGCTTTGGGATCAGGAATACATCATGGAATGACAACTTTGATGGACTTGTGTCAAAATTGTGGCCTTGAGGAATGAAATAAAATTTCAGATAAGGGCCCATGGGCTATGGTGTCCAGATTTTTACATTTACCTTCCGAGCTGGCCGCGGGAGATCAGGTCCTGTTATATCCCTTGACTATCGCTATGCTTAGTTCAAGAAGATTACACCTCCACTTGTAACAATTACCCGATCCTGGCTAACGAGGAGGTGATATTTGTCGCCTAAAGAAAAGTGGTTACTTTTGCATCCTGCGAGCTGCCTGAAAGCTTCTAGAAATCTCTCGGGACTGCCAGTCCCTGATGAAGAAGGGCTCGTCGCATGCGAACTGCATGCGAACAGTCTGATGCAAGATTGGACTGCGACCGGCGATGATGTTCAGTCGCGAAACTTGAATTCGCACAACACGTATTCCATCAAATTGCAGAGCTAGTCTTATTGTTAGTCTAGTGGCTGGATGGTATGTGTTTATGTTGTTGTTATTGTTGCACTATAGCCAACGCTACTGCGAAGGCGTAGAGCAACGTTCGTGTCTCATAGACAGAAGCAGCTGCATTGCTTGCTGCTCTGTATATCCAGCAGCGTCGTTCGCCGTGGCATCGGCGATTTCTCAGGGTATAGTGTATGATAAAGCTTGTGTTACAACAGCACGCTTTTGAAACTATAGACATAGAGAGAAAGAGAGAGGGGATAGAGACAGAAAAGACGCCTCCTGTATTAGCTAAGATTTTAAGACAACTAATTTAAACCTGAAGATATTGTTCGTATATATAAATATATATATTTCCTCTCTCATCCCCACATCCTCAGTCTTCGTCACGTTAAAACTCTTGGGAGGGTACATGCATCTCACATCTTAAGAATTCAGCTTGGCTCGATTACGAAAAATCTTGATATTGTCCATCACTTTGTCTCTTCAACTGAGAATCCATCTCACTAGAGTCTACCTCGAAAACTGTTTTATCCCACCATTGATTCTGGAAACAGCACCGATCACCGGTTCGAAGTAACCTTAGCAAACTAGTGTTTTATCTACATTAAGCTCAACTGTTAAATCGAATGTTAAATATATGCCTGTAGACAAGCTTTATCGTAGAATAACTCACAGCCTTGAAATTGCTATAAGAAAAAACAACAATCTGCACCATTTCATTTCAAGTCATATTGATGGCTCAAGAGTCAAATCTAAAGAACAAAGCTTTCCTCGTGTTAATTGTTGACGAAGAACTATCATCGTCAGACTGAGAGTACTTTGCTGTAGGTCGATATTGCACACGAGTTAGATCTGTCATCTAGATTAGCTGACAAAATTTCATGATATTTCAAAACAGAGCATAAAGACGGCAAACAATAGACTGCAATCACAAGAAGTCAAGTGCAACTATTGTAGTCTCGGATGAGTGTCTTCAATAATCTGCGCAAGCCTAGTATTGAGAGACACATAATGCATCATTTCCTGTAAGGTGCACAGTATTTATAAATATCTCTCGTAATATCATGAAAACACACTGACATAGTCTCTACTGATCACTATCTAATCATTAGCATCAAGGGGCTAGATAGTTAGAGTCGAATAGCGTCTGCGAATCATCAGCAACAGCACCGTCGTGTAAAGCTATTCCAATATCAATTCTCCTACTCCATCGTTAATCAGTAAATTAGTCAACAGTCGCGCTATTGTTATCGCTCTCGATCCAAAAACCTCGCGCAATCATTCACACGACGACGACGACGGACGAAGAAGCACAACTGACCACCAATCAATAGAACCTGACAGGAAGAGAGAATCAATTCACTATGAGTTTCTTTACTTCTTGTTATGTGGTCTTGCTAGCTTTTCTTTGAAGTCTGCTAAAGAGCAAGCTCTTCGAAAATTTATGGAGACTAGTCGACTCGAACACAATCTCTACAAGTTACTCAGATGAATAAATGTAATCTGAACACTCACCCCTCAAATACTCACGTATCTCGCTCACCGATCATCTTCAATTTAAGATTTGAGAATCTTCAAATTCATACCAGAGTTTACTTACTGGCAGCTAAGCAAGCGGAAAAATCTCAATCAGCCAATACTTAAGTTCGATATCACCATGATCAATCTCGAATCGAACCAGCTATCTTTTCAGGATGCTCCTGAGTCTCTGAGGTCCCTATGTCTCAAAAAGATCATCAAAAATCCTGAAAACCTAGGCCGTTATGTAAGACAGCTTACCAACCGACGACCAATATCCGTTCTACCAACTGAGGTGGCAGATCTGCTTGCCCGGGCAATCAGGGAGGACGCTTTAAGTGGAGAGAGTGCACAGAAGAATCACGATAAGTTATTCAAAGATTTCAATCCTGCATGCATGCCCTTAAATCGGATCGACTTCTCGGAACTATGCATAACAGAACAGTTTCTTGATCGATTCTTCGAGGAGTATAAAGACCAATTGGATGAGATCAACATTGCTGGGTGCCCTTTTTTGAGATTTTGGGATTTGAGAAAACTTAATCAATTGAAAAGAAGTAGACAAAGTTGCACTAAAAACGATGTTGACAAAACATTGATAATTGGTGAAACAGCAAGTATAACAGGCAACTCCATACTATCACCAAATTTCCTAAACGGTTTGCTTGATAAAGATGGCAAGCCATTCAAACTCCAGCACATATTTGATGACGATTTGAGAGTCAAAAAATTGGTCTTGCACAAATTGATTCGCTCGCCACTAGAAGATGAGTTCACCATCAACAGGACCTTATCATATTATCTCACACCCACCATGAGCAATACACTCAAATACCTAGACCTATCATGCGGGGCTATTGGAAAGGGCTCAGCTCTAATGCAACTGGAATCTCTGGAGATATTGATCTTATATAACTGCACTATGACTTATCCAGATATTATAACAACAATTTGTCACTTGAAAAAGTTACACACATTAGATCTGTCGGTTCTTGCAATTGACATGGATGATTCTATGGTTAAAATTGAAGATCCATTATATCTCGATTCCCTGGTAACTAAACTTCCTCAACTAAAACGTTTAGACATCAGTGGAACGGGTCTGTTTGGTGGTAAAGACCGTAGCATATCAGCTTTCGAGCAGAGAAACAATAATCCATTTGAATTTTTGGGTTTATTTCATACGAGTAAGGATGCAGCTTTTAGGAGTTGTCTACCTGCTTTGACAATTGCAGGTGAGGCGAATGAAACACAGATTTTAAATGCTTGCGAAGCTTACATGGACCGGCCCCTACAATTGTCTAAAGCTTTGAGTGATTTGTATAATCTATATAAAACCATAACACCAACGGAGTCATTCAACAGTAAGACTAGGGCCCTGGATGTTGTGCTACCTATTCTATCAAAGCATATTAATGACGAACAAGTGATCATATATACAACAGCAGCCCTATGGTGTATTGTAAAAATCGACGTACAATCTAATAAGAGATTCAATGACACTAGAGTGAGAAGGGTTATCACAAGGAAATTACTCGATGTTATGCATTATCATAAGAAAAGTCAAGTAATATTGATCAATGGTGGATTAACATTGTTATTACTACCCGATATCATATGTGAGCATTCACGGCTGGCAGCAATCTCATTATTTATGTGTCAAGATAGCGATGAAAGAACGCAAAGTTTTGGTACAACCTTGTTGAACACGTTAGCCTGTCAGGTTGGTGGCGATCAAAAGATTCACATCGGCCAATTGAGAGCAATTGAGATTATGATAGACATCATAAAAGGAAAGATAGAGGACAATGCGTGTGATGATATATTAGAAACAGCTTGGTCAACTTTATGGAATATCACTGATGAAACGCCAGTTAATTGTGAGAGATTCCTTGATTGCGATGGTCTGAATGCATTTGAAAGTTGTATGGATAAATTTCACTATAATAAGGAGGTTTTGCGCAACATAATGGGCCTATTGGGTAATGTCGCCGAGTGCGAGACTTTAAGGATAAGGTTCATGCATGAGCGTTACCTAAAGCGTTTCGAATCATTATTGACGAGCCCCATCGATGGTATTGAGTGTAGTTACAATGCATGCGGTATACTTGCTCACATTATATCTGATGGACAGGAGTTTTGGGATAGGAATTTAACAACGAATGGTCAATCGGGCGGTGTTTCACGTCAGTCTATAATGGCAAAAATGTGTTCGGCGATCAGTGAATGGCCAATCAATTCGAGAAGGAACATCAACTATCGTTCATTTGAGCCAATAACAAGACTTCTCACCGAGCATATTGATCCGGCAGCGCAATTTTGGGCCGCATTTGCGCTTGCTAATTTGACTAGAATTAATCCGGCCAAATATTGTCCAATGTTGTTGCCCTTTGACGGTTTGGCCAAACTGCGACGTCTTGCCGAACCATTTGTTACGGCGGATTATGTAAGAAACTTGGCTGCCATCACGATATACCAATACGACCGCTTTGAGCAGGAGCAAACACTAGCCGGCTTAGAGCAATGCGACTCCATAGATTTAGAAGTGATCAAAAGTTTCCGCGCTGAGCCAAATAATGGAGATGGAACCAGTGAAATGGGTGAGATTGTTCTTTAACTTGAACTCTAAACTCAGTTATAAAAAAAAAAGAAAGAAAGATATAGAGATATCATCCTATAAAAATCTACCTTGTTATCGTCGACTGATGGCGTGTTAAGACAATAGAAGTTATCTATAGATTAGTCTCACTCATAGAGTGTATCGTTGTCGTTGACAGATCCTCAAAGGCATCAGGGACAGGCTCTAGAATGTGGTCGAATGTAAGAATGGGAAACAGCGATCAGTTCGCATTGAGATCTTTTCGAACGATCATTTGATGGTTGATAAAAAAGAGATTAAACGAGCAGATCAATAGGGAGAAAGAGAGACTATCAATTTAGAGTAGCAGTTATCCAGCAGTGTCCCAACTGAATGGGGGGCCTTTGCTTTCCAGCCATCGGTAAACCGGCAGCACTGGGGCCTTTAAAGTACAAGCTTGCGTGGTGCCACCATTTTCGGCCAGCCTCTCTCTTTGCCGGTGTGGTTGAGCTTAGTATCGGTTTTGTAATGTGATATCATTAGACTGCTAGCAAGTGAACGATGGTTCATGTGATGGATCACTGCTCCCGAAAGCGAACCGTAGCCCCTCTCTGTCTCTGATGCCCCCATTCACGTTGCTTGGTGGGACCTGAACTCAGCCAGCCAGCCAGCCAGCCCCCATGCTCCATCGAAAAGATTGTATTTGTTGTTAGTTTTTGGCCTCACTGTGTGTCCCTTGAGTTTGAGCAGTCTGGAATAGAATGTGATAGTGTTCAAATGTGAAAAAGTAGAAAATTTGAGCAAAAAATGGAGAAAGTCCTGGCCGGCGAAGAGCCAATTGACTCAATAGGAATTGCAGATGTTTTATGGCTTGTCCTCTCGCCTGGTCCCGCACTGCACCCTAAGGTGCACACAGAGCCAAACGCAGAGTCCACTCGGTCCACAGCTTGCGCGCCAACAAGGGCCAGCAACAAGTGTCAGCCTTGTGGGTGCAACCTTTTGCAGATACATGTAGCTCGCCACTAGACGACAGCCAATAAATGTTCTCAGTCTGAGTCTGGCCAATTCCAATGTCCATTATTCATCCAGTTGGACACACACCAGAGCCAAAGAGGAAGCACTCTGGCCAGTTCGGCCCTGACAGACTGCCCGTTGCTGCGTCCTTGTGGCTCTCTTTTTGGCCCCTCTTTCCGCATCACAGTGGTCTAAGTGCCACAGTCTAGAGGGAATTCACGAAAATTCATCGCTGCTTCAATCATCAACCAAGAGCGACAACCCACGGCCAGCAAATGGAGGCCAAAAAGCTCTCCCCTGATCGGTTATTTGCCAACAGAAACATGCGACAACCAAGGAGCGCACAAACAACACCCAAGGACGGTGGGCGCCCTCAGGTTGACGGGCTGGCAGAATGGAGAGAAAAACCACCAACTTTATTTGGTGCTTTTCTCGCCCGATCTTTGGTCTATCTGTTGGCTGGTTGTGTCTTTGTAGGCGTCTTTGTAGGCGCCTTGTTGCTTATCTAGAAAACCAACAACAACTGACGAGGGGCGAGAAAAACTCACTCAACCATCGATGGCGCCACACTAGCGGCTGAAACACAAGGAAGCTCATCTAGCTAGCCTTCCGATAAAGTAGCGTTTGTGCCGCTCTCTGAAGGGTGGCCAAAATTGAGCCAGTTAAACATGTGTTGCGCAACGAAGAGCAAGAAAAAAAACAGCCAAAACTGTTGCGCTCCGCTAAGACGTCGTTAAAGATCCTCCCAAAGTTAGCACAACTTTTACTTGTTAGCCCGCAATGGTGTTTGTGTGTGTGTGTGGATGTTTCCTACGTGCCTTTGAGTGACTTTATGCGGAATGGTGGAATGTGTTGGAAGAGGCGAGTTGGTTATATTGGGAGCAAGGGGCACGTGTGTAGCTCTCTCCCCCTTTGGATGGCCACGTTTGTTGGCTAGAGTGCCTTTCTGCTGGGTTCATCCTTTGAGCCATGGGCCGTATTTGAAGCTGTGCCTTCTGTCTCCCATTCAGGCGCGCTATTCATTTCAGTCTGAACGGCGAGAGGAGAGGAGAAAGCTAGCCGAGTTGGCGCCAAACAACAAGTGGCCAGCCAATGGGAAAAAGTGGAGTAGAGGAGCTGCTGAATCAGCCATGCGCAGACAAGTGCACGAAACTTGCATTGCTGTGTGCTCCTCCTGCGGCCACTCCATAGGGCTACTGCGTTAGAGTAGTTTGGGATGGGCCAGCGAGCTAGAGCGATATTGCAGATGATGAGCGCTCACTTGCCTCAGCCTGGCAAGTGAGCGATTGGCGCCCATTCCAAGCTCCACTGGGCTCCAATGGGGCAACAGTGCAGTCGACAGCTGGAAGTTGAGGCCAAAACAGAGCCCAGGGGAGACACTTGCTATTGGCGGCTCCTCGATGGCTGATTCAGCTCCGTGCACAGTTGAGCGCCGGGGCCCAGCCCAACAGTGTTTTCTCGTGGGCCTTTTGGGCGGCCGGTGGCCCATTGAGCATCAGTTATATACGTGAGGGCCAACGAGCGATCGAGCTGGGCAGACAGGCGGCCTGGCAGGCAGACGGATGGTTAGACTGGGCTTCTAGCGAATGGCGAGCCCAATGGAGCGCCTGTGTGCATGTAGGGGAGAAGTGTGTGTGTGTGTGGGGCAACAGCAAGAAGAACAACAGTTTTGCTCTTTAGCCTTTTGGTGTGTTCTTTGCTGATGGCGGTGTGCCATTTACGCTCGCCGAGTGCTCGAAAGATAGAGGACCAAAATAACATCACCACAATTAGAGCAGCCCATTCTAAAGGCAGCCCATTGGAATGGCCGCTGTATCTCTTTGGCTGTAGTTGCTCACTAGCCGAGCAACTACAGCCAAAGCTGCAATGCTTGTCGGCGCTGGCTTGCTAGCCGCCTCGACGGGTCTCTGTGGCGGAGGTCTCTCTTGGGCGAGGACCCATGTTGTGGGCCGGCCCAAAAGGCTGGGCGCCATGAGCGCGGCGCGCACTTGTTGAGGCCACGAGGCGCGCCTGCAACAAGTGCGTTGGGCCCATAGGCAGCCAGCCAGTGCAGCAGTGCGGCAGTGCGCGCGTCTCACGCAACCACTGAGACGGTCAGACCTCTGGGCCGCCGGCACACACTTGTTGCGGCCGCAACACTCAAACGCCGGTCGTCCTAGTCATCGTCCTCCTCCTCCTCCTCCTCCTCCTCTTGCCGCCGTCGCTGAGCCCCTCTGCTGAGCCGATGTGCAGCCCCCAGTGGCTGAACAACTACACACAGACACACATTGGACTCATTCGTGGGCCTATAGAGAAGTGGGCCGGCGCAATCAATTTTGGTTGAGCGGAAAAATTGCGATCGACTGCCAGCGACACGCCTCGAGAACGGCCAGGCGACAACCAACCATAAGAGAAGAGGCGCTGGCGAGCCACTTTTTCCTCTCGTCGGGCCGCCCACAAAGGGCCACCACCGGCATGCTGTGGACGCCTCTCTGCCGGCTCTTTGCAGTTGGGGCAGACGAAAGTGATTGAGAAGTGTGGAAAATGGGCAAATTGTTGTGTCAGTGTGCGCGCGTGTGTGTCTCTGAGAGTGTCTCTCTATGCCAGTTGGTGATCTAGAGAGTGTTGCAACAAGTGTGCCCGACAAGATGGAAAGTGGAAGTTATTTTGTGGTTATTTGAACTAACTTTTAGTCTTTCGCATGATTCCAGTGAGCAGAAGATAAAGACAACAGTCTTGTTTGTTTCGGTGACACTTGCTCGAAGCAGCCAGACAAAAAGGTGGCCACAGAGAGAAAAGAGAAGAGAAAGCAACTCGTTTCTCTCTATTTTCTCCTCTGTCCATAATGATGGCCATATATAAATCTTGTGTCTTTGTCGCTTGTGAGCTATAAGACCAGCTCCTAATGTGAATAATGTGTTTCCAATTCAAAAGAATTCGATCCAGAGCGCCCAATTAGAGTCAAGACATCAAGGAAGTCGCGATTTCTCGCCAAAGAGAGTTGCTCATTTCGCGCAATCTGGCAAGACATCAAACTTTGCAAAAACAGATCGATCAAAGCATCTTACGGGACAGGGATTAGACACATACTAAAAAATCTAATACTGTCACGTAAGGATGCTTTGGTCCATCTCTTGACTCGACGGTAGAAATCCAAGCGAAGGAGCAAGAAAAAAAGGGGCAGATTTAGCGAGAGCGGAAGTGGGCGCCTGGCGAGCTAGTGGGCAGACCTAAGGAGTGAGCAAGTGGCTTCGTGTGCTATGTGCGCGCATTCATTGTCTGTGTGAATGGGGCGCCACTGTCTTGGTGATGAGATAATTCACTCTCAGATCTTAGTATGGGAAATATTAGCGAATGCACGAACCACCAGTTGGCCGGTCGTGATATTCCTTAGATTTTATTTATCAGTGTGTTAGCTTTAACATTTCCTCTTTCAGCTTGTTCAGAATGGCGTAATTGGGCGCATTTGGACTAGCGGTACTCTGTAACTCGGTGATCTTCTGCTCCTCCTCCTTCTTCTCTTTCGGAGTCTTGCAAGATCCACGGCCATACATGAGCAATAGGCCGCCCCACGAGCTAACCTGCGGATGGAGCTTCTTCAATATCACTTGGGCCGCCTTCTGCTTGCCCTCACGCTTATTCTTGCATTCAACCTTGGCCTCGTGCTCGTTCACTTTCATCGTATAAATGTTCTTATGATGTTTGATCAGTTGCACATCATGTGTGATCTCTGTGTTACAAGTGCCCGCATTTCGCTTCAGACACTCTATCAAAATTTGGAAAGGCGATTGGAGGCCCGCCTTGGCGCACAGCTCCGTGACTCTGCTGTCGTCCACCTTAATGTTGTCGAAAAATTTCAAGTCTTGGGACGACTCGCCGTAGGCTGACTTGTCCGAATTGGTCTCTGTTATGTCCTTAATTCCGGGAATCAATATTTCTATCGTCTTCTTGGCCGCCTCTTCCTTGGCATCCTTTTTGCTCTTACCGAAGCCAATTCCATATGGAACACCGTTGATCTCTGTGGTGGCGCTATATGGAGTCATTGCGTTCTCTAGTTCCTTGTATATATAACGAGGTTGAACCTTTTCTTTGTGCTGAACAAACTCATGCAATATACACACGCATGATTTGCCGGCTGGGTTCATGATGAACTCTTTCTTGCTATTCGCAGCACCACTTGAGGAACAGGTTATCAGTTTGGTATCATTTGGCAATGAGGGTCTCTGTCGTTGTTCCCTGATCAAAGAGTTGTGCTTTCTCCTATCTGCCCATGTTCTGAATTTCCTAATCTTGATCTCAACAAATTCGAACAACTTTTCGCAATACTCTTTCACTTCCGTCGAGCTAAGCCACTTCTCACGCTTATGATCTTGGACTGTTTCTAGGCCTACGCCGTCTGGATTTTGACTCTGGCCACCTTGTTGCTTCTCTTTTTCTAGCTCCCTTCGATATTGAAGACACGGAATTGAAGAAATGGGTAGCTCGTGCTTTCTAACACTCCCACTGCCTAGGTAATATGGCTTGGACATAGTGCAGACTCGAGATTGTTTATGCAAATAAAGTGGCATTCCGCTGGAGTGTGTGGCCTCGATCCATCCCTCTGGCAGTACTTCGAAATAATCCTGGCCCCTTTTCTTGAGAACTGTTTTGGTTCGTTCTATAGGCTGCCCGGCTGCAATATTGTTACTCTCTTTGGGTGCATCTGCCGGCTTGGCTGAGCCTGAGTTCTCCAGATAACTCTCCAGGAGCTGGTCTACCTCCTCGTCGTCATCCAAGGCTGATCCCAGAGAGGAGGCATCATCTGAGAGTGAAGAGAACGACGAGGCTCTCGAGGGTGGAGTGTGATTTGATGAAGAGGAACCAGCACCGTTAGAGTCTTCGGCCATTATAAAGTCTATCTTAGGATTCCTTCATGAGGATGCATGGGCTGGAAGATTTCGATCTTCAATCCGAGTCCGTGTGCCGAATTTGGATCTCCAAGTCCTAGAGATAGTCAATTCCAGACGAGGAGACTCTCGACACTCTGGTACTTAGATTCCTGAAAGAAAAGGAGGCCTGAGAAATGGACAGTCAGCTGGACAAAACTTCAATGATTTGCTTTGGGAGGCTTGGCGTGAAAAGCATGTGCGCGTGTTGTCATATTAAAGTAAAACCAAATTCAAATAACCCGGCTTGCTGCACAAAAGTGGATTTCTGCGATGGCATCGCAGCGATGCAATGTGGCAAGTGACGAATGCTTAGGCTAGGCAGTCGCGCTCCATTCCCCTGTCAGAATTGATCAGGGAACTTGCGCTTATCGAAAATCGAGATCGAAACTTGCTAATATATTACAATTATTTATCTATTTTTAATAATTACCATATCCATTCACGATGACAAGCGAGCCTTGCTTCTCTATTCTCAGGAAACCTAAGGGTTTCGAGTCGGCAAATGAGATATCTCTCAAGCGGATGATAGAAGGCAATGATCTGGAGAAGTGTGAGTATGGCTTAGAGGACTTATCGCAGAATCTACTTGACGGCGAAAAATTCCCTACCAATCTGATGATGTCAGTCATCAACAGATATCAAATGAACAAATTTAGCGGTGATGTAGGTAACAGAGATAAGCGAATCAAAAAATTGTTATACATTTTATGGGAATGTCTCCCCAAACGTGGGCCAGATGGAAAATTTTTGGATAGGATGGTTATGGTGTGTGGAGCATTCGATAATGATTTGAAGCATCCAAATGAGTTTGTTTGCGGCAACGTTTCTCGAACACTGGGTAAAACCCGTGAACCCGAAGTTATTAGAGAATTGATACATTCAATTGAGAAATGTTTGAAGTTGACACATTCCTACCCACAGAGGAACGCCGTCTTAGCTATAGCGCAAATACATAAAAACTTTCCCGATTTGAACCCATCAACTCCTAAGCTGATATCAGAATATTTAATGGAAGCGAGGGATGATGGGTGCAAAAGGGCTGCCTTGCAGGCATTATTAGAGATAGATCCGCACGAAGCAAAGCCGTACCTCCACTCTTCAAACATTCAAGATATTCACACGATGAATGTCTCAATACAATTATTATTCGTCGAGATCATCCAGAAGATTATCAAAACTTGTCAAGAGGACGAGTCACGAGATTATATCAGTATATTAAAGAGTCTGATAACTCTATCACCTTCACCATCCGTCAGATACCAAGCTGCTACCACTCTCATGAGATTTAGCCGTGATCCCGACACGATAAAGCTGGTCGCTTGTTGTTTCATCGATATTTGTTCGAAAGATAGCGATAATAATGTTAAGTTAGTTGCTTTAGATAGCCTGATGAAGCTCCGTCGAATCAATGGAGCTGATAGAGTTATTCGGGGGTCCATAATGGATATTTTGTTCATTCTTCAGACAGCATCCGACGTTGAGCTTCAAGAGAAGGTACTAAAACTCACGTTCGACCTCATATCTCCCCTCAATGTTGGCGGTGTTGTATCCGCCCTAAGACAAGAAATCGAGAAGCATGCAAGTGACCCAGAGAAGGCGCACTACCGGCGTTTATTGGTTGGTGCCGCTTATAATATTGCAGAACGTTACCCAAAAGCAATAATTGAGTATGAGTTGCTAGATACTCTCTTCAAAGTGCTCACAAATAGTGCAACAGGCGAGAAAGTCGCCGCTGAACTGATACTGTTGTTTAAAGTGTTCATGACAAAGAATCCATACAATAGAGCGACTGTTTTATCTAAGATACAGGATAGTTTCAATATCATAACTAAGAGCCAAACAACCCATCAGGGCCTTATTCAGTTACTAGGAGAGTTCTCTGAAACGAAGGAGCAGATAGAGAAGACTTATATGGTACTGAAAGACTCATTGGGTGAGTTGCCAATTGTTGGCTCGGAGTTGAGGAAGGCTGCCCAGCGCGAAGAAGAGGCGTCGGGTGGTGCAAAAACAGACTCTGAAAACAAGCAATCAACTGCCAACGGAGATGTAGATATGGTCACGAAGAGTATGAAACGACTCGTCACCGCAGACGGAAGCTATGCGGCGCAATCGGCAATCAATTATTCATCATCAGCTAAGGGTGCTACTGAGGAACATCCACCACTTCGGCAATATTACCTCGAGAATAAATTCGGTACAGCCTCAGTTCTTTGCTATGCCTTACTGAAAATGGCGTGCCGCTACCAAGATTGTCCGAGCACCTCAAAAGCTGAGAGTAACGGGATGATAGCTAAGTTCATGTTGATCATGGCTGCTATCCTCAATTTGGGTCATTCCAAACTTACGGACAGTGAGGGTAATATCCTTAGCATCAATACTGACCATTCCGAAAACCTTATGATGGGGCTCAGTATCTTACAGAACCTCCAAAGCGAAGATCACAGTGAGGTCGCCAAGTTGATGAAGCGTATAGTGACTAATGACATAAGGTCGCAGCTTAACCTATCCATAAAGAATGTTGACAAAGGATTCATGCAAGAATCATTTAAGACGAAACAAAAGACTATGAAAATGGACGACCCAATCAGGATAGGTCTCCTGACATCACGTGACGACTATACCGGTTACGATGAAGAAACGGATGACGAAAAGGATCTATCGCATATCTCCATGCCGACAATGTTCAGTGAAATACCATTGACTGGTACCATAGATGCCATATACGCATATTGTGTCTTTGACGTAGGTCAGTATGATGTTGGCTTGCGAATTCACTTGGAAAATAGAACACCTCACACTTTAGAGAACGTCACACTGGAACTGGCCGCTCGCGGCGAAAATGTATCAAATTCCATCAGTCGCCCTGATCCTATCGTCTTAGCCCCCCGTGCAGCTGCTTGTATCACCTCGAACATTAAGGTTGTCTCTGCTGAAAATCGTCGGCTATTTGGTTCCATCACTTTTGATGACACCTCAAAAATCGGCACCGAAGATAAGGAGCAGGTCATCATGCTGAATGACATTAGTGTCAATATAACAGACTACATTAGACCAGCATCAACCACTTATGATGAATTCCGAGAGGTTTGGCGAGATTGTGAATGGGAGAATAAGGTGGCGGTCAAGACTAAACTGTCTAACTTGAAAGATTACTTGATGTTATTGGTAACAGCAACAGACATGCGTTGCGTTACAGCCGAACGTTGCCTTTCTGGTGATTGCATGTTCCTATCAGCCAATATGTATGCCCGTTCCGCATTCGGAGAGGAGGCACTGGTGAACGTTAGTATCGAGAAGGAGGCACCCCAGTCCGCCATAAGTGGCACAGTTAAGATCAGATCTCGCTCTCAAGGAATGGCCCTAAGTTTGGGTGATAAAATATCTTCAGCCCAGAATGCCTCCTGTATACAGCAACAAGGTGTTTACTAGATTTAGGATTAAATTGTCAACTTTCGGAACTGTCCATATCTTAAAGTTTGTGTCATAAAGACATGCCTATCAATAGAAAGCTTGTTGAATGAGTAAAGAGTCATTTCCCAGTTCAATCGTATGTTTGATATCATTTGCCCTTCATGCAATGAAATCAATGAGGCTCCACGAGATGAGGCCTTAAGGCGCGCGCAGATTCCAGGTCGCAGCGTGAATCCTTTAAACTGAATCTGTTCAAGTAAGCAACCACTCATTAGATACTAATTTCTATTATTCATTGCCTACATTTTATTGGGTCCCTATTCTTAATCTATATCCGACCCAAAGCACTTAGCCCTCTCATCAACACAAATTATGTTGCTAGGCAGGATCCTCAGGCCAGCCCTGAATCTCGGATTATCTAGGCCGGCCATCGTGGCAGTATCAAATAGAGGCCAGTCTCTGCAAGATGTCCCCACTAGACCGTCATTTCAGAGTATCACACCATATCGACCGATGGCCACCGCTTCAACTAATTATCATTACCACGAGAAACCAGCTGATCATAAACACGACGCTTTATGGAGGGCCGAAAGGTATCTCAGTCTCGCGCTCCTCGGGGTGCTTCCTGCCTCATGGGTAATACCTCATCCTTTGATGGACTATGCTGTTGCTATCTCTTTGGTTGTTCATGTACACTGGGGTGTTGAGGCTATAGTGACTGACTACATCAGGCCATCAATATTCGGCTCTGTTATACCAAAAGTTTCGATTGCGCTTGTTTATGTTTTATCCATACTGGCAGCTGGTGGTTTGTTTTTATTCAACTGGACCGATGTTGGTCTGACGCAGGCAATGAAAATGATAGCTAGAATATAACCCGAAAATCCTTCACGAATAAAGATATCTATTCTCAACACTTGTTCTCATTGAGGCAATCAAAACCTTGAATATATCTCGCAAGCAGATGAATTATCTCTACATCTGGGGTATTGAGATCACTCAGAACCATTGGGGCTTTAATCCCAATGGTTGTACCAGGCTCGGCGGAGCTATATCATCCAAATAACCTCTTGTTCTATCGTTTGCCTCGCTACCCATCTGAACTGGGGCCGGATCTTGGAGATCGTTCCCTTTCCTCTAGAGCGTAAATGTCGACCGATTTATAAGAAGAGCGCGTCCACATCAATGGTATCAAATGAGAGCAGAGAGACAAAGGATGACAGGATCATGCTGAAAGACAATATCTCCCACTGGCAACCTGCACCTGTTCCTCAGATAGAGTCTCAAGCCCGAGACCTTGAGACGTTCGATTGGGGCACAATCGAATGATCAGCAATAATTAAACAACGGCCAATCTTTCAGAATATCGGAAAATCAGTTCAGATGAGTGGTGATGCGGCATAAACCGAAAGCAAAGCTAGAAGAAGAGCTCTACCTACGAACTTTTCAACGCCCTCGTCCAGTTCCTGATCGAAAAATCAGGTTATGGGAGTTGAAATAACTCGGGGGTTAGATATAATATTATGATTTATACTCAAGAGCTGGAGACTAGGCCAGTAAGGTGAACTTGCTTTTCCGGTGTATTCGATTTGTGATCTAAATAAACGATACTTTTTGAAACCTGTAGACAGGTTGGGCTAGAAGCGTGAACATTTATGGAGACGATTCCGACGAGATTGGCAGAAAGTTCAGATTGTAGTGGAGGTAGCGAAATTTCTAGACTCTCTGTGATGACAGGCTTGCAGGTTATGACAGTTATTGAACATCGTTCAGTCGATCCAAAGAGAAGGGCAGTCCATCGAATCGATTGAATGGGACTTGGCAATTTGCTACACATTTTGGGATCACACTGCACAATCCAGATTCACTGGGACAGCTCCGAGAACAGATGTTGAAATAGGATTTTAAGCCCCATCGGTTTCAATTTAAACTTTGACTTCATCGCTCGTCCAGGCCAGCATGTGGGCCAGTCTGTTAGGTTAAAAGACTCTGGTCACGTGGGACAGTGTAGCTGGAAGAAGAGGTGAGAAACAAGTTCACAACACAAAAGGAAAGGAATCGCTCCAGGGGCTGAACTGGTCGGTTTGTTTAACTTCGGGAGAATAGGCCCTTTATGTGCTGCTTAGGCTTGAGAACTGAGCGAGCTCCTAAAGGGCACCGACGATGCACCAAAAATAGGCCCCTTCTGGCTTCCATGCAGCCTGACTTCCTCCCAGGTTAAAAGGTTACCGGTTGACATTTAGTGGAAGAATCAGAGCTGGCAAAATTCCGGAAATTCAACCGTTCAACTAGGTCAAGGGAGCCAAACGGTGCTGAGAGGCTTTTGATTTCCTGGCAGGCAATTCGAATCGGCTGAATTGGGATAATATTCAGCGCCACTAAACTTCGTGGCTGACTACTACTACTAGCTACTCGGTGGGCTAAATCATCCAATTAGTGGGGTGCACGAATGAGTTAACGAGATTTCGTAGTAGCAAATAACTGGGTTAGAAGAGCGAGACCACAGGTCAGGGGAAAGCTTCGACAGGCTGCAAAGGAGGTGCAGTTAGGTTGAACTCTGGTCTAACTGTTAATTCGGAATAGACTGGCGGCGAGTGGGCAGAATGGGCGGTCATTTGGTTCAGTTTCAGAACGCTCATCGGAAACAGATAATGCACAAATCTGGCCCCCAAGAGACGTTTGTGGCCTCTCATAGAGCTCTATAAATCATCGCAAATTGGGGCCAACGAAATGTGAACTTTCGTCAGAGGGCCAGCGGTCCTCCTAAGGTCCAGCATTGTGCCATAGGTCAGCCATTCCAGAGTGCAGGAGGAGAAGAAGAGTATCCCTTGGAAAGAGGGAGCGCTAGCTTGGCAATTTGTACAATTGCACGCAGTTTGAGAGGCAGCCTCTAGGCGAGCAAGTAAAGGAGCAAGTGGTGCTCGTTTGCTGTTGCAGGCTGGGCATTATTATAATGAACTGAAATTTAATTTACCCTCAAGAATATTGCGCCTCCTTTGCTTGAGTTGGGCCACATGTCAGCGCCAGAGCATGTTTACGCAAGCAAGCAAGCAAGTGAGTGTGTCTTCCTTTGGGCTCGCCCAAAGGACCAGCCAACATGATGCTCCTTTTTGGCCCACCAAGCAAGTCCATTGTTTTGGCTGGCCCAAAATGCCTGGATGATGCGATGTTGCAATTTTTCCACAAACTCTGGAATAAATTACCCCAAACTGGCCCATTTCTGGCCATGGAACAAGTGCACAAATCTTGGCACCCCGCCGGAAACTGGCCCCACCGATGTACAGTTGTAGAGGCCAAAGGGGAGCTTGCATGGGAGGGGAGGTGAGCAGAGGAGGAGTGTTGTTGTTGTTGTTGTTGTTATTAGCGGGCAAAGAGGCGCGCTTTGGAGAGTAGTCCCTTTTGGGCCTCTCGCTTTGGGGGCCCAATTTGGCCGTCAACAAAATGCGGCCAGCTTAAGAGGGCCTTTCGGAGGATTTGAGATGAATAGAGCTCGAGGGTTGGTGCTGAGGGGCAAATTTAAAAGGCCAGAGCAGTGTTGTGGCGGCGGGCGAGCAGTGGCGCGCACCAGATGCTGGCCGAGGGGCGCTAGGCGCGCGCGGAGCCCCTCCACTGGCTGGCGGAAGGGGCGCCAAGCAAGCCCCGCCGGCCAGGCGTTTCCGTCACCCGTCGGGACCTATTTGCGGGCCCGATGGGGGCCGAGCGCGCTGGGCGACTGGGAGGCCGGCCGGGCGACTAGGCGGACGAGCTAAGCCCAATTGGCTGGCTGGGGGCGGCGGAAAGAAGAAAAAGAAAAACAAGAAGAAAACAAGCGAGCATATGTTGGCTCCATTTTGCTACCTGCGCAAGCTCAACGAGAAGGGACGCGCGCCGCCCGCTTCCACTGGGCCAGCAAGATGGCTGCCTCGGCCGAGCTTGCCGACCACTGGCCGGCTGTTGCCTAATGCGGCTGGAGGAAAATTGGCCAACAATGAAAACTTGATCTATTCTCGAACACCCAATGCGAAGAGGCCCACGCAAGCAGGACCGACGAGACAGTGAGCGACCGAGTTTGGGGGCCACCCAGAGAGTGAGAGGGCGAAAAGAACTAGTGGACTAGAGCCAGCAGCTAGTAGCTAGTAGCTAGTGGCTAGTGGCTAGTGGCTAGAGCTTGGAGGTTGAGGCGGCCCACAGGCTGCCAGTTCAAAGATTAGATAAGCTCGCGGGGGCCAAACGGCGAACCGAGAGGGGCCCATTGAGAAGGAAGCACCAACTAGTGGGCTTAGTTATGCTGAGCAGCCGTGGCTCTGGTTGTGCTTAATTGTCGTGGATGAATGGGCCAGTGGTTGGCCTTTGGCTGAGAAGGATGAATTAGAAGAGAGCTGAAGGCGAGAACCAACATCAAGAGCGCGCGCACAAACAACGGACACAGACAGACAGACACACAGACGGACACACAGGACAGGACGCCCAATGCTGGTCGTGTGAGCTAATTATCAAACTGCATTTCACGGGTCTCTATTAGGTGGTGTGTTATTAGTATTTGTTGTTATTGCTGTCGCTTGAAGAGCTCGTTGAGGGAAACGACAACAGTTGCCGATTTAGTTTGTTATCAAAACAACAACAACAACAACAACTACAACTACAACTACAACTCGCCCATTCTTGTGCGCCTGAAATTGGGCTCCCGTGAGACCAGTGCTTGGACATGCTCCACAGACACTCTGAGCCGAGGGGCTGGCCGCACCAGCATTTGGACAGCGAGCTGACGAGCGAGCTAAGGATCGGGCAGAATTAGAGTTCAAGGCCGCGGATGCAGAGGAGAAGAAAGTAGCAAAGCACAGAGACAAGGACAAAAAGAGGAAGCAGACACACCATTACAGAAATTGGGAGAAAAATTTTAAGCTATTAAACTTCAACCATTGATCTCAGACAATTCAGTTCACCCGGAACCATCATCGAACTCTAAGGTACAAGAAGAATTATTTATTACACTCACTGGATTGCTAATTGACTGCGTGTGAGATCGAGTCGTGTTATCAAATCGTTTCAGTCTTATTCCTTGCATATTGTTGCACGACAGTGAGACCAAGAAAGACACAAAAACCCAAAGAATTGTTTGAGTTTAACAATTGTTACACGAGAAGTGTCTTCTCGATTTGGCCGGAAAACAATTTGGAATCAAATCAAGAGCGACAAATCGGAGTGTAAATTGTAAACATTGCACACAGTGTTTACTCCCAAGTTTTAACCCACCAATTAGACACCAAATTGAGCGTATTTAGACACGATCAACGGAGGAAAATACACATCTTGGTGGCCATATTAGGAGCTAGGCCACCTGAGAAGCGGAGAAATTATGGTAATTGAACAACGAGAAGAAAAGAATGAAGAAAACGATGTTCCAAATTGCACCCCTTGAAGAGGCGACCACTGTCTCGGCGAGACAGACAAGTGGGCGCAAAGCTCCCAGGGAGAAGAGTGGAAAAGAGAGTCCGGAAGTTGAAGCCAGAGAGCTGGAGAGTGTGGCCCTGGGCTCAAGATCGTCGCTGGGGAGGAAATTCAATCGGCAATTAGATCATCTGCATGAGGAAGTGCGCTGCTCGGTGAACAAGCTGGTGGCTCGCACGATCGAGAAGGCCAAAGGGGGTCCCCCCAGTGACAAGCAGCGAGGAATTGGCGCCGCCAACCACAGACAGAGACTGGCCGAGAGGCTGTTCAAGTGGAGGAGCGTTGGGAAGCCAAGTGGGTGGGCCCAGCGGAGGAGGCTCAGCTTCCGGATGAAGCCCGACGAGAAGGGCGAGCACTCGAAGCTGGCGAGCAGGAGCTCCTCCAGCTCGGTGGGCTCTTTGCGGCTTCCCTCGATTGGGCGGCCCTGTTGGCTGCTGCAGCGGGACGAGAGGCGGGCCAGACACTTGTGGGCGCCCCACTGCTCGATGAGGCGGGCCCACAAGTGGCGATGGATCAGTTTCGGCGGCGTGGGTGGTCGCCGCTCGAAGGGCAGCCCCACAAAGGCGAGGCCCATCGGCAGGGCAAAATCCATCTGCCAGGTGGAGGCAACTCAAGCGGTCGGGCACAGACCCGCGCGCGACGAGAGCCCGCACTTCGGTCAGCGGGCGGCCAACTGCGCCCAGAAGCAGGCCCGCGCTGCGGGTTCGCCCCCGCGTCACGAGGCGGGTCCCGAGGCTGAGGCGCGGCCGCGCGCAGGGCCACCTCTCATTGGCTCCTCGCTGGGCTTCTTGCTTAATTGCGGCAGGACTTTTTCACTCAGCTCGGCGATGGTGCTGCTGCTGCTCGTGAGCTGCGCCATGTCGCCCGCCCTGAGCATGCCGCTCGGCTTGGCAGCACGCGAGTGGCGCCTCGAGCCAGTGCAGCCCGTGGGCGCCCTTCTGCTGGCGAGCCCCGTGAGCGAGCAGCAGCTGGCCCGATTGGCGAGCTTCGAGGACCAGCAGGAGGCGAGCCAGCTCGCCTGGTGGCTGGCCCAAAACCTGCTCGGCTCCACCGACGAGACAGACTCGGCGGCGACTTCCGGCTCGAACCAGGACGAGCAGGAAGTCTATTCCAACGGAGAGCAAGACCAGGAGGCTTTGCCCAAGCGCAGGTCTTCGTCCGAGTTCTTCCGCATCGAGCGGAGACGCCTGAACCGCGACCGGGCGCTGGAGCCGCCCGCCTGGCTGAGGGAGCGGCCCATCCGCAAGGACCCCAGACAGACGGACGAGGAGCCGGAAGGGGCCGAGCTGGCGACGAGCAGCTCGAATGGAGGCCTGGCCGAGCTCGACCAAGACGAGCGGCAGACGAGGGCACATTCGCGGCGCTCCAGCGGACAGCTCTACGAACAGGTGGCCGGCCACCTGCTGGAGGAGACGCTGGAGAACCGGGCCTTCCTGGAGGAGTTGTACGAGGATTTGGAGAGGAAGTTGTCGCAGCGCCAGGGGCCCGAGGGGGGAAAGAAACCGGAGAAGCTGGCGGCGAGCGAGGAACTCCGGCCGGCGAGCGAGGGCGGCCCGCTCGCAGTGGCCGCCACCATGGAGGCCATCCTGGGGGGCCAGCAGCAGGCCCAGCTGCAGGAGGAGCCGGCCAGTCTGGTGGTGGTGGGCGACGAGGTGTCGGACAACGAGGACGTGACCCTGCTGGAGCCGGTGGACGCGGGCGGGCCCGCGCCGAGCGGAGGGGCGGGCGGGCACGCGGAAAAACTCGCGCGCTTGAGCGCCGCAAACAAGGGGGGCGTGCCCGCCCGCGACCTGCTGCAGGCGGCCGGGTCGGTGCTGCGCGCGCGGCTCGAGCAGCCCGCGCTCGCCCTCGCGGAAGAGCAGCAGCAGGGGGGCGTGGCGCGGGCCGACTCCGCCCTGGTGCTGCTGGCGGGCGGGCCGCCCGACCGATTGGGCTCTTCAAATGCGGCCCACGAGGCGCCCGATCGTGAGCCCTCCGCCGAGCCGGCCGTCTTCCACGTCACCGAGGAGATCGACGCCACCCCCGACTCGCAGGAGCAGGCCGGGGGCAGCCTGCTCTTCGGCCTCGGGCCGCAGCCCGACCCCGGCGACCCGCAGCAGCCCGCCGCGGACCCAGCCACGCCCCTCGCACACTGGGGCCAGGCGGAGTTCGCGCCGCCCGCAGCCGCGCCCACCTCCGAGGAGCGTGGGCGGGGCGCCAAGCGCTTCCAAACCCTGGCGGGCGGCGAGCGCCTGGACGAGGAGGCGACTCCGGGCGGCCAAGATCTGGTTCTTGCCGGCGAGGAGGCGCCGCGGCCCACGTCTAGCACTAAGGGCGCCCGCTCTGGAGGCGCCGGAAGTCGGGGGGCCCGCCTGGAGGGGGCCGAGGTGATTTCCGATCGGCTGGTGGCCAAGGCACTGGAGTTGCTCCAGTCGGGTTTCTACTCGAGAGATCAGTTGGTGGAGTTTGCGGCCAAGCTGCGCGCCTTCCTCGAACGCTCGCTCGGCCTCTCCAGCGGCTCCATCCAGGGCCTGTTCCCGCTCGAGGGGGGCCAGTTGCTGGTGAGCTTGGACGCGGCCAAACTGAGCGCGGCCGACAGACAGTCCATCGGCCAAATGGAGGCCCAGCTGTACGGCACCTCGTCTCTGTTGCTCACCAGACAAAGGAGCCCACTCGAGCCCACTTTCCAGCGCAACCTGGTCGCCATTCTGCAGGCAATCGTACAGGCAATGGTAAGTGTCTATAGCATCATTTTCCGCCTTGTTTGCCCCATTTTTCCAATTTTCCGAGCCTAATTACTGCCAATTTTGGTCGAGTTATGAAAGTTCAATTTAGTATAGAGTATAGAGTGCCCATTTTGGCCGAGAGATGGCGCGCGGCGAGAGAGAGCTAGAGGCTGGCGATAATGGTGGGAGATTAAGACGCAACGAGCGCCAAATGGAGTCTCTGGCTCCAGTTTTCGCTTCCACTGCTCACTCCTTCACGCTTATCTCCAACCAACAGGCCCCAACTCGCCAGAGACTAGCTTGGGCGCCAACTTGCAGCCGATTATTTGCAATAATGATCGAGAGCTGTTCGAGGCGGCCAAATATGTTGTGTTTCTCTGCTCTCTATTTATTGTTGTTGTTGTTGTTGTTGTTGGTGCTCCTCTTTGGCTGCCACTCGGCCGGCTTATTCCAAGCATGTTAGGCCGCAGCACAATTGAGGCTCACCTCTGTTCCAGTCATTAGTTTTGCCACTTCGGGCTCCTTTTGGGCTCCTTTTGGGTCCCTTTTGGGCTCCTTTTGGGCCCCTTTTGGGCTCCTTTTGGGCTCCTTTTGGGCCCCTTTTGAAGGCCCATGCATGCAGCTGACAGGCGAGTGGGCGCCTCCAGAGCCAGTCTCTGGCTGCAGTGCCCTGTTTTCCACTCAAACACGCGGCCACCAAGTGACAGACACGCGCGCAAATCATCCACAAGTTGAAAAAAAATAATAATTCCGACCTCTTTTTTCTCTTTCTTCCTTTTTCCTTTTCTTTCTATTTTCCCCCTTTTGCCCAAAGCAACTTCGCCAACTTTCACCAAGTTGCGAGTCCGCATTTGTCACGCTTCCTGTTTGCTGGAGACTCTCTCGCTCGTGAAAACAAACAAGCTTCCGCTGGGCCAAAGCACGAGGGCTCCTTTTTCGGGCGATTGTTCGCGCCTCAAATGGTGTCATCAAAGCATCAAAACTAAGCATCAAAAGAGAGTGTGAAAGAGCGCCACCACCAAGCCATTTGGGCGCCCACTTCCGGTCCAAATAATGACCAAAAGCTTGCGAGAGACTAGCCAAATGCTGGCCAGAAGCTTGCCAAATGTTGGCCAAATGCAACACTTGTGCAAAAAAGCAGCTCGTGATCAAATAAATCGCAAACAGGTGACAAAAAAGAGTTGCACACTCAGATTGCTGCTTGTTAACGAGCCTTCGTTGTGGACGAGCCTCCGAGAATGTTCCCAGTTTGCGGGTGCAAGTTCCGCACGTAGACTGTTCCAATTGGGACAGTCTACAATTCGCAAATTGGGCGCCCAGATGGCAAATTGGAGTGGCGAATTTGCAACTGGCAATTGAAATGACAAAATTGGGCTCCAATTTGAAGCAATTTACTGCCATTTAACTGGCCGAGCTTTGCAAGAGACAGTCTTCCATCGATCTTTGTCGCCGGAATGTCGATCGCTTTTTTGCCCAATTCATTCTTGTAATTGAATGCAGGCCCATTATGCGGCTTGTGTTCACACCAAATGGAGGCCAAAGGACACCAAATGGACTGGCTGCCAAATGGAGATGAGGCAGCGAGTTGTTTGCTCTTTAGAGACTAGAGACAGTCTGGCAAAGAGTTTGCAAAGCGAGTTTGTTAATTTCTGTTTGTCAATTGCTGCTGTTTGTGAACGGTTTTTAGCGGGCCAAAGAGCCGATTTTGAGCGCTTTTGGGGCCATTTGGGCAGAGTTTCAAGTTTTTATTGCAAATTATTTCATTTCAAATCCGTTGAATTTGATCGAAATCAGCGAAATAATTTGCCACACCAATTCAGGTGGACTTAATCCAACTGCATTGGGATGCAAACGAGATCGAGCAAATGGGCGCAACTGCATTTGAGCTTGGAGCTTGGAGCTAGTCCTTAGCTCCAGAAGGAGAGTCTTTTGCCAGCGCTGATGGGAAATCGGCGGAATCGGTCAAGTTGCAATCGGGCAGAGCTCATTAGGTTTCACTTGGCGCCAAATGGCAACGCCGGCACGTGTCTTCTTTCCGGCGAGCCGCCCGAGCTAAGGGCCGGCCCCAATTGGGCGCCCATTGGAGCTCCAGTGGGGCCGCTTGGAGCCCCACTGCAAGCGGGAAGTGCTCGCATGGTGGCCACCCTTAGGACCGGCCGGTCGATCAATTGGCGGCCGCATAACAAGCTGGCCGCCAATTGATCTGGCGACAAACAGCTGTGCATTGGGGGCGCGCGTGCTGCAGTCTGCAGCACGCAAAACTGGATACTGTATGCTGCAGACTGTGTGCCGCAGACTGTATGCAGTGCAGTGTTCGCGCGTGTTGCGCGCCCAAAAGGGCAGCACACCTGCACTGTGTGGCAGATTGCCACAGACGAGCTGGAGTTTGCGAGGATTGCGCTTCTCTTTCGGGGGGATTTAATTTGGGGGCCCTGTTTTGCGAGCAGCAGGGGCTCGTCGGGCAGCTTTTTATTTGCATTCTGTCGCCCGCGTTGCATGGGCGCCACAAGCTGGCCAGCCGGCCCGCCTGATCCACTGGATTGGCGGCCCCATTTCACCGGCGGCTTGTCGTCGGGGCGCCAATCCACTTCCGCCGCCCGCCAGCCCAGTGGGCCTATATGTTGCGCCTTGGCTTTGGGCTCCAGTTTGCGGGAACGCCAAACAGCTGTGCCAGAGGGCCGGAGGTGCAGGTGCGGGTAGAGGTGGGGGCTAGAGGCAGACGGCAGACAAAGACTGGCAAGGGTAGAGGCGCGGGGTCATGTTTGACGCAGGCCGCCCAGTCATTGTTGCGCCGGCCGAGCTTGGCTCCTCAAGCTCGTGTCCTCGGCCGCGCTCAGCTGACCAAACAAACACTTGTCCGGCCGGCTCGAGAGTCGAACTGATGCAATAACCTGTCCTAATGCGGCCACCTAGTAGGCCGTCTGGCTGAGGAGAGGCTCCTACAACGTCAGTAACGAGCGGCCATGAGAGCACACTCGAACGCCGGCGACTGTGGCGCGCCCACGCACTCGCCAGTGCCAAGATCTGGCTCCTCCGGCTCATTTGGGCACTCTTTTCGGGCCCAAATGAGGGCCCAAAATAGAGCGGAACAAGATGGACTTGGCTCATTGAAATTCCATTTGCGGGCGACCACTTTTGCCTGCGCTCAATGCGCCCAGTCTGCTCAGTTTTCTCTGTGCGCTCAGTGCACGCATCCCAATGGGTCGCGCTGCTTAGGGCCGCTGCTTAGGGCGCGCTGCTTGAGGCGCGCTGCTCAGGACGCACTGCAGTCTGCAGTGCAGAGCTGCATTGAGAAGCCATGGCAGAGCCGCGCGCGAATGGGCCGAGTTGGCCGCTCGCCTCTGGCCGTCAGTCAAATTTGTCTGCCTTCCGGCAAATGTTTCCGCCGACCAGCCGAGCCCAGTCTTCCACACACTCCACCTGCCGCAACAGATAGCCCCACTCTGTCCCAGTGGCCTGTCAAAGTCTGTCGTGCGGGCGGACACTGCTCGGCGACAGTGGGCCGTCAATGGGGCGGCGCGGGATTGCCGATCGCAGCAAGTCCGCCACTCAGTGTCTGGGGCGGCAGACTGGCGTCCCAGTATCACTCGGCGCGTGGTCCGCCGAGATTTGTCCACTCGGCGAGCAAACGATGACGTGCCAATGGCGAGCGGCGCCCACTCTGCCTCTTTTCCCCCCCGCTCGGCCGCGCTAATGCATCCGGGCGCAGACTGTCCGCGGGCGCCCATTAGTGGCGGCCCGCGCGAGTCGCCCAACACAACCAGACGAGCCTCGTTAGTCCGCCCGCTGAGCACTGGCCGCCGAGGACTGGCCGCCGGGCACTAAGGGCCCGCAGCTCGATCGACAGCCACTGGCTGGCCGCTGCTCAGGGCCGCTAGAGGCGCGCGTGAGCCCGCGCGTTGCACGCCAATCGAACGGCTGGAAACGCGCAGCGCTGGGCCAGGTGCACTCTGTGCGCCAAAAGTATGATTACAAATTTCTGTGCAGCGCTGCCCACAAATGTAATCCTATTTTTGAGGCGCGCTGCACGTGCGACTGCACAAGTTGCAGAGGGCGCAAATGCGGGCGCAGGGCGACCCAAGCGCCCAAAAGGGGCCCAGAGCGGTCGGACTGCTGGCAGCTAGCGACTAGCCACTAGCGACCATGCGCGGGCTCGCCGAGGGCGCTCAGAGTCTGCGCAGAGTTGGCATCAGCTATAACTGAATGGCCCGGACCACACGCAAGCGCCGGCGATCATGCGTCCGCTCCTCAGCCGCCCAGTCTGAGCGGGCCGCTGGTGAATTAATTCGTCGCGGCCACAACAAAACGGAAGTGCAATCGGCGCGCCGTCAAGACAAACGAGTGTGCGTCTGTCTGCGTGTGCGTGTGTGTGTGGTCGGCGAGAATGAGGAGTGATTGTTTGCAGCGGCGAGCGAGAGTGAGCTTTGTGTGTGGGCCAGTCTGCGGGCGAGAGTGGACGGAGGAGTGGCGCTCGAGAGGAGCCTGCACGACTGTGGTCTGCGGGCTGCTGGCCAGAAGCGGAAAGAGATCTCCAGCCAGACGAGCTAGTCTAGCTTCTGTCTGGCTCTGGAGCGCGCCGACAGAGAGAGAGCTCATTAGGCCCTAATGGGGGCCCAATAAATCATCGTTATAATCTGCTCGACTTGGGTGCCATTTAAACTTGATGCTACACGTCATGATTACGGCCCATGGAAGCACATAAACAATCTGAGACAAACTGCATGCTACGCGTGGGAGGCCTTTTGTTTACGAGCAAAAAGGTGGCCCCAAAGTGTGTGGGCACCTTGTGTCTGGCTGTCCACTGGCTGCATTGTTCAGGAGAACTGCGGCCTGTGTGCATTTTGCGACAAAAATAAGCTTACATTTTTGCCCAGGTTTGCATAGAAATTTGTAACCATATTTTTGACGCAATGTGTGCGCGCTGAGTGCACTTGCTCGCGCGCATTCACTCGCGCCTGCAAATGCACGGCAATAACAACGCAGACTGTCTGCGGCAATGCTGCAGTGCTTTTTTGGCCTCCAAAAGAGCCAAAAAGGAGCTCCTCCTGCGCTTTGTGCAAACATAAGTTCAGCTCCAACGATGTTTAGGTGCTCCAGTGGGCCGCTGATCGGCCAACAACTGTTGCATAGGTTTAAATGAATGTCAAAGTTCGAGAACAACCAGCGCTTGAGCAAGCCCATCGGCCACGAGAGGCTGCAGATTGGGAAGAAACTCCGGCCCAAGTGGGCGCAAAAAGCAACCAATGTAACAGTTCCCATCGACTTCTTCCAGTTTTGGCCAGTTTCAAATTTAGCCGCGCGTCTGTGAGTGGAAACTGAGCGCTTTCTGTACGTCAGAAGTGGCCCCAAAGAGCGAAAAGCCGCGCCAAGACAGAGCAAATTCCAAGACCACTGCTGCCGCTCGCGCCGCTCAGACCGCTCGGCAGACTGTCCCTAATTGGGAGCTTCGAAGGGCCAGTTTCCGGCGCAAATAAATGAGCTCCGAGCGGCCTTGGACTAGGTGAGACGGGCCGGAGCAGCCAGGCGAGAGCAGGGCCGCAGACAGACACTGGGACTAACGAGCAGCGGCCGGCCACTGTGCCATCTGGTCGCTCGCCAGCGAAGTGGCTCGGCTGAGCTGCAGCTCAGGACGAGGACGCGGAAGGGCGGCCTAAGGATGAGGCTGAGCGCCTCTTCGCCCCTTCACTGGCTCGCCCGTCAGAGACTGTGTGCGGCTCTCTGGCGGAATTGGGCCACGCGTGTGAAGGCCCTTTTCACGAGCAGCAGCTCGGCCAGAAGCAGTCTTTTGCTGATCTGATCTGATGATCCGATTTGACGCTTTGAGCTGGCCGGCTTGCGCGCCGACCAGCTCGAGCTAGTCCAAGGCCCTTAGAGAGCAGACCTGCGGGCGCTCCTTAGGTGCCGCTCGCCTGCCTGCCAGGCCGGCAAGTGGTCCATGTTTGGGCGACAACAAAGGAGTCAAAATGCGCAAATTGATTCATCATGCGCCTGCTGCAGTTGTGCACAGGCAAAGCGGGCCGAGCACAAAGGCGAGCGGCGACAAAGCGCCGAGCGGGGGCGCCCACCGAGAGACTAGGTGCGCTAGAGACTGTGTGCGGGAGACTAGGTGCAGTGCGTGCAGTGCGTGCGCTCCAGTGGGCCTGTGTGGCGGCGCATTGTTGCCGGCGCTTAGGGCGCGCGAATGGGCCACTGGGCGCTCGCTCGCGGCCGGCCCATCGGCTCTGCGTGGGCGCCCATAAGGCGGCCTGCGAGGCGCCACGTGCGACTTTCCGAACGGAGCTCGCCGGCAAGATTGAGCGCCCGATCGATGCATGAGCGACAGGCGCCCGCTGGCCCCATTTGGCCCCACTTTGGCCGCCTGCTTTCCGCCAGGCTGCCTCTCCCCCTCGAGCGGAGGACAGTCTCTCGAAGGGTGGCCCCGCTTTCGATCTCGACGAGCGCAAGTTGGTGACCCAAAAGGCGCCCGCCGCTTGTCCTCCGGCGAGAAATGCGGCTCCTGACGCACCACAATAACATTCTGACAACCAAACAACCAAACAAACCGGCACTTAAAAATGCCGCCCGCTTGCAAATGGACGCCACCGGAAACTCGTGTTCTGCGCCCACTGGCACTCGCTGGACGAACGACTGGACGACGGAACCACACGGTTGGCGGAAAAACAAACAAACCGATGAAACCAACTCAGACCGAGGTACAGGAGCCACTTCCGGCCGAGTGGGCGGCCGGTCTGAATGCGGGCGGCCCCATGGACTGGCGGCCACCTGGCCAGTGGGCTGCGCGCTGGCCCTGGTCCGAGGCGGCCGAGCTGCGGCCGGAAGTGGGGCCCGACTTTTGGCCGGCGGACGAGCTGCAGGTGGCCGAGATTGAGGCGGCGCTTCCGGCCGCGGGCCGCCCGCTGCTGCTGCGGGCCCCCTTCGGCCGCGAGCCGCAGGAGCTCGCCACCGGTTGGGGCGCGTCCGGCGGAAGTGCGGGCGCCCGTCTCGCCGCCCTGGCAGCCTTGCTGCGCGCCGGCGGGCCCGACGCGTGGCCCCTTCAAGCGCGCCTGGCCCAGCTGCTGGGGCGCCACTGGGCGGCGGGCGGCCCCCTCGCAGACCGCGGGGGCGCGGCCGCGGGATCGAGCTCGGCGCCGGTGGGCCAGCTGGCCCGGCTGGCGCACGCGCTCGGGGGCGGCTGGGGCGCCCTCGACGTGGCCGCCCTGCTGCTGGCCATCTGTCTGAGCGGGCTGCTCATCCGGTGCGCGTTGCGCCGCGAAGTGGGCGGCCCGCGCGGGCAGAGCTCTGCGGGTCCCGGCCCGCCGCCCGCACCCGACGCGCCCGCGCACGCAAAGCAGCCACGGCCAGATTCGCCGCCCCCTCCCCCGCCCCCCTGCTGCCGCGACCCGAGCAAGGGGGCGTGTCCCCGGAGTTCGGCGGGCCAGCGGTCCGCTGGCGGTGCGGGTGAGCAGGGCGGCGAGTGGGCGTGGACGCGCGTGGGTTCGCTGCGCGCACTGTGGCCGCTGGCCGAGCGAGGGCAGACGAGCGCGCGCAGCCAGAGCGGACTCGTGCTGGCGGCGGGCGCGCAGAAGCTGCAGGCGTGTCCCGACGCGGAGGGGCGTGGCGCGGCGGGCGAGTGTCCGTGCGCACAGGCCGCCCCCGCGCACCACGAGGAGGCGCGCCCGCAGCCCGGCGGCCGGCTCAGCTTCCTGCCCCAGAAACTGGTCAGTCTTGTGTCTGGCCCTTCGGCCAAGGAGCGGCCGGCCAGCCAGGAGATGGCCGCCACCGAGGGGCCGCCCAAGGAGGCCGAGCCGGCGGCGGAAGTGCCCGCCGGCGCCCCCCAGTTCCGGAGCTCCACCAGCTACATCCGCTCGCTCGTCGAGGCGCTCACCAAGGCCACGGGCGCGCCCACTGCCGCCGAGCCGGAGCTCGAGTCGGACGAGCTTCCGGCGGATGCGACGTTAACGTCAAGGCAGCGGCAGCAGCAGCAGCAGGTGGCCGATTTGGGGGCCGCCGAGGACCAGGGCCAGGAGGTGGTCATGTCGCAGATGGACATCTCGGCGGCGCACCTCATCCTCGACTACATGGAGAAGCACCTCGAGGACAAGGAGCGGTTGCGGCTCGAGTGGCAGGAGCTGAACTCGCAGTGGCAGCCCGCCGGCAGCCTAGCCTCCACCTCCTCTTCCTCAGGCTCCACTTGCGGCGCCCCACCGGAAGCGGGCGACCCTAAGGGTGGGCGGCCGAGCGGCGAGTTGCGAGCGAGGCCGGTGGGAGCCCGCGACAAGCGTCCCCCGCAGTCTAGGGCTGGCCCCGAGCCGGCCAGAGCTCTGCAGCGGCTCGCCAGGGCGGCGCTCAGCGCCCAGAACGTGGCCAAAAACCGCAACCCCCAAGTGCTCCCCTTCGACCGGAACCGCGTGCGACTGGGCTCGGGCAAACGCAACCCTTTCAAGGCGCAGCAGCAGCAGCATCAGCCGGCGACTAACTCGCACCCGCAGGACTACATCAACGCCAGCTTCATCTACGACGACGACCCGCGCCACCCAACCCACATCATCGCCCAAGGTCCCACCGAGCAGACGAGCGCCCACTTCTGGCAGGTAAGTGTTTCCGGCGCGAGTTCGTGTCCATTTTCTGGACTTTTATTCTTCTCAGTTTGGTCATCTGGCTTCAGGAGCAGTGCTCCTTAGCATCCGCCGGTGACTCTTTGCTTTTTAGGGCGCCTAAATGCGGGTGCCCCTGCAGCTCGGAGGCTCGTCTCCCGCGACTCCTAAGGCTCCCCCGCAGCTCCCCCGCGGCATTGGGGCGATCAATATTGGCCCTCAGCTTCGAGAAGAGTCCGCAAATCGAGCCAGTGGGGCGCAAATTAGTTTAGCCAGTTTAGTCATCATGCAAACTGCTCCTCGGCGGCCTGTTATTGGCCCGCCGAGTTCATCACTGCATTCATGCTGGCCCGCCAGAGACTCCCCTCGGCAAACTACTGGGCAGCTCTTGGCTCTGCTCGCTCGCCGACGACCAGAAGTGGCCGCAAATCTCTCCCCAATGGGCCACTGACTGACGCCATTCAGGCCCCAGTCTCTCGCGGGCCACCCAACTCGATGGGCCCAAATTGATTGGCGCCCCCAAAACACTGTCGCTCGCCCACTCCGCCTCGATCCACTTGGAGCCGGTCGCTTCCGCTTGGCTCGGCGGCCCAATCGACGCCAATAAGCTGGGCTTAATTTGATTCCATGTTGATGTGGACGCGCCAATTGTGATTCCCCCTTGCTTTGGTGTTTGTCACCGGCCTTTCCGGCCCCCCAGAGTTTCGGTGATACTCTGGGCGAGTTGGTGGGACAAATTGATATGCTTGCATGGCCTCGCACTGTGTGAGGCCGCGGGCTGTTTGCAGAGCACCTCCGGCGGCAAAAACAACCCACTAATGGCTTCCTTTTGTCTCCCTCGCGCCCTTATATCATCGCCGATTCCATATCATTGCCGCCTCCAAATCATTGCCGCCCGCAACTGCACTGCGCGCTGCCTGCGACACACTGTGGCCCGCCCCCGCGCGACACACTGCGGCCCGCGCACACAACGCACAACGCGCAATGGAAAACCCGCGACACGCCCCCAAACATCGAACCGCAAACTTTTCCCGCAACTCTCGAAACTCTGGCAACCTTTGCACGGCCTCGCACCTGGTCCCCTCGGCGGAAATGCAGATGATTTGGGAACAAGAAGTGTCGGTGATCGTCATGCTGACCAGGCTGAACGAGAACGGCAAGCAGATGTGCCACTGCTACTGGCCCAGCGTGGCCTTCTCGGCGGCGGGCGGCCAGGACTCGGCCGACTCGAGCTCGTCGGCGGGCTCGCTCTCCAATGGTGGTCGCCGGTCGCCCAACGAGCCAGTTCCAAGAGGGGCAATCTCGGCAAGACAGCAGCAAAATAGACGCGAGTCGGTGACCAGTGTGTTCAGCTCGGCGGCCGCCAACCAGCAGGCGGCCGCCCTGAACGCGGCCGAGCAAACGGGCGCCCTTCCGATCATTGCCAATGGAGATTTGGGCGACAACGTGCTCTGTTTCGAGATTGCCCTTCCAACAATTGTCTCGCCAGTTGGCGAGCTCGCCGAGCAGAATCTCCACCAGCAAGACAGGCAAACGAAACAGAGACAACAACCTTTAGATAAACAACAACAACAACAGAACGCGCCCAAAGGTCAGGCAGGCTCGCCCAAGATGCTCAGACTTGAGGTTCACTTGGTGAGCGAGCATGTGTCGTCTAATGATTATGTGGTGAGAAACATGTATCTGATTAATCGGGAAACTGGAGCAACGAGGACAATCACACAGTTCCACTATTTGGCCTGGCCAGAGTCGCGCACCCCAGAAAGTGTACGCAGTTTTCTCCAATTCAGACGCAAGGTCCACAGATCATTCAGGGCCACAGACAGTCCCACTCTGGTCCACTGCAGCGACGGGGCTGGCCGCTCGGGAACCTACACTCTGATCGACCTCATTCTGGAACGCCTGAAAAATGGGGCCAAAGAGATCGACCTTAAGGCCACTCTGGAACATTTGCGCGACCAGAGGGTGGGTCTGTGTGCAAACCAGAGCCAGTTCGAGTTTGTTCTGGTCGCTCTCGCCGAGGAGATCCAGATCATTTTGAATGCCTTGCCCAGGTGAAAGGGGTTCATGGAGCAAAAGGATAAGACACTCAAGGAAGAGATAAGACACTCTAGGAAGAGATAAGACACTCTCAGATTGTGGATTGGTGTGAACACTCCCGCCAAGCCAGTTGGAACAACGAATTGAGCCCAATCACTACCACTGGTGGTTCAGCATATCGGCGAGCTTGGCCTAACGAGTCAAGGCTCGTTTGAGACCTGGTTTGGCTCACACAATCCTCCCCATATGGCAGCATAGGATAACGAACTAATAGACAGCAGTAATGATGAAGTTTCAAAGTCGAAAATTTCACAAACTAAATCGTAACAGTAACGCACAGCACACGAACAAGAACCACCAGAGAAAGTTTATCGTTTCATTTCCCATTCTCTCAAACGCAACAGGCGCACTCTCATTATTATCTCCCACTGAGACTCACACACACAGTGTACAAAATCACAGTCTAAAAACCTATATCAACACTCACACATGAAGCAATCGCAAAGTTATTTGGATAATCATTCGAAAGGCCTGAAGATTTTTCACGCTTAGCTGGCGGATCAACAACGGCCGCAAACATATCACACCCTCGATATAATGGTCAACATGCACTCTTGGACCCTCTCTACTTCTCTCTCTATCTATATTTCTCTCTCTCTCTCTCTCACTCTCACTCTAAGCCTCCAAGCCTCTAGGATGCCCCATTGGGTCGTCGGAAGCCCACAGTCGACTCGCTCTCAGTATTGGTTGGTGGCAACAGAAGATTAGCGCCAGGCAATCAAGAGCCGCTGGATCTGATCATCAAAGGACAATGTTCCAATTGGATTGAAAGTTTCCACTAAAACACACATCAATCGATTCAGCTTGCAATTATATGAATAAAAACGCTTATTGACAGTACTTGAAACTCACTCTCTATCGGATTTGTATCTGCTGATCGAATTGATTGATCTTTCAGCCAGTGATCTTTCAGACATTGATTTTTCTCATGAAATAATTCAAAGAATCAATTATCTGACCTGCGAATCTTCTCATTCTCCAAGTCTAAGCCTTAGCCAAGGCGACTCGAGTCGGAAATCTAACAAACTGAACTCGCTCAATAACTATATCGCTCGGCTTACATCAGCTCTCTCAAGAATGTCAAAGTCTTCCTAAGGTCCGCTTGCCGCCTTGTCGATCAGCCTGACGCAACAGTTGAACATGGGGAGGCTCATCCAATTCGTCGTCCCAGTTGCTTGCATCTCAAAGTTTCATCTTCTACTGTTTGAAACTCAGCTTAGCTATTTTTGCTGATTCCCAAGATATTCTCTGACAAAGTTCAGGATTTTTACGGATTTCGAAAATCTGGTCGAATCATTTTGAAAATCATGCCCGACCATAAGCGACAAAACTTTTTCATCTGAAACCGCGATCTGCCATCATTTCGGAGTAAGCAACTTGACTTGCGGCCGGGCAAGCAACTCTTTTTCGAACACAAATTTTGCTCTTTACGAGATCTCTAGTTGTTTTGGAAAGTCTTAATTTTATTCTATTGTTGGGATATTATTTTTGCTAACGCAAAATACACAAACAAGCTTCGGGGGAAAATCTGATTAGCGAGTGGCCAAATTGCAATGTAAGAACAATAACTCCTCGTCGACTGGTGGCCTCGAATGCAATCTTTGTCTTCTTTCAATCGATGTTACACTTGCTGGTATTGAGAGGATGGACCTGGCAACATGTGATAACTTTGGATATCTCTTTGAGGCCTCTTTCCACCAAGTTAACAGAGTCTTTTCGTTACAATGGTTAAATTTATCCAGCAGATAACGAGTTACTTCATCCTGATCGAACTCAGTTATAGCCTCCCATTCAGAATATTGTGTTTGAGCCTTTATAGAGTCTTCTAACCCATCCTCAACCACAATAGCTGCCTCATTGTTGGTATCTAACATTCTTCGAACTTCAGAATAGATCTCTTCTCTTTCGGAATCGGTGAACATTTTAAGGTGCCTGAAGTTTGGCCATAAGAAGACGGCAATTTTATGCATCATGTGCAAGTCGAAATTTTGATCCAAAGCGATTTGTAGCTTCTTTCTGTGCTCACTCAGTTCGCTGTTATCGTCATCCTTAGGCTGAAGCTCTTTGTGCAATTTAAAGTATTGCAGAGCAACCTGATTAATGGTTGGTACTTCCTGAACATCGGTTCTCATTAAAATTGAAGCCTCTCTGAAAGGGGCCAATAAACTTTTCAACATATTCATGGCAGGTAACATAGTGTCCATTGAAAAATTACCTGGAGAAAATTTATCAAGATTGTCTAAAACTAATTTGATGACGTCATACCTGTAAATCCATGGTGAAATAGCTACCTCTGGCAGTATCTTGAGTTCTGAGCAAATATATTTACAATTGTCGACCAATTGATCATGCTTTCCATCTGCAAATATGGCGGCCTCAACCAAATTATCCAACAGGTGCGAAACGGATGATAGGTGAACGTTAACACCACTCAAAGCACCCGCGTTAGATATATAGATAAACTTGTTTATCAATGTATCCTTAAGGAGTCCATAATCACCCAGAGTTTGTGAGATGAATTCAAGTATATCGGCAATACGGGTGGCACCTCGGAGTACCCTATCTCTAAGTTGCCAATCTTGATCTATGTAAGAAAACGACATGATACAGAGGTCTTCTTTAAAATCTGATACGATGGCTCCACCAATATTACGTTCGATACTATCGTTTAACGCTGCTATTATGGAAGCTTTCTCGTGATTATATGATTCTTGTGCTCGTGCTTTCAAATAAGGTAGGTTCAATAGTAATGGGGTGGAAACTTTGACGGCGGCGCCTTTGAGTACATTCTTGAAGGAATATGAGCAAACGCACTCCAAATTTACGAGTTCCGAATAACAGAAGGCTAAGATCGTGTTAGCGAGGGGATTTTTCACCTTGGGAGTTATAACCGTCTGGTTGTTATAAGTTCTGAGTTCAATCTTGAGGCTTCGGTCGGCGTCGTCACCGCTAGGCTCGGCCCCATCATCTGTGGGACTTCGTTTAATGCTATCGCCGCCATTTTCCAAACATATACTTCGTTTCTCCGGCTTGGTTAAGGATGATTTTGGGGTCTTCTGATATCTGGGGGTGCTGTTAACGCTACCTTCTTTTTTGGTTGAGTTAGTCAAATTTTTGACAGCATCAGGGAAAAGCTCACCGAAACAACGATGTCGGCGCATATGGGATGTACCAGTTATATGGCCATGATAGCGGGCCATATGATTGCATCTGGTGCAGCGTATGATGCCTGTAAACTCATTGTTCTGCTTATAACAGACTTCCTCAAAAAGTTTCCAGACATCGGAAGAGCCAGCCTCTCTGAATCTAGCATAACATTGGTTATTTTTCAACATCTCTCTGATTTGTTCCGTACTGGGGAACGTTCTGGGTTGCTTCGAAGGCGGCACATGTGGAGAACTAGTAGGTGATGCTTGTGACATGTTGTCGGTGGTTAATATCGTTATTTAACAATCATACATGAACACATGAGATATTAGCATGAGATAGAGATGAGAAAATTAATTTTGAATCAATCAACCGTTATGGACGGTGATTGGCGGTCCAAAGTATGCCACAAGGGTCGATGTGGTTGTTTCTGGATCAGTTCGGTAAAACGGCGCGCCTACCATTGCTCGAAAGCAGAGCCCGTCATGGAAGCATTTCGGTCGTTGGGCGAGCGGCCTGGTAAGAGCAAAAGATCCGCAGAAGAGGGGGCGGAACTGGGGAGATCCCACCATCCGCACGTTATCGCGCCATACTGGATGAGGAAATTTTGTTTTCCCCACACTGCGGTCCCTTCGCTCTTACCAGCCTTGAGGGTCGGAGCAAAATCTCCCGGACGGCCGCAACGCACATGCCCGTCACCGTATCAGCGGGATTTTCGAATTCCAATTTTAGTCCCGCCGTTTCGGTTAGGTGGAGTTCCCGCCGCCGAAGGGCAATAACAGCACGAGGTCTGCTCCGCCGCGTGCAATCCTATTTTCCTCAGACCCCTGTAGTTGTCTCGCTATGGCTCAACCCGCATCAACGCCCACCTCCAACCCATTATTTCCCAATCTAGAATTGCCCACTGCCCCATTAGATGATAGTGAGACATGCAAGAAAGTCGTAGAGTTAGAGAAGGAACTCGTTGCAAAGGTGAATAAAATTTTCGACTCTCAAGATGTCCTCGAGGACATTGGGGACCGATTAATCTTGCCGGCCGAATTGTTTCTCAGCTCTCGCAAGTTGACCAAGCCCAAGGTGAACCCACTTGAGCGTCTGAAGGAGCTACAAACCGAAGAGGTCGAGGATGAAGAGGAAACCGAGGACGATGAGGAGGAAGACGAAGAAGCCGTTGAAGATGAGGAAGACGACGCCGGCGGCGATTACCTGGTGTCCCATTTTGACAACGGGGAAAACTACGAGGACAATGATGAAGAGGGAGACGATATGACCCTGTGATAACGAGAACTCATCCATGGGGTACCTCAGAAACTCTCACATATCGACAACTGTTGCGCGATTCCCATGAATGCGCTGCGAATGGCCCTCGCGTGTGCCCGTAGCACTGCTAATGCCACCTCAACTTTCAATTTAAAGTTCGCAATATATCGCTCAACCTCGGCCATCGTAATCATTTCCAGTATTCTCATCAGCACTGTTTCTTCACCTGACACTAGAATGCTGTCATTCAATTCACCTCCTATCTTGATGTAGTAGTACAAATCCAACGATTTTCACTCAGAGATTTGACCATGGCTAAATTCAAATTTATCACCTACGCCGCGGGTATCGGACTCAGCTATTGGTACTATGGAATCTTGCAAGAAAAGATCACAAGAACAAAGCATCAACCAGATGGTGCAATGTTCACCTGTACCATGACCTTGGTACTGCTGCAATGTATAGTCAACACTCTGTTCGCTAAATTCATGTTGAAATTTATATTCAATCAGGGTGTTGACAGAACCAATCCTAACTACTACAGGATTTGTTCATTGACATATCTCACTGCCATGGTCTCGAGCAATATGGCGCTACGACATGTGAACTACCCCACCCAGGTAATCGGGAAATCATGCAAACCGATTCCGATCATGATATTAGGTGTACTGATTGGTAGGAAACGTTATTCCATAAGGAAGTATATCTTCATCCTTCTGATAGTTCTCGGTGTGGCACTATTCCTTTACAAGCGAGATATTTCCCTCGAGCACCTGTTCAATATGAAACTCTCGAGTGAATCGGCCACATTAGCCGGCATTATTCCGACCTTGGGTATTGGTGAGACACTCCTGGTGATGTCTCTTGCGATGGATGGGATAACAGGCGCTGTTCAAGAGCGTATGAAAACTGAGCATGCAACCAAGTCGGGACATATGATGTACAAAGTGAACCTGTACTCCACCGTCTACCTCACCTTAGCTACTCTCTGCTCTTGGGAAATATTTACATTCTTCGAGTTCATTCAGATTCACCCAGCTCTAATAGTTGACATATGTCTATTCTCAAGTTTAAGTGCAATTGGACAATTATTTATCTTCCTCACGGTTTCCGAGTTCGGTCCTCTCCCATGTTCAATAGTCACGACGACTCGCAAGTTTTTCACAGTTCTGACATCAGTGCTACTATTTGGCAATAGTTTAACGGCAACGCAATGGATTGGAACCTTCTTGGTGTTCCTCGGTCTCTCTCTTGATGCTGCTTACGGCAAGGAGAATCCTCGTGACAAATTGAAACAGGAGAAGTCATCAAAGAAACTGAAATAAAGACCACACGATTATCAATGTTCCACGTCAAATAGAAAAGAATTCATTTTTAATTTAATGATGTCACATGCCTTTCGGTGATTTCAGCTTTCCATTAATTACTTCCTGTTGAAATGACCATTCCTATGTTTGCCATGATGATTATTGAACTTGTGTTTATTATGGCGTCGAAACTTGTCAGACTTAGAAGGGTTGGCGAGCCGATGAAAGTTGTGATGCTTATTATTGTCATTGCCATATTGCCTATCATAATTTTTGCTGTGGAAAACGTTCTTGTTGTTCTCTTGTCTCGAATTGGGTTCATCGAGTTGCTGATAACCATTAGAACCATTGAAGCGTTGGAAGGGGTTTGATTTGGAAAGATTGTTGAATTTTTCCTCACTACTCTGTGATCTGATTTTTTTTGTCTTACCTTGATCTAACTCTTCATTGAACCTATCTCTCTCAGTTACTTCATTCAACTTTCTCTTCGCAGTATCATCTTCGTCGAGCTTACTTTTCATTCCCAACCAAGTGGTTAGAGGTGTGATGGGTGGCTTTATATTATGATTGTGATTATTGTTATTCGTTGTGTTACTCATCACGCTCGATGATAGTTTTTTCGAAGAATTTAGAGCTTGAGAGTCGTGAATTGGTTCTGATTGAGCACCGTTAGGTTTATCAATGGATGGAGTCTCCTTTTCTGGGCCGGCAGAGTGCTCATTCTTCTGGTCGAAAACTTTGCAGTTCCCTAGATTTTTTGATGTGCCATTGATTTGCTGTTTCTTTGATTCGTTATCAATCTTATTGTTCGCCACGCATGCACCAGGATCGAGCCCCTTACCCTTAGTTTGCTCTATTCCGTTCGATACGCTTTGAATCTTGAAATCGCTAGCCTTTTTTGTATAGAAGAGAATGTAGGCCTGCTGTTGGAGAACTACATTCTTGTTCACCACAGTTACGTTGGAGTCGTCCATCCTATACCAGAAACCATTTGAATTCTTGATGAAACAAAAGTAGTGACCGGAGTTGGATGAATGTCCCAAGTGAACGAGGACGGCGCTCAGTTGGTAGTTGATGGCAGATTTGGTTGAATCAGACATATAAGGTCTCAGATCTAACTCCTCAGGGTAGCTAACATACTTGGTAATTTTCCCACCAAAGATTCTATCCGAATCGAATCGTTTCAGTTGGAATGTGGCGACATTTGGCGCACGATAGACACTAAACCTTTTCCTGGCTGCGACTTTTCTCTTACACTTGCCACATTTGTAAGCATTATCTTGGTCTAGAGTTTCCGGCTGTGTGAATTTTCTCAAGGAGTCTTCGAGAGATTTGGCATTCCTGATATCTAGTATGAAGTCCATGAAGAAATCAAAAGTGTTACTACGTGAATTGCAACCCAAGCAAAGAACTTGACTCCTATGATATCCACCGAATATGTGATTGATTGCGGTCGTCTCTTTGATTCTGGGATCGATTTTATCACCGGAGTTATTTTTCACGCTGATATCTGAATTCATAAGGCATGCTTTCCACATGTGATCGATAAGATATCTGAGAAATTCGTGTGCATCCTCTTGACGACCATGCTGAAAGCTTCTGTTGATAAATTTGAGACGCTGGACAATTGACATTGGTTTGATGGGTATTCCATTTGAATTTTTGATTCTTTTGATATGTTTTTCCATTTCACAGAGCATACAGAATTGGTTAATTTTACATGAGTTCGAATGGCCACCATTGTGTTTGATGAGGTAATTATACAGCGGTGGACAATAAGTTAGGCATTGTAAAACTGAGTTTAGGAAACAAGTATTACCAACATTAATTAAGCCTCCTCCAATTTTGTCTGATTGTAACCAATCGAGTTTAACCAAACTAGGATCACTGAGGAGGAGCTTTGGTTGTTTAAAGTTAGCTAAATCTCCGTTATCATTTGAAGATACACTGATTGATGCTGGCTTCGTGATCGACTTAGCCTTGCTCGATGATGACGGGTCCCCACCGCTGACTCCATTGCTTTTTGTTGATGGTGCATGGTGGTTGTTGTTTGTTGCAGTAGAATCTGTATTGTGATTTTCGTTTAAATTGTGTGGCACAAACTTTATCTCGCCATATAATATTGTATTATAATCCATATGAGGTAATGGGGATGGTAGATATAGCCTATCCGAGGGGTCGAAACACAAAGCTAACAATTTTTTCACCAATATCAAGTGGGGTAATTTTCGGCCTCTATCCCAGTGAATGAATAGAAAAAGTTAATGATCAGTTGCTGGTATCTGGTGGCAACACAATTTTGTAAACTATTCTATGAGGGCACCAACTAAAGCCACGCTTGTGGGGCGATGTTTGGATTTTCGGGGCAAGAATCGTGCATTTCTGAAGCACAACAAATTTGCGCCACTCTTTTCTGCGCTGCAAATCCCACGCGCCACTCTCCATGCGGGCCCCTCTCGTGCAGATTACAGGTTGATCTCGAGCTGAAAGCATAGCGATGTTGACTGACGGTTCCATAGTTTACCTTGTTTCTCACTCGTTACGCTCTCAAGATCTCTCTCTAAATTGAAATAGAAGCTAGACAATGAAATCCGGAATGCTTCGATCTCGACCGTTTGTTGATGGAGATAAAAATGATCTGTTTGTCTTACTAATTGTGGACATCAAGTGCAGAATGCAACTATGCGTACATCGCGTAGATGGCGTCCTAGTCGTCGATAGGTTCCACTTGCTGAATTTCGACAGCAAAAGTTCTGCCACTAGGAAAAAACTTATCTCGGCTAGAGGCGAGGTTTCCATTGACCAATGGTCAATAGGAACGGTATCGAGTTGCAGTATGAGAGTGAGAAATACAGATATGCCGAGACGAGATTAAGCCAGTAAAGAAGCTGGACGGAGGAGGCCAGAGCTTTGGTGGGGGCAGTCTTGGGATATATAAATGCATCCAAGCGATATGGAAGCTCAACAAGCGGTTCGAGCTCTGGCGGACTTGCCAATTTTGAGACGCATACTCAGAGAGCTGAGATGAAACTTGTTCCGAGAACTTGTTGCCTACGACGCAGAACAACTGCACGCAAGAGCAGTCCAGCTTGCTCGGCCAAGCTCGAGACTGGCCCAATGCAACAAGGGAAGTAGTATGAACTTGGTATATCTCTAGAGGCGACAAGTCTATGGGCTACAAGCTCACGCAGTTGGGAGACTTAGAAAGCGCGCAAAAATATCAGCTGTTGAATGAGCCCAAGTGTATCTGGAGCTGACTTTTTGCTTTCTGCCTGTCCTCCGTCTCCTTTCCCTCTCTCAATCTCTATATCTTCATAGAGTTCCATCGGTGGCAATAATTTATCAAGAATAATTATTATATAAGGCGTTATTTACCATTCTAATTATATTATACACTTGTTTTAATTATTATTAGAGGAAAAATGTTAGGATTCCACTATATCTAGGAATAACAGACTGATATACTCACATGGGCTAAATGATTATTGCTTAAATTAACAAGCCTGGAGTGCAGCTATCAATTTGAGTACAACAAAACCGCCCAGAAGTGTCTCACTGCCAATCAAAAGCAACCCCTCCGAGCTCAAATAAAAGGAAATTATTCCGAGACAGCAAATGATTACTCAACAGCAATCAATGGATCAAATCCAAACAACTAATCAAATTATCGGCCAACAGCCGCAGATTGTTGCCACAGTTCAGCTTCCTAATGGTCTCATAGGGCAGTTGATTGCACCCTCTGGGGGCCAATTTTGGTCTCCAAACGCCGTCAACCTCCAGCAACTATCGATGGCGGTTGCGGCTGCAACTGGCACAATGCCGCAAACTTTATCATTGCCAATTAGCTCACAGGTTAGCACCAGCTCAACTCCAACTCCAACCACAACGACAACCAATGGCTCACATCAATCTGGCATGATTACCATGAGCCAGCAAATGCATTCTACGCAACACCAGCACCAATCCCAACCCAATCAGCAACAGCAACCCCAACAACAGGCAACCCAATTAGGCAATTCTAATAGCTGCAATAATGGTGGTGCTCTAGGCCAAAATACTCAGATAACTACGGCGAACCAGCAAGTGTCCACACATAATAACAACGGTAGCAGCAGCAGCAATAATAGCGTCAATCAACAGATGGCCCCAACTATGGGTAGCCGTATCAATGACAATCACAATAGTGCCCAACTCCATCCGCAAAATCAATTCTGGTCTGGTGGGCCGATTAGTCTATCTCAATTATCTGCTCTAGCTCAGCAGGGGGTGATCCAACTGTCACCCGTTCAGGGTCTACAAAGCAGCTGTCTCGCTAGTGGACAAGAGTTAGTTCAAGGCTTGCTGTCACATCAATTGGGATCTAGCGGTGGTTGCGACCAGATGGTAGCCCCGGATCCTCAAGACGACAAGTGGCAATTTGTTGGCGGAACCCAACCGTCAGGGCCAAATCAAAACTCTTCCCCATCTATTCTAAACTCATCGATGGGCAGCGGTTGTGTGAGTCACTCGACCGGCAATGTTACTCACAATATGAATCAAAGTGATAACTCTTTCGGGAATGCATTGGCCAACAATGCTTCCATGGTTCATTATGATAGCAATATTACTTCAGATAGCAATAATGATAACATAACTACAAGTCTAAGTCATTCGCAAAATAACCATACCAATATTTGCAATAACAATAGCAATAGTAATGACCATAGTTCGGCACAGACGCAAAAGAAACTCAAGAGACTAGCATGCACTTGTCCGAATTGTCGCGACGGAGACAACACTAGATCTAATTCTGGCGCTGGTGTGGACAAGAAGAAGCAGCATATATGTCATTTTCCTGATTGCAATAAAGTCTACGGGAAGACATCTCATCTAAGGGCTCATTTGAGATGGCATAGTGGTAAGTAGATTGGTTTGGTTAGAAGCTAGAATGAGTAAAAATGAGCGTAGGCTAGCTGGAGACGATAGAATACTAACGAAAATGATCATTATACACCTCCACGCCGAATGCAATCCAACCGAACATACCAAATTTACAGGTGAACGACCCTATGTCTGTAGTTGGTCGTTTTGTGGCAAAAAATTCACCCGTTCAGATGAGCTCCAGAGGCATAGAAGGACACATACAGGCGAGAAGAGGTTCCAATGTCCAGAGTGTCTGAAAAGATTCATGCGTAGTGATCATTTGTCTAAGCATCTCAAGACCCATTTGTCGAGCAAACGATGTGGTGGCACGAGTGTCACCCAATTTAAGACAGAATAAATGCCCAATTGTTCCCCGATTAGGGACAGCCATGAGAAAGAAGGGAACAATGATGATGGAGTAAGCAGCTGAATGGACATCTCTATCAAATAAGCAACAGTTTCATTAGGATTTCGAGATTTTTAATTTAAAATTTAAATTTCCAATGGCCCAATCGAGATGTGATGATGTGTGGCGCCATTTGAGTGGCTTCTGGATGATTTTTCAATGAGTCTCGTTCAAAGAGTGAGCTATCCCAAGCCTTCCGCTCTTAGTATAGATCGTTGGTGACGAATGGAGAGGTCGGTTTGTTGTTATTGCCGCTATTTGAAGATGTTGAGGCACCTGTTGTCTTGGGGCCCGACGGAACGGCCGCTGGAGAGGTGGAGGCATATTTGGGGGCCATTGTTGTGGTGGTGGATGTGATGGCCATTGTTGAGGCTGAGGTGAGATTAGTCGCGTTCATGGGCACTTGCAGGCCACTTGTTGCGTTGACAGTCTTTGAACTGGCCACTGTTGAATTGGAGCTTGATGTGAAGATGCTCGACAGGCGATCACGAGTAGATTTAATCCTAGTTCCAAATCCGTCGCGAATGCTTCCCAATCCAGAGCTAAGTCTGTTTTGCATCAGCTCCAAACGGCTGTTGCTCTCTAGGATGAGTCTCTTTTGGAGCCCCAAAATTGGATCCAAGAAACGATCGATGATGTCAAAGATGGTGGTAAATACGCCCACACGAGGGGGCTGCTGTTCGGTACGCTTGTCGGCGGCTTTGTTGTTGTTTCCACTTCCGTTAGAACTAAGAGTAGTATTAGTGTTGGAGCTTATTCTCGCTTGTACGTAGCGTTTGATAGAATCTGTTATATTGCAAACGTGCTCCAGAATGGTCTCCGATTTGATCCAGCTAGTGTTAATCAGGTCAGTCAGATTGTAGTAGGCCGATCTGTCGGTGATATTAGGATAGAATTGAATGGTCGAGAAGTCCAATGGTTCCGAACGATTGAGAGCGGCCCGCTTGAAGACGTAGTACATGGAATCAAGCGCGTCGTCTATGGCCTGGCACCGGTTTGCCTTTCCGTCGGTGTGATTGTTGCTGAACTTGTTCACATCAATGTGCACCGAAATGGGATAACTCTGGTCAATGTCAGAGCGGCAAATGTTGTCCATCAAGGCGGTCACGTTGGCCAGTTGGTCGGGCTCGTAGTGGCCCTCGTCGAGGAAAACTCTGATGCGGTGGATGAGATACTCGGTCTCGTTGAGACGGTAGTCAGTCAGAGGGTACAAGTCGCCGGTGCAGTGTCCATAACGACGCAGAGTGTACCTCAGATCGTAGAAGGAGGCCGAGAACTGGAGAGGGGTGGAGATATCATTCAATTTGACTGATTAGTAAACTTGAAGGGCTAAAGGATGTGCTCACTGCGCCAAGAGGCTTTAATCTAAACCTGTTGAAGAGCTCTGGGGAGTGAGCAGACTTGAGAGTGACTGCAGAGGAGAAACTTACCCAGCGACTAACTGAAACGGTCGGGTACACTGCTACTGAGCAGAGAACCAGCACCAGCAATAAGGAGAACTTCATCTTGTTGATCAATAATAATGATAAGAACAATAGGGAACAATGATATCAATGATCTCTCACTCGTAATAAGCTTTGTAGTAACCTTTGGAGTAACCTGTCACAATGAGAATTGGAGAAAGACTTGGAAACTGGCCACACTTTGGGGAGCTGTTCTCTCTTCTTCTTTTTTTCCTCCCTCACTCACTTCACTCACTTGCCCACTCGACTGTTCGAGAAAGTTTGAGGCCCCTTTGGTTCGGGGAAACGAGTGGCTAGCTGGCAGGAAGGACAGAGTGTCTGGGCTGGGCTGAGTGAGCATACAAGCGCACCCAGCAAATGGTTGGCAAAAGGAGCCTAATCCTTTGTCTAACGGTTGAAGTAAAAGCGGCCCTCCGCCAGTGCTGGTGTTTGGCGGCTCTGCCGGACACCAACCCACAGGACTCGAGGGAGTCCTCGGGGAAGTTTTATGGCTTCCCAAGTGGGGGCCAGAAGAGACACAGAACCCAGGGGAAGAAGGGGAAAGGGACTACACTGAGAGAGGGCGGCTCACTGGCCCAGGAGGGGCGCTCGACCCCCACCTGCGCCCTCGGTGGTGCGTGGTGATCTCTTGGACGCACCGGCGGGGCCCCAAAGTGAGCATCCGAAGCTGAAGAGGTGGGCTGAAGAGGTGTTGTGAGTTTGAGGGGATTGGTCACGCGCTTTCGGACCAGTCGGGCTGTGTCATTGTGGGCCCAGTAGTAGGCTGGCACTGCTGCTGGCCCACGAGTTGGGCTGCCGGTGGGCCAGGAGAGATTTGGATGTGGTTCTGCTTGACGAGAGTGGGCTCTATCCCTAGAGGGCCCACTCTGGAGATGGAGCCCAACTGGAGAGCCTGATTGGCGTGAAGCTCACTGGCCAGAAGGTGGAAGAGGGCTGATCTTTGGAAAAGTTTAGGACAGAGGACGGAGAGGCGGCGCAAAGGAGTGAGAGACCCTAAGGGCACCTGTGGGGGCGGCCCATCTCTCAGGAAGGTCCCACAGTTAGGGACCTGTGGAGAGAGGCGAGGAGAGTGTTTTGTTTTTGCGCCGCCAGGGGGCGGGTGGAGCGCGCGAGGCGAACGCTGGTGGACAAAGCCGTGCACACATGCGAGCGAAAGGCCGACAAGTTGTGCGTGCCGCGCGCACTGCGAGCCAGTGTGGCTCTTGCTGTTGGGCGCCGATTACGAGCGCCTGTTAGTGCCTGTGTCTGTCTGTGTGTGCCAGAGACACAGAGAGAGCGAGAGAAAGAGGGCGGCAAGGCGCAGACAGACTGCGGCCAGAGGCAGGCGGCCGGGCGAGCCTTTGGTGGTCGTATGGTGCGGGCGACAGAGGCATGAGCCAGTGGAGAGGGCCAGTTGGAGGGGCAATTGGCCAGAAGCAGAAGCAGAGGCGAGGGGCGCCGAGGCTGGAGAGCAAGCGGGCGGGCGGGCGGGCGAGTGAGCTGGAGCAGTTGGGGCCTTAGTTGAGGCTGCGCCCCAAGCGGGTGTTTGGTGGCGGCGGCGGCGGCGGAGGAGCTGGCGTCGAGCGAGGGCAACTTCCACGGGGACGGACGAAGCAGAAGGAAGAGAGGCAGAGCTAGAGGCTGGGGCAGACACAGAAGCAGAAGCAGAGGCAGAGAGTGGGGCTGGGGCGGCAGAGCAGCGGCGGCTTTGGAGAAAAGGGCGGAGAGAGGAGGGCAGAAAAACAACAAGCGAGTGGAAATGGCCGCACGAACGAGAGGCGCCCCGTGACGAGCATGGCGGCCAAGATGACGCGCACACCCGCCGCCCAGCAGCGCTGGCGAGCCTTGTTGGCCGCCGCCGCCACAGGCTTCTCTGCTGCTGCTGCGCCAGACTGTGTGTGGCTTGGATGTCGTGCAGTGAACGTGCTCGCCGGAGCTGCGAGCGCTCAAATGACTGCAACACTGCTGCCAGTTGTGCTCGCCCGCTGCTGCTGCTGCTCTCTGCGTGTCTCTCTCTGTCTCCGTCTGGCTCTCTCTTGCTCTCGCTCTCTCTCTCTCCGAGCCAGCCTGTGTCTCCTTTTTCGTCTGTCTGCCCGTCTGTCGCCCCGCCGCTCGGCCCCCAGCTCTCCACTTCGCCCGCCCGTCTGTCTGCCCGTGCGGCAGCCAGTCTGTGCGGCTGCCTGCTCCAGTGCGTGCCCATTTCCAAGTTTCTCCTCTCTCGGGCGGCCGCCCATTAGGCGTAGGTTATTTCGCCCAACTGGAGGAAGCGCCCGCCAATCCTCGCGCACACAAGCGCTCGTTTCAGAGGAAACGCGTCAAGTCGCGCGCCGCCCAAAGGAACGCGAGCTACCAGCAGCTAGCCACTGTGAACGCTTGCAGCCGCAGCAGACTGCTTCTGGGAGAGAGCGCGCGCGCGCACAACCGTCACGAGGCCCGTCATCCTCGTCACACTCTGCGTGCAACTCACGCAGGCCTGTAATCAGAAGCAGCACCATTGCTGCTGCTCTCTCTCGTGCGCCGGCCCAGCGCCCCCACTGCCAGCCAGCCCGAGCGCGCAGCAACAGCAACAACAAAAACAGCCCGCGTGACACTCATGACGGCCTTCGTGACGCCGCCGCGGCGCTCATGATGACAACAGGCCGGCCGAAGCGCGGCCACGCTTCTCGCCGCCCTCTCAGCCTCTGCCGCTCCTTCCCCCCTTCTTTCCCCCTCGCAAATGCTCACCCCCAGCCTCGGCCCGTCGTTCGCCCGGCTCCCCCAGCCTGCGGCCCCCGCTGGATCCACTGCAAGCTCCAGTCTGGAACCAGTAGAGCTCCCTATGTGTGTGTCTCTCTCTTTATCCTATGCTGCCCCTTGCTGCTGGCGGGCAGACAAAGCGGCCGCGACTGGGGAGCGCGCCAACTGCGATCAAGGACTGCAATTGTGGAGAGTGTCGAACTTGAACAGCCAAGCGGCGCGCACAGCCAGCCCAATGAACGGCGGCCGAGCTGGCGGGAGGGCGGCCGCAAATTCGCTCAAGTCGGCTCATTGTCCGCCCGTTGCAGTGCAGACGCGCCCGCCAGACCCGCACCCATCAGGCCGGCCTGCTCGCTCCAGAGGACACATGGCCCATACGGGACCGGCCGGGACACAGAGGGGCCCCGCGCGTCCTCCCCGTGCTTGGCGCTCCCGCTCGGCCCCCACTCCCAGCCCTGCCCCGTCCCCGCATCCTTCCACACAGAGCACAGTGGACGAACTGGCCGCTGATCCGCCCAATTGGACCAATTGGGCCCGCTCGCTGCACCAGCCACTCGGGCCGTCAGCCTCTGGGTTGGGCCTGCGAGTTCGCCAGAGGGCCCTAAGCTGCGCTGGCAGGCTTCGCTCGCGGCCGACAGTCGTGGGCTTGTGAGCGAGGCGGCGCGACCCACTGGCTCGAGTCTGGGGTCAGGCGTGCCCTCTGCTCACAAGTGTGCTTGCCAGTGCACAGGTTCGTCAGAGTTCGCTGCCGGCTTATCGGCAGAGGAGCGCGATCAATTCGCTGCCGCTGAGAAGGTGCTGCCAGTGTGCGGCTGGTGTGCAAGTTCGCCAGTGTGCCGCCAGTGTTTAAGTTCGCTGGTGTGCAGGTTCGCCGCGCCAAAGGTTCGCTGGCAACGCGCTTTGCCTGTGGGATGCGGGCCAGCTTTGGCTCGCAGAAGAGAGAGAGTCGTGCGGCTGCGTTAGCCACCTTCACGCTGGTTTCGGGCCAAAACACGTTGCATACGATGTAGTGGTGCCCCATTTTCCCCTTCATTTCACTCGGCAGCCAACTGGCGCGCGGCCCCACCGAACTGGATGCGGCCTGTCAGCGGGGGAGGCGGGCGGGCGAACAAGCAGGCGGGTATTGCGCGTTCCTCTGGCCTTACAATCTGCGCCAAGCTGCGGCGCACAAATGACTCACGCACACTTTCCCATTGGACGAAGTAGACGACGGCTTCCTAGCTAGTCAGCCAGCCAGCTAGCTAGCTTGGCCGCCAGTTGGTGGAAGACCGCCGCCGCTTTGGCCTTGCTGGCATATTGCAGGGGGCGGCAGTGGTCTATTCTAGTTACGCGTCCGCCTGCGTCACCGGCAGTGGGCCGCCGTGTCCTTGCTCGGCGTTGGCGGCAGTGTGGCGGCTAGGTGGCGGCTTGGTGGGCGCAACATGGGCACAGGCGCGCACACAGAGGCGCGCACACGCACACAAAAGCGATCAGGCCACTCTGTCTGGCTGCCGCCAGGTGCTAGTTGGCCGACGAAGCGGCGCTCGGCGGCGTCTGGCTGGCGGTCATGCGGCGGCGGCGTTGGAGGTGGAGGGCGAGGCTGGGGGCGCGCGAGGCGCAGCCACTTAGCTTCTGGGCGAGGGGGACCTGCGGGGCGCTTGGCAGTGCGGCCTCGTCGAGCGGTGGCCAGTGGGCCCCAGGCGGGCGGGCGCGCCGTGGCCTCGATTTGCGGACAAACAACTGGGCTGGCTGGCTGCGGAAAGTGGGCAGACTGGGGCGGCCGGCCACTGCTTAGCCTTGCTCGGGCTGCTCGGCCGGCCGGGGGACGAAGCGCGCCACCATTTGGGCCGCCGCAGTGGGCCAGACGCGCCAGTGGGACTGGGCCCGGAATTTGCGGCCCTCAATGTGGCCGCAGTGGCAGGGAAGGCAGCAATACTATGTGTTGCCGGTTATGGCGCCAGTGAACATGGTCGTTTGGGGAGGGGGCGGCCCAGTGGCGCTGCTGGTGCTCTTGGTGGGCCGCTTTCGGGAGGGCAAAGGAGGGGAGAAGTGCGCGCCGGGAGCGAAAGCGAAAGCGATAGAGAGCGCGGCCCGCAGCAGCCAGAGGCGAGCGAGCGCGCCGCAGAGGGACGCGCCTTTGCGCTTGGCCTGGAAGAGCCGTTGTCTTCGTCATTGGGGCCGTCATAGTCGTCACGTTGTTATTGTGAGTGCGCGCTTAAGTGAATAGTGCTTTCACTCTGCTCTCCTCCATTCGTTTGGTTCCTTCTCTCCTGCCATGTGCTGCGGCTTGTGTGCGAGCGAGCCTGTGTGTTTGTGTGTGTGCGCGACTCTCCTCGCAGGGCACTACTACTTCTGGTTAGCAAAGCTAACTCAACTACAGTGGCCGAACTCGCGCACTTCTCTCTCTCTCTTCTCTCGACGCCAATTTGCACTCGCACAACTGCCTTGCTCTTTCCCTTGCCTCTTCTACTAGTAAGCGCCCGCAGCTTTCAGTGCCCCAACTCTCCTCAATACAGATCACCACTAGCACCACACAACCACCACTCGCACCACAACCACCGCCGCCACCACCAGCACCACATCCACAGGCTTGAGCGTGCTAAACGCACTGGTCGCCGATGCTTCTGCTCTCGCTTTTCTGCCTTTGCGCTGCCCTTGCTCTCCTCTTGTGTGTGCTCGCGCTGGTTCGTCGCGCGCATTTCGCCAGAACCTCGCCAACAGAAGGCAAGGCTCTCCCCTCTCTTGGGCCGCAACGAGATGGCCCTGCCAGGCAGCCTGTGCGCCGGTGCCGCCGCAACGCCGCCGCCGCTGCTCCTGCTGCTGTGCCGCCTCTTCTTTCTTTACTCTGCAATTGCTTGAACATTTTGTGCGAGTGCAACGAGCTGCTCGATGAGCCGCCGCCGCTCTTTCTCTCTCTCTCTCTCTCTCTTTTCACAGAGAGTCTGATTCCTCGGCTCGCCTCTGCTGCTGCCTTTGGCCGTGCGTGCCTGACGATTGCTTGCTTGCCCGCCGCGAGACAGCCATCCCCACTACTCGCTGCTGCCTGCCTTTCTCTCTCTCTCTCTCTCTGTCTCTGCCTGTCTGTCTGTCTGTCTGTTTGTTCGCCTGTCTGTTCGCTCCGGCCGCCTGTGTCTATTTGTGCGTGCGTGCGTGTGCGCTTATGTGAAACAACACCATCATCACCCAATATTATTACTGCCCCCACTACTATTCCTCTTGCTCTCCAATGCACAGAGACACACACACACGCACACGCACAGAGACACACACACACACACAGACACACGCAAACACACACAGAGAGCAACATTCGATTCTCTCTTATTGCTCTCCATGATCAAAAAATAACAATATATTATCACCTTATTGATATCACTATTATCATTATTATTATTATTATTATTACTATTATTATCATTATACCATTATTATTATCACTATTATCAACATTAATACTGATAAATACATCAAGTCATCATCAAAATGAACGATCGTTCTCTAGATAATCAATTTGCGGCAGCAAATTCGCTTAGTCCAGAACAGTTAAGGCAAATGCAAAATATTGCCGCCTTAACTGGACAAGGTCTTCTAGGCACCAATTTAAATCTCCTCAACCCAATGGCCCTACAAAATCTAATTAACCCAATATTAGCAGCTAGAACACCACCGAACCTGATTGATTCAACCTCAGTTGACCAACAACCAGTCACCGGTATTGGTGGCCTAGGTGCCAGTTTGGATCAACAATCACAACAACAAGCCCAACAACAACAGCAACAGTTACAAATGTCAGCTTCATTAGCGCCACAACAACAACCACAACAACAGCAACAACAACAACAAAGTAAAAAACAGCCAAAGAAACAGCGAGTTGACCAATCATCGCCAAATGTATCTTTAGGGAGCTCTATTCCGCCATCTGTGGTTGGTGGCCCCAGAACAGGACCAGCCCCAGTTCATGGTGGCCGGCCTTTAGTAGCATTATTAGATGGCCGTGATTGTACTGTTGAAATGCCAATATTGAAAGATGTTGCAACAGTTGCTTTTTGTGATGCTAACTCAACTTCAGAAATCCATGAAAAAGTTCTTAATGAAGCTGTTGGTGCCCTAATGTGGCATACTATCACATTGAACAAGGAAGATCTCGAAAAATTCAAAGCATTAAGGGTAATAGTTAGGATAGGCTCAGGTATTGACAACATTGACATTAAAGCAGCTGGCGAATTAGGTATAGCTGTATGTAATGTACCTGGTTATGGAGTCGAGGAGGTGGCCGATACAACCATGTGTTTAATACTGAACCTATACAGAAGAACCTATTGGCTAGCTAATATGGTTCGTGAAGGAAAAAGATTACAGGGGCCCGAGCAAGTCCGTGAGGCAGCAGCCGGTTGTGCGAGAATACGTGGAGATACATTGGGAATTGTTGGTCTGGGCCGTGTTGGAACAGCTGTGGCCCTAAGAGCGAAAGCATTTGGATTTAGTGTTGTATTTTTCGACCCCTATCTAGTGGACGGAGTTGAAAAGAGTCTTGGTTTAGCTAGAGTCTACACATTACAAGATCTACTATTCCAATCTGACTGCGTGTCACTACATTGTTCGCTCAACGAACACAACAGACACCTAATCAATGCCGATACAGTTAAACAAATGCGCCCGGGTGCATTCCTCGTTAATACAGCTCGTGGTGGTTTAATTGACGAAGTTGCATTAGCAGCGGCACTTAAAGATGGAAGAATTAGAGCTGCGGCATTAGATGTGCAAGAAAATGAACCATTCAATCCACAAGTGGGCCCACTAAAAGACGCAACAAACCTTCTAGTTACACCCCACGCTGGCTGGTTTAGTGATGCAAGCTCCGCTGAGCTGAGAGAAATGGCAGCTGCCGAAATACGAAGAGCGCTCACTAATCAAATACCAGAGAGCATACCTGATTCATTGAGGAATTGTGTAAATAAGGAATACTTGGTTACATCACGCTCACATCAGCAGCCGTCTTTGCTGGCAAGTACAGCGTGTAGCTCAGATAGGCACGATTGATGTAGATGGCTTTCATTCGTTTCAAAATGATTGGTTTGAGCCGAGCACAATATGCCCATACCGATGATTTTAAGGAACAAGATTACAAACCTATACATAGATACACAGACGCAGACACATTTATACATATACATACCTATATATCCAGATGCTTATTCGTAAAGTTCAAAACACGAATGAGAACTATGATCTACAGTTTCTCCTTAGTCACTTATCTACGAACATAAGAAGAAACTCCACTAGAGACGTCGAGCTTAAGATCAATAGAAAATATATACAATGATGAAAAATCAAATCTATATCTACCTATCAACAAACTGCAAAAAAGCAAACCCATACACACAAACACACACGCAAACAAATCTAAATCTCATCAACATACTGAGTTCTGAAAAAAAAATCAAGCCGAAGATAATGGACCGGCAGAGTGGAGGTATCTCGTTATCATCAGCTTACGACAGACGAATGGAAATTTATGATTCACCTGAAATGACCATGCCCCACTTCACCAACGAGTAACAGTTATCAACGTCTTTTCAAAAGATATAGAATCACAAGTCTCAATCTTAAAGTGTCAGTGTGCCACTTTAAGTTGCTACTCATCTCCTAAATGATACAATAATCATCCCATGGTTATCAAAGCAGACACTAAATACAATTGATATTAGTTACAGGATAATTAAAGATATTCGTGATCAATAAGCCGAGGTTTGAGAAATGGGCGTACATTCAAACTTTAATTTCTGCAAAAAGCACTCCTCTGAAAACTAATAGAAAGACCAACATTCAGCTCAAAACTCAAGAAAATGGCACCACTACTGAGCGGAACCCCCATATCAAACCGTCGTATATGCTATTGATGCGTGGAACTACAATGTTTGGTGAACACCTTAGACAGGCAACAGACAGGTGCCTGTCCGAGAAAGAAGGAGGAAAACTTCCTCATAATAAAAAAAAACAAGAAAATAAGAAAGTAATTTTCTTTTTATCTTGCTGTTACAATACTCTCGAGATTCCTAGATCCTTTGTCGGCATTTCCTACTCCTTTCCTCTCCACAAATATCCATCACAAAGCAGCACAACGTTCAAACGACCAAGCTTCCTCTCTATCCTTCAGTCGTTTCCCGTCCTCAGCTCACTATAGATAGTCTTGAGCAAGCAACAATGCTTGACTCCTGGGGTGCCAGAAAAAGATAACTATTTGGTTTGGATTAACTTGGCAGGCTGGCATTGAATATTTGAGGTCTATTGAGGAAGTCCAACGCAGTGGTAAGCTTCATAGTAGAACTCGGCTCTACACCGATCAGGAAGCCTTTCGATACCAGCCGTTAGACAATGACTCTGATTTGTCAAGGTTCAATTCGTAAACCTGTACCTATGGGCCACTGTATATCATAGAGGCTCGGGCGAAATGGTTGCTTTTTTCGTCGAGGATCGGTTCAAGATCAAGATCAGACCAGCAAGTGAGAAGAATTTTAGCAGTCGTACTGGAGATTGAGTGATCTTCAATTTTGTTTGATTGATTGGTTTGACTTCCGAGACGTAGAGCCATTAAATTCCATCAGTTCTTTTATTGTCAAGCTCTCGCGATATCTGATCATTGAGAAGTCTTATTTGACATTTGAATTTGGTGATTGTCTTCAGTTAGAGTGGTGACAGAGTTTGAGTGTTATCAATTGAGAAAGGGAGTAGCAATTAATTTGAGGTGCTCTTAATGCATTGAGTGGGATGCCCGTAGTGGAGCGGCATAATTGCTATCGATCAGCAACTTCAATCAATAGATCGATTAGCTCACAAGCATCGATGTCTGTTACTCAAACACAAATGATTATTTCTCATCACCAGGATCATCTAAATAATGAAGGAGCTAGCCGGCGCAGGCTGTCCTTATCGCAAAAGTCACTGTCTCCATCAAAAGTGAATCAGAAGAGATATGCGCACTCAACCATTTCGTCACCATCTATCAAGCAAGTATCCGTACGCAATCTCCCCATGCAAGATCAGACAAATAAAGATTCTAATTGTCTGAACAATGTCGGTCATCATCCTTGGAGACATAGAGACGAATCAAACAGCACGAGGAGCAAGATAAGAGAGCAAATGTCAATAAACAACTTGACAATGGGCTATAGAGAAGGATGTAGAATGAACAAATCGGCGGCATTGACTTGGTTCTCAATGTTTATTGGACTCGTCTTGGTGAGTGTCTACTTGATAGATACTGCTACGGTGCAAGCAGCAGGCAGCGCGACTGTGCAGCCAGACAACTCTGATAGTTCCCAGATTGATTATGTTGATAATGCTCGTGCAAAGCTAGACAGCTTGAGGGACTCGCGTGATACTCGTGTAGGCGACAGGTTCAAATTGAACGCTAGTTCAATCTTTCACACACTATTCAAAAAGAAACCATACTCTCGATACTGGACAGCCGAGCAGAAGTGGGATGATTTGTTCAGACGGGTGTTCTCAATCCAAGACAGTGTGAAACATTTCATCCTGAAGAGCATCATTAGAGATGCCGAATACTATGCCGACTTGGACATTAGTCAGACTTGCAAAGATGATCTGAGATTCATACAAATCTATGCCAGATCATCGAAAAACTTTCGCTGGCTACTCCACATGCTCGATGCGACCGGCAAGAGCGAGCCTGGAATGTTGACCGGAAACCTGGCGCATTTGGGCCACGTCGTTCAATGTATCAAGGTCCGGGCACCCTCAAGGGCAACCAATCAATCATTCGAGGAACGCTACTTTGATCAGCAAACCCAACTCTTGGGGGAAAGGTTCAGGGGCAAATATTGTCTGGTCTCCATAAGGCCTGTAATGCCAGCCAAGCCTCATTTAGTTAGCCGTTTCAGTTCCTTGTTCAATGAGTCTCTGTTATCGAACATCTCCTATATGGGCGAACCCTTCGAGGTGCTCAAACAAAGAACGACCCAGTTGACTGTGCCAGCAGAAGTGTATTCCACAATCGATCGTCAGCACTTTAGATTGGACCAAGTACCTTTTGAATCCGAGCTGTATGCATACTTGATTGCTCAGCGTAACTTTATGTACACATTACCTCGGTACATGGGCGTCTGCTATCCATCCTCCTGTAGCACAGAGGATATTAGAATTGCCACACAGAGAACTATGGACGAGCAACACCAAGTGGTGGACATCGAGTTTGATTGCGAGCAAGAGCAGTCGAGCCTATGGGAATGGCTAATAACTCCCCGTCTGATAGCTTATGTAATATTGGGCGCAATTGTTACCCTCGTTTTCGTTGCATCGTCAGCGAGATACGTATTGGTGAGCAAAATGGGCATCAAGAGATCCAAACTGCCTCCAGACAGCCTTCTTGTGGGTCTCATGAGCACATTAGACATGCTTTCAATGGACAAGTGCGCGGGAATTCTATTCGTCAAGACCAAGAGGGCTTCGCCTTTCGTTGATTGGAATAAGGTGGAGAACAATAGATCAACTTCCATTGATGCGCTAAGAGGCTTCCTGATACTAGTGCTGGTATACTCGCAATTGGTTGTTCTTGGATGCTTGCCGGTCCCATTCATGTGGGCCAAATGGGGTGACGCAATGTTTCCGTTTTATCGCTCGCTGGGCACTCAAATTTATGCAAACATGTTCATCTGGACAGAGGCATTTTACATCATTAGCGCTTATTTGATTGGCATCAAATTACTGGAGAATCTTAGACCTCGTTCTTCCGGTGGTCAAGCTCAAGATCAATCGCTATTCAAGCGACCTCCATCCAATTCAACTCTCAAAATGGCTAACTTTTTCTCCTTCACACTTAAACGATATGTACGTCTCCTGACGCCAATGCTGGCCTTCATCTTGCTCAACTACGTCTGGCCCCAACTCTCGAGCGGATTTGTCATGCAAGACCAAGCAAACAAGCTGATGACTCCATGCGACTCGTACGGATGGGTTAACCTGATGCTGTTCCATAACCAATACAGTCTCAATGAAACCTGCCTGTGGCCGAGCCATGTGAGCGCCTCATTCTTCCAATTGCATCTAATCAGCTACCCTATCCTGTTGCTGTGTCTTATGTGTCTCTATAGTCAATTTAACTACACCTTCAACAGGGATAGCTCTCATCTTCATATCTGCAACAACATCAACAGTATAACGTCAAGCTACAATCGGAAGCAGCACGACATATTACTAAAAGCGATGAGATTCTCCACCTATGGTCTAATCTGCGCGCTGGCTTTTCTGGGGGCTCTATATCCGGCCCTAAAAGCTAAGCAACAGGAGTTGATTGTTCCCTTCTTAGTCGACTACCTCGATTACGATAACTACCAGCGTGTGCTCGAATGGATGGTAATTCCCACCTATAACCACCTTACTGCCTACATGTTCGGCCTCCTACTGGCCTTCATGGTAGCTGAAAAGCGATCTCGTCGTGAGCGCCAGTCAGTCTCCCTCAGCGATTCATGGTTCTACAACAGTGGTGCTGGGGGAGCGGTTGCTGCAAACATTGATGTAGGAGTTGTTAGCTTCTCAAATCGTGACGAATCGCCTGAATCGGTCAGATCGTCATCGACTCAAGAATTGCAGTATGCAGACTGCCAAACTCTGGGCTCAACCAACAAATCGGATGCCAAATCGATGGGCACGGTTCTGCAAATTCAGTCCATTGTCGAGCAGCCCAAGCACAAATTTACTGTGTCAACTTGTGCATCCTCATCTGGCGATCACAGAAGCAATTTGGCCGACCAAGATGATCGGGAAGATTGTGATAGTGAATGCAGCTGGCTCAAAGACTCTCTCAAGAGCTTTTTTGCCCTTATGGGAATCCTTATTGTGCTAATGGCGAGCTGGTTTTGGAATGGACTTGGGCAGCCGATGAGTAGTGATCAAACATTCTGGTACGTCCTGCTGACTAAGCTCGCATATTGTTCTCTTTTCTCCTACCTATTCTATAAGCATTTTGCCACCAGACTCAACAACAAGAACCCATGGATGATAACCAGATTCTTTGTGCCTATCGGTCGTATGAGTTTAACGGTGTTCTACATCAGTTGGCTAGTGATCTGGTTCGATCTACTATCATCACCATACCAATGGCATCCATCGCACTACTTTGTGAGCGAAAAATTCACCGAGATCATTTTTATCACATTGATATTGTCAATGCTAGTTTATGGAATCTTTGAGGGTATCATCAAGCGTGCCCAGTTTGGGATGAGGCAAGAAAGGGTTAGGCGTGATAATAGCTACTTGGCATCGATGAAAGACGCTTCAACCGGTCAAGTTCAGCAGGACAAACTGCGTCGTCAACAGGTGAAAACTTTTGAAAGTTTCTTCCTCCCAGAGGGGAAGATGTTAGATCATGAACAAAAAGAAGAAGATCCAACCCGGGCGGAGTCGGCTAGTCAACGAGCGACAGGAGATGGGCCATTCAAGCAGATCAACAATGAAGGGAAACAACTGTCAGGCGACAATGGCGGGCAGCCAATTTCAACTAGTGTCAATCAGCCCCCATTCCAATCGGAGGAAACAACTACAGTGGCTAGTTTGCAGCCAAGAGCCTACACTGCTCGCTCACAATTGAGGACTAGCTTGTCACCAGTTGATCAGTACAAGCTAAATGCTGAACTTAGAGCCAACGACTCTTTCGCCTCCATAGGCCTGTACAATGCCGTCGGGGCTTCAGCAGATGTGACTCAATTCAATGGTAGTGTAGCCTCATTCGAACCCCAAGCCTCTCCAGCATCAACTAGAGGCCGAGACACCTAGATTACGCCCTTGTTTTTGCGAGTCAACCTGTCAAGAACTACAGTCCCGTTGATTGTCTTAAGGTTGTGCTGTGTTGCCTGAAGCCTGCAGAAGATCGTGCCACCATTAGCTCTCCAATCCTCAGCTATTCTCTACTAAAACTCACTGATATACAATCATAGGAGAGTTTTTTGGCAAGACCCACCAAACGTGGGGAATAGAACGATCAATAGACTGATTATTGTACTTTCGAGGCAGTTTGTGTAACATTAAATTTACGTCTATAAAATAAATTTGGTGCAATAACAGAGGTTTAAGATTATAAATTATCCATTCAGTATATTCGAGAAAATGTCTCCGGCAAAATATTTCAGAGTCTTAATTGTTGTGGCCGTTCTGGGATTTTTGGCCATCATTGATGGTACTGAGGCCAGGAATTTGACCCCTCAAGAGGCACAGGATCTCCTCTCCCAAGCAGATGCCTACGACAAGATGATCCAACAACAATCCGCCAATATGCCAGCCGGAGGAAAGCAATCGCAACTCGACCAACTTACCGAAGCGATAGATGAAGACGACGATGACGACGATGCGGGATCAGGCTTGATACCAGCTAATCTACCAACTCAGGCCATTCGGCAACCCAGCACAAGCGGCAATCCTGAGTTTAGACAAGCCTCGACTGAATACCTGAGCGAGAAGGTGGCCGCGAGTGGTCAATCGTCACCGGCTGGTGACTTGAAACCAGAAGCGAGCAAGCACTACCACCACAAAGGACATGGCGCCAAGGGATGGCTAGATATGGGAGCATGGACGGGCAAAAAGGGGGCCTTTGGATGGTACGACAAGCACCCTGTAGGCAAGGGAAAGTGATCCAGCGCTCTTACCCAAAGCTCGAATGGAAAAAGCAGGAGACATCTTAAATTGGCAACATTAAAACAGGGAACTGTTAACGTTTATCGATCAATCAAAGGTCACTCCGGAAAGAAACATATGGCTTTGGCGTAACTTTCTTTGGTTCATTATCGCCTTCATAGACCCTTCCGTACAAACCAAATGAGTAGATGGGCGTTTCTTCATTGTTTGTCGCAATGAGCTTATGCTCACTTAGATACCTGCAATTGTCCTTGCAGTCGCCTAGATGGTGATTGCTTGTTCTGAATACTCTCCTATCTCTGCCAATAAGTGTCGAACTATCCTGACCGGCGATGGGGTAGACATACTTGGTGGTTGTGTTGAATTTAATCTTGAGCTTCTGGAACTTGTATGCCGGGTAACTATCGAACACTAAGCCGGTGTAGCTACGTTCTTCATTATCATCCCCCTTTTTGTCTGACTTGAATCGTGCTACAGTAGCGATTGTGCAAAACTGTTCGTGCCAACCATAGAAGCCAGTTCTGGGCGAGTCTCTCACAATGAGTGCTAATTTCCTGTCCGTCTCAAAAATTCGACTGAAACTGACAGCAATCTGACAACACACTCTATGGTTACAAACAGTGAGTTCAGTTTGTTTTCCGTCGAGGATGACCAAGGAATCTCCTTGCAAAAGCTGAGTATGTTTATGGGCGTAAGAGTCCGCCCTAGAGTCATCATCTATGTCCTGCATGATCGGATTGTACTTGCCGCTACAATCGGATGAGTTTGGCTTTTCTATATTTGCAATGAGAATTTGAGATTTGTTTGATGCTTGAGGAATGCTAAAAGTTTGATTGTTCGAAAATATAGCTGATCCCACAGATCCAACTGATGGACGTAGAAGGTTTGCCGAGACAAAATTTACACCATGCGCTAGGGACCATCCGTCTTGGTACTGTAGAGTAGTGAGCATAGGGATCTCATCGAACCACCATGTAGGAAATAGGACTGTATCAATCTTGTATCGTTCAACCAATTCCACAGCTGGTCGGTGAAATATCAGATCGAAGCAGGTGAAGATACCTAGTCTGCCATGCTCAGTATCAAAGTAGACATGCTCAAGATTTGGAGCCTTATCAAAAATCTCCGTTTCACCAAATATGTTGTACTTGTGATAGCGTTTGATGAACCTACCGGAAGGGTCTAGGACGACGTTTGTATTGAGCATATAGAAACCCCTCAAAGGACAGGTCTCCTCACTGGGACTACCATTTGTGTTACATGAGTGCCTCGTTGGATAGTTGGCTACCAAGTAGAGATTATACTGTCGGGCCATACAACTGAGCCTAGTTAGTATTGGCGAGGATGACGACGAATCCAAGCACGGTATTTGGTCCTTATCGAGTGTTTCGGGATCAGGGATATCCTCGAGACATTTGAGCAACTCTTCTTCAGAGCTGTATAGGAGGCCATCTTCGGGCGCCAACAAGAGGCGTGCTCCTTCTCGACTAGCTACAGCTGCAGCCTTTTCCAATTTCCGGAGATTGACTTTGACATTCTCGTGACATCTGTCACCATGCGCTGCATTCAGTAGTAGTGTGGCTACCCGGAAGCAAGATGAGATCGGGCAAGATTCATGATTCGACGTGGGATCTATCCGGGGGGAATCAGCTTGGCTTGAGCATTCTTGAGTTGATTCAGCTATTATTGAAAGGCAGAACAATAACAATATGGTTGGAAAGCGATAAGTCATCTTTGGTGTGTTCTTCTTAGTTCTCGCTGATTTCGTTGGAATAGGGGGATCAGGATAGTGTGATCGAAGTTTTGTAGGAACTTCGCTTGAATTCCAAGAAGATACTCATAACTTGGCGTGTGGGACAGCAATAACTGGACGCTGCTGGTGAATTCAACCAACATAGAATGCTCGCTTCAAAGAATAGGTAGCAATGAATGAGATATCCTCGAATCGTATCAAATCATATGTAAGATGACACATTAGGGATGGCCCCCGAATTAAAGCTCACACTCTTTCTCGTATTTATGCATCGGGACGTGCTACTACGTCCTGCATACCGGCTTATGCTCATGCTCAGCGGTCTTGACAAAACTCGCCCGTTCACTTTGAAATGCTAAGCTCGGGAGCGCTATTTATGATAAAATACCGTCACAGACATGAGCTTGTGTAGCCTGGGCCTAGATATTTCATGAAGCTTATGAAGATTTCTCAGCTAGCATGAGAAGACGTAGGCTCGCGTCGGGATCGATTATAACTGTATATCTGTGCAGATACGCGTCGTGTCCAGGCCTCTCTCATCACATCAATCTGGGGGGGGGGGGGGGCCCCGTAATTTGAACCATTTTTGTTGAAACCTAGGGGATAAAGAAAATCTTTTCCCGGGGGGGAGGAAGGGAACGGGAAGGGAAACGTCTTGAACCCCGGTCCCAAG